>JACKZZ010022936.1_pt1 | contig 48356 bp, 54 predicted proteins | sample 8027871 | NCBI WGS metagenome assembly JACKZZ01 (sample SAMN15724774, study PRJNA655200) | protist metagenome | isolation source: fluorescence activated cell sorting (FACS) single amplified genomes of... | place: USA: West Boothbay Harbor, Gulf of Maine | collected 2000-07-19
CTTTCCCAGGAGCACATCCGCATGAGACAGGACCAGGAGAAAGGCATCGAGCTGTTCGCGGAAGCGGCCACCAAGGGGTCTTGGCAGGCGACCTACCAACTCGCGCTAATCGCGGTGCAAGCCGGAGACGTAACGAAAGGCGTGGACTTGATGGCCGAGGTGAAAAACGTGTTGGATATGGAGTTCGACGTGACCGACGAAGAATTAGAAGACGTCCGCGCGACGATCGTGGAGCAACAAGCACCTCTATTATACGGCGACGCATATGAAAAAGAGCACGGGGTCCCGATGCCAGATTTCAAAACCCGCGCTGGGTGGACAAAACCGAATTGGGCCAATGAAGACCGAAAAGTCGCGCGGTTTATCCCGAAAAATATCGAATTGAGCGACAACATCGAGGTGATTTCGACCTACGCGATGTGCCAGTTCTACGTCTTCGCAACTAAATACGACGATAAAAAACTCATCGACAAATACTTGTCCAAAAACGACTACCACCCGATCCACAAAAACGACATGACGCGACGGCATACGCACATGCGACAGACTGCGGGGGAATATTTGAAGGTAGCCGCGGATCTTGGGGATGGATATGACAGAGTGCAAAAGTAATATCGTACAACTCGTGTCGCAGTTGCGCATGACAGATCTATCGCGTAAAGGGAAATCAGCATGACACGTTGCATTTTTTCTCTTGGAAAAATTTGTATTGCGTTTGCGAGTTCTGCTACTAGTGCGAAGATACTTTTGTAATGCATAGCGGAAACGCGGCTTTGATGCTTGCGGATGAGTACATGCGGGAAGTTGTTGCGGTGGGCAGTACCCCGAGCAACGATAAAAACCATGCAGCGGACAAACAATCCGACGAGCAAAAATTGGCAAACGTCTTGCGGATCAGACCCTATGACTTGGAGAAGGCGCTCTACTACTTAGATATCAAGTGTAAAAGTGTCTGGGTCTGGAAGGATGTAACTTGTGATGCGCATTTCAGAACACACAAAAATCTCTGATGCATAGGCAGCAAAAGCTGCTCACTTCTGTCATCAAAGGGGAGGATTTGTCATGCGGATTCGGCATTGCGGAAGCTTCTCGAAACCTGTGATGCTAGAGCTTCCATGCCAGACCTTCTGTGTCATGCAGAAACAGCATGACTCTTCCAGACCCAGACACTTTTACATTTGATATTAGAACTGGCCGTGCAAGTCCACGGTCGGATTGCCGCGAACGTGAAGATCTGGATATCAAAATGAAAAATCCCCCCTCCCCATATTGAAGCGGAAACTTCTGTTGCTGGATTGGTGTACACAGATCAGCCCTGTCTTGCAGCGAGGCACTATAGGCAAAGCCTCAGCCTGCGTAGGGGTGTTTTGGTGTAGGCTCTTGGCATAGGAGAGGCCTGCCATGTAGGTGAAACAGCATTACAAATCGCCTCCATATGGCGGCGGATTCTTGGGGTTTGCCTTCTTGCAAGACAGATGTGATTTGTGACCTCAAATCCGCAACGCAAATTTTTGCAAACATACCTTTTCGATATGGGGAGGGGGGATTTTTCCTCTCAATACTGGAAGGCGTTGTTTTTGTTACACTCCTATCAGGAATCGCAGCAGGCGAGCGATCAGCTGGCGGTTTTAATGATGGACTCGGAAAAGAGGTACGAGTACATGGTGGTGCGGTTGTTGGATTTTATGCAATACAAATTTATTCCCGTACATGTACAAGACGCATCACAAAGTTCACCAATTTGGAGCGTAAAACTTGTGATGCTAAACTAGGATCGAAGCCAAGTTTTGTCATGCAGAGACCGCATTTGTACGTGTGCGGGAAATTTACTGTGGATAGATTTGAGAGAAAAGCAATCCGCTTTGTTCTGCCCGATGTTAAAGCACCTCTTAAACGCGGCGTACGATATGGAGCCGGTCTCGAGGTTGATGTACGCGATCGCGACGCGGACCCAGGAGATTTACTTCTCAAAATCCCGGGGGCTCTCGACGAGCCGGGTGTCTCCCGGAGCGGCATTATTGTACGGGTTGATAGCGGAAACGGGGCACGAATTGGCGGCCCGGTCGGCGGTGGACTTGTTGTCAAAATTCTCGAAAAGTGATATCGAGCAGTATTTAACCGGGGGAGGGAATGATCTTGGAACAATAAAATCGACTGCAAGCTCCATGATCAGGTCCATGCTTTCGCTCGGAGGTGGAGACTCGGGAAGCAGTAGTCGTGACAGCAATACGGAAGCGTCGTCCGTATTAACACAGGCCGGTGAAGTCGATTCATCCATGACCTCGCAGGTGGACGACAAGCTTCTCCTTCCATTCTCCCGGTACTTTTTCTGCTGCCCTTCCGGCGACTGTAAAAAGGGCAAGCAAAAATGGCTTTACAACGAGGGCGACCACAATTTTCAGTCCTGCGTCCAGGAGTGCAAGGACCGGCAGGTGTGTAGGTTCCTGACGTTTTACCAGTCCGGGTATTGCCAATTGAGCGAAAATTGCGACAAAATGGACGTGGCGGGCGATCAATCGGCGATCACGTTTGAATTAGTGGCGAATGGAACTTCCATCACACCGAGTGCAACTTCTGCGGCGCACGATCAGCTTGACAGGCAGCTATCGCCAGCTGGTCCTCCCTTATTTACAGGGACCACGAACACGATTGCAACCACTTCCAGCGGGGAAATGGAAATCTACAAACACGAAACCGCTTCCTGCATCGAATTCCCCTTTCTCTGCGCCGCTCAACTCGCGCTGCGGACGGGGAACCGGGACAAAGCGGCGGAAAATTACGAGAAGGCGGGTCTGTTCGGACACTCTGCGGTGCTGTACTGTGAACAGGTCGAAGAATGGGCTGAGGAAGAGGAGAAACGACTGAAAAAATTGGCGAAGAAGAACAAAAACAAATCGAAGTACGTGAAAACATCAAGAAATCAGGGCGGAAAAGGAACAAATAAAGCCACTGTAGACTCAGGAGATGAATCACAGTCCGGGTCTTCGGAATCTGCTGGCGCTGCCTCGAAATCTTCTAAACAAGAGGGCAAAGAGCAGGAAGGCGAAAACCATAACCAACCAGCTCCTGCGTCGTCCGAGCATTTCGACCCGGAGATCGCGAAGAGGATTGTCTACTGCAACGAGTTGAAGGCAAAATACAGTAAAAAGGAACTCCCCGACTCCCTCTTCCGGCAGTTGAAGTTTCTGATGCAGGAGCGGGAAGATGACCAGGAACTGCTCCTGCCGAACTTTTTGCACGCCACAACTTCGATATGGGAGTGTCAGGACCGAAATCGTCAAAGTTCAAGTTGAAATAGTTTGTCATGTATGAAATGCAACGCAGAAATTGCCTCTATTGCGGAGGACGCAAGGGAGGCAGATTATAGTGCTGGTAAGGGTCGAGCATTGGGCTGCTGATTAGCATGACAGAGGGGAGCCCTTTTGCCCGAAACAGCATGACAGACTTGCGTTAAACGAGACAAAGAAAATTTGTCATGCGTTGACTAGGAACTGTGGGCCAAATTGGTATCGATTTTATGCATTACAAACCTGAACTTTGTCGATTTCGATCCTGACTCTTCCATACTCGATTGCGGGTTTGGTTTTGCAGCTGGTGTCCACCGTGTTGGATCACTGTGTGATAAAGCGGGATATGCAATACAAATTTCCCGTACATGTACAAGATGCATCACAAATTTGAATTTCGCCAATTTGGAGCCTAAATCTTATCATGCTAAACCAGGATCGAAGCCAAGTTTTGCCATGCAGAGACCGCACTTGTACGTGTACGGGAAATTTACTGTGGATACGGGATGTGGCCAGTGCCTCTTGGAAAGTGGCCTCTTCCAAGCCGAGTTCGGTGGTTATGCTGCGGATCTTCTCTCCCTCAACCTTGATGATGCTGCTCGCAGTCGGAGAGGATTCATCGGAAAGTGGAAATTTGACCGATCTATTCAATGCGGTGTACCAGGGCGTGGACTGCAACGTTGCGAAAGCGGTGAAAGAAGTTGGGTTGGTGGATGAAGTAGAAGAAGCAACAATCACTTCGGCGAACAAAGCCTCCACTGGTGGGAACAAGAAGAATACCAAAAGCACGAAAAATAGTATAGACCCGGACGCATCCACTGCGAAACTTCGGTTAAAACACCTTCAAAAACGGCTTCTCGAAAACAAAAAGTCGATCGAGATGGCTGTGCGGCTTAGCATTCTCGGAACGGTCATTGGGTGGATTTTTGTGGTCTGGCTGTCGCTAGTGTTACTGAAAGCGGTGGTGAGGTATCTGAAGGGAATTTTGATGAAGAAGAAACGGGGTAGTGGAGGTGATGGTGCGGCTGGTACGGAAGAACCTGCAGGCTCAAGTGTTGGGCGCGTGGAAGCGAACGCTGCGACCAAGACGTCGCAACTTCAAAAAAACAAGCAGGTAGGGGCCGGCGCTGCTGCTGGGAAAGATAAGCAGAAGGATGAGTGAAGGGATCACTCACTGAAGAAATGAAGTAGACACAGATTCTTTTTTTGCATGCGACTTTTAATGATAATGAACGTGGAGTGGTGGCACCACTGCTGGCGCTATCTTCCAGTTCTTTAGTTTGAAAATGTAAATGATTTCCAGGAGCAGTGGTCTACGACGAATCGTTGATTTCCGGATTTGAATGATTTCTCTCTGTCTCTAACCAATACGTACCAAAAAACCTTCAAAGAAGTCTTGTTTATTCCGCGCTGCTACTACTAGCTAGAGCCTGGAATTACTGTTGTACGAAAGATGATGAAGATGAACAAAAAACCGAAAAAACCGAGCGACGCGCTTTTTGTTTACTGTACTCATTTTTGCACGCAAAGGCCGACTGACACAACAATCTCATATGTGAAAGAACTCAAATAAAGTCGGATTGGACCTCCGGAGCCCGGTGCTGTTGTGGAGGTGCTGGAGTTGAAGCACATTGTTCTACTGGTGACCTCCTGACGACCAGAAGATCACGCTACCTTTTTTTTTTCTGGCCAGTAAAACAAAGCGCTCCTCTAGAAGTACACCCAGTGTGGTTGTGCTCCTGGCTGCTGCAGCGAGGAAGATCAGTGGCTTGTCGTTTGGCCGCAAGATTGGATCGTCGTTCAATGCCGCTGAGTTTCCCTGAGTTGTTGTTCCAGATAACTGCTAGTAAGTTCTCAATCGATGATGTTGATGATGCTTCAGCGACCACAGGCCGAGGTTTGTATCTATCTAACCATGCAGGTGCAGCATGTAGTCTGCGTTCTTCAAAATGCTGTAATTTGCTATCCCAGTTGATTAATTTCATATTCTTCAACATGTTCAAAACCGATGAAACCATCTTCACTTCTTGCGCCTAGTAGCATTTCGAGACTAGAGAAAGAACGACCCATGTCCACCTCCACTGTATTCTTTTCGACGCAAGCCAGAGTTGTATACGGGAGTAGATAGCACGGTAAGCAGTAAAAAATTATCGAGGGTCACCAGTAAGCAGCCGGCTGCAAGGGAACGGCCTTTCGTCCCGCGAGTTCCCGCCACCGAAATGCAGGACCAAAATCTCACAGCGGCGCAACAGCAGCAGCTTGCAGTGCTGCAGGTAGTCCTTGTTGCTTGTTCGTATGAAGAGTGAGATGCTGCAGTGCTAATTACGGCATTGAAATTTCAGCAGACAAGTCTCCATGATTCTCCAATGATTAAATCAAAAAAATGCACACCAGCTTGCGGAAGTGATGAAGGAGCAGAAAGAGATGTTGAAGCTCTCTTCCAGGTGTTACCAGCAGTGCAACCCCGGCGCCCCGTTATCCACACCAGTGAATTTCCCGTACGCGTACAAATGCGGTTTCTGCATGAAAGAACTGGGCTTCGATCCTAGTTTAGCATGACAAGTCTTACGCCCCAAATTCGTGAAATTTGTAATGCATCTTGTACATGTACGGGAAATTTGTATTGCATACCCGTCCAAACAACTCTCCAGTTCGCAAAAGACCTGTGTCTGGCGGTGCGCGCAAAGGTGGACGGAGTCAAAATACTTTTTGAATCAGTACCTAATGTCACAAGCCGGGGCGCAGAAAGACGCAAGTGTTGACGGAACCATGCCTTTGAGATCGGTCAAGGACCCGACGGAGGGATATTTTGCGTAGCAATTTTCATCTCGCCAAAAAATGATCCTCTGAACAAGCAGAAGAACTTCAATAAACGACATAATAAACGACTGCATTTGCTTTGATGTGATCAGTATTGCTTCAATCTTCACGCATTGAAAGATCATTGACAAAACCAATAAAAAGAAAATAAAGTAGTTGCACCGAGCTGCCTTCGCGTGACAGCCTTGAAGAGTAGGCACCGTAACATGGCTGATGGTGCGGCGTCTGCTCTCTTTCTTTCTCATGAATGAGATCACCAGAAAAAATCACGTGTTCGAAATGATTGTTTCCCGGTCTGAACATTTTACTTCTGCGAGGATGGAAGCAAACTGGAAATGTTCCTTAATCATGTCAGGGTCTGAAGACTGCTTCAGGTTCAGCACACCCCCCCGGGAGGTATTTTTATTTCGGGACTTTAGATTAGAAACAACAACAGGAGGCTATTTGGGGCGAGCAGTACTAAAAGAGTTTCAAATTTTCTAGCGAGCAAGCGCAGGGATCATTATAGCCGGCAATTAGAAAAAATCTACTAGACTAGCCGCTTCGCCACGACTTGGGTTTCTTCAAAAGTGGTGGCAGGTTGTGGCTTCTTCAAGAACATGTTGATGGGACAGTGAACATACAATCAGGGCAAAAGTGTTGAAATCTAGGTCCCAAAAAAATGGAGATGGTTGTACCACTGGACTGAAATGCAGTCCGCTCTCACAGAACAAAAATATTCTGGGTTGGGATCTGGAGGTTTTCTTGAATTGCGCGTGCGTTCCTCTGATATTACACTCTCGCTTGTTCCTAATCCTATCCTGATTTCAATGCAACCAGGGCCGTGCAAGTGCAAGAAGGAAGGGAATATAAATGCACCCGTTCGTCTTAGAAGCGCCGGAGATCACAATTTTAAGCTTGTTTTCTGATCCATTTGCACTTCTGTTCAGGGTGGTGGTAAAAACTGGTAGTTTCTACATTTGCAACTCATCTGCGGGCTATTCGACTTGAAACTGCAATAGGGACATCATTGAAAAAGCAAACAAATTTGGTTGCGGGCGGGTTCGGGACTTTTCGAATCTTGTTGGACCACCTCCAGGGGAGATAAAACACTCTGGGGCTAAATCACCCGGTTTTCGCGGGACTCGTCTTTCGGGTTAGTCTAATCATCGGGACAGAAGACAGGTCTTGGGAGGTTTGTCGGGACTTCAGGGTGGACGTCAAGGGCAGCTTTTTAGAAGTACAGCGGGCTTTCAACACTCGACGGGTGGTACGAGGGTTATCGAGACAAGAACCAGCAGTACCGCAACGAGCAATTATACAGGAACTCTCTACAACTTCTACCACCTCCGCCGCCAGCATCAGCCAAAATGGTGGACCATATGCCCAAGCGGCTCTGCGTCCGCTGCCGCGGCCTGCCTTTCGAGGCCAACGCGGTTTCGATCGTCGACTTTTTCGACGGTCAGGTCGACGAGGCGGCCATCCATTTTCTCGCCGATCGCCCGGGCGGGACTAAACCACACGCGGGCGAGTGCTATGTCGATTGTGTGGATGAGGTAAAGATGATGTCATGGGTAGTAGTTTCTCATGCGAGGTGGTTATGATATGCGCTGGATCTTCAGGGATAATAGAAACGAGAAATGGTAGAAGTGAAGAGATCGTCTAGGGAAACAAGAGCGTTAAGGGCTAAAATCATCTTCAACATCTCAACATCGTGGAAATGATGAAAATCGCTTCGACTCTATTTGTTTGGATCTGGATATGGTTTGGGAATTAGCATGTGGGCTAGGTGAAAAGGTGGGCTCTTGTGTGTGGGCGGCTGGGCCACGTAGCACCAGGCGAAGCTAAAAACCTTCACCCTACCTCCCCCCTGGCTCACAGTTTCTGGCATGCGAAAAATAATGTTGATGATGCGTAGTAGACTTTTCAACATCATCTCTTGTTTGATTCTATTTTATGTTTATTTGTTATGACTTGTTGTGATGCGAAACCATTGGAGGTGTCCATTCTCATGCATCAAACGCCGCAAAAATCCATCTTCAAAATTTGAAACAAAAAACCACACCACAGAACGAGTTCAACAAGTTTCTGGCGTACCACAAGAAGTACATGGGCAACCGGTTCATTGAGGTCCTGGCTTCCGACGGCGCACATAAGGACAAACTGAGGCACAGGTTAATTTCCTCGGAAACCGCCCCTGAAGTGTTGGAGTACTTGACCGCGATTCCGGTCTCCGGGGTTTTGAACCTGCCAAATGGCATGAACATCACGAATGAAAACGTGATCAAAGTGAGGGGCTTGCCGTTTAATGTGTCGGAGGAGGACATTGCGACGATCTTTGCGGAATACGGTATTGGATATGGATTTTCATCAAGAATTCTGTGACTCAAAGTAGAACACTGTACTAGCATGAAGATGAACTACCAGCATGAACTGCTCTTTACAAATACAATGACTTGCACAATTCGCATGACAAATATCATTCAAAAACTACAACAGCTGTGACACCCGCCGACATTCTGATTGAGGTTTTCATGTCCGGTATCCAATGCAAATATGTCTGGGTCTGGAAACTTGTCATGCTGAATTGAGGAGACTGAAATACTTTCCAACGCAGCCAAGCATGGCAAGTTTGCAGAGCACTTCCGCATGCGCACTCCGCATGAGAAACAGGGCTTTTCTATGACAAAAAGGGGCATCCTCTTGCTATTCATGCAATACAGATTTTACAGGAGTGTAGGACTAGCATTACAAGTTCCATATTTCCAGGCCCAGACATATTTGCAATGCATATCCGGGAAAAAGGGCGGGAAAAGATCCGGAAACTGCTGGATGTTTCTGAATGATAAAGAAACGCGCGACCAGTGTTGCACAGAGAAAGCCGGGGAAGTTGTTGGGGGAAGATACTTGGAGCTGTTCAAGGTATTTTACATGGAGTGAAAGTGATTTTTTTTTTTTGCATTTTTCTTTTCCCCGCATGACAGATCCATCTTGGTAGTTTTAGGAACTTTTACCTTGCGTTGTACCAAATTCAACGAATTAGTGGCAGCTTTTTTTAACCTCTACAACTACACATCACCCCCCTCAGGGCACGCAACAAGACATCGACGAACTCTCCAAGTACTATGGTGCCCAGGGCATCATGGTCGGCACCGGGGAGCCGGAGGGCGGTGGTAAAAAGGGGAAAGGAAAGAAGGGCAAGGACGGCAAGGACAAGGGGAAAAAAGGAAAAGGCGACTTCGGCAAGAAGGGCTGGCTATCCTGTGGAAAAGTATCGTACTCGTATTGCAATCATGCATTACAAATCTATCTCTTAAGGTAAATCAGCATTACAAATTTTATCTCTCATAATGAGGAAGTTTGTAATGCATTTATACGATGAATACGATACTTTTGCAATTCATATTGGCAACAGGACAGCTATAGCTCCTTCAACTCCGGATCTGCGGGCGGGAAGAAGGGCAACGAGAGGGATGACCGGAGCCGACAATCAAGTTATCGCACGAAAAAAGTGTTTCACTGTCTGTAAGGGGTTTGCAAGTTTTGCATCACAAGTTTGCTCTACATCACAGAGAAAATCAAAATTTGCCATGCGAGACTCCTAAGGGAAAACACAGCTAAAAATCCATTGTCTTGCATGTGTAGCAAGACAAATACTTCTCAGATACATTTTCTGCATTACAAGTTTACAGTGAAACGGTTTTTTCTTGCGATACAGGTTACCAGATCCCAAATGTCGCACACGACACACCGGAAGAGGACGACCCGCTGGTGGTCAAGCTGAACGGGATTCCGTTTAGGTCGACGAAGAGGGACGTGGTGAACTTCTTCGAACCAGAGTTTATGATCGAGGCACAGCAGGTGTACATAACAATGGGCCGGGACGGAAGACCAGCGGGGAGTGCGCTAGTGAAGATGCTGAGTATTAGATCGACGATACACCACCTATGGATTTTGATACTTATATTTGTTGGTGCCCTTGCCCTAGCTCTTCTCTGTGCAACATCCTCATGACTTTGATGTGATCATGTCAGTCTTCTACTACATTCTTGATGCAGCAAATTATTCCGCATGAGTGAGCGGAATGCTTGCAGCTTAATGGCAAGGGGCCGCGGCAACGAATATCTACTTTCGAATGAATCCACAATCCAACACTAAATCAGGTCACCTCGATGCTGCTGATGCGGTGAAGTGCCTCCACAAAAAACACATGGAAGAGCGATACATCGATGTAACGCAGGGCAGAGGGCGACGAGACGGCGGCCGCGAGCGCGATATGAGGAGATCACGTATAGTTCGTTACTTTGCATTTGCAAAAGATTTGTGTTGCAAACAAAAAAAGTGGAACTACGCGGCTTGTCATGCATTCAAGCACAATCACAGTGGTAAAGTTAGTTTTTGCGAAATGCAAATAAACATAAAAAAATGAAAATCAAAAACAGCCCCACGAGGGTCCCGTGGCAACAGTCGATCGCGTGGCGGAGACAATTACGGTTGGTTGCGACTTATCAACTGCAAAAATGTCTGGGTCTCGAAGATTGCAACTTGTCATGCTGTTTTTGGACTCTAAAAAAATTTGGATTTTTGCATGGCCAGCAACAAGAGGGGTGCAGTTTTTGCTACACGGACAGGCCATTTCTCATGCGGAAGGTGCATCAGGAGGTCTGCGATGCTAGGTCAAGCATTACAGGCGTCATGGGCCATAAGAAATATGCAGCATGATTTTCCAGACCCAGACATTTTTGCGTTTGATACGACTCCGCGGGTTGCCATTCGAGTCTACCGAGCACGACGTGGCAGAGTTTTTGAGCTTCGGCTACGGAGTCCAGGCGGACAAGGACGTGATTATAGAAAAGGTACTAGATATGAAGATGTACTAGTAAATTTGATCAAGCTGACCTGTGCTATTCTTTATGCTGCTGCATGCGCACGACATTCGACGCATCATGGCATTTTGGTTTCTTCACATGACAAATTTACAACCACCGTCTCGCAACATCATCACAGAACGGCAACCGAGCCACCGGCCAGGCCTACGTGAAGCTCCGCCACGCGTCTGACGTCCGGGACGCGGTGAGCAAATTTCACAACGCGATGCTGGGACGGAGGTACATCGAGGTATATGAGTCTAGTACTGAGGAAGTCGGAAGAAGGATGGGAAATGGACGATAAGCGCTAGCACATGGATGATGGGCCGCAACATGGCGAACACACATAAATAGCGCTTTTGTTTATCTCCGTACTACAAGTTCTTGGACTGTTTTTGAGTGTTGACACAGACTTGATGGCGACACCACGATCTGGAGATGAAACATTATTTATCGCCAAGTTACGAGCCTTTTTTGACTCGACGCCGAGCAAAGGCAAACAAAAATCACACACCATTTTTCGCATTAGTTAACACCCGGGCATAGGCTTCGCTTCGCAGAATGAAAATTTTATGGATAACCATTTACATTTTAAACATCATTCTCATCTGAATGAAACTACGAGATTTCAAGAATTTTCGCGACAATGAACACGATTCCTATCGACGGCAAGGGTCCTCAAGAATGAGAAACGTAGAGGACGTCCACATCTGGATTTCTACTTAATAGTGGTTGATGTTCCAAGCCGCGGGGGCAGGACAATAGCTCACGAAGAAGAAGATAAGTGCGATTAGTCCAGACGACCAGCAGCGCAGAGGGCAAACGCAGGAGTCTCTGTAGTTGCGTATGGGATTTCTGGTCCCCCTACCACAAAAATGTTGGCACGTGTTCGTGTAGTCGATCCAACGCGCGGGCGATGACCATGCCATAAGTTTAAGTGCACCAAAGTAAGCACGTTGCTCTTCTGCAACATGTTGTACATGATCGAGCATGTAAAGGAAAAACCTCAACGGAAAATAACTGCGATCGCCTCTTCAAGTAGAAGATCTATTCTTGACTTATCTAAGTACTTTCGCGCTACGCGACACAGTGATCAGCTCGAGACTTGGTTTGAGCTCGAGTTCTATTTGGGTATATTGATGTAAATCCGAATTATAGATTGTTTTTAGTTTTACCACGACCGCCACGCAGGTCTCTGTTATTCGTAAATCGACTTCTTCAACATGAACCCCACCGCTTGGTGAAAAATTGTAATTCTTGATTTTTACTCGTCATTTTATCTAAAAATCCGGACAGAAAACATAAATGAGGATGAGCGAGCGGTTCTAAGAACGTGTACTGAATCAAAGATAACTGATAAAGACGCGGCTATTTTTGAGGCACAGTTTAAGTTAGGTTTTCATTGTTTGTACAACAATCCTGATCTCCATGACCCTACGCGCGACGAACACTAACCGGGAAACAAGATTTTTTGCTTCTGTCGACGACCACCGGCTGGGGTCTTTCACATCGCCAGAGGCGCCAGCCCTCGACCGAAAATAAGCATCGTGTCCTCTCGTGGTGAGTAGACTGGTTTACGTCCGTTGGCCTACTTCCTGCCGTAATTGTTTACGACGACGTGTAAACAACAACATCAACCAACAGACCGGAATTGACGCACCGCGAAGCAGATCACACAAGGTAAAGCACCAATTCGTACTAGTCCCTGGCGCCATGGGGGATAAATCCATCTACTTCTCGCAGGCCGACCTGCGGTATGAGAGTGCACAACTCCTCCTCCCCCTCAATTGTATATGCAAATCACCAATTCTACGTCTTGCCTCCAAGCACAGTTCGCATGACAAATGTTGGCCCCTCAAACGGTACTAGAATCCGTCTGCAGATTTGTCATGCGCAAGCCACATTTCTGGCGTTGCTTGTGTTGCTGCTCATGCCATTCAAATGGAGGGGAGGGGGAGTTGTGCACTCTCATATGCGGAAAGAGTCCATTGACACAGACAGTTTGAAAGTGGTGCGGTGTTATGGGATCCCGTTTAGGGCGGTGAAGAAAGACATACAAGAATTCTTCGCAAGACAGAAATTCATCATACAGTACGAACAGGTACGTATCTTCAGTTTCAGTTCTCTGTTCCGTGTGACGAATGAAATTTTTTAGGGCATGATCTTACATGTTGCGACATTCGTGCATGATGTATTGATGCAACAAGAACATGAGTGCTGTACTTACGCAATAAATGTTCCAGATTTACATCGAGCTGACGCGCGAAGGGCGTCCAACGGGCGTCTGCTATGTTCAGATGACCCGGGAAAAAGACGCGGAGGAAGCCGCCGCAGCGCTCAACAACCTGTACATCGGCGATCGGTTCATTCTATGAAATGCAAAAATGTCTGGGTCTGGAAAAATGCCAGGTTTGTCATGCATTTTTTTCATGACCCATGACGTCTGTGATGCATGCCCTCGCATTACAGATTTTTAGAGGGCTTCCTGATGCGTACTCCGCATGAGAAATGCCCAAAGTGGACTTCTCTTGTTGCGGGTCACGCAACACAGATTTTTTTCGAATCCAGAGACAGCATGACAAGTTGCGTCCTTCCAGACCCAGACACTTTTGCAATCCATACATTCAAGTGACGCAGTGCGGCCGTCCCTGGACGCACATGAGCAACATGAACCCGGCGAAGAATATATCCTTTGATGTAAAAACGTACGTCCCTACTTCTACACCAAAGTTTTCATGTAAATCTGTTTCTCATGCGGAGCCCCACGAGCAGCACTTTCTGGCCGTGTTTTCGAATTTGTGATGCTCCCCTCAGCATCATACTGGGGTAGACCTAGATCTGTGATGGTGCTCCTGCTGAACTAGTTCATCTGCAGGATTATACTATAAGAGGTCGAAGCAAAACGAAAACCTGTCATGCGCAACAAGAACCAAAGCTGACTGATTTGTCTACCAGATTTCCATTTCCCATCTTGGCTCTTCGGTCGTCGTGGGGACGTTTTTGCCCAGGATGATCGAAATTCAAGGCGGGAAGCACGGTGTACGCCCAAAGCGCAGCGTCAACGCGGGTCCGGGACCCGAGGAGAGTAGAGCGAGATAAGACGAACGCGGTGGCCGTGTCTGGTACTACAGATTTACGATATTGATATTTTGTTTTGCGAAGCGAAGGGGCATGCAGTCTCCCCGGGGGGACTGCACCAGCAGCCGGAGTGGTTCGACGAGGGTAGGATCAAGATCTTCACGTCTAAGAAGGTATACGCCCGATTCGACATACAGCACGGCCAGGAGCAAGACCTGGCGATGGCAATGGAGCAACAGCTATGCCCAATGCCCGTGCCACCGGAAGAACTCCGGGCGAGCTGCGACGGCGGCAAACTGGGAGGCAGCGGGACAAGCCGGAAGGCGCAGCGGGCCAACTGCTTCTACGAAACGGCGGAAGACCAACAAGCAGTAACGTATCGGGTCTGGTCTGAATTCCCCCAATTTGATGTTGAGGCAATAGCGCTGGACCAGTTGCTGCTGATCATCGACGAGGCGCTGCAGGATGGGCATACAGTGGTCAGAATCTTCACCGACGCTAATGGTGTGTTGCAGGCCTTGGAAAACAGCTGCAGCAGGCTGGAAAACATGACGAAGATAAGGCAGGGGATCAACAAGATCCTCGAGAACCACCAGGGCACCACGGTGGAAATTTTCTGGGTGCCGTCCCACCGGGGCTTCCGGCTTAATGTCATCGCAGACGGCCTGGGGCAGCTTGATGACAGCCCGGAAGATGTGGTGTGTGAACCAATTTCGAAGCAGCGGGTCAAGCTCATCGCGCGGGAGGAGCGCAAAGGCTCCCACGAAGCAGTGGAAGCGGAAGCAGACCGTGACGTGACTACCCTACACCGGGCGTCGAGGGTCCGGGCGCTAGGGAGATTGGAGCTAGCGGGGCTCAAAGAAGCGCAGCAGCGGGTTGCTTTGTCGCTTTGGTCGGGAGAATCGTTTTTACCGGCAACGATGGTAAAACGATGTCCACGGGGATGGCCGGTATGCCGCCTCTGTGACGGCGACGTCAAGGTGAAGCGGGTCCAGGGAGGCGCTTGGATTAAGGGCTTCAAGGAGGATGACGAAGACCAAGATGTGCGGAAGTTTTCCAGAATAGTGGACCACCTTCTAGTGGAGTGCCCCGCAGTCCCGGATGCAGCCAAATATGCAGGCAAGCATGCGCCAAGGGTGATCCAGAAATGCCCCAAGACGCAAATGAACAGGCTGATGGACGCGACCCAGCAGCCGGAGAACAAGATCAGCCTATCGCACTGCTGGCCGTACAAGTCGAGGAGCGACAAGCCGACCAGGGCCGAGGAGATGGCGGCGGTCCCGCGGGCGTGGTTGCATGAGGGGAGGGAGGCACTGAAAAGGAGGAAGCTAGACGGAGCCGGTGCGGAACAGGAGGGTGACTGAGGGGGCGAAAGGAGCCTACGCGCCAAAGTGGGGCGAGGCAAGACCAGTGGGAAGATGTTTCTGCAGACCTAGCAAGACGGGTCAATAATAGGAGAAACAGTGACAGCAAAGTACTCCGCATCAGCCTGCTCCAGAATCGGATCCATCCTGCAAGGAATAGTAGTAATGATGATCAAGATCCCAGAGCGCGCTGCCTTACGCAGTGCTACTTCCCAAACAGAAGCAGTTAAGCTCGGATAGAGCCAAGATGTTGCACCGCCCAAGATCAAAGATCGCGCGCAACAGAAGTCTGTTCCCTTCGCAAGCAGTGACAGCAGGTTTTACAAGAAGATGCTGACGATCCAGAATGTAAGTTTTCCTCCAGAAGCAGATCCATATTTCTTTGGCGGATCCCCCTCACAAAAGCCGATCCTTTTTGACGGGAAAGGTAGTAGTAGACGATCCTACGGCTACCGTTTTTCACTATAGCAGCGACTAATCTCAAGGCAGCAGAGCTATCGGAGATGCCGACACACCTCCTACTTTCGGGTCCGGAGTCACCAACGAGCGACGCAGGACATCAAAAGGCGCAAATACGAAGCAAAAATGGACCAAACAATTCCAGGAGTGCTGCGAAGTAGTCGGGCGCCGAGTAATGCGGCGCTGCAGTAGGGTTCAAGGGTTAGGGCTAGGGTAAAGGGGGGCAACTGGGAGATGCAGGGCATAACTCCGTGTTTTCCACCTGTGTCTCTTGGTGGCGTTTACGTACCACTGCCTGAGCTCAGGCTCAGGCAGGGTCGGCAGGAAGGGCAAGAAGAGGCGTCTTGCTTAGGACCTGCCAGTTCTTTGGCGCCTGTTCTGACGCAAGGAAGGGCAAGCAGAGGCGGCTTGCTTAGGACCTTGCGGTTGTGCGGAGGTTGATAGGTGCAGTACGGATGAGGAGGTAGTATTGCACCCATCTGAAGCCAGGGCTGATTGCTAGCTCCGGCTGACATTCTCCCAGGCAACTCCCCGAGTTTGACTGGTTCACAGCTAAAAAGGGTTTTGTTTCATCAAGCTCCGGTGGTGATAGTTGAAACACTATTCACCAGCTATTTACAAGCAGGAACATAGAAAGTACGCTAAACAGTTACTCGCTCGCCTGAAGAAGCGAGCACCCGATTGATATTTTGTTTTGCGATTATTTGTTGCCAGGAAGGTAAAACACCTGCTAGTCGTAGTTGGCAAAATATCTTCGTATCTTCATTCGTATCAAATTCAAAGATCATATCTTCGTATCTTCCTTCGTATCACAAAACAGCCCTGTCCCAAATCCCGTCCAAGGCCGCACCCGGGATTCGCGGCGGCATAGTGCAGACGGTGCCTGGCGGAACAGTTTTCCCAAAAGCCGCTCCGGGGAGGGCAGCCTCCAGCGGAAATGGGCACAGTTGGATAAGATTACGCGGAGTCCCCTTTGAAGTATGCACCATGGACACAATAGCGACTTGGCTGAAGGAGTACGGGGTTACAGAAAACCACGTACTGTTGGAGAGGGTATAAATTCTAGAGCTTCTGTCTTTTGTCATGCGTGAAGGTGAAACGCATAAGCGAATAAGACTGTCATGCATACAACCACTACAATTGGATGACGTATATCAAAATTACTACAGAACATACGGGGCCAAAATTCCGGGCAGGCGTACGTGAAAATGAAGAGTCCAAAGGACGCAGCGCATGCCGTGGACAACATGCACAATGGCATTCTTGGGAACAGGTTCGTGGAGGTCTTTGAGACCATATCACAGGAAAAAGTGTTAACATTAACGGAATTTGTGATGCAGAAATGCATCGCAAGGCGTGTCAAAATTTGTAATGCATAGCATGCGTGGTCGGCTGCATTTGTGATGCATGACTGCAATCTGTGAAAACCGTTAACGTTATACACTTTTTCTTGTGATAGACCACGCCAGATATGGTAGCGAGACATTTGGGCGTGGACGCGAAATTTCTGCCCAAATAATAGAAGTCCTCAGTGATGAAATTTCTGAACTAGAAGTCCTCAGTGATGGAGTTGTAGGTACTCTAGGAGCATCAGATATCACCAGCGACACAGTAAACGACAATGAACCGCAAGAGCCTTCACGGACACGAGCGATAGTAGAAGAAAAAAAAATGAAAAAAAAAACAATAAAGAAAATGAATAGGAAGCATGGATGTCCATGCGAACGAAATCGGTGCAGCTGTTGATGTGTACTTCTTCGACATCTTTTTGCTGCTCTTGTGCTATGCGTTGGCTTCCAAAAATAAAAAAACAGCCGACCTTTTATTATTATTGCTGGTGTTCACGACTTTCCGTCTCTTCCGAGGTTGATCTGTTCTTTTGTTACTGGTACTGTAAGAGCAGGAGGTTTATAATTCAAGCTCTGCGTGCAAGAACGAAGCTGCGTGCAAGTCCACAACTCGTGGCTGATAGTGCATATTAACCTGTATCAACAAACTTACTAAAGCTATTATTTAAAACTCCGTCCGATTTTTACAACCGATCGGACTTTTTTTCTTGATGAATGTTGCTGGCGAGAAGATATTGATGGCGATGCTGCGTGTTACGAATGGTCGAGGTGGTCTTGTTTTCATGATGTAGCTTAGCTTGTAGAAACAGTGAGCTGGTGGCGCTTGGGTAATGACCCACAGGAAGTTGATGTCTCCCCTGCTTGTGTGCCTGATGTGATTTTACGCCGCTGGAGGTGGCTGTGTGATGACGATGTTGGGTTTGGCTACATCAGTTAGTTTATGTCTACTTAGAGGGCATCTTCAACTTCCCACGAGGCCAACATCGGGTAAGCGGCACAATTTCATCTCCAGCAAAACCTCAACAGCTAGTACGTATCAACATAGTACATCACTTCTACTTCATTAGCGACATGGAAAACTGAGACCCACATGAAAGTACGAATTAGTAATTGCGATAAGTTTTGATTTTACCACCTCAGTAATAGACTCACCCATACTTCTTCACGATAGCGCTATCGTCGACCAATTTTTGCATTTCTAGCCGATATTAAAAAGAATCTACACTGTATCTCTGTGTTAACCCGTCCTCGACCACTAGCGGGCGAACGTTGCTAGTTTTGACCGTACTAAATTATTTTTCACTTCTTGTTCTTTCACTTGTACGCTAGTAGCGCAGGAGCTATGATATTAATATCAACTCTTGCATATATCTCTTTTTCCCGCCTGAAACTGCGTGCTCCTGCGCACTGGACAGTTGATAACCGCTCGTCCTGAAGTGTTGACTCTGTTCACAGGCCTGTCATGCTGTCAGATGTGAGCACCAAACTTCACTCTTTATTTCCGGGCCTCCATCTTCAATCTGAAACGCAAACGCCCGGGGCTGCGCTGCAGCTTCGGCTTCGGCTATTTGCCACATGATTTTTCATGCCGTAAATGAGGCCGAGAGCCTTTCCATATACTGCGACGTGTGGGTGATGTGAATTCCTAAAATCCTCTTGGCGATCATCAACATTGTAGCACGGGTTCGAGTTTTGAGTTGTGCTGCAGAAGTACTGAAGGGCTTTATCTTAACATTGTAAGGTAGACCTTGAACTTCTCGAAACGACCAATCGGTCCGGAGTGCAGTAGATTCGTGGAGAAGACGATGGCCTTTGTGTGTCCACCCGTTTTTCTCTTTTCTAACACGTTGATTTCCGCCGCGACCCTGGGTTCTTCGCGAATTCTCAAATCTACTTGGGAGGCAAACGAAAACCTCGAGACATCTTTTTTATCCTCGTCGAACACGACCACAATACCAGAACTTGCAGTACGGAAAGCTGCATGTTGACAAGAAGTTTTGTGTCTCCTCCTACCTCGTTGATAGCGCACGTGCAGAACGACGCCGTGCGAGGACGACCACAGGAATTGTCGTTTTTGGGCGATATTTTGTTACTAGCGGACGAGCACACAAGCCGTTAGAGGAACGACTGCAGGTTGAGCTGCACAGGTGAAGGCGTAAGAAGTTGTACCAGATAAATAGGCAGAAAATTCAGGCGACCACGCGCGCACAACTTTATTTTCTTACCCTACAACTACGAGCGAAAGGACCACAGATAAAAGCCGTTTGCTCGTCATCAACATTGCCATCTTCATTCTTCAAAATGTGATCGCTGTTCAAACACGCAGAAGAACAGTAAATCCAGAACCAGAACCTATCCGTGCGGAGGACGGCCTTTTAGTACAACCTGAACCTTCCCCCTCCTGCATAATTCTGACGAGGGTTTTTCACACCTCCTGTCAGACTTCTAGCTAAACCATCAAATTCCTGGGGACAAAGTGTGGCGATTTCGCCAGACCTCCAAGGACAGTAGTAACGAAAACAGTTGTGCACCAACCGACAACTATCCTGTGCAAAAGTATTGTTCTCATATCTAAATCTAAAATTGCAGTTATGCATCACAAATTATTGTTTTTAAGGTAAAACAGCATGACAAATTTTAGTTCTCATGCTGAGCAAATTTGTAATGCAATTTATCCCAAGTGCGATACTTTTGCAATGCATAACAACACAACCAGATCAATTTTGCGGCATATTTCATCTTCGGAGACGAGTTTATCGACCGACGACTTGCTGATCCTGAGTGCGTATATTAATTCCAATTCGACCTCTATCGCAAGAGAAAAGTGTTACAGTTACACATTGTGTTGCAAGAGCGGCAATACAGACAACCTTCCTCATGCAGGAAATGCTTGGGAGCCTCGTTTCCTTCCTGTTTTCCCTTATGATCTTCGCACTGCAGGTTTTCTCTGCCACACAGAGAGGATTTGTGACGGAGAAACTCCAACAAGTGTGTAACTGTAGCACTTTTTTCATATGATAACCTCGGCGAGGACCAGCGGGGAGGCGGAACAACCTGTCTATTGAACGAGTAGCGTTTTCACGCTTGGGAAAAGGAAAAGCGAAAAGTTGTGCACGGAAGGTACTAGTATACACATGGATCATTCCATTCCAGTTTTTGTTGTGATGTTTTAGTTTTTGAAAGCAATAACCATGTTGTATATGGTCCGCCTGCCATGTGGTGAAGCGGCCTTTAAGGCTTTATTTAAATGTGAAAAAAAATAATCTTCTCCGCCATTATTAAGACACGAAAAAAAAAAACAGACCAACACGATGTCGGCGCACGACGTGGTGATGAAGACGGAAAAGATATCGAAAGGACGAAGTCGTCGTCGATTTTTTCCCCTCTCACCTTCTTGCTCATACAATCGAATTGATTTGTTTGCAGAGTTGTGCATGACCTGATGAACATGGCGGAAATTTTAGCATTATGATTTTCATTTTTCTGCATTTTTTGCGATTCATCTTGTGAACATGAGCTAAGATACTAGGAGGTGGAGGTCCGGTACCTCTGATAAAATACAAAGACAAGCAGAAGCACAAGTTGCAAGTCAGCTAAGAGGACGCTTGGGCTGGGAAGAATCCGAACGACGATGTTCTCCTGCATACAAAACCGAACTTCCGGAGGGCTACCACAAGGAGGACACCCTGTTCATTTTCGATTGGTAAGTGAGTGTGAGCATGTCCATGTCGTTTTCGTAGGATAATGAATCTGCATGACAAAGTAAGCGACTTGCAATTTCTCATGCCAGTTTGTGCATCACAGAGTGAATCTCAACACCCTAAATCTCTTTCATAAAAATCCAACAGGGACGACACGATCCTACCGACAACATGGCTCGCCCTGAGTATCCGAAGGAGCGAGAATTTGAGTCGCATCGAGTTGATTTGTATTGCTATTGCAGGTTGCACAGCAATAAATGTAAATCTGCATACTGTCATGCGTGTTGTAGTTGACAAGCCTCGCTGTGACTCAAGTTTATACCTTCCATACGAAACGAGCTGAGGGTCGACATGCCGGGGGAGGTGCCCCAGAACCTCAAGGCTCAGCTGGACGATTACGCACCCTGGGCAATGAGAACGTACTTGTTTTTGTTAGTGCTGTTGGTTTTGCTTTTGCTTTTGCGTGACGAGTTGAAGGAGCTTTTGAAACTAAGTACACAGAAAAACAAAAATTTGATTTACTTGTTATCTATCAGGTTAGAGGAGGCGAAAAAGTACGGAAAAGTCCTGATCGTCACTAATGCCGAGGACGGGTATCAGGAGGAACACTGGAAGAACTTCTGTCGAGTGTGATTTCATCGCATGGAACAAAAAGCTCTTGCAATGTGATTTTTGCTGGCAGTTTCGAATCACACTCGAATTCGCCCGATTTATTCGGGACAAAGAAATGTTGTGTATTTGCAGTTCAGCGCGCTTTGCATCAGATAATCCTTCATTTTTGAGTTTGTGTTGTACTTACTTGCGACACAAGTTTTGTGTTCCCTCTCCATAACGCATGGATCGAGCTCACCATCAAGAAATTCTTCCCCTCCTGGGAAGACCTGATGGGCACCATCCCGTACCATAGCGCAAGGTCGACCTGGGAACCGACGGGGTGCACCTTGCCGGTGGAGTGGAAAGTGCGTTCCTTTGACCATGAAATCCGCAGTTTATGCAATGCAAAAGCATCGTACTAGTATACAAATTGGCTTAGCATTTGCATTACAAATTCAAATTGTAATGCGGATTTGCTTGAAAAAAAGATTTGTAATGCATAAATGCAATTAGTACGAGTACGATACTTTTGATGCAGTTCATACAGTTATTACGACAACCAAAGGGATCACCACGGGCGGAGCGTGGGGCGAGGTAGGAGTTTGATGTTGTATCATGCAGAATTTGAACAATTTGTGTTGCGCGCTTGGGAACACACAGACAATTTGTATTGCGCGTTGGCATCGTACACAACTTATTGTACAGACAAATGAAAAAAATCCACTTCACAGACAACGTCCGACGAAACATCATCGGGTTAGGCGACTCTACCTCTGACCGCGAGGCTATGGGGTTCTCAAACGTTACACTCTCAACTGTTGCATGGTTTGTCATGCAGAAACACTACCACTCTGCACACGATCAAGCATTCTTCGCATTACAACTTCTCGGCGCGCTAAATAGCACCAGAAGAATCCGTCCCAAATCTGTAATGCAAAAGGCACAATCTTGCTCTTCCTCCTGTCATCACTTTTGCCATTCTTGCATGACAAACTCATGTAACAGCTGAGAATGTAAAAACACTTGAGAACTCCATAGAGGCCATGCTGCACGTGACCGGCGGGAAAGCGAACACGACTATCATATGTAAAAACGTCCCCAACCCGAGTGAAGTTGGGACTTTAGCAACACAAATCCAGAAGTTTTGGGAGCCACGCATGACAAGTTGCAGTCCGTAGAGTGTAGTGCATATTACCAAGGACAACCGCACCACAGATCCATCTGCTTATCCTGTTTCCGGCATTACAAATACCAAAACGCGATCGATTGGAATTGCGTCCCTTGGGGATGCGCTTTACAAATGTTCCTCTAATCGCAAATCCGCATGACAACTCTCGGGTGGGAACGTTGTTACACAGGATAACGACCGGAAAATCCCTGAAGTTCATGGAGAGACCGAATCTGGAACATTTACAGAAACAGCACCACCTGATCGCCAGTAGCATCCGGCAGATCGCGCTGCACGAGAAGTCCTATGGGAGTGTCAGGATCGAAATCAACAAAATCGAAATGATTATGATTTGTGATGCATAAAACCGATACCAGTTGGAGCCTCAGTTTCTAAATGGCGCGCGACAAATTTCGGGAGCACGAAAAGCCAGTCTGTCATGCTGTTTTGGCAAAGAAGACTGCTCCTGTCGTGCTGCTCCGGCAGCACATCGCCTTCCTCTAAACAGGCTTGGAATCGGTCTCATTTGTCTGCTCCCCAACACAGGCCTTACTTGCGCTACACTTTATGCATTGCAAGTTTTTCGATTTTGTCGATTTCGATCCTGACACTCCCATAAGTCCCTGGATCTCTGTATCCAGCACCAGATGGAGTCCAACTCGAATGCTACTAGTAACAACAGTAAAAGCACTGCACCGGCAGCTGCCGCGGGAAGCAATCCGGTCAGTAATACCAACGACTCACAGAAGACCAATGACTCGTCCGCAACAATTCCGCCGCCGACGGACAGTAATAATTCCGAGGCGAAGAAAGACAGTGCAAGTGCGGCTAAGGCGGACAATACTGGAAGCAGCAGTAACGGTCCAGCGAACCCGGGCATCGGTGGGGGCAGTATTCCTACCCCGCAGTCCGGAACTGCGAACGCGAGCGGGTATGGGAGTGTCAGGATCGAAATCGTCAAAGTTGAAATAATCTGCAATGCAAAAAAGCGATACCAGCTGGAGCCAAGTTTGCAAGTGGCGCATGACAAATTTTGGCAGCATGGAGATCCAATTTGTCATGTTGCTTGAGCAGAGAAGACTGCTTTTGTCATGCTATTTTAGCAGCTCTATCTCACACCCCAAACAGGCTTACAATCGAACTCAGTTGCCTGCTCTACAAGACAGGCACTTTGCGTCTAGCATTTTATGCATCACAAACTATTTCAAAAGGGGTGCAGCAGGGCACCCAGAAAACAGCACAAAACGACAGCACTTCTTCCGCCGCGTCTTTCCAAAACCAACAACTACCTATTCAAGCTATAATGAGACTCCAGGGACGTAGAAGAATAGGAGTCGATAAGGGAACAATCTAAGGCTTAGAGTCGAACAGATTTAAATCATCATTTCAACTTTGACGATTTCAATCCTGACGCTTCCATAGCGGGGGATCCTCTAGTACAACGACGGCAACGAACAGTGGCACCGCCAACCTGAATGCAGCTACGGAAATGAATAGCGCAAAAAGTATCGCAAGAAAAAACTGTTTCACTGTAAACTTGTAATGCAGAAAATGTATCTGAGAAGTGTTTGTCTTGCTACACATGCAAGACCATGGATTTTTAGCTGTCTTTTCCCTTCGGAATCTCGCATGGCAAATTTTCTCCGTGATGTAGGACAAACTTGTGATGTAAAACTTGCAAAATCCTTACAGTGAAACACTTTTTTCGTACGATAAAAAGGCGGCGATGGCAAGTGACACCGTCATCGGTCGGCGATGTTGCCAGAAGTAAAAGAACAACTGCTGCTGGTGCACCAGAAATACACAAGGTTGAAGCTCCAGCAGCTGCTCCTGTTATGCAATTTTGCATCGGAGCGTACATTGAGCAGCCACCATTGATACCTGATGGAGGCTACTCAACACGTCTTGCATGACGAGAGTGTGTGGGTGTGCTGTCGTGAGACTCCTCGCCTGCCACTAACCTGAGAATTTCAAGGCTGTGAAAGAACTCTGCAAGACCACCCAGTACGGAGATGATACCCCTACTAGGAGAGTGACAAAAGTTCTTTTTGCTACAGTAGTACGTACAGTAAAATGCAAGCGCCCGTCGTAGCAAGCAATGCAAGCACCCAATAATATCGAGCTACAAGCATTTGAAAGGTTGCGGAGCGAGGGAGTGAGTCCGTGTGGTCCGGGGGCGTGCTAGTACAACATGAAGGATAGCGAGAGAAGATTTTGGGCTACAAGAACCGCAATTCCAGTTCGGAGATTAGTAAAACCGTCCCGCCTACAAGCTACATATTTCGTTTCCATATTTTTGTGCGAAGCGGTAACCAAAGCATCCGTGAACGGATCACCCACGGGGTTGAGTAGGGATATGAAAAAAACTGACTCTATGGATGTGGATGGATCTTCTACTGGACTTTTCATGCAGCTAGTGGTGGTGCACTAAAGAAGCGCGGTTTATTCATGTTCATGCTCATCAAGAAAAAGTAAGTGAAAGAGCTGTTTTCAACGTGAGTCAGGCACATTTTCAATCCCATACCGGCGAACAAGGAAGCAACAACTTCGGCCTCGACGACCACAAGTGCCAATCCGGTGGCCTCGCTGCCAACGGCGCAGCAGGTTGCGGCCTAGGTGGTTGCTGAAGTTACAACGCGTCTAGTTACTTAATTAGTACTTATTTACTCGTCTAGCGAAAGCGATGTAGATGCAGCAGCAGGAATTCTACGAATGATAGATCAAGAGCAGCTGCAAGCAATGGCAGCTGCACAACCAAGTAGATGAGATTTTTAAAGCTAGTAGGGAACAGTAACATTCGCTGTACGTGTCCGTAAATTTCACGAACTACATTTTTCCGTGGCACCGACAGCGCGCGTATGTTTGTCTTTTATGTTCTTTGTCGTTTGATGAAATTGAAATCTGAGTGGCGTTGATTGGTAAACAAAAGCCAATCGTCGCACACCTGAACAACAATCTTCGCACCCCTCTGGTGCGACGAGAAAAAACTGTTGGCTTCATAAACTTTTTATGCTGGTATGATTTGATGGTAGAATCGATGAATTGAACATTTCTATAACCTCATTGTTTCGTGGTGCCTTGCAGGGCCCGAAACAGAAGAAACCAACGCAGAAAACAGACTAGTTTTTTGATGCGAAAATATCACAGCTCACTTGTTCTACGATCATAAAAGATTATCGATTGCTGGACAAGTACATCGATGTCTAGACATTTCGAGGCGTTGTTTGAGTATTCGCGAGGACAAAAACACATTTTTTACTACGATGGTAGTTTCTTGAATATTTACACCATGTTGAATAGCGGAACTGTTTCTTGTAGTGTTGACAATTGAGCAGTTTGACCCGGAATTATAATATTTCAGTTCTTTTTAACCGACAACTTTTCCAAAAACAACTTCGACAACTGGAAGACAACTCACCTCGGACAACTGCTCATTGAGATACTTTCATCTCGCTTCTAGCGAGTTTGATAAATGCCTTTAGAGCTGCTGCTTTCATCGGGCGCGCAGCCGTGCTGTGTGACTGATGTCTACTACAACATTCTCGAACTATACCAACTCTATATTAGTCGTTGAGAACAACAATGACACCCCGGCCGCTTGCTCCTGTTGTCAAAAATCTCTATCTCCCCCGAGAAATAAATCATGATGACTTCAATCGTTTCAAATGTCTAGCAGAGAAACAAGCACAAGAAATTTATTGTGTTTTCACCTCCTGTGCCCATAAGCGGTTGATTTTTTTCAAGTTTACCAGTATACAGAAATTTATGTTCTTCAGACAACAGATTTAAATTCTGGTTTTAATTTCAATTTGTGTCGCTTTGTAAACTTAGAGCTACTTTTTCATGAGCATTTTACCTCTTTATCAAGCACGTATTGAAGAAGCGCTACCCCTGAAGCTACCAAGACCCGCGTCCGCCTGGTGGATTGAAGAACACGGATTCGACTTATCATATGTAAAAACGTCTCCACCCCATAGTCAAGTTTCGAACCTAGCAAGACAAATCCACAAGTTTTGGAGGCCACGCATGAGAAGTTGCAGTCCGTAGTGTAGTGCATGTAAGCAAGGACAACTGCATCGCAAATCCATCTGCTTATCCGGTTTGCAGCATTACAAATTCCAAAGCGCGATTTGAAATGCCTCTCATGGAGATGCGCATTACAAATCTTCCTGTAATCTCAAATCTGCATGAGAACTATGGGCTGGTCACGTTTTTACTCAGGATTCGATTAGAGGTGTAGTCTAGGCCTCGATGCACGAATCGGAAAAAGAAACACAACGGCGAAGTCGCAGCGAAACAACTTTATCGGCGGATGGTTTGAACAAGGCCCTGCGCTCCGGGTCCAACTTCTCCCTCGACGGCGACAGACTAGCAGACCAACTACTAGAGGAACAGTCGCACACAAGAAGCTACATCTTGGCGTGCGGCGCACTTCTTACTTCAAAATAGGCGCGAACAAGATCTGCTACTTTGACTTTGTTGATACTTTTGATTAATATTTGATTTTGAAGAAAGTTGTCCATTTATGAATATTTCTTCGCTCATATTGAGAGAAAAATCAGGTAGAGCTAGCATCTTCCCAATGACGGAAATATATTTGAAAAAATGCATGATCTACAGCTGCAATTTCTTTGTCTTTCTACCTATCTTCTCGCGCCATTTGGGCTCCTTGCTTGCGCGCGCGGAGGTGGGTGTTGGTGCTTTCGTGCTGCACGGCAAGCGCCACAAAGCTACAGGGTCGGTTGGCCACTCGCCTGGAGGACAGACCTTCCGCATGTTCTTCGAAAACAGTACTTCAACTTGGATGTGAAAATCTCTGTGACGGAAAAGCTGATCTGTTTTGCTGAGTACCTTGGTGGGCTGATCCACATTGACACTGCATCTACAAAGTTCATCGGTTGGCATTGCTTTCGGAACGGCTGTCGGATTGTTTCTACCATACAGAGCTAAGATCAACGATGGTCGTCCGTCCTCGGAGTCGTGTTGTGCCTGCAGAGATAGATCTACTTTGCTTTCATCTTGCCGTATTTATTTTTGGAGTTGGATCTCCTGGACCTCGCTCTCGCATAGGTCGTTATTTTTCGACTCGAAATTAGAATTACAACATCATCGGACTTTTGCCGCCCACGCCCTCAGGTCTCAAGAATGTGGCACTGATTTTCTATCGTCCTTGTTTGTAGAAGTTTTCGAGTTGCACTTGTTTTTCTTTTTTGATTATTTTTGCGCTTTTAATCAACATCCAGTATTCATTCATTAATCACATACTTTTTTATAATTGCAAAGCAAACAGAAAATGTCCTCCACGCCGTCCTCGAGCGCAAACAACAGCCCCCGAGCTGCTCCCCCGCCACCAAGACCGCCAAACAACGTGGACGGCATCCTCCGGGAACTCGGCGTCACCCGGTCCCAAGCCTACGCAATAGGCGCTTCAGCGTTAGCTTGCGGAATATTACTGAACAACTCGACAAAGGCCGGCAATGCGTTCAGTATCGGAGTGTTGGGTTTAGCGGGGTCGTTGTTTCTCCTACCCGCACCAACAGAGGCGAGCTTTACTGGTTTTTTCAAGTCCTGGTTTTTAGATAGGTACATGGCGGCAGCGGGGAAAAGCTATCGGGACTACTTGAAGCAGAAGAGTATTTTTGTTGATAGATAGTTGTGATGCTTCTCGCTTTTTTATTTTTTCAATACTTCGGGTTCGGAGTCGGGGACCGACACTGTAGGTCTATTGCTCCTGAATGAGAAAAACGTAATTGATCCGGAAATGAAATCTAGAATGACCACACAATCCAACGAAAAATGGACACGCAATTATCTTCAGGTAAGAGGGAAGACGGGTTGCAGGCAATCGGGACGAAAATTACGCGGTGGTTCCACAAAGCGACAGAGGACGTCAACAACACGCTGTTCTACGAATTGTCCGTCAAACACGCGCTGCCTAACGCCTATCGGGTCAACGTGATGGAGGTAATCGTTCTTGTTGCTTGTTCAACTCTAAAAGGCCTTCATCTTAACCACACTTCGTTTCTATACTTGGTTTGCTTTGTTCCATATGATAAGTAGTACCAAAACCAATCCCAAACCCGACGAGTTGTCTGGCATGATAAAGAATTCCACAAAAAAAACGCATTCAGGTTTTCCGCTTCACACAAGTCAACCTCGGGTCCCCGAGAAAGCCCGCCTGGTTCACTTTTATCGGGGCATACAGAATGTGGTTTTGGATACCGGTGATATGGACTGATGGGGGATTGGTGTTTGACTTGACATTGGCCGTGGCGGACGGCGGGTTGTTGAACTACGACCTGGCGGGATAGTAGAGCAGATGATAATCTTGTTCAAGAAGCACGGCCATCTGCCACTTACTTCTAAGCGACCACGACAAGAAAGAAATCGTAACCAACACTACAGCGCATCGTTTCTTTGAAGCTCGCGCAACGAGCTGAACAAAATCAAAAGTCATCATTAGCTACACGTAAGGTTGTAGTGGCTGCCTGGAGGACGAACGAGGCCACGGTGCGCTCGTCGCATCTAGGATCGTTGTTCTTTTGATACGCCCGCTTTTTGAGGAGGAAGATCGTATTTCGTTTCAACACTCGTCTTTCAATTGATTCGTGTCCTCGCGTTCGTAGTCTAGTCGCGGAACTGCGAGTCGTGGCAGAGAGAAAACATCAAAGAGACTGGTGAACTCACTTTCGTCCTCGACCTTTCCGTGTCGACGCTCTTTTGATAACTAAGTACCCAACATCCAAGCCTCTGCTTTCCTGATTGAGTAGCAACGAACAGGTCGTGTGCTCTTCATTGCGTTGTATGGTAATCATCGCACAAGCATCGTTCTTGAACTTCGTCGTCTTTAATATTGAAAACCCTTGCGACCTCTCGGAAGGACAAAAAAAAAATGGGCGGGGGAAAGTCTGAAGAATCCCCTTCCGGAATGCAGGACGACGGCGGAGTTCGTGGAGCGTCTGGGTCTACGATGCCAATTTCTGGCAGGACACCCAGCTCTTCGTCGACCTCGAGGGCAGTCGTAGCCTCTTCTACGAATTTCCGCAACCTCGACGAAGATATGTTTTGCCCCCGGGTGGTGCAGCAGCAGCTACCAAACAGCAGGAACGGCATGACAAATAACCTGCAAGAAGATGATGATAACTTCTTCTTCTCCGAAGGCCAGCACCACATGCCGGACGACGACAACGCAGACAAACCCTGGATGAACCCGGGCGTCGACAAAAACACGCTGTTTCAAAAAACAGAAAACATCCTCATGCTAGAACAGGAAATCCAAAACACGCAAGACAGGATCGACGGGTGCAAGGATGATGAAGAGGTGAAACGAAGGGAGTTTCAAGTGCACAGACAGCATTGGGAGGTATAACATGATTTTTTTGGTTCGACTTCGACGTTCATCTTCATCATCATCTGCTACTGCCTCGTCTGCATGAGAAAAGCTGGCTGCTTTCTGGGTAATGCATTACAAATTTCGGAGGAAAAAAAAATCAGGAAATCCGTGCCTACATTGACCGCCGTCGCCTCGAGCTGGTCGAGCCCACGATCCACGTCCAGTCGATCGTGATGAAAGCCTTACCGCAACAGGACCTTGTCATGAAGGTCGCAAACCGCACGAGACACAAGAAACTGAGACGGATCGAGCATTTGTTCCGGACCGCGCACCAATACGAGGACGCGAGGAATTTGCTGTTCACGTTCAAATATGCATTGCAAAAGCATCGTACTAGTATAAATCGCAATACAAATTTTCTCAGAAGGAGATATCTAGTTTGTAATGCTGATTTGGCTAAGAAACAAGATTTGTCATGCATGATTGCAATTAGTACGAGTACGATACTTTTGCAGAGCATATGAAAGCGTCAAGCGAGTTGGAGCAGATGAAGCACTTCATGGAAAAGTCGATTTTGGATTTGAGGGAACGAATATGAGAGTGCACAACTTCCCCTCCCTCTCATTTGTATTGCATGAACAGCAATGCAGACACCCCCACCTGTGGAGCCTGTGCATGACAAGTTGATGCGCCTAGTGTAGTACTGTTTGGGCTTCCGGAATCTGTCATGCAAACAGTACCACACAGCAGCGCTTAGATTTCGTATTTTGCATGACAACTGAGGGCGAGGGGGGGTTGTGCAATCTTATAACGGATCCGGGTGAAGGAGGAATTGTTCCGGAATATCGACAACTTGGTCGAGTTCAAGAAAAACTTGCAACTGAAACTGAAGCAAAAGTGTCGGGACGTGGCTTGGAGCAAAGTGCGCCAGTGGGGTATCGCCGACGATGTGATCATGCGGAAGGCGTGGCAGACGTGGGACGACCAAGTGCCTCTGTTACAGGTGGAGAAGGCGACGATCGAACCGCAGAGAAAGTACTAGTTTATCTGTGCCACCTGGTTGAAGATGCTTTTGTCATGCATAAGCAGGCATACAGCAGTATTCCTCGGAAGCCATTTTTGCATGAGAAATTCACGAGCTTATTTCCTATCTCTATCCAGGTACGACCAACTCCTGGCCGAGTTCACCGACAAGCTCCGGGAAATAGCGGAATTGGAAGAACAAAGGAAGTTATCGCAAGAAAAAACTGTTTCACTGTGAACTTGTGATGCAGAGAATGGAGCAAAGAGCGCTTTGTCTTGCTACGCCTGCACGACGTTGGGACTTTTAGCGTGTTTTCCCTTGGGAAGCGCACATGGGCATGGCAAATTTTCTGTGTAATGTGCAACAAACTTGTGATGCAGATCTTGCAAGATCATAAACAGTGAAGCAGTTTTTTCGTGGGATAGAAGTCCATCGAGGGGGACCGGGATGAAGCGTTGGTGAGGCTCCAAGAGTATCCTGTGCAAAAGTATCGTACTCGTACTGCAATCATGCATTACAAATCTTTCTCTTAAGGCAAATCAGCATTACAAATTTCATTTCTCATGCTAGGGAAATTTGTAATGCACTTATACGAGTACGTCGATACTTTTGCAATGCATAAAGAGGCGTGCGACCGGATCACGCAGAGGGAAAAAGAGCACGATGAGTACGTTGCGGAAGAGTACCGGAAGCACAACGAATATTTGGCGACGGTGGATGCAGAAAACCAGGAGAAACTGGACAAGTTGAACAAGGAAAAGGGCGACGAGATGACGCACATTCGGAACCAGCTGCAGAACAAACAGGAAGAACTGGAGAGATTGCTGAAGGAATTGGAGAAACAGAATGAAGGTATAATTTTTTGTGTCAATGAGTTTGTCATGCGTGTATCGGCAACGCAATGGAAAACTGTCATGCAATTTGATGTCCATGAAAAACACTAACACTTGAGGTCAACAAAACCTAATCCGTCGGGTCGTTCCGCAGAACAAGGGTGTCCGGTGCATGGGCTGTACAAAGCAGATGCTGTTCCGAGAGTGCGTGGTGATTAACGGAGAACACGACTTCCCTGAATTCGAGAATTTGAAGCAGCGGACCATCGAGGCGGTAAAAGAGGGTTCCCCAACGCCCAAAACCGCATTGCACATCCTCGAGCAAGACAGTCCGTTAGCGCGGAAGAAGGACACCATGGGGCATTCGGTGACATCGAGCAACGGGCTATTGACCAGGGATCCGAGATTGGGGAAGGATTGGGGCAGCTATCCACAAAAAAGGAACCATCCAGATGCTGATACGATTTGCCATGGAAAACATGCATCTGATGCAGTGTTTGTCATGCAAAAAATGGATGCTGGGAATGATTTTTTTTTCTGGGGATAGCAGCACCGATAAGTACACGAATTCAGTGCAGATTTCCGCGCGGGACGGGAGTTTGCTGAAAAGACCGGCGACGAGTGAGTCCGCGAGTGCTTCGGGAAATAAGATCACCGGCATAGCGGATGGAACCGATAATTCTCGGCCGAGAACCAGCTCCGCCGTCGGGTTTGTGGATGAAGATGAGCAACTGAAGATCAAGTTGAGGAAAGTCGAATCTTTCCTCGAAGCGCAGCGTCGGCGGGAAACCGAGCAGGCGGATAACGCGAGGCGGCAATTGCGGGGGCGGAAGAGGGAGCAGATACCGGGGGCGAGTCCCGGCGGAAATGAGAGCAGTGGGGGAGAAGGAGGCGGAATTGATATGGTCGAACAAATGCGAAAGGATGTCAGGGAATTTCGGAAGAAATTTAGTATTCGGTATTGGAAGTAGTAAGAACTACATTGATTATATCCACCAATTATTGTCGCTTCTCGGCAGAAATTAGAACTAAAGCAACCACTAAAATGAACTTTTATTTGAACCAATGACCCAAACAGAGACTAGAAGAACCTTTGACCACTCAAACGCACTAGATGGAAATCGTAATCGAAGAACCACGGGCAGCCGGATGGTTTGCAGGAGCGTCTGCTGGTGCCATCAATGTATGATATTTGTCGAAAAAGTATGATGCTCCAATTGAGATTTTTTTTCGTAGTAAGAGCTGACTTTGGAAGATGCAAAACTTGACGAAATGAACACAGCAATTTCTTGCGATTGCAAGATGAAGAGGCACTACTAGAGAAAAACAAAGCCGCAACAACTCATGACTTTGGTTGCTACAGCGGAGTTGATAAATATTGGTGCGACGTCATCTAGTACTAAACGCCGCCTCTTTTCTGGCCATCAAGGTTTTGCTCTTCTGTTCACCATTTTTCTTAGATCTTACGATAGCGAAGAGCTCCGAATCCAACTCATTTGGAACTTTTCAAACGTTGTAGCAAGGCACTTTCTTGATCCTCGCACTTTTGCTGCAACTTTCTGCCGGTTTTTGGGCTCGTCTCGGCCTGATCCACAGCCACGACCTGCTTCAATTGATATGACTTTTCTGATCCTTTTTGATTTTGACAGCGAACACAGACGGGATCCAGTATAATTCCAGATTTCCGCGTCGTATATGAGTTTAAGTAGTTTAAGTTTTTCATTCGATTACAACTACACGATCACAATATAAACCTCATAGCTAAAAACCATGACTCCGCCACCCCCAGTCACGGGCACGAGCGCGGCTTCCGCCTCCTCGAGCACCACAACAGCAAATAAAGCAAAGCATGACAAAAATAAACACGACCCTGATACTAGCAATTATAAAAAACCCTCCGTCCTCGCCCAGATTCTCGGAAAATCGTCCGAAGAAGCCATCCGGAACACCAAACTTCTCGTCGTCGGCGCGGGGGGGATTGGGTGCGAGGTTTTGAAAAATCTCGTCCTGCACGGATTCCGCAAGATCGAGGTGACGGATTTGGATACCATCGACGTGACGAATCTCAACCGACAATTCCTCTTCCGCAAGCACCACGTCGACCAGTCGAAATCCTCGGTAGCCTGTGAAACGGTAAAGAAATTCCTCCCAATTGGGGAGCTAGAGAACTTACAGTTGACGAGCCACCGGCAAGACGTGAAAACCTTCAACATGGAATTTTTCAAAAAATTTGATGTAATCGTCAACTGTCTGGACAACATTGGCGCGCGGCATCACGTCAATCGGGTCTGTGTTGGACTAGGAATACCGCTGTTGGAGGCGGGGACAACTGGGTAAGTACGTATGATTTCTTTGTTTCAACAAGATGAACAACAGCGTGTTTACAACTGTTTAGAGATCTGGACATGTTTTTGTGCTCTCCTGCTGTTCTACTTCTTGGGCTGTCTCATCAAGTTAAAAAGTCCTAAAAACTTGAACCACAACAGCTACGCCGGGCAATCCACTGTGCACATCCCGCACAAAACGGAATGCTACGAGTGCTTGAGCCGCCCAAAGCCGAAGAAGTTCCCGGTCTGCACGATTCGCAAAACGCCGGATAAGCCGATTCACTGTGTCACTTGGGCGAAACACTTGTTCGACGCTCTGTTCGGCCCCAGCGACGACACTGGCAATGTTTTATCCGATTTGAGGGACTCTTTGGCGATAAGGAAAACTGGAACTGGATCATCAACAACATCTGCAGGAGATGAAAATCAAAATCACGACGATTCGGATTCTGTCGTCGCCGCCGCGTTGAATCTAGTCGACAAGCTTTTTCGCGACGACATCCAGGCACTGTATTCTTCGGGGGAGATAAAAAAATCGTGGAGTGCGGGCAGACCAAAACCGAAATTGTTGAAGAAAGTGGAGGAACTGCTTTTGGTGGATAGTTGTACAGCAGGAGATGGAGATGAACCAGGAGCCGCTAGTGATGTACAAGACGCCGTCGTCGAGGCAGACGAGACGGTCGCGGAAGAGGACGATCAAGAGAATCCAGCAGATTTGGCCCTCGGAATGCAGAAGTCCGGGATCGACGGAGTACTACTGCCCAACCCGACAGAGGCGCAGGAACTAGAACTACAGAAAGAACAAATCCCACAACGACCAGCAGCCGTGTCAACAGTGACGACCAAAAAGATAGCCAAGCTTCTCGCCGATTTCTGCCAAAAGGAAAAGACCCAATACGACTGGAACTCGGACCAGCACAAAATTTGGACGGCGAAACGAACGGTGTTGAAACTTCTTCAGTCTGTCGTTGACACAGTGGCAGTGTTGAAGAAACAAGACGGAGATATTAAAGCCATTTCTACAGTGACTTTCTCGAAGGAAAACGAAACCTCGGTCGATTTCGTAACCGCTGTGTCAAACCTGCGCTCGCTCAATTACAGTATCAAGCCGATTCAAACCAAGTGGGAAGTCACGAGTATGGCCGGGAACATCGTACCCGCGATCGCGACGACCAACGCGATTGTGGCCGGACTGCAGGTGGCAAACTTGATGCACTTGGTGGTTACGGATAGGCTGGAGGAACTGGTAATAAAGCAGGATGAAAACCCGAAAGGAACTACGGGAAGGACCGGGGGACCACAGGACTCATCTACTACAGCAGGAGCCTCAGGGCCAGCGGCCTCAACCGTCGTGCCAGCAAAGCCGCATCAAAACCCGACGACTACTAGACGAGGACAGCCCCAACGGAATGTGTTGCAGGACCTTTTCCTCACCTCTGCGCCACCCCCGGCCGGATTCCTGGCCCCCGACGTGAAGATGAACAAGAACACGACAAGCGCAACAAAAGAGCCTCCTCCCCCTGCTCCGTCTTCAGCGACCACCTTCTTCCCCGCCGTTTCCATAAACCACTCCCTCTGCCGCGACGCGTTTCCCCAGTACCCCGAGCCTTCTAGAACGCGACGCGGCAACTTCATCATCACCTCCGGGCCCTTGCAGAAACCCAACCCCAACTGCCTCGTTTGCGGGGAGCACGGGTCGGAAAGCAGCAAGAAAGTCATTTTGTATTTAGCAGAGGAGGAGATGATAAACAAAACCACCATCGCGGAGTTTGTAACCGTCTGCCTCAAGTCCTATTTCCACTTCCACGAGCCCAGCGTGAGCCTGCAGAACCTGGATATCAACTGCAAATATGTCTGGGTCTGCGAGATTGCGAGATTTGTCATGCTAGTCTGACATGACTCTGAACTCTGTATTGCGTGGCCGCGATAGCTTCGCTTGCCTGTCATGTAAAAACACAGTTTCTCATGCGGAGTACGCAACTCAGAACCACGCCAAAACTTGTCATGCTAGGCAGCGCATTACAGTGCTTGCAAGATTCCCTTCCTTGCATCACAAGTTATTTCCAGACCCAGATGATATATTTGCAGTGCATACTGGATTCTTTCGCGCAGATCTACGATCCGGACTACCCGTCGGCCTGCGAGGAGGCTTTGGAAGAGGGATTGCATCCAGACTGGACGCTGGGAAAATTGAATGTGAGAAACGACTCCCGCTTGACCTTTTGTGACGAGTCGCAGATCTATGAAAGTGCACAGCTCCCCCTCCCCCTCATTTGTAGTGCATGAGTAGCAATACAAGCGTCGGCAAGAGTGCGGGTTTTCCATGACAAATTCACCCAGGATTGTAGTGCTGTTTGATCTACCAGAACCTGTCATGCAAAAGGTGCCAAGAGGCAAAGGGTGGACGTGGTATTTTGGATTACAAATGAGGGGGAGGGGGAGTTGTGTACTGTCATAAGATCGGCTGCGAGTTTGACGCCGTGGTCGTCGTGGTGCCGCAAGAGGACTGGAACGAGGAAAACTATCCTGAGTTCTTCGCTGTGAACGCGGTCGAGTGTGATTTGAAAAATGTGAAGAAGGAGGAGGTGGACCAGGTAGAAAAAGAACAGAGCAAGCAGCAGGGTCGTAATCAGAACGACTCATCAAACGCAGTCGCAGATCAACAAGTAGAACATAAGGGACGAAACAAGACCGACCAAGAAGCTAAGCAGCACCTCACTGCCACCGTAGAGCTACTTTCGGATGACGACGAGGAGGATGAAAAGCCTGCTCTGAAAAAGCACAAGGTTGGAAAGTGACGAAATGCGCGATATAATTCGTCGTGTCCTGCGCACCTAAACAACATAATTACTTCAGCCGACGAGGCCAGTGGTGTAGTCTCTTCAGGAGAGGGAGAAAAAATGGAGTATGGACATTTTGCCCGCATGTATACAACACACAGCACCTCGTCACGACAATACGACGATTTCCAGCATTTGAATTTGTTTCACACTGCGCATTCGCTCTCTTTCCTTCAAGGAAGTTGAAGTTGAAGGTTTCCGGTGCATTGGTATAAGTCGTTTTGTCGTGGTGACCGTCCTCGTCTTCGTTTAGGTACTGCTACTGCAGCCATCGTTCACATCTCGGCAAGAAAAAGCGTTAATTATCATTCGTGCCAAAATAATTTGCGTCCGTTTACGTTTTGGATGTCGTGGAACTTGTGTCGTTCTTGCCCAAATTTCTTGTTGTCCTCCTTACTTGTTGTTGTTCGAGACGTCGTGATGAAGAGTTTAATTCCGACATTAAATCCTGTTGCTCAGACAGCAAGACGAAGAACAAGCAGTAGTTCTTGTCGCTTTATTTGAGATATCAAAACAGCACACCAGGACAATTCATTCATCAAGACAGGAGCAGTTCGAAGCCAGCTTTCAACGAAGAGAAAATAAAACTTTAGGTTGTATGAAATCTTCGGTGGCCCTCACCTCCCCCGACTCCCGTGTAAATGTAGAAGTCATACGTTGCTGTCTGCAGCTCCGATAGCGAAAAAACTTGAGTTTCGTCCTGTAGCAGGAAGACTAACGTACGAAAAGCTTACAATTTTCCTAGTGTGGACCTGCTCGGTGCTTGCTCTACTGACACGTCGTGGCGTGACGAGATGAAGTTGGACTTCTCTGACGAAGAGGGCGGGGAGTTCCTCCTGAAAATAAAACCAGTGCACCACCGCAAGAACAACGGAGGGCCTGTTTTCAACGTTCATCACGTAGCTGTACTGCATTATTTTGCTTCCGTCATCACGGTATTGGTACAACTTTTCAGTTTATTCACCGGGCCCACCTCACCAGGTCCTTCTCCTTGTGGAGGACCGCATTTTCATGGAGTTCTTGTTGACCACAACTTCTTCGCCGCTGAAGCGCTACGAGTTTCCGCCTCGCGACCTGCGAAGGGGCACCAGCCGCGTAAGAGAAGAACAAAAATTGCGTCATTTTCATCATCTGCAGACGCCGGCGATAGACTTCTTGATGGGCCATCAAGAAGTCTATCGCCGGCGTCTACTGTTTTGACGAAGAATTCTTTTGCCAAGGTTGAGTCCTCGGGCGGGTTTGGAGGTCGCGGCAAGGGTGGTAGAACATCAAGAAGTGCTGGCTCTTGGAATGAAGACAAGCCGCGCGCCGGGGCCCCCTCTTTTGCCCAGGAGACCGAGGAACAACTACGAGTGGGCCATGGAAAGGGAATAGAGATAAACTGCGAAGGCTAGTACGAGTTGCAAAAATTTTTATATAGCCTGTTGGGCTGCTCACCTCCGATGCTGGTGTTGCTCGAGTTGAATCGATGCAAGTTGCTACAGATGGAGTTCTTTATGGACAATAAAGTTTTGAACGAACAAAGCCTGTGGTGCCCGTTGCAACGAGGTGAAGATCGAGGAGGTGTAATATATTTTATGATTGCCGCGCGTGTCGTTTTTCTTTGGCAAAAGAAACCAAATAAAGCACGTGCAATAATATTGTACCTGCATCATGACGTACAAATTTTAATAAAATTTATAGTCCTCAAAGGCATAATCCTCGGTTCCTAGCGAAACAAAAGCTTTTCATTTTTCGAACATCAAGACTCAAACCTGTAAATCGTCAGGTGGATAATTTATGACCACATCAAGGCCGCTTTTTTATCGTGAGCGTGATTCTGATCTCGTCGTTGTGAAAGACGTTTTGTCGCGTCAAGAGCATCAAACGCACGAGCACGAGGACCCAGAAGACACATATATAAAAATTTGCACTCTTCTTGATAGAGGTTGGAGTCCGAGACCTGCTGCGGTCGAGCACCGGTGCGAGCGGGGAGCGAGCGGGGTGGAGCAGAGTTTCGAAGTCACGCAGTATCCAACTCCTGGTGGCACCCGGTGCCCGGGTCAATCGAGATGGATCGTATGAACTGCAAAAGTGTCTGGGTCCTGGAAAAGTCATGCTGTTTCTGCATGACACAGAAGGACAAGGACTGGCATGGAAGCTCTTGCATCACAGGTTTCATCGAGAAGCTTCCGCAATGCCGAATCCGCATGAAAAGTCCCCCACTTTGGTGACAGAAAGTTGGGCAACTTTTGCTGCCTATGCATGAGAGATTTTTCTGTGTTCTGAAATGCGCGTCACAAGTGTGTATACCTCTCAGACCCAGACATATTTGCAGTTCATAGATCGTATGCCCGCGGGATTGCGTTGGGAGCTGGAACTACGCAACCGAGCAGGCCCTGATAGATTCTTGTAACGGCCAGGGCGGGGAAAAGTCGCGCAAATTCACGATTAGAATCCCCGTACAGCGCGGAACGTGGCAAAACGGGAGAGATTGCAACTTCGCAGACGGAGCCACACGCACCATCACGTGTCCCCAGGACTGCGTAGGGCAATGGGAAGAGAAGCCTGCGACAGCGTGCAACCGTGAAACAGGCGACTCCGTGATAACACACGAGTACTACATATCCGCGCCCTCAGTTGCGGGAGTGAAGGAGGTATCAAATGTAAAAATGTCTGGGTCTGGAAGAATGCAATTTGTGATGCTATTTTTGGAATCTGAAAAAATCTGTATTGCATGAGCAGCAAGAGGCGTGCAGATTTTGCTCCGCAGAGAGGGCATTTGTCATGCGGGATAGGCATCAAGATACCCGCAAAAAATCTGTCATGCTCGGTCATGCATTACAGGCATCATAGCTCATGCCAAATATGCATGACAAAACTGGAAATCTTCCAGACCCAGACATTTTTACATTTGATAGGAGGACGGCACCACACGCATTCGGGGCCAACCGTGCAGAGACGAGCAGACCGGAGAGTTGGTGGCTGCCGGAGCCACAAAACTCAAGGAGTGTCCGCGCGACTGCCGCGGCGAGTTTGTCCCCCTCGAGCAGGACGGGTGTGCCGACTTTTCCGTGAAAGAGGGGCAGGTTGTCGGCTCGCATGAATACCACATTTTCCAGACTGCGCTGCGGGGCGGCACGGATTGCGGAAACGATGCTGGCGACGAGCGGACCAAAACGTGCCCCGTCGACTGCGTGCAAACCTGGGTTACGGAGTCTGACGCACGGTGCGAGAGAAACGACGGCCAGGATGTCGTGACTGCGAGGTTTGTGGTGCAGGCCCACCCAAAACCAGGCTCGGACGATGCGCCAGGTGCAGCCTGCTGGGATTGGGCACCGCGAACCGAAAAGTGCCCCACGGATTGCATTGGGGAGTGGCGGAGAACTGATGAAGCGTGTGATCCCGGGGAGAATTGGGTCGACGAAATCGTGAGCCACCGCTACGTCATCACCAGACCGGCCGAGCCCGGCTATCCCAACAACAACACGCCCGGCGAAAAGTGTAAAGACCCGGATTGCGCAAATCCCGTTGATTGTCGAGAAAATGAGGGAAAGATGGAATCGTGTCCGCGTGACTGCCGTGGGGCCTGGGACTACGCGACCGACGCTTTGCTGGAAGAGCAGTGCACCGGGCAGGGCGAGGAACTCACACGCAAGTTTACCATCCACACGCCGAAGTTGCTCACCGGTCAGGAGTGCGCGGACAAGGGAAAAACGGCCGCGATCGTCTGTCCGAATGGCGACTCGTCCACAGAGGAACCGGGCGCACCGCAGAATGAAGATGAGAGAACGCTTGGCGGCGCCGCCCTCGGCTCATCCGTCACAAGCGTGCGCAAAATCCCCAATCCAAGGGAACTGGACCTCGACCTTGAGGTCGAGCCGTCCTTGCTGTGCTGCTAAGAATGAACAATAGCAGCTGCTGGTACTAGCCTACGCACTTTCACGACGCGTGAAGTTGAATACTACGTCGCGCCGCGAGGAGGCTCCGCAACTCGTACCCCTTCTTAATGTTGCAATGAGATGTTGCTTTACTTAGTTGTCCTAGTGTCGAATTATATCTATTTGATCGCCCTAAATAGAGGTCAGAAGAGAACTACGAGTCAGAAATCATTTGACCAGCACGCTACCGAATGGCCCATTCGGAATGGGGAATGATCCCGAGCTTCGCTACGAGATTTCAGCTTCTTCTTCGTGTGCAAGAACTCCAACTACTACCCCCCCAGCAGGTGCTTCTTGTTTAGATGTTGCTGAATACGAGAACAAGAATTCTTATTCTTCTTTACCATTCTTCTACTTCGAGGCAATTATATCCACTCTTTCTGGACTTCTTTTACAAACAAAAACAAAAAGGATCAAGAGGCCCAGCAGCAGCAGGGAGTTGGCTTCGATTTCACTATTAAACGTTGGTCACTGACTCGCTTTGCCGTGGTTACAACCATCGTGGTCGTCTTCGTTCAGGTGCTGCAACCATCGACATCGTTCACGACAACTCCGCAAGAAAAGGCGTTAATCGTTCGTGCCAAAATAATTTTGCGTCCGTCTTTCACGTTTTGGGTGTCGTGAAATTTGTGTCGTTTTTAGCCAAACTTGTCGTCCTCCTTACTTGTATGTTCGAGACGTCCTCGTGATGAAAAGTTTATTTCCGACATTAAATCCTGATCCTGGTGTTGCTCAGACAGCAAGATGAAGAACGATCAGTAGTTCTTGTTGCGTCGTTTGAGATACCAAGACAGCACTACGCCACGACAAGAATTGATTCATCAAGACAGCTCGCAGCCAGCTTTCAACGAAGACGAGAAAACTTAGGTTGTATGAATTCTCCGGTGACCACCCTCACCTCCCCCGACTCCCGTGTAGATGTAGAAGTAGTTTCTGTGTGCGGCCGGCCCCCTGCGAGGAAGTTCATTCGTCCTTGAGGAGGACTAACGTAGCACGCTAGTTGCCAATTCGATATCCTCTTCTACTTCGACGCAGCGCGTCGCCTACTTATTCCCCTAGAAGTGTGGTCGGCCTGCTCGGTGCTTGCTCTACTGACAGGTCGTGGCGCGACAAGATGAAGTTGCACCTCTCGCGGCTCTCTGGCAAAGAGGGGGAGATGGAGATCCTCCTGAAAGAACCAGTGCACCGCAAGAAAGAACGGGTTGTTTTCGTTCCCCACTTAGCTGTACTGCACTATTTTGCTTCCGTCATCATGGTACTTTTCACCGGGCCCAGCTCACCAGGTCCTGGTGGACAACCGCATTATGGAGTTCTTGTCGACAACTTGTTCGTCGCTGAAGCGCTGCGAATTTCCGCCTCGCGACCTGCGAAGGGGCACCAGCGTAAGAGAACAAAAAGTGCGTCACTTTCATTTGTGGCGCCATCTTCAGCGTCAAGAAGTCGAAATGGTCCGGCGTCGCCCGTTTCGACGAAGACTTCTTTTACCACAGAAGATGGGTCGGGTGGGTCTGGAGGTGGTGGCAACGGTGGTAGAACAAGAAGTGCTGGTTCTTGGAATGAAGACAAGCCGCGCGCCGGGGCCTCTTTCGCCCAGGAGAGCGAGGAACAACGACTGGGCCATGGAGAGGGAATAAAGTCGAAAGACTGCATTGCCTCGTACGAGTTGCAAAAATTATAATTATATATATGTTTTCTGGGCCGCTCACCTCCGGTGTTGGTCGAGTTGAATCGATGCAAGTTGCTAGGTGTAGTTCTTCATTGGACAATAAAGTTTTGAACGAAACAAGCCTGTGGTGCCCGTTGAAATGAGGTGAAGATAGATCGAGGTGTATATGTTATTGCAGTGTGTGTTTTTCTTTGGCAAAACCAAAAGCAAGTGCAAGAAAATTTGTAGTCCCCAAAGGAATCCTCAGTTCGTAGCGGAACAAAAGCTTTTCGTTTTTTGAACATCAAGACTGAAAAGTGCAAATCGTCAGGAGGTGGATTTAATATGACCACAAGGCCGGTTTTTTATCGTGAACGTGATTCTGATCTCATTGTGAAAGACGTTTTGTCGCGACAAGAGCATCAGATGCACGACCCAGGAGACATATAAAAATTTGCACTCTTCTTGATAGAGGTTGGCATCCGTCACGTTGGGATGTCCAGAACCGGTGTAGCCAGGGAGCGGGCTGGGTTGGGCAGGTATTTATCAAATGCAAAAATGTCTGGGTCTGGAAGATTCTGAGACTTGTCATGCACATTTTGCATGAGCCATGATGTCTGTGATGCATGCGCTACCATCACAGATTTTTTGAGGGCTTCTTGATGCCTATTCCGCGTGACAAATGCCCTCTCCGCCTTGTTTGCGGCTGCTCGCCTTGTTTGCGGCTGCTCGCCATCAAAGCAACTACATTGTGGCTTGCCTCACTTTTTTAAGAGGGGTTTTTTCGTAGATGATGGGTCTGTGTCTTAGTAGATACTTTACCGCTTTTTTACTTTTCTTTTCTCCCTCGGCGCTAGTGTTATTGGTTTGCACACAAATTTATCCCTACTTAGATAACAACAAAAGCTCACGCTGCAGCCGTCCCAGGAGCTCTTTGCTGTTGTCTCTCGGTAGTGATAGCTTTGTCCAAGTCGATTACTGCTAGAGTTTGCTGGGTATGTGGCTAAACAGTTGGGAATTTTGTAGTAGGGCAGATTTTGTATGTGGGCGTTCCTGAAGTTCATGTTAGTTTGCCGCTCGGGCTTAGTCTTAACTTTAGCAATATTTAAGTTTGTTTACTGAATTTACACATTTAGCCAGGCCCTTTTTGCGATCTCCGGTGGGGAATTACAGCACGCCACTCCTAATGTAGTCCCTCCCCCGGTCTGCTAATCCGGGCAAGTAGCAACATCTCCGTGCTTCTCCACTAAGTAAATTTGCTCTTTGGCGTCTGCCCGCTCGGGGAGTAAGTACTTATATAGACGGTCGCCGCTTCCTTGTGGTGGTCAGAAGCGTTCGAGCCTAGTCAGTCCCTAGCTGCGCGCTACTCTTTCAGTTCGTGCGGGCTCCAGGTGCTGCGACCACTGGCAGGAGCTAAATAACAGCGAGCATAAGGACGTTGGATTTTTGACTGCTTCACAGTACAAGACCGGCACTTTTTGCGTCGGCCCGCCGAAGTTCCGCGTGCGGGTTTAGCAGTCTTCTTTCCCGCGAAAAAAGTGGGTCTCCTGACCCTTCCGGCCGTCACCACTCCGCCCGCGTTCGTGCTCGCACGGCGCCACGATGACGATGACGATGGCTACCGCTGTAGGCTATTAACACAGGGACGCCCTGCCCTGCTTAGTTTCCCAACGTGACAAATGCCCTCTCCGCGTAGCAAGCATTGCGTTTCCTTTGCTACCCATGCAATACAGATTTTTTTGGAATCCACCACATTCAAGTTTGTATTCTTCCAGACCCAGACACTTTTGCAATCCATAGTCTACGTCGTCACGAAAAATCCAGATCCTGGTGGGACCCCGTGCGAGGCTTGGCATGGGTTCAAGAGAAAGGTTATGGGAGTGTCAGGATTGAAATCGACAGAGTTGAAATAACTTGTATACGCGGCATAAAATCGATACCAGTTGGAAGCCCAAGAATCTCCAAGCGGTGCATGACAATAAATTTCGGCACCGTCTAAATCCAGTTTGTCGGCATGCTGTTTAGGGACAGAAGGCGGCTTTTGCCATGCTACATCAGCAGCTCTATCGCAGACCCCAAACAGGCTCACATTCGGACTCATTTGCCATCCCTGCAACAGAGGCACCTCATGCCTTGCACTTTAAGCATGAGAAGTTTTTTTTTCAACTTTGTCGATATCAATCCTGACACTCCCATATGGATCGTATGCCCGCGCGATTGTGTTGGGAGCTGGAACTACGCAACCGAGCTATCAAATGTAAAAATGTCTGGGTCTGGAAGATTGGAAAATTTGTCATGCACTCGTGACATGACCCGTGACGGCTGTAATGTATGCCCTAGCACCACAGACTTTCTGAGTGCTTCTTGATGCCTATCCCGCATGAGAAATGCCTTCTTCACGTGGCACAAACTGGGTTCCTATTGCTTGTCATGCAACACAGATTTTTTCAGAATCCAAAAATAGCATCACAAGTTGCATCCTTCCAGACCCAGACATTTTTACATTTCATACGAGCAGGCCCTGATCGACTCGTGTAACGGCCAGGGCGGGGAAAAGTCGCGCAAATTCACGATTACAACCCACGTACAGCATATGCATTGCAAATATGTCTGGGTCTGGAAACTTGTGATGCTGCTTGGCGAATCCTGAGGACGCCACAGATGACGGCTCAGCATGACAAGTAGTTTCTGACTTGTTGCTAGGTCTAGGTGTTGGTGTTGCGTATTCTGCATAACTACAAACCGCGTCTCGGCGTGACAGAAAAGTGGGGCTCTAGCTTTTGGGTAACGAGCATAACAGACTTTGGAGTCATGCTAGCAGAGCATGACAGACCTTCCATTCTTCCAGGCCCAGACATATTTGCAATCCATACAGCACGGTACGGTGCCGAAGGGAATTCAGCAACAGATTTGGTACAGGGCGACAGAGTGCAGCTTCGCAGACGGAGACACGCTGACCATCACGTGTCCCCAGGACTGCCAAGGACAATGGGTAGAGAAGCCTGCGACAGCGTGCAACAGTGAAACAGGCGCTCCGATCGTAACACACGAGTACATCATGTCCGCGCCGGCAGTTGCGGGACTGAAAGAGGACGGCACCACACGCATTCCGGCCCAACCGTGCAGAGACGAGACCGGAGCGTTGGTGGCTGCCGGAGCCACAAAGCTCAAGCAATGTCCGCGCGACTGTCGCGGCAGGTTTGAACTCCTCACGATAACTACTATAAAGCACTTGGTAGGTTTGGACTACTGTGCCCAGTTTCCCGTGAAAGAGGGTCAGGTTGTCCACTCGCATCAATACCGCGCCATTTTGGCGCGGAACGGCGGCACGCCTTGCCCGCACACGCCTGGGTCGTATCGGGACAAAACGTGCCCCGTTGACTGCGTGCAAACCTGGATACCGGAGGCGAACGCACGGTGCGAGAGAAACGACGGCCAGGATGTCGTGACTGAGAGGCTTGTGGTGCAGGCCCACCCAAAACCAGGCTCGGACGGTGCGCCAGGTGCAGCCTGCAGGGAAACAATCCCAGACGAGCGAGCCGAAAGGTGCCCCACGGATTGCATTGGGGAGTGGCGGAGAACTGCCGAAGCGTGTGAAGATCCCGGGGCAATGAATTGGATCGCGCAAATCGTGAGCCACCGCTACGCGATCACCAGGCCGGCCGAGCCCGGCTATCCCAACAACAACACGCCCGGCGAAAAGTGCAAAGACCCGGACTGCGCAAACCCCGTTGATTGTCAAGAAAACGAAGGAAAGATGGAATCGTGTCCGCGTGACTGCCGGGGCACTTGGGACTACGCGACCGACGCGTTGTATGGAAACGTCAGGATTGAAATCGTCATAGTCGAAATAGTTTGTGATGCATGAAATGCAACCCACAAAACGCCAGTCTTGCAGAGTAGGCATGGGAGGCAGATTGTAAGCCTGTTGAGGGGTAGCAGAAGTAGAGCTGCTAAACTAGCATGACAAAAGGCGTCTCCCTTACCCAAACAGCATTACAAACTGGATTTCGCCTCTACCCAAATTTGTCATGCGCCACTTGGAAACTGGGTTGCGACTGCCATCCGTTTTATGCAACGTCGCAAATTATTTCAACTATCATGTCGATTTCGATTCTGACAATTCCATACCTTGTTGCAAGAGCAGTGCACCGGCCAGGGCGAGGAGCTCACACGGACGTTTACCATCCAAACGCCGAAGTTGCTCACCGGCAAGGAGTGCGCGGACAAGGGAAAGACAGCGAAAATCGTCTGTCCGCGTGACTGCCGCGGCACTTGGGACTACGCGACCGACGCTTTGCTGAAAGAGCAGTGCACCGGCCAGGGCGAGGAACTCACGCGGACGTTTACCATCCAAACGCCGAAGTTGCTCACCGGCCAGGAGTGCGCCGACAAGGGAAAGACAGCGAAAATCGTCTGTCCGAAAAATTGCGTCGGCGCTTGGGACTATGACGACGAGGCGGCACTGGTGGCCGCGAAATGCACTGAGCAAAATGCCGGGCAGGAGGTGCACCGGACGTTCACCATCCGCGAGGAAGCGGAGAATGGCGGACTCAGTTGCGCCCACGTAAAAAACGCGAGGGCGTTCGCGTATTGCCCGACCGACTGCATTGGGGCCTGGGATTACAACTCCACGGAAGATCTTCTGGAAAACCGCTGCACCGGGCGGGGGGAAACCCTTGCGCGGACGTTTTTGGTGTCCCGGAGCGAAAAACACGGGGGAAAGACCTGTTTGTTTGCGCACAACCACACCGAAGCGAACAACACCGTGACCTGCCCGACCGATTGCGTTGGCGCGTGGAACGCCACGGTTTCTGAGTTATGTGCTGGCGAGGCGGATGGGACGGAAAAAACCCGGGTCTACGTGCAGACAGTCGCCGCCGCGCTTAACGGGACGGCCTGCCCGGCCGCGGCGAACGCGACCGAAGCGATCATTTGCGGCAGTGCAAGACGAACTTCTTCTAGTTCTACCCCGTCCCGGCTAGAACAAACTGGCGACTCGTCCAAAGAGGACGAGGACCTGGGCGCACCGCAGAAGGAAGATGAGGCGGGAATGCTTGGCACTAGTACAGAACGCCAGCTTCTCGGCTATGGATTGCAAATTTGTCTGGGAGGTCTGGAAGAGTGGAACTTGCAATGGTGTCTGCGGATTCTAAAAATTATTGCTGTGTTGCATGAGCAGCAAGGAAGAGGACTCAGTTCTTGGCACGCGAAGAGGGCCGCGTTTCTCATGCGTAATTAGCATCAAGAGGCTCTCAAAAAATCTGTGTTGCTAGCACCAGCATCACAGACCGCACGGGCGGCCATGCAAAATGTGCATGACAAGCCCCGACCACTCTTCCAGATCCAGACACTGTTGCAGTTGATATCGTTTCGTCTGTCACAAATGTGCGAAAAATGCCCAATCCAAGGGAACTGGACCTCGACCTTGACGTTGAGCCGCCCTTGCTCTTATCGCAAGAAAAAACTGCTTCACTGTGAACTTGTGATGCGAAAAATGGAGCAGAAAACTATTTGTCTTGTTACACCTGCAAGACATTGGCTTTTCAAGCGTGTTTGCCCTTGGGAAACGCACATGGCAACTTTTCTGTGTGATGTGTGGCAAACTTGTGATGCGGTTCTTGCAAAATCATCACAGTGAATCAGTTTTTTCGTGGGATAGCTGTGCTGCTAAGAACAATAGCAGCTACAACACGACATTTTTCACGACAACTGCATATTAAAAATACGCCGTGCGAGGAGCCTAAGCACCAAGCGCTTTCAGCAT
>JACKZZ010022271.1_pt1 | contig 48332 bp, 25 predicted proteins | sample 8027871 | NCBI WGS metagenome assembly JACKZZ01 (sample SAMN15724774, study PRJNA655200) | protist metagenome | isolation source: fluorescence activated cell sorting (FACS) single amplified genomes of... | place: USA: West Boothbay Harbor, Gulf of Maine | collected 2000-07-19
GCTTAGACCCACCGCTATCGTGCTCAAAATATGCTGAGGGAGATCTTTTGAGAGTGATGTATCTTCGCAAAGCGCAAGGTCCTCCAATGCAGTAGCCAGGCTGCCACTTTGTGAGAGCGTCTCACCAGCGAAACATTTATCGATGAGATTTCCAACTACTCCTGCGTCGGGTTCTGTTACTGCGATAACTTTCTTCGGATCCTGACGGACGCCTTCGTCCAGCATGTGGAGAGACTCACGCTGCGCGAGTTTATAGAACGCACCTGTCGAGTCAGACCTTGCCTGTCTCAACCAATCCAATTTAATATCGATCTTCTTCATAACCGCAGATGACAGGATTTCCGTGTTCTGAACCACGTGGCTGTCAACGGACGCCAAATAAGAAAGGGAATTCGTCAAATCTCTCGCCATTGTTTCGTCATCCCATGATCGCGGCTGGCCGTAGCAAGACGAGAAGATGGAACCGGAACTACAACATTCCCAGATGAAGTGTTGCATGTCGGTCCACCACTGGCATGTCTCGGCCCGACTATCACTAGTATCGGTGGCTCTCAACGCAAAAGCGCTAGGCACTGAGAGACCGAGAACTATCCAGACCGCCATGGTTTTGGGTATGCCGGAGATGGAAAACATCATGTTTTGGATTATTGTCGCGAAACAGAAAATCCAATTTTCCACAATAAACAATGAGTGAAAATATTACGGACTTTACAAAAATAATTTCGTTTTTCGAGTCTCAAATCTAAAGTTAGTAAAGATTATTGGCGCTAGATGCAATGTAAACATCGAAATGTAAATGTTTAAAACGACCTGCATAGAAAAAACAAAACGGTGACAATCTGTCGGGAATATTCAATCACCCGTACAATCTGCAAAACTACCTCTTTTTTCACAATTACTATAGCACGTTTTTAGAATGATGTTCATCTCAAATGGGAAATTTGGAATATTTGTCCAAACCAGGGCAAACAATTTAGAAAAACGGGAACAAATCATGATGTGTGTACAAAACAATTAGAATATCGGGAAAAAATTTCAAAATGCTATGAGTGAATGGAATGGAATGAACTGACATATTCAACAATATTCTGGAAGATGTTCGGATTTGAATTTTACATCTCATCATTTCGGAAGAGAAACACCGCAAATCAATGATGTGTACCACAGAAATGAAACAAATCATCAAGGATGACGGCAAATTGAAAATACACCACCCCATGAAGATGGTCGTGTTCCAATTGCGAATCACAAACAGAACAAGAAACGTACGGATTTCTTTATCACACGCCAGACTCTCATGTTTGAGGATTTTATACTTTTTTTGTGCTTGAGGATTTTATATTTTTTCTTTTGCTTATAGGGTTTTAACTTTTTTTTGCTTTTATTGGTTTCACAAAAAAAGGTTCGAGAACCTTCGACAAAACATGTGACCTTTCATAATCGACACTCCTGTCACATTCGTTTTTGTCGATCAACAATTCTTTGGAGATATCTGACTATCGACAACTCCCATGACACCCTCGCGAAATAATCAACACTCCCACTGTTCGCAAAGGACGATCTTTCATAGACTAATTTTAGTCGTTGTCTTCGTTTCTTTAAGGCATAAATATATATCATCGACAAATGAACTAAGACCGATGTTGCTTTTTCCGATATACCACATCGCTGTTTTCTTGAATATAATTTTCATTGCGTCTAATAAGACATCAACCCAACGTTTATAATTCGGTCGTATAATTTCTCGTGACTCATTTGTTATAGCTCAAAGATACTGCCTGTCTGACAATGTGTCATTTTGGCTTACAGCGTGAGGACCGCTATTTATAATGTTCGAGAGAGATTTGCTAGCGTCTTTCGTTGTCTTTACTTTTGAGGTCCTGTTCATTCATTACTAAATTTTGCAGCTTTTCTTAGGAACTCTATGGCTCCTTAGTGATTTTCGTGTTGCAATTTGAATATAGTATCTCTCCATCGTCGTTCACCAGATTTCATCCTGTGATAAAAGGACGCCTGCTGATGGGGGCTCCCCAACTCACACGGTGTTCCTCCGATGTTCACGATGACATTCTGATTTTCGTTTAATACGTTCGCTTCGACTTTGCGGATGCGAAATTGTATCTGCGACTATACCATTCAGCATGGTTGAATGTTGTGTCAGATAGAATACGACAATGTTGTTTGTTTGATACGAAAACAACCATCGCCAGAATCGAACTAAAATGGCCATAATTGGCTCCCATATAGTAGTTCATTACTCGTTCGAAAACGGATGCAATATCTCTCCTGTCCGTCTTACTTGGTACTTGTGGCTTACAGCTTGAGGACCTCTAACGACAATATTCAGGACAGATTTGCTAGCGTCTTACGGCGTCGTTACGTTTCAGGTCCTGTTCATTCACTACTAAATTTTGCAGCTTTTTCTAGTAGCTCTATTGCTGCTTAGTGATTTTTGCGCTGCAGCAGTATAACATGTTGCTCTCATCGTCGCTGAATAAGCGAAGGAGACTTTGTATTGGGGATTTCCCAACTCACATTTCGGTCATCCGATGTTCACGCTGACGATGAGAGTCTGATTTTCGTCCGATACGGTTGTCTCGTCTGTGTGAATGCGAATCGGTTTCTGCGACCAACTCATCCAGCGTGGCTTGAGGACGTCTTGCCATACGATCAAGACAGGTTTGCTAGTTTCTTTCGTTGTCTTTATTTCTGAGGTCCTGTTCGTTCATCGCGAAAGTGAGTTGCTTTTTCTACGAGCTCTATGGCTTCTTGGTGCTTTTTGCGCTGCAACCGTAGAATGTGTTGCTCTGATCGTAATCGTCGCTGAGAGGCTTTTCTCTTGTAATGGGAAGAAGCCTGATGATGGGGGTTTCCCAGCTCACACTTTTGTCCTCCAATGTTCACTATGACTATGACAATGACAATCTGATTCTCCGTCAATGCGTTCGCCTGGTCTGTGTGAACGCGCATTTGGATCTGCGACAAACTCATCCAGCGCGGTCGTGTCTTGTCTCAACATCTGTTAAAATACGAGGGACACGTTGTGTGTCTGAAAGGTAAACAACCATCGCCAGAAAGAATATCGCTGAAAAACCAATCATTCCATAAGCAAACTAAAGAGTCCACAATCAGTTCTCGTGTAGTAGTTCATGACTCATTCGAAAAAGTTGTAATATCTCCAGTGCTTTTCTTACTGTATCGTGGTAGCTTACAGCTTGAGGTCTTCCGAGAATGATATTTGAGTAAGATTTGTCAACGTCTGTGGCTGTCTCTACGTTTGAGGTCCTGTGCATTCATCTACCAACTCTTATAAGAGGAGGTTCGAAAGCTTTAAGGAAAACGCTGTGGCATTCAATAATCGACACTCCTGTCACAATCGTTTCTGTCTGTCAGCAAATCTAAATCTTTGGAGGTGTTAGAGGATCGACAACTACCATAGCACCCTTGCGAAACAATCAACACTCCCATTGTTCGCGAAGGATAATCTTACATGGACCAATGTTAGACGTTGCAAGCGTATTTTTTGCCATATAAAAGGCCTGTCAAATGATCTAAAAATGTTGTTACTGCGTCCAATATACCAAGTCGCTGTTTTTCCTCACTGCAGGGCATCATCACCAGAACTATAATGTCCACTCAAAACCCAACTGCGTCTCATGAATCATCAACAACTCAACGTACATATTTTGTTAAATTTTACAGCTTTGTCGAGTGTGCCAAATACTACTTAATGACTCTTGCGCTCCAAGACTAGGATACCTGTTAGTCAGTGCTCACAGGGTTTCATCTTATGATAAATGATTTCGTCTTGATGATGGCTGCTCTGAAAAAACGCTCAGAAAAAACGTCAACTCCAAAACATCACGTCTGGCTGGCCGTTTTTTCCTGCCGAGCCTTTGCCTGTGGTCCTCTGCTCTGGTGACGCTACAGGCCGTTCCACCAACTTTTTCCATGTTGACGCTAGGGAGTGTTTAAGTGATGCCGGATGGTATTGTTCGAATCTGTCTTGCATCGCTTGCTGAACAGAGTGGGTCGGATCGATTTTTTGGGTGAGAGTCTGAATAGAATCGTTGATGCTTGTACGAAACGAACTCTCTATATTTTCGCTTCGATTGTCCAACTGCACTGTCTGAAGTGTCGCCCGAATGTCCTGCGTCGTCTTGTTTGACGACAGCGCAAGACCGCTCTGCAGTGGAGAAGCTTCTAGTAGGGAGTCGAGTCTGGCGAGCTCGATTTCACTGATCCTGAACTCGTCGACCAGAATGGTATATCTTTCGATATTCTCTTCAATTTCCGTTATTTTCGCGTTGTCGTCGTTGATGTCGTCTCGAACCCGCTCATCGATGAGAGCATTCGTTAGCTGTGTTTCTCCGACTTCTTGCCACATGGCGTGCACAAATTTCGAGTTTTCTTGCTGGGACTCTTGCAACAACCTTTCGATAGCCTGAAGTTTGTCGCGTCTTTCCCGTTTGGCGAATAGACCAGGGTTTTCTATCCGATCAATCGGATTCGTCTCAAACGTTTCAGAGACCAGTCTTGCCTCTTTCAGAGTTTTGTCGATGCGACACAGCAAGCGAAAATGGTCATCTTTTTTCTCTGGTTGCACCCCGTGATCCATGTTGTGTCGTAGTGTGCGCGCAGCGGAAGTCAGTTGTTGCTTTACAGGTAGAAGAGTCCGCATCTGATGGGGGGTGTCAGGGTTGAGTAGTAGCATCAGCCGTGTTTCCTCTGACTGGATTTCCTGGAGCTTGTCAGTTAATTGCTTCATAACAAGTTCCTTGAGCTTCCGCTGTGTTTTGTCGTCCTCCAACGTTGGAACCGCAGCGCTTGGTGATGTTGCTTCCGGAACCACTTTGCCAGTCTTGGTGTCATGAGTCCCATGATGTGATCGATGTGATCCACAGAGACCGCTATTGATCATCGTGTCCGACAAGGACGCAGTCAGCTCATCATTCATCGGAGGTACTTGAGAGGTTGCGACTTGAGGCATTTCAAGATCTGTCTTCGCGGATGCTGAACAGTTTTCCTCGGCTGTAGTGGATTCCCCGTGGGCAATGTGAGCCTGACTTGGAGCGGCGGAAGATGATATGGTTAGAACGGTTTTTTTTTCGTCTTGTGGCGAAGTCGCGGGTACGCCAACCCGCCCCTCTGATCCTGGCGTGTCGGAGGAAGGTTGCGCTACGGAAGGGTGGAGAAATCCCTTTACCGGTGGGTTTCGGATGGCATCCAGAGCGTCAGTCCTTTGCCACACCCTGAAAACATCTGCAACTGCAAGAGTAATGCCCGATGAAGAAAAGGATGGTGTGAGTATAGTACATGAAAGGTTGTTGCAAATTCGTACCGCTGACTTTCTCAAAAAATCTTTGTTTGCTGTTCCCGATGCAAATTTTTGCAATGCAAATTCTAAAGCTTCGCCGTTTGAAGGTTGTCGTTCGTCGAAGGATACACTTGTGTGTTCTGTCCATTCCAATTTCGCGCTTACATGCTTTCCGTAGAGACACTCAACTTCGTTGATGGCCCAATTTTGCCACTGGCCGTCCACGTCATTGCTTTTAATTGCGTTCTGTAGCCACGTTATTTTCATATTTAGCGACTCTTTGTTCGGGAGTTCTTGTTCTTTCAGAGTCCTCTCCAAGGCTCGGACTTGGGAATCAAAACTCTCGTGCTGCTCACTGGACGCGGGCGGACGTGTCGACAATTCCGCCATGTTATTCGTTCTCATCTTGTTGTGTGATTCTTCCAATGGAGCAACAGGCGCCGAAATTACGCACAAACATGCTGCAAGCCAATCGAGCGTAGACCAACCACATCCACAACCATGGGACGTCACAGAATCCTGGGGCTGGTCTACTGGCGACATGGCAAGAGACATGATCGGCTTACCGAGACACACAAACGATGCCACAGCTTTGCTGTTTTTCAAAAGAAAGGACATCCCGTGAGCCATTCTTAAAGTTATATCCTTCACTGGTGAGAACGACCTTATCTGGAGGACTCGGACGCAAATGTTATTGATAATCAGAAATCTGCAATCGTGGAGCGCGGCCCGCAAACAGAAAATTCTATGCGTGCGTCGGAACGGAAAGATATTTTGTTTTAGAGGTCGTTTGACTTCAGATAGTTGCTCTTCACCAAGGACTATCAATGCTAGATAGCTGGAATATGCAAATCGGTATTGAAATCACCAGACTTAAGATACAGACATCAAACAGACTAAAAAAAAGATGACTGCAGAACTGATTTTCGTTCAGTGTTCTTGTCTCGAAATACTGAGCAGACAAAATATAAAATTGTTGTGCTTGTGTCGAATTTTCTAGATAGCTGTAAAAGTAAAATTAGACTACGGACCGGATAAAAATAATTTCGTTTCTCAAATATAAAGATCTAATGATTGTTGGGTTGAAGGTCGAGGCTTACAGATCGAGTTGTTGTGCACTGGAAGGAAAATGGAAATGGAATGGTCATGAAAATATAATTATGACGAGAAATGGAATGTATACGAGAACGTGACATGGGTATCAATTCGCAGTTTGGATCATGAAAAAATTTTCCAGAATGAAGATGTGCATAACTTGGGGAAAATTTCGTGATGGTGAAAAAGCAGCAAGAATGGAATGCGGGTTGATGTGATGATCATTTCAATTGAATCTTGATGTGGAACAATTTATACGATGTTCTGAACTGCATTTGCGCAATATCTGGAAAGGATGAAGATGAACGATGACAGATGAATTTTACGATGAACTATTCATTCTTGAGAACAATGCAATTCGAATTTTCCCATGAACATTTTTCTTTGTATGAAAAGAAATCACAACGATAGATGCTGACTTAGACCTGAAGACATCTTCGTTAGATTCAGGAAACGCACCAATCGCGACAAGAATCACATCTGGTCCAGATGCCTCAATATCACATGACATGCCCAATCGAATGAAGACATCACAACCCCAACGAACCGACCTTCTCTAGTCTAGCGTCGCTCCTTGGAATCATGCCGAATGGATCGGATGAGGAATTCGTGAAAGAAACATGTACTACATGAACACGTATTCTGACGCAAACCATTCACGCTCGCATGCCGCCCTCCTGTCCGTCTCTCCCTGGGTCCCGGCGCGGAAGAGATGCTGCATTCTGGTATTAGCCCACCTGCATCTGCAGTCTTTCCTTGCCAGGCGCGCTAGTCAGGTTCGTCGGTAATATCACATCGGGACAGCCGCCGCGTTAGGTGTGCTTCCAGGCTCCTTCACACCCGGTCATGATTATGGATCGTCGTATCCCTAGCGAACTTTTTCCCACTCGACAAAAACGGGTTTTGAAGGTGGGGACGAGGCGATGCTTACTAGGAGATCAGCTTACCTCATCCACAGGTCGAAGCTCACAAATGTTGCCGATACTCAAGACCTCACGGCCAGAGCACGTCACGGCGACCCGAGGTCAGCCGCTCTGTACCTCCTCCCCCGTAAACTTGTACCTTCGCAGGCCGTCAACCAAACGTACCTCAGGCATTGAAGCAGGATAGTGTACTTTTAACGGGCAGAAAGATTGCTGGAATCTCTGTCCATTATTTCCTCCTCCGGGGAATTCGGATGGGTGGCCGTAGCCTAAAGATTTTTCTCCAGCCCTACAAACGATAACCCAGAAGAGAAAGGCTAGATCATTCTGAACACGAAACCTGTCAATTCACATTTTGACAATTTGGCAATTTGGCTCGCTTCTAGCGTGCAAAGCTGGCTGGAGCCTCTAACATTGGACATTCATTTGACATGTGCTTCCGGGGGCCGCGTCACAAGAATGACTCTGGAACTCTACGTACTACATCCTCCTGCTCCAGACAAATTCGCATCGCTTTTGTTTTCTTCATCTGGCTTCGACTGACCCTGGGCACGACTCTCACGCATAACGAGAAACAGAAAACTGCATGACCAACCTCTCGAAACTCACCCCACTCCGGATCAACATTTCTCGACGGAGGAGAACGCAGATCGACCATCGCGTCGTCAACAATGATCAAACTCGCTGAAAACCAGACTCTTGCTGTGCAGGAGACTGCAACTGAACTACCTGCTCCAATCGAGATAATGCTTGATCGCCGGATCGTCGCTGTCTCGACCGTCAGGCCTTTGACTGAACCTGACGTCTCTCACGACTGCTGTATCGCATGGCGAGAAGACCACATGACTAAACTTTCGAAACTCACCCCGCTCCGAATCAACATGATTCGACGGAGGAGAACGGAAATAGACTGATTCAGAAACATAAGAACTCCTCTTATGAGAGAACCTGCTTCTTCAGACGTCAATTGCCACGATACTCGAGTCTTGTGAATCTGTGCGGATTTCCTCATCTTGATCAATACCAAGCTGGGATTTCCGCACGAGAAGACCCCTGAATACACACAGAAAGGATTTCATGCACGTGGAATGGAACTCAATCATTTTTTCACAATACAGACACGACACACGAATCAATCACGATGAAGAAAAACAACACGACACATGAATCAAACACAGTTGGAAAAATCAAAAATACGATCAGCCGAGAATGCTGAAAAAAAACCTCTACCATACCTTGTCCACGATAGCTGCGAAAAGAATCGAATGCCATTCCAAGACGTGCCGACCTGCTCAAATGCTGCTCCACAATTGCCGGCAACATCATCTTCCACCTTGAATGACTGACGAACTTCCGTGAGTCTAGCTGCACTAGAACTTGAACATGTAGCATCGAAAATGAAATGAATGTGAGGATTGATCTGAACTGATGAATTTACATGAGTTTTACTTGACTTGTATTCAGATTTGGACATACGTCTGAACTTAAATTTTTTGGAATGACGTCTCATAATTGCACTTTCAATTTGGTATGATCATGAAATGACATTGATAATGATGTAATGTGCCGATGAAATATGGATTTCAATTTGAGGATGTGATGAAATCGCATTGTTTGGATACGTTTGAAGAAATTTGGATTGGCGCAGATGAACAAATCAGGACAACCATTGGAATATCGGGAAACTTTTCAAATGTCCTGAGCAAATGGAACGGAGTGAACTGACATTCAAAAATATCCTGAAGGATGTTCGGATCTGTATTCTACTTTTTAACATTTCCGTAGACGATGAAAAAATCATTTTCTGTTGACAAAATATGACTTTCTGTGACTCTGGATTTTGATGCCAAACTGAGGTTTCTGCACTTTTCACGATTGACGAAAATCATGACTTTTTGAAAAATGTCAATAATCTCCTCAGAGCGTGATCTAGAGAAAAAAACCGAGTTGAGCATTCCCGCATTAGTGGCAGACGCACCAAAATGAATTTATTTGGAGCCCTTTGCACCCCAATCTACTGCCTCTCGGAGAAAACGCATCTGCATCGCTTACGCACCGCTTTTCCGATGCAAACTCCTGTACAAACGGGTGCTTTTTTCACATTAAATGGAACACCTTCTTTCTGCTTTGCCGACAGCTTCGCCGATCAGAAACCCACAATGTGCATTGATCGTGCAAAAAGCAAAGACATGGTTGAAGGCTGCCCAATGCCCATGCGGTTTTCGAAATACCAATCTGACGAGATTTACAAGATAGATCAAACAATCTGCATATAGGAGTTTTTTTTTTGCGTACCAAAACATTTTCATTTTGATAACAACAGACGCTTGTAGCAATTAACATCAACATGTCTCTGTACGAAATATTAAGAGATTTGTGTCATGCGCCTTCGTACTGTGTCGCTGCTTGGTTTACTCCATCTCCCTGATGTCGAGGGTTATGACCCGACTGTCACACCGGGTGGCTTGACCGTATTTATTCACATATGAGAATTCTCAAAAATCTTGCTCTATTCAAAAAATCGACTTCTGCTGTAACTATCCAAAAGTAGTAGTCCAGTAAAAATGAAATGAGAACATTAACCAACTGTGCTATGTGAATCGCAAAATGCGGGACCTCTCACCAACTAAACATAGTTTTACTCGCTGCTGATACTTAGTAGCAAAAGTTTGTAGTATAAACTGACTCCGAAAGAATAAATTCCTAACTAAGCTTTTTCTCTCGTGATCGCATAGCATAAGAAACGTTCTGAGTCATCGAGACTGAATAATTATTCGTATAACCAACATTTTCATGCATTTTTGCATATAAAAGGCAACTTAAATCTTAGCACTATAGAGGCGGTGTAGGTCGCGTCAGTTAATCCGACTTTTTTCACGACTCAAATTCGCGCGCAGATCATACCTTGCGAGTTGCGCGAGATACAACCGCGTATGGCGAGATATAAATGTTCCACGATAATACACTTACGAAATGGTATTTTTACTTGATAGATCGTTTTCTGTCGGTTGAAAAATCGGCAATAATGAAGACAAGTTTAATTCATCACCCTGAAGAGTTACTGGATTTGCATGTCCATCGTGACGCTGAATGATCGGAGAAATCAATGGACTCGTTTACGTTATAAACACCGGTCTAGAAACCGCAAATCCAAACAATAAACATCAGAAATGATGAACATCTACTTCTGATGACTCTGCCCTCGAAGACAATCCGAAATCCAATGGCTGCTTTGGTGGGTCTAGCAATTCGATAGCACGAAACACCCTGGCACGGTTTCTTCAGCTTTTCGGTTTGTAGTGATATCCGGGGACATCAGCGAACTAGAAGCGTGTACCATATAAATTCAAATTCACACACAAATAACCATTGCAACATCTATTTTCAGAAACAGTGTCACTGTTTGCACGACCTATTTACACAGCAACGACCTGAAACTAGCCACTGACTCGGCACAACTTTCTTGCGTTTATCATGCCAGTTTTGCTCCTTCGTAGGATGAAATAAGAGAGCCTTTTGTGGGAAACACAAAAACTGAACCACTGTTCAATTATCTGTTAAAAAAATACCCTGGTTCATATCAGACCAACATTAGTGTGTACGACCAGAAATTAGATTCACAACTAAGATTTTTTTCACACTTTATTCATCTCTATAATCTTGTAATATCAATGTCCAGTGTCTTTTTGAGAAACAACGATGAAAAATAACGAGATCCTTCATCGCTTCATTTGCAAGGCGCCACTCGCTATGCCGCCTCGGTCTGGATGCACCATTTGGACGACGACGACGTCCTTGCTGTTGATCGCTATATTTCCCAAACGCGCGTCCTCAGACACATTGCGACCCCCCTGAAACTGAAACCTGAAAATAGGGACAATGAATCATGTGTGAATGAATGGGTGTAAGAAACAGATTGTGATTCAATTTCACAAATATCGTAAACGCTGAGTATGGGTTTTTTGCCACACAATACTTCATCGACATCATAATTGCTGTATAGAATGACAACACAAAATCTCATGTCAGCATAAGTGAAACAACTTTGGTTGACGAAGAATTGGTGTACCTCCAGCTTCGTATTTCTGTCTCTTGATTTTTGCCGTAGCCAGACTTCTTCAACAAATCGATCAAGCGACTCCGTGTCTTGTTGAACGTTTCGTCTTCTGGCACCGCGATCAAAAGTGGCTGGCCAAAACCTTCCGGCTGTGTGGAACCACCTGAAAGTACGCGAACAGAAATTCAGAGAATGGAATCTTGCACTGTATTTTTCTGGAGGTGCTGTTAATTACGTACCAGATAGAGTTTCTCTGATTACAAGGTCTCATGAGCATCTATCACCAGGTCGAAAAATGTTTTGATTTATAATCTTTCGTACCCGGCGAGGTTTCATAGAGTGGGTTCCTTGGCTCCACATGCATGAACTGGACAAAACCGGGTTCGGCATTCTGCTGGTAATCAAAGGGCTCCAATCTCCAAGAGTGTCTATATACATTGGACACCGGTTTCTGCGGCGACTTGGATGAGCCAGGATAGCGATGACCGTATGCGCGCTCCATGCGGGATGGATACTCGAACTTGTGAAAGTCCAGACAGCTTGGTTTTGTTGGTGATGATGTTGATTGAATATGAATGCATATAGTATTACTGCTAAACAACTCCGGCGAAAAGAATTGGCGGAATTATCAAGCACAAGCTAATGGACGATAGAAGCGGTCTCTATTTTCAATGAACATGTAAACTTTTCGTTCAAACTCCATCTCAAAAAATCCTCACTTCGCCGATTGGCAGAATTCCACGTGGTGACTTCGTATCAAGGAATTCATGTGTCCCCTGGCCACTTGCAGTAAGTTCCATCCCTTTTCGAAGAGACTTTCCCGAAATCCATGGCGTGTTTCCAACGCTTTGTTGATTTCTGGCAAGACGTGTTTATCCATGAAGTTCTGAATGCTCAGATGCAATTCTACAAAGTGCTCGTCAAAATTGTACACGGTGTACTGCTTGTCTTTTATCTTTTGCTGAACTTGCTCTTCCAGTTGTGCGACAGCTTCGGGGGTGTACTGCTGCTCCAGGCTTTTTTTCATGAAAATCAATTCGCACATGTCCCGCGAGATGTAGAACATCTTGGCTATCAGCTCTTGCCCGTTCTGCACGACACGAATCAAGAATGGAACATCGTGCTGCTCCCGGTCAAAGTAGGGAGACCGCACCAGGTGGAGAGCTTGCGCGGGTCGCTCGCCCTTGTTCCATTGAATGAATCTCTGCGCGCTGGGTTCGTCCGGAAACAGGGGTTGAGTAATTTCGGCCGACGGAGATTTAGCACTATCCGCACCTCGTTTTTTAGCATTGTCCTTGTCGCCACCTTCGTCTGCTTGTTCTGATTTACTATTCGATTTCGCCGAGAGGAACACGACGTTCTCGCAGTATGCGTTGTACGGGATGTGATGCTCAGATTCAGACGGAATCACAGGAAACCACCAAAATTCAGGAGGCAACAGAGGATCATAAGTTTCCAATGGTGGGCGAAGATAATCTGCATCGTCCTCGAGCAGCAGAAAAGGGGAAATTTCTCCTACAGAATTCAAATCATCCACGTCAACCTCATCAAGGATCCATCGCTTCTGCTCTTCTGCATCCTTTTGTGGGAGGCAATCTGCCCGTTTCAAAACAGACAGGAGACTGGAGCAACGCTCCTCCGTTGAGGAGATGGTGACGCTGTTGCCGGGCTGTTCATGCTCGGCTAGGAGTTGCTGTAATTTCGTGGCAACCTCAGGACATCTGTTGAAATATCTGAGAAGCATTTTCGCCTCAGCCGACAAGGAGGCATGCAACTTCTGAATCGCTTCACCCACAACGGTTTTATTCGTGTGTCCCTCCGCCGTCGCGACATTGGAATCTGGAAAAGCGAGATTGATAGATTTGCAAAGATTGGATACTACACCAGAAGGAATAATGCTAAGTAAGTAACAGCCACCACCACACATATTCTTCTGGCACATTGCAAACGCTCTTTGCAAATTGAGTACATGGTGCGCATCGAAATATGAATGCTGAATATATCTTTACTTGCACACTCATTTTTGTCCTCTGATGACGCGTCGTCTCCACTGACAACTGCTCGCTTAAGCGATGTGGCGCTGGTTTGCCCATTTGCAGTGGCGAAAACTAGTGCGCTTCCACTCTCGTCCAGCTCCATGGCAACTGGGCCCTGATCTTTTTTCTCGCACTGTTTGTCCACAGAAGTGGATCCTGTGTCTACGTCCATGGCAATATCTTCACCTGTTGTCCGATGAACAGCGTTCGACGGCGACGAGGTCGGTTTCTGATTGGGAGAAACCGAGGCCGGTCTTGAGGCTGGCGCAACGAGCGGGTGACCCAGAGATGAAATTGGGGAAACTTTGCTCTGTGCTAGAACGACTACATTCCCTACAGTACTGGTCGTCCCGCCGGGACTCAATCCTAAATTCTTCAAACCCCCATCGATCGAGCGGAGCTGCCCGGTAGAGTCTTCACTGGATTCCGATGAACCACCTGTTGTGTTGTATCTTGCAAAACTTGTACAGCAAAGATGTTGTAAGGGTCCTATTGTGCAATAACAGCTTTATACTCAAACTTAAGCAAAGTTACTGCAGAGGCACAGCAGGATAACTTCTACGCTTTTCATAGGTACGTTTTTCTGCGGAGAAAAAACTACTAAGAACTTTAATGCTAGCTTGAAGCCTGATGTCCTTGTCCAAGAGGAAAAAACCGTTTTCTCATCAAAAACCAGAACCTAACAAGTGCCGTCTCACCTGTCGATCCTGGTTGCCTGGGACAGATCTTGCGTTTCTTGGACACTTTTTGATCGGTGGTTTCCGTGGCATTTTCTGTTGTCGGAGAAGGAGTTCGCACTCCCATGACCATGTTTTGGCTGCCTATAGCTCCAGCTAGAAGACCTTGCGGAGACAATGCTGCATTTGCATTTCCGCCGGTCACAGGAGATGAAGAACTCGCGTGCTCTGCAGTATTGGTGAGACTGCCGCTAACTGCATTAGTAGAGGCAACAGCAGCGCCATTTTCCAACCCAGGTGACGCCATGCTCGCGTCAAAAGGACCTCGCGGGGAAGCAGAGCCCCACTTAGTTTCGACTTCTTTGAGATAATCGAGAGCATCGAGCAAGGCCTGTAACCGCTTCTGCTGCTTTTTCCTATGCAATTGAGCCTGTGCTGACTGTGCGATGAAATGCACGCAATAGCTGATAGGCCACCGTCTGTCTACGGTGACAACTGGATGAGACGTTTCCTCGCTAGATTCCTCCAACATGACTCCATGCGCACTATATTTCGCCGTCTGTGCGTGAAGGACCACCTTGACCGTTATCCTCTGCGCATCGTAGTCTTTGAATTCGCATGCACTCCAGACATTCTCCAGCAAATGTTCTCGCTTGTGCAACGTAACTTTCTCTTTCTCCTTCCGGACATAGTCTTCGTACTCTTTTTCGTCTTGCTCCTGGTCTTCCGCCATTTCAGCATCAACTGGAGACTCGCTCGCTGAGAGTTTCTGAGTCGTATCTTTGAGTTGCACTTTGGCACTATTGCGAATGTTGTTGCTATTTTCGATGTCTTCCCGAGCGTGCTTCTGGTCTTGCACCAGTGGGGAAAAGTTTTTCCTATCTAACGCGGCTTGGATTTTCGGATCGATTTTTTCCGAGTGTCGACATTCGAGGACAATGATATCACCTGTTATCAATCTTGCTTCCTCGCTTGTCCCATCCAACTTCCGCTCCTCTAAATCAACGATAGGACACCGATTGTTTGGGACTTCCAACCAGCATTTCCATTTGATGGATGCATCTCTGAAATCACACTTCTCAATGGGAACGGTGTGCAAAGCTTGCGCCTGCTCCATTCTGTCGCAAAACCATCGCACCAGATCCGGCTTCAGAATTTTGTCGCGCCTGGTAAAAAATGTGCCAACCGTAACTACCTGCTGCTTCACCAGACAGAAATATTTCACTAAAAGCATGATCTGCTGCGACGCGTTCCAGTTCGACAGGAGGAGCGGGGGACCGGCATTCCTAGCGTATTGCAGCGTCTCCAAATCGAATTGCGGAGGCAGGGCGATAAGAAATGTGAGAGACGGATTGGAGGGATCATAAAACTGGTTGGGATCTGCGACACTGTGATGCACTCGTTGAAGAGCACTTCCCCACGTAGTCGGTATGATTGGATTCGAGAAAGGCGTCAGATGCCTGAAACATTTTAGAATAGTTGATTTATTTCTCGAAGGCAAAAAAAATGAATGCGAGTGAAACCATCTTAACATCATAACAATAGCATTGAGTATCAGAGGCAAAACACATGCGAAATGACAAAGCTATAAATGAGAATTACTCAGCCAAAATGAATGTTTGTGTACCCAAGTGTAACTTGCTTGCTGCCTGCTGAGAGAGACGTTGTCTCGGCGAGATACTCCCGTATGGTGTCAGAAGCGTTATTCCTCTCTCCGCTCTGCAGATCGGCTAGCTCTTTCGCACTGTCGAAAAATTCCGTGCTTAATTCGTTAGGAGTGTGCATGAAGCGCATGAGCCAGCCGGGTGTCACCGGATGTTTCATTTGTCCAGCCATCTGGTGGACGGGATGAGGTTCCGCTGCTGCTATGTAATTGTAATTGTTCCAATATCGCAACATCGCGTTGGCCCAGAACCTACTGGTCCGTTCATCACGCGGACGTCGCCCTTCTTCGGCCTTGAGCGAGCTCTCTCGCAATTCTGTGGCTGCGTCTCTGAAGCCCTCATGAGGGTCAAACAGTCTATTTCGACCATCTATTTGCTTGCCAGCTACCTGCTGCTGTCCTCTGGTCTGGCGCTCCCGCAAACAATCCGACGGATGCAAGACTTGATTTCCTTTCCCTGTGGCGACTTCCATCCCGTCGCGAAACGTCAACATAAAGAGAGAAACCAATCGAGGATTGACGTCTAGCATTTCCGCGACGGTCTCTGTAAGTTCCTTGATTGTTGTATCGCGCTCCACATGTGCGATTTGCGCGGAGAAAGTGCTGGCGCTCGAGTGAGAAGTGCAATTGTGCATTCCGAATCCGTCCACGCATCTGACGAGATCTTTTTCGAGCATAAATTTGACGGTGACACGCCGCTGCCGTACTCTGTCGCGCAATTTTCTTGCTTCCAATATTCTTTCGCGCTGCACGATGCGGCTGCACATTGTGGGATTCACCAAATAAGGGTCAGGAGGACGCATTAACTCTGCGAATAGCGATTTCTTCACATAAACCAACATGTACGCAGAATGAATTCTGGTCCGGGTCTGAGCCACTGCAGCAGCACCGCCTCCCAAAAGGTCGGGAGCGGCACTTGCCCCGCCCAGGAGATCGTGTACCTTGTCCATTGGGACAGTGGGATAGTCGTTCCAAGCATCATAGTAGTGCTGCATCGAGTACGTATCTCCTCCGTAATTATCTCGAACGGCTGCATGGGCACTGCAATTCTGAATCCTTTCATCGTCGAATCGTAGCCAATTTTTTCCGAAAGGCCGCAACATCGCGTAATAATGCCCCGCTGTGATGCATCCTTTGTGCACCATCACAGCGTACAATTTGTAGATATTGTCCTGCCCTGCCGCTTTCTTGGTGGCAGATCCTGTCGCTGTGCTGCTGCTACTCGCTGTGCGATTTATGTTGGGTGACCCGTGTTGCAATTTATTATGTTGCGGAGAAGAGCTTTTCTTGCTTTTTGACACTGAGTCTTCGCCATCTGCCATCTTCACGTTTTCTGCTGCACTTTTGTTCGTCTGAGCTGCGGATGATACATCCATGTCAACATTGCTGCCAGGAGATCCTTGCTGCTGTTCGGCAGAATTGTTGCCAGGTGCTCCGTTGGAGGAATTGCCACCAACCGCATTGTTTGTGCTTGCAGGGCTTCCCCGCGATCCACTGTTCGCGTTGTACTGTCCGCCGCTTTGCATGCTCATGTTTTCGGGCGAACTTCCTCTCCGGCCGCCACCTTGACCGCCAGTACTGTCTGGTGAGCCCGTAGGTTTGTTCAGCGCTCTTGCTGTGGATCCTGCACTTGGCGAAGTCCCCACGATTACTTTATTTCCGCGCTCATCTTCCTCGCCCGATGATCCTGGTTTGCCGTGCTTATCTGAAGAGGCTCCACTTGACGACTCCTGCACATTGACGGAGCTCTGAGATATTCCAGCTCCCTCAGCCTCATTCTTGCGATTCGCGTCTGCCACTGAGGAAGCAGCACCACCGCTGACTGAGCTCTGTGCATCCGACTGCAAGCCTCCATCTGGTGTTGCTGTCGACGCAAGGTCCATGTCTTCCACTATCATATCATCCGCTTCCTTGCTGCCGCGAACCTTTTTTCCATCCACGATTAGAGTACCTTCTGTGACTACGTCCATGCCATCTGCTTGCTGCTCCGGCTGATCTTCCGTTTGCATTTTGCTTTCAGTCTCAGGAGTTGTCTCATCCACCTGCATCTTAATCTGGTCCGCCTCTTTGGTTGAGGACAGAAATTCGGTTACGTCCAGTTCATCAGGAAATTCGAAGAAACTGTTCAATTTCACCATATCCATGTGCTGGATATCGAATTGGAAACGCTTCAGCTGCAACGTGAGTACCGGCGGAAAACTCACGAATTTGATTCCCTTTTCCGCTTTCTGCTTCTCCGTAAAACCCCCTTCGGACGCGTCGTACAAGTCATCCAAGACTTCGGGTTTCACAAAGTGCCGGAAAGCTTCCTCGACGGTTCGTAGTGGTTTTGGAGCTGTCATGTCGGTATCATCCCTAATGTTTAACTGCACATCCCAGAACGGCTCTTTTCGCTCGCTACTGTAATCGACGTCGAGACATCGGACGTAATTGACCTGCATTTACGTTTTTTATTTTTTCAGTAGAGATTGTAGCTAACGCCTCTCGTCATGTTTACTAGCCCACTTCCTACCGGATGATAGATTGCGATTCCGGATCAGGAAATAAAATCCTCCGAGGTGAAATAAAGAACGTAAACTGACGCAGTTACTGCGCTTTCCTCAAAATGACATTTACCATTTCTCCCATGAAGAGCTTCTTCAAACCGCCAGACTCTGCGCTGCCTTCCAATTGATTTTCCAGGCGATCCAACAATATTCTATTCAGTTCCTGAACCTGTAAAAAAAAATCATGCCAATCATGATTATGATTAATCAAGAAGAGCTACTTCTGGGATGTCATACAAAAAAACAAACGATCAGAATATATCAGTAAATTATCGACTTCATCGAATCGACAGTAAAACTGGCAAAAAATTCTGTACGTCATGTTGCTGCAACTGGTTTTCTTCTCCCCAACCGAATGATTTCATCAGCATCGTAGTCGACAACGCGTTGGGAACTCCTCCTCTCATCAAATTGTTGGGCGCGCAAGCACTGCTGGAGGAGCTCGTGGAAGTACTCGCACTCGTCTGCATCTTGAAAAACAACTCCTGCAATGCCTGGCCAATTGTTGGTCCGTCACCCTCGCCGTTTTGCGCTGTCCCTCCAGCTCCACCTTCGCTAGAAGCAGCCGAGCGGCCAAACGCGCCATTCGCGGCGTCAGGATTGTCAAGCATAGCGTCTGTGAACTGCGTAAACAGATTCAGTTCCCCAGGCCCGCTGACAGCCCCAGGCGAGAGCTGTTCAACTAAATTGGGACTGCCACTGTCTGTGTGTGTAGCTACCGGATCGTCCTCGCTCCCCGAATTCGCCATCAGTGCATCGCCATCTTGCAGTATCCTGGATCCGGTCTCAGTGTCCACCACATTCAGTTCCATAGTAGTTGCATTTCTCATCTCTGCCTCGGTCGGAGTAGCTGTTAGGAGATTTGGTGATAGTGGAGAGGGTAACAGGGATCCAGAAACACCAGCCGATATCATTTTGGGGTCTTTCATGCGTGCTTCATTTTCTCGAAACGTTTCATTCGCTAGGTCCGTATCCACTGACATTCCACGCACGGACGCCATTGCTGTGTTCTTAATAGTTCGCTGCTTGCCGTCAGAAGACGGGCTTTTTGCTTTACCAGTACCACTACCACCAACTTCGTTGTTCGGACAACTTGTTGAAGAGCTGCTGCCACCCGCCGTGCTGTCGTCCTTCTCCGCACTTTTACGGGCCTCTTCTTCGCCGAGTCTATAAACGATTTCGCGGAATCGCCCGATGTGAAACAGGCACTGCAGCAAGCTGTTCATGTAGCACGTGGCTCCGTGATTGCGCAGACCTGTGAATTCAGGATGCTCCTCCCCCGTCTCAATCACTTCATGCGGTCTGGCAGTATCGGCGCAAACGCGAAAACGGGCCTCTCCCTTGTCGTTTAGCCAGCCAGCCTGTTGGAGGTCCTGCAGAGATCGAAATTCCGTACGCCCGAAGACCTTGAAAAACTCGAACCTGGGGTTATTCGTAAGTAATCAAATGCTCAATACGCCCGAAGACCATAAAAAACTCGAACCTGATGTTGTTTCTAACAAGAGAATCGCGATATCAAAGTTGTATTTTTATATGACAAGCTTGTCATCCGTCCCCAAATTGAACTTGCATACCATCCCTGATCTGTCTCCGTGCTGACGAATGTCCACTGATTGGAATTGTGAACAAAGTTCCGGCAGTTGTTCCAATTCGATATCATAATCGTGTATTGCACTTGAGGAAATATCCAGCGGGAAGGCATATCGTTCTTATCCTCAAACGCGCCTTCATTGAGACCGACGTCAAGGAACAGACCAAGGCTTCTATGTTGGCGTACGTGGGCCCCAAGACTTGCCCCCGTATTCCGTGGCAGAACTGCAGGTACAACGAGTAGTCTGTGTTTTTTTAATGAAAACTACCATGATGAATTCTTCTCACGGGAAACAACAATTGTTCGTGCTCTCTTTATCTGAGTGAAAGTTAGTTTTCGGACATGTTATGAATAATGCCAGAACAAACCTTATTTTCAAACTGCTCGTCCCGTTATGCGGCACATGCCAAGCCGATTGAAACCGAAAGTTTTCGTCGTGCGTAGATCCGTCGTGGAAAGCGTCCTGAAGTCAGATGCAGAAATGCTTTATCAGGCATCAGCATCATCATTTGCCGACTGACTGCTATGCCTAAAAAAAAACATAATGCTCACGATGCTTTACTTGCCATTTGCATCGGACTATCGATTTTAGGATGATATGAAACATCTTTGTCAACCATGGTGCAAGTGGTGATTGAAGTAAGACTCATACTTTGGTAACGAATTCGAATTCGAAGTGCTTGCACGGTGGAAACACTTCGCTTTGTTCGATGGCCCTTCTGGCCGCTGCTTCTTCTGCCAGTTTTTTCATTGCCATCGCATTCGGATGCCGCTGCCTCATCATGCTTCTTTGGAGTTCCGACTCTCCCATCGCGACACCCCTTTCTCGAGCGCGCATCATCGCGGCTGCTCGTGCGTGCGTAAGATGATCCGGTGAGCTTTCTGGCGACGAAAGATTTGCCGCGTCTTCGATACCTTCCTCCCCGTAGCCCGACGAATACAACCCCGCCATGGCCAGTGCCCGTGCCGTATCGGGGTCCAGGGCTTCGTCTAGATCATCGTCCAAATCGACATCTTCCTCGATGGAGCGCTGTTGACAGTCCACCCACATCTGGTGACAGAAATTCTTGACCAAGGGATCTGTGTCTGGTCGTTGTGCAATATCCAAAAGATCTGAAAAAGCCAAACGGCCATTCGCCAAGCCGGCTCGGATTAGCTGACACTGATGCATCGCCTGCTGCTCTGCTTGGTGATCGCTCAGGCTTTGTAAATACCTGTGGTCGTATCCAACGGATCGTCCATTCGAAATTATTAAGGAAACCCTCTGTCTGAAAACAGACAAATGAAAACTTCGTTAAGCAGGAGATACAATCACATTATTAACATCACGGATCTATGTATCTGGATATGTGATTCTTCCACATGCAAAATCAAATTGATTTTCTAACTTGAAAAACATAGTACGCGGGATATTTTTCTGCCAGCAATTTGATGGCACGTGGGGTGAAACTATCTCGCACTTCTTCCACTTGGCTATCATCCGACCAATCCAATTTGGAAAGAAGTTGAAGCATCAACTTGCGATTCTCCTGCAAAGTCGCGCGGTCTGTGTGATTATTTGGAAATTGTAAGCAGTTTAAGAGCCATCACATCTTCGTTTGAAATCATCTAGTACACCTAATTACGTAAGCTCACGGAGATCTTAGTAATACCGTAGGGCACCATTCTTCTGTATTCCGAGTCTTCCTCATCATCGTCGATTTCGTCTACGTCTTCTTCTTCCAAAGAATCATCCTCGTCGTCCTCGACTTCCACGGGAATAGATTTTTTTCGTAGCTGTGACGATTCATTGCAGAAAATGATGTTTAGACATATCAGAACTGACCATGCTAGATCAATGTGGAGAAATTAATTATTTGCACACAGTTCTTAGGCTCCAAAGAAAGCTACCATATCCCAATGTTCTTGCGTAGGGTCTTTCCCTGTCCTTCGATGGTATTCCGCCAGCTGCGCCCAAACCTCTCGGGGACAATGATAGAGTGTGTTATTTCGTGGAGTTCTAATTTCCCTCATATCTGGTGATTGCTGTGCCGGTGGTGATCGATTTTGTCGACCGCCCGTAGACGTCTCCTTGTTGGCAGCCACACCAGTCGAAGCGGGAGATGGCGAGGCCGATTTATTTTTACCAGGTGGAGACGGGCTGCCCCTTTGTGGCGATTTGGTGTTATTCTTGTTCTTAAGCAATGTGGGAGGAGGCGGAGGTCCGAGGACCACTTTTTGTTTTTGCCCAGCATCGTTTTGCGGCGAGGGCGACGCTCCCACAGGAGAGGATGCTTTACGATCATCTTTTGGACTTGATTTGGGAGCACCGTCTTCCTTCGTCATTTTGTCGTATCTGTTCGTGAGACGTGGCACGACAAATAGAACCTACCAGATTGCAGACGTGGGATGATGTCCTCGGTGGATATTTGCTGAACGTCTTTCTGGTCGTGGGACTTGTGAAAATACTGGACGCGTGGAGAGACAGTTAATATAGACTCGCATCTTCCTCTCCTATATGGCATCGACTATTTTCATCAACGTCACAGAGCAAAGACAATCCGAAACAACCGATTGGAGATGGCCGAAACGAATTTTAATCACATCACGAGTGTGAAGAATGCTGGCTCAGGGGGCTCACCGACCGACGGTATCAAGCAGGCTACGACATGGAATAGACCACTTCAGAGACCGCAGAAACCATCGTTTTCAACTCATTGTTCATCGATACCCGCTAATCAAACTCTTGCAATATTTACACTTAGTTCAGATAAACAATCTGATGCATGTTATCAATTTGTGGGATACAAGGACAAAGGAAAATGAATCTACTATTGAGAAACTTCAAAGTAACAGTTACTCCCTCTGTTTGATCGCCGTATCTTCAATATCTATTCAAGGATTGCTGGCCTGTTCTCGTTTTTTGTTGATTCTATAATTTTGTCTCAAACGAATACCCTAAGTCGATCGATGAAAACGCAACTCGCACACCTCAACAAATTGCGTCCCTCACCAATAAATAATCAGACATGAAACTCGTGCAACTTCACTACCAGACCACACATCAGACGTGACGAGTTCCGCAAACAAATGGAAATCATGAATCACAGGACCACATATATCTATGATCTTGAGCTTCTGACATTACCGAAGCCTCCAAACCTCGTCACAAGATGCTCTATTCAATTCTATGCCTGCTAAAAAAGCTGCTGCACGAAACTTTTTTTACGAATCCAAATCCAACGGATCATTTATAGATTGGCATCTCGAAGAATCATTCTCCACGATTATCCCAAGACTCACTCGAAAACCCTGTTCATCAGATGCAGATCAGATGCCCTCTCTTGTTATCCGGAATGTGAGAATACTGAATACACTCAAACTCATGATTGAGATGCTATCGGATCTCTTCAACAAAACAAAACAAACACACACTGCATGGACCTTTCCCCACGTGTCAGCTAGTAATTACGCGTAGCATCCACTAATTGACTGGTTTAGTTGAAGCCGCCGTCCAAGCAGAAAGAGAACACGGCGCCCTATAATTCTCAATACGAGACTCATTCTCGCACAAACCCTTGCTAACTTATGGAAGCGCTCTAGAGATGAATCCACGACATCATCTTCCAAATTTGCTCATGTTGCCCAAAAGAAAGACAGGAATGGGACCGATTGCACCAAACAAAACAAACGGTCATCAGATATCGTTTCACCTCAGTGATAGCTTAATACCCAGTAGTCGACCGTCCTTGAAAGTGTGAATATCTTAATTCGTAGATGGAAAATCAAACGACGTGTTTCGGCGATTTTCGAATTTCTCCTTTCGGCAACGGAATATTCAATACCTTGTTCTCTTCAGATGCTGCTTCCTCCGGATTAGAACTGTCGGCGCCGTTAGTCGCTGATTGTACTATGTAAATTTCCCGCTTGTTGTTGGCCCTTTGCGCTTCTAGATACTGCTTTCTTTTTTGTTCTCGATGATGTCTCCTGTCCTGTTCATCCTCATAGACGTCGAGATCTCGGCGCAGCGCGGTTGCCGTGTCTTCCGAACCGTCGCCAGCGCGTGCCAAACGTAGTACTACTATCAATGCAAGGAACACAAACACAGGATAATTCACGAACGTGTATGTCGCGACTTGCAGATAGCTTTTACTTTTCTCCTCACCGGTTTGAGACGCATGAAAGTCGGTTGGCGGTGGAGTAACAACGCTGGGTGTCTTCTCTTGTGCGGGAATCACAGATGAACTTTTCGCGGAATCAGAATCTTTCTGGGCGGAACTGTCAGACTGATTGTCTGTCCGGGCTTCTTTGGTAAAAAACCGGGCGCTTGCTCGACCGACAACTTTTTCCGCTTCGTTTGCGATTTTCGCGTTGATCCTGGACCAATCCGCTGCACACAATCCGACTGCCGATGGAGAAATTATGGAAGGAACCTGACCACCACGAGTAGATGGAATCCGCCCGCGACCAACGGCTGAACGCCATGCGATGCGAGATGATGAGGCAGTAAAACGCTGCATATTTCCAGAGGGACTGTCATAGAACGCACGTTATGATTAATTTTATTTTTACGGGATAAAGAACTGTCAACATAGATTTTTGACGAGACCAATCAAAATTCCGAAGATGCTTGTGCTGCAGTTGAAGGTCGGAATGACTATTCAAGAATGATTTCCTGCACAGATAATACCGCTGTGCATCTTTAAAAAATAACCTCGATCTCAACACTCAATCCTTCCCCGAGAGAACGGCTCTGAAACCACTCCGAACCCATCTAGAATCTAATCCGCAACAATTCACATGTGTTAAAACGCATACTGCGTTCTGATTATTGGCGAACACCCCAACTCAAAAATGAACGCTTCTGTCTCGCGATGATTACGCGGATCGGCAGCACAGTCGCCTGTTTCTGGATACGTCGATCCATACGCATTTGTAACCACTGTTTTCTCAGATATCCGCAGATAGCGGAGATGGGTCTTATCACTTCGTTCTCTCCAACACGTCTTTCATGCGTGCGGAGAGAATCTCGACATCTTCTAGGAGTGCAGATCTGGATTGCATCTCTTGTGCATCATCTTCTGCTGTTACGCAAGAAGAATCCACTGGAGAGCTATACAACACCCATAAAGGCAACAATATCCACGCGTCTAAGGCTGCATAATGAATTTGCTGGCGACTCAATGGGCGGTGTTCCCAATTGGAACACTGTTCCCGCTTGTCTAGAAACCGGAGAAATGTATCACGCACACATTTTGCGAGACCCGGAACGTGGACGCGGCTCGACGCATCTTGGCTTCGCGCTGCTTGGGACATCTGCACATCCGAAGATATTTGCCGTCTCGCAACAAGCCAACTCTTTGCCAAACTGCGCAACTCGATGAGAGGGGATGACAAAGCCACGTGTTTCGCAGGCGTCTTGCCGTAAAACGCTTCTATTCTCATCAGCGTTTCCTCGATTTCGGCCCGGCGACTCTCTTCATTCATTTCGTCGGGAGAATCGAATTTATCCTCTTTCAGAAACACTCGATATGTGTCTAGGATTCGCTCGACATCACCTTTCAGGCCAAAACCGATAAACGCAAATCGAATTCCGATGTACCGCAAGATTTCGTCGTGGAAGAGCAACGCTTGCTTGGGGTCGCAAAAATCAAACAACCAGACACTCTCGGGAAGGGCGACTTGCACCAGAGCCACATTCCCATGCTTGTGTCGGTTGTGCCACTCGGAATCAATCGCCAGGGGTAGGAGAGGCCGCTGGCTGACATGCGACATTTCAAATTCAATTTTGTCCAAGAAACGTTGAACTTCGCTTGCGAAGTCGCGCTGTCCAAACCCGCAACCTACGCCCATTTCTACGGGGACGGAAGGTGGGAGGATGCAGATCTGCATGTTGTAATTGTTCGTTATAGAGCCTTCGTTGTCAACGGTTGTGGACGGATCGAGGACACCATCGTTTGCTTGCTGCTGTTTTCGTTTTAACTTTGCGGAACGTTTAGACTCCCCACTATTCTTCGTGCTCAAGCCTGCAAGACTGTCGATTTTGCTCGATGCCAACAACCTGTTTGTGAAATCCTTTGCTCTGCTCAAGTTTTGTTTGTTTTCCGAGCTGGCCGCCTGCTTGAACAGCTCGAGAAATTCGAGCACACCAACTACATCATTTTTGACTTCTGCGCGACAATTTTTGGGAATCGTCGGCGCATTTATTTTCCCAGCTGCCGCGCTGTCAGCATGAGTTGGCTGCATCGAGCACACAGATTGATCCTTCTCGGCACATTTATCTTGCGCATCCGGCTCCACAAACGAAATGGAATTATAAGCGGAGTAAATGCAGGCAAAATCTGCCAATGCGCTTACCGCTCGAATTAGCTGGAGAAGGTGGTCGCTGAGAATCTTCCACGATCTGTTCAGTTGACTCAGCCTGGCTGCGTTGATGCCGCGTGTGGGAGACACGGGATCTTGCGAAGTTATTATTTCTGGCTCGTTCGCAGATGACACGGTTGAGAAGAAGTTGCAGAAAATACATTCGATTTTTTCCTCCACATGTGTCTCGAACTCAGTCTTCAAAAGCACGCTCTTCAGCACACGAACCGCTTTCGTCATGACTTTAAGCGTTGCTACAGGCCCGGCATCCTCTCGCTCCATTCGATGCGTTTGAATACAAGTGGCATCTTCGTGGGCGATTTTTTCAAAATTGCCGCTTTCCTCAGTTGCCGTCCGATGCGCATTTTGCAAGATCTCCTGCCAGCGCACTCGATCGGCGTCCGGCATCCCAGGTTTGACAATAGTCTCTACGCTCACGGTGTTCTTGAAATCGAAAAGATACTTGTACTGCGCATGCATAGAGGAGTACGCGGCATGGAGCGAGTTTTCGACTAGCGCATGGAACTTATCAAACCAAAAATATGGCCTGCTATCATGTGCGAGTATGCCCACACTGCTTCTGCTTGATGTATTATTTTGCACGTCGTACGCCGCAACGTTCCATGGCTTTGGGAATTCGCTCTCCGCCATGAATTCTGACCACTCCGTGTGTCTCGTTCGTGTCTGAATCCACCTCGCATAACCGTCCAATACCAGGTAGCTGATTTCAATCTTGATGTGAGGGTTGCCGCCCATATTTCCTGGTGGACTATAATCTGTAATACCGACAAGAAGATAGAGCAGAAGCTCCTCTGCGAGCATATCGTTCGTATATTCCGATGTCGCAAACATGTATGTGATCGCCTCCGCCAAACACCGCCATTCACTTAGAGGAGCGTTGGCATCGTTGCCAGTTCCTGCGTTGGGCTCAGCTTGCGCTTGCTTCCTGTTGTTTACTTCTTCTGTGGCAGTTTTTGACATCTGTTCCTCGGGCTCAGAGGCGGAGGCTGCAGCAAGATTCATTGAGTTGGAAACATCTGCGGCAGCAGGCTTGCTCGCCGTTTGTTCGGCTGCTGCTGGTTGTGGTTTATTTTTCTTCTTCGGCAAGCGGCGCTGGCGTTCGAAAAGCTCGTGGACAAGAGATTTCATGTTAATGCGCGTCTGGTGTACAGCAGAGTTCTCTGTGTGTTTTTCCTGTGTTCTCTTTTCTCGATGTGAGTCCAGATCAAGCGGAGCGACAGGTTCCGGCGGCATGAACAGATACGATTTTGCTTCGATAGCCAACTCGTCTGAACGATCCAAGATTTCATCCGCATGCTTTTCGATAATACTAATGGCGTCAGCCTCAGCGTCTGAGTGACCGAATCGATCTGGAAAACAAATCAAGTTGCCCAAGTAGTGTTGCAGACCCGCTAAAGAATCGCACGTTTGGGTTGTTAGTTCTATGTACCGATGAGTATCTGTATTCCATCTTGACGGCAGAATTACGCCGCGTACTATTTCCAAAGCCTTTCGAGTCGTAACCTTGGACCTCGCTGCAGGGTCTTCAGACTCATCAATCTTGCCTGCTTGTGGAGAGGTATTCTCAGCCTTGCGTCTTTTGCTCGCTGGATCGCAACCGGAATGGGCAAACGACGGCTCATCGCTATTGACGAATCGATAATGACTTTTCGAGTCGTGCTTGGATTCGCGCGGCGTCGACATTTTAGAATCAGCATCCTCCTCGATCATGTTCTCGTCCTCGTGGTTTCGCACTTCTGCTGAAGTAGATGAAATATCAACTTCTCTGAAGCCGCTCACAAACAACGGATTTCGACTGTGCTTTTTTTGATACTGCGCAATCGCTGCCAAAGCTTCGTCCGTAGCATACAGTGGCAATGGTGCGAGATCTGTGCGCCCGTCACCCCTCAGCCAGTAATCATGTGCAAAAACGTGTCGCTCATTCCTGTAGAGGGGATACTTGCCATCGATCAACATGTGCCTCCAAGTTTTCCTGTTCAGAGCCTCGTTGAAATATTTGTCGTGCGATTCGTCGGCACCACCAAACGACGGATCAGACTCCGTTAAATCGTCCAGAATATCGCGCGTGGCTTCTCCTACACAGGGAGAAAGCCAATATCGCTTGTGTAATAACATGCACCAATATTTGACTTCCGGAAAACGGGTGCGAAGATCCTCGATATTCTGAGTCCAGAAACCGAAATTCGCTCGAGTACTGGGGCCAGATTGGGGATGATCGAGGGGAGGATTGCGAAACAAACTCGAGGCAGTCTTGGGAAAATCTGCGAGTACGACATTTGGCTTCTTTGATCTCTGTGCGTCGCTGGTGCTCTGGGACGACACCACACCAGGCGTACCTGGTTCTGTACTGGCACTGCTTCCCGAGTCTTGCTCCAGATGTGCTCCACACGACTCTCCATCGATGTCGCCCAGACTGCGGAAGACCCATCCACGAAGCAGCAATACACTCTGGAGTCGCTCTTCTGGTGAAACGCCAAGCTCCTGTCGAACCGCTTCTCTCACGTCCGCTGACAAACGCAGTTTTCGCTGGTATTCCAAGAGTCTCCAGGCCAGAGACTCGTACAAGAATGCGCCACCGAATCGTGATGCCAGAATCTGTTCCTCAGTGGCGTTTGCAGGAGCGATGGAGCAATGGATAGCGCTCTCCACATGCAAAATACAACCTGAGGAATCCCGTTGATGGACGTTTTCAAAAATGAGAAATTAATACAGCATCTCCATGTACGAAGCGTTCCAGATAGTAACAACATAGATACTATTCAATACGCCCTATCGAAAAGACGCGAAAATATCATCCAAATTCGAGAAAAAACTCGCACCTTCGAGGTCCGACGGATCGTCGTTCCCATCGTCCAGCCGATCTGGATCTTTCACAAGCTTCCCAAAACACCGTGTGACAAATCTTGGCTGCGCCTTCTCTTTGCCAAACTCGCGTCGCGTGAGACACACGTTCTTCGTAGCGCTATCCGTGGCGAATACTGGACAATGCGAGAACCAGAATTCTAACAGCAAACTGAAGTAATAACCCAAACGGACGTGATGGATCTCGCTTTTCAACCAAGGAATGAGCTGTGATGTGTCACGAGACTCTTCGGCGGCATCCAGGTTGCGTAACCATTCTTGCACGGTCTCGAACCCCAGAATTTCATCCACCCACACGTCCTCGAAAAGATTGAAATTTCGCTGTCTCTTGAGAATGTGACGGGCCCGCAGTGTCCAATAAAGATCTCGCACCACCTGATGGCGCAGGGAGAGTAAGAACTGAGATTCGACATCAACCATCTAGTTAGTGTGCCCAGGGAAATATCCCGGCAAGGGTTTACATGTTAACACTTAGGAATACTTGTTACTCAAATTATTGATATTCGCCGATCAATAATGTCATACAAACGACGCAAACGGCTACAAAACCGGATACTAAAACCGGTACAAATCAACCTGTACATGTTAAAATGCATGAAATTCAAAGATATGCAAACGAACTGATACATAATCTTCACAATCGCAATTTAAAAAAGCTGCTTCTAAGTAAGTGTCAGTTCGAATACGGCAATGGCAAATACTGAAGTAGTGTGGCAGAGAAGATGATCATCCGACCTAACTATGGGGGCAAGGGAGAGAATCCGATCCTGCAGGATAATGTTGAACTGATACCACGTTGTTCAAGAACGCTCAGCATCGATCCTGCGTGTGCTTTTTATAGAAAAAACTAGAAAAAACTGAATGTGAGAAACTGAGAAGCAACGCTGCTCGCGTCCTTTTGGGCTAGATAACGTACGCGGCAAAATTGTTCCGAAATACGACAGATAATTTATGGAATGCGATGCAGCGAAAAAGATTGATATTATACAAATGCAGATCAGACGCGGAGACGCCGAAAAACATATTACGACTGTACCGCGTCAGACACAGAAAATGCATCGTTGAATTGGCACGATACAATCTCAATGAGCTAATTCCATTACATTTTTGCAGAGAAGAATGCGTGAACAGACATGTTATGAATCAAATCGGGACTTTTGAGCAAAACAGACTGAAGAATCTCTAGCAAAAGTCTCGTTTGTCTTTAGGATGATGCCGAGTCTCCCTTTCACCAAAGGTGGAGATCTCTGTATGAAGATTTTTTGCGCGATGCGTCGAACAACATCGCACTCGCAGGGAAGGGAATGTCTTATTCGAGAGACCACAAAAAATCTCTCAATTTGATTAAAAATGCTTGTGCGAACCACTCACTCATCGTTTCTCTGTTCGACAATCTTACACAAGGAATCTATGGTTAGTCATTGGTGTCGCCATTTAAATCTCTTCATGAGTTCAACAATGACCCCCCGTCGATCAGGTTAGCCAGTCTCTGTAAGGCAGCGTCTGTGGTCTCTCCGAAGCACAAACATTTGTTCTTGTTCGGCATCGTGAAATTAGAGGGCGCGAACGTCCCATCTTCTCTTTCTTGTCCTCCGGAAAATAGCTCGAGCTCGGTGAGGTTGCAAACGACGACATCCGCCAATCCCTGCTGATTGATGAGATGGGGTAAGGCGGACACTGGTGCCACATTGAGTGATGTGCCCAGCACGAAGACCAGATCGGCCTTGCGCAGGGTTTCCATCGCAGCAAGCAGCTGTTCGGCGTCCAAGCTCTCCCCAAAAAATACGATTGGTGGCTTCATCGGCAACCCGCATTCGTCGCAAAATGTTGGCTTTTCCGCTTTGAGATTGTCATCGAACTCCTTGTACGGTTTCTTGTGTTTTTTCGAACAATACACGGTATCTGAAACCGCTTCTCCATGAATTGGAATTACACGGTCAGGACGTATACCCGCTTTCTTCTCGAGACCATCTATGTTCTGTGTGATCACATAGTCCAATATACCACGCGCATCGACGTATTTTTGCAAAAACCGATGGGTCAAGGTCGGATTGTACCGGTTCATGTCCCCAAATTCTGGAAAAGAGGCACAGAACTTCGTGTATACCTCGGGTCGTTTTTCGAAGAAATCCAGACTAAAAATGATTTCCGCCGGCACTGTGTTGGTATCGATCCCATACTCCTTCAGGAACGGCTTGATCGTGTCGTAAACGCCTGTTTTCGGACTGCGAAAATCTGGTATGCCGGCGCTCACGGAGATTCCAGCGCCAGCAATCACACAGACATTCTTGTACGATCCTTTTTTGAATTTCTCGGCGACGTCTTCGAGCGTCAGAAGACTTGTCGAGTCTCCAACTTCTGCGGATGAAGATGCTTGTTGTGGTCCAGCCGAAGAGGAGCTGGCACCTCCTGCTGACCCACTGCTGCCTCCTTGCTGATTATCATTAGTGCTATTGTTGCCGGCATTGTTTTTCGCCCTGCCCTGAAATTCTGAGACAATTAGTTGTTGTTCATCTTGACCCAAACCCCTCCAATTCTTGCGCCCATCACTCTCCAACTCGCCGAATTTCAACATCTCGAATTTCATCCTCATGCCGTCCAGCAAACCCTTGTTCACGACGTAGCTCTCGCACGGGTAGCACCAAAAACTCAAATCGCTGAAACTCAAACACACCGCGTGATCGGGGTTCTCCAGGTGGTGAAAAAGCATATGTTCGTTGCGATATCGGGAGCAGAAAACGCGGCCGCAGTGCAAACAGATCCAATTTTCACTCCGTTCATCGCAGGCACCACAAACAGCCTTGATTCCCACTGGGCCCTTTTTCGATGGTGTGGATTCTTCGAGAAACTGATCGTAGAACGAAAGATCTGGATGAAAACAAGACTCGATGTGGGGGCAATCCGTTTTCGGATACACCGCGAACATCTGAGGGTCATCGGCCATCATTCCGCGGGTGTTATCTGTCGTAAATATCGAAATGTTGCTCTCTATCTTCTAAAATGCAATTGTAATTAGACACGTATTTTTCATCACGCTGTGATCGATTGAATTAGTATTTCTCGTAACGCTAATCACACTATATGACTTCCTCCGTGCGTCCTTGCTCATGGAAACTGTGCTGAAATTAGACAATGGGGAATCGCGATCTTCTCGCACACCACTTCAATCTACCCCATCAACCGATCGTAATTTTTGAAAGCTCTGCCGGAGAAAACATTGCCCAATTGTCCAACAAGGACCTTATGAAATCCGCTCAGAATACTGTGTGACCATCGCGACAACGCAATCCTGCTCGCATCAACTCCACAACTTACAAGACCAGAAAACTCGACTAGTCATCATCATACATGTTGATCCACCGTCAGAATTGTATCCACGATCTGCTCCCTTGTATTCCTCGTTACTTAATAGAACCATGCTTTTATTCTCCGTGAACCTCACAATGAAGACCAACGGACAGACTCCAAATTTAAAGTTAATAACTCGATCTCACCATCTCATGGTCGGAAATCACAAATTCCACAACAAACGATTCACGCATGTTGTCCCTCGACATCTTCCAACTCCATCTCCGCTCGTAACTCAAACTCAACCGCAAAACGAACCTCCTGATCGATGTGTCCTATTTGTAACCATGTGACATCGACAAAAATCGGAATTTCGAGAGAAAAATATGAGACAAAAAATCAAACCTGACGAATATGAAAATCTTACGATACCACAAACGACGAGAACCAATACGAAAAATGAAACACTAAACCGCAAAATACAAACTATGTATCGTGCACGACCACTACATTTTTAGCGGTGTCAGCGGTGTCAAGACCTAAACCTAGCCCAATCGGCCCTCACGATATATAGGCGGTCGAATTGACGCACCAAAAAAAAAGAACACGATCACTCACTCCAGAATATAATGCGGCTGGCAAACTACGAAATTGCTCCTTGTTTGATACTCCTCGGCAAAATTAGAAAAATCCTGTTTTGGCAAAATGCCAGTGTTTTTGAGAAAAAATGCACTGGGGTGGGAAGCGCACGTTTTTTCCTCATTCCTCTCCATCACACGCCTCTAACGGATCGGACCGGGGCTCGTTTTTATATCGTGCAGACGATCGAATCACACGATTTTTTCGCCCCTAGGAATGGCAAAACTATTTTCATACGACGTAATGGACATCATACGGTTACAAATAGCATTCGCCCCTATGTGACCTGACTGCGTCTACGATATAATTTTAATCGAGGAGGTTATCGGGATCAAGATGATCTGACTTACAAAACAAGAGTGAAGAAAAAAGACCGCCATCGTATAGTTGCTGGCCATTGCACTTCCAAAAAAAAAATTATGTTGAACCACTCTGGTACTCCCTTCGTTGAATATGTACTTAAAGGAATACAACCGAATCGGATGTCGCTGTATATAATCGTTACACGACTGTACCAAGTGAGTGTACAAGCTCGTCAATCACAATACAACTTGTCAGCACAAAAACACCATTTCATGTTCATCTCCACGAACTGTCTCCTGCTAAAAAATGCTGATTTCCGATTCTTCTAGAATAAGGTCGATGAGTACTGTAGGATTATTTGTGGATGAAGGTCGCATGTATTCTTGAGGGCCGTCCAAATTGTCTGTTGTGGATGCTCAGATCGTTCATTTGCGGTGTCTGTCTTTTGAAAGAAACGCCTTCCATCCAGTAGAAGAAAGTGCGCGTTCCTTCACTCTGATCGTATCACTCAACAGAGGCCACTATCTATATTCATTCCTGAGAGTCAATTTGTTCATCACGGAAAGAATGTAGCGCACCCTTTAAATCGTCCTTTGAATATTCTGTAATTGAATGTTACACTTTTTTTCGCTCAATTGTTTTTTCATAGATTATTCGTGTATTCTGACATTTACATTGACTCGCTGTGGAACGTGATCGCGGTCGTGATTTTTTGGGATATCATTCAACCTCAAGAGGGTTGCAATCATTCCATACACATGTTGTACGTAATCTTTCGAGTTGCTCCGATGAGCACGTGACAAAATTGTCTTTCTACAAGTTGACGATAACCAATCACTTCGTCAGTGAATAGCTCTCAAACACAAACTATTATCCAGGTGTGTAATAAAATGAGGCCGCTGCTGTATTGTGATTGCAGGTTGATCATAAGCGATGCGCACGATGCCGTCCAGTAGTCCAAGATATTAATTAATTGTGGTTGCACATCAACTGGACGTGGCGTCGCAATCTCCACTCTAGTAAGTTTTAATTTCTTATATCATACAATGCATAAGAAATATGAATTGGTCCGTTTCTTTTCGACAATGTCTGTGTTTCTGCTGTTTCCGAGTGTGAGCCCGCAATGATCTGAGCTACAGAATGCTACTATTGAACCTCTCTATTGGTTTATTAAGTATTGTGACAAAGATCCGTCACAAAAATCACCAAATCTGCGCCAATCGTTCCAATAATCCGACGTTCTGATCCGCCCAGAATTCCTCGTCATCAGATTCTTCGATCAATTCGACACCTGCACGACACAGTGGGCAAGTCTGCGATCGAACCAACCAAGAAGCAATGCAATCTGCGTGGTAGAAATGCTCGGGCTTACCGCAGACTGTGACAACCTGAAAACGAATGATACATGGAGAAAGACTCAATTTGTTGCGTGCGGCAATTTCGTCTGTTGAAACTAAAAATAGGTAGAACTAAGAAATCTGAAGGTACAAAACATCCACCAAACTCAGCTAACGACACTGCTGTCCGAGGACTCGTTCTCTATTTGACGAGGAAAACATGTGAACCCGCCGTGTTAAAGATGCTGAATCCTCTTCGACGACTGATTGCCAGAAGACATGCAGCCAATAACTATTGGAAAGAGTCGAATTCGCAATACACAATATTAACCCACAATGATAATACCTCGTCTCCGGCAGCCATCGTATCCGTGCAGATCGAGCAGACTGAGTAATGGTCAGAGAGTGCCACCGCGTTCGCGGGAGTGCAAGCGGTGCATGACGGTTTTCCACATGATTTGACCTGCGCTGCAGAGGTCTGGACTTGTTCCCTTGGCGCCGTGCTTGTTTCTTGTCTGGCTTGAGCAGCAAGAGCATTTCTTTCCTGCTCAGCTCTGTTCCTGGCCTGCAGTTCTACTACTTGTCTGAGAAGTGGTCCCGTTTCGTTCTCTTGCCGTGGAGGCGGGGATCTTCGGCTAGGAACAACAACGTGATCCGTTGCTCTTAACAATTCCGTGAGGATTGTTCGATGTTCACGGTCTATTCTCTCCCTCTCTTCTCTTTCCCGTTCACCTCTCTCGATGGATTCCATAATCGATCGGATCGCCCGTGCAGTGTTCTCGGAAACCTCCGGCGTATTCCAGCTTTCATTCCTCCAGTCTGAAAAGCGGCTGTCTGGTGCCTCTTCCGTGCTGTTCACTTGATCCGATGGTGCACCTGGTTGCACCTCATAAGATTCCGGGGCTGATGATGAAGGCTCTGTTCGTATAGCAGAAAGAGTGGAACTAGGCTCCTCAACTGCGCTTACAGGACCGAGAGGAGGAGTAGACGAAGTTCGTCTCGCAATCGGAGCAGAGTCGAGTATGACCCTTCTCCCACGACGGCCACTTCTGACAGCAGGCTCGTCTGAAGGAGCGTTGTTTGTTTCGCGATGAAGCTCTTGTGCTTGTCCTTCTTGTCGGGCCATCGATGCATCATCAACGCCTTGCTGTGCATCTTCTACTTCCCGAGTGGTCTCAGCATCCGCCGCTTCCCCGAAACCACGTGCAAAAAAGTTTTCCGAGAACAGTTCTTGGAAGTCCCTCACATTACGAGGCTGCGCAGAAGCTCCATCTGCGCGAGTGAGTGTGTTGGCATTCGTTGATAAGGAAGATGACCTCGCGGATGACGCAATAGTGTCATTTTCAGTTGCAGCAGGAGCAGAACTGGAATCAGCATTCGGCCCATCCGGTGAGGAAGTAGTCGCATCTGTGTTGGTAGACGGTGCGGTCGTGTCATTGGCAGCTGCCCTCGGGGGCGGACGACGAATTTCATAAGTAGTCTCGTGCAGATAATCTGCCGGATCGATCGGAGGTGAAGGACTGCTCGCATCTTCTGTCTCAACCAAGCGAGGTCGACGACGCCGCATCATACTGATAGTCGTGTCCTCGAGGACATTCGGCGAGCTCACGTTGTCAAAATCCGTCAACAAATCGGAGGGAGCCCTGAGAAACGAGGAATTCAGACTGATAGAATCATCGTTATTTGATGTGAGAGGCGATGCTCCGTTCATGTCTGCTGAAGACAACGAGAATCCGCTCTGATCTGAGGAATCGGAGAACCGTGGAAGACCTCCATCCTCGATCTGTGCGAGAGGATTTGCAACATCCTCGGCTTCAGCTGCTGCGTTGATATCTTTGCTTGGTACAACTTGCGTGTTTTCGCCCAACGCTGATCCGCCCGTGACCAAAGATATCGACCGGGTGAACATCTTCTGCACTACTTTCTTGCGCTGCTGAAGCCAATCCTGGACCACACCGGCGGATATGGTCGCGTTGGTAACGGCATGACGCGGAATAACTTGCCCAAACGAAAACTGGTAGTGCATGAAGAGGAAGATCCGACTGATACGCTTGAAAATTTTATTCGGGGCCAGATAATATCGGATTCGGCTTAACCATAAACGAAACGCTCGTCGCTCGATTCTGGGGAGTCCACCTGTTAGAATTCATTCGATGAAAATAAATTGTCAGTGAGGGGTAGGCAAAGGGGATGAACAAGCTAACCTACTAAATGATCATTTATGCGTGAGAAGCATCGAAATCATAGTCGAGAATGGTTACGCGATCAGATCAAGGATCTGATCCGCATCTCGTTGTACATAAGTCCTCAAAAGACGAAACCAAACAAGTCAGGACACTATGTATACCGCTGTCTCTTTCTAAGAGGCGTGACATATTTTCTAGTCCCCAGAGCAGGCCGAAGACAAAACCATCCAGATCCCGATGCATGGTGGTCTTGTACCGCAGATTCTTCATGTCCACACCAACGAAAACTCCATTGTGCCGTACCGGTGGTTGGATGTCGCGTGAGGCAGCGAGCTGTAGCAGAAATTAAAGATCAACATTTATTCTGACTATGTTCATGATATTCTCAGAATTCTCCGTCTACGGTATACGCTCTATTTCAACTACGCAATGTGTACTGTGCAGCTGGGTGTGTGTGTTATAGTACGATTGAGCAACTGCTGACAAGACTCATTAATCATCGCAATCAAGTTTAGAAATCCACAATGAATGTAGTCATGCTCATGTGAATACCGCCAAATCCACGATAAAAAAGCGCAAGACGTGACAGACTGTCACAATGGCTCTCCACACAGTCGAGTGACAGAAAGTGTCTAGCCTGGAGGCGTAGTAGTTGTATCGCAAGCAGACCATGCATACGCGAAAGTCACATTCGTCACAACACATTGCTTCTGTCACTTGGAAGTTGCATTTGCTGCAAATCAAGAAAGGTGTTGCCTGAGGTTCCTTCGCGTCGTCTTCAGTCCGCTGTGATGCTTCCACCTCTGCCCCTGCGGATTGGACCTTGACATTGCGTGGACTGCCATCCCCAGGCGAAGAAGCGATTGCGCTGGAGGCATCACTTCCAGAGTCTCCTGGCTGTTGCGCCTCTGCTCTTTGGACCAACTCCACAGACTGTGGTGCTTTGTTCGTGTTCTCCTCAGCCCCTGGACTGGATGAAACTGATCCCTCTTGGCCTTGCTTTCCACCATTAGGATGTACGCGCGAGGGGAACCTGGCACGAGCTGGACAGAATAGCGAGATGAAGAAGCTGGAAGGTGGGGGCTCTGGATGGTCCTTCTCAAAGATTCTCTCTGGCAGTTTTGGATGCTCAGTGATTCGGATGTCTTTGCCGATCTTTGGCAAATCGCGCGGTCCTTCGACCGGCACTGGACATTCGGAGTCGTAGAATACTGGCTTCATGGGATGTGCACAAGGGCATGTAAAAACGCAGCTGGTATTCTTCTTGTAGCAATACCAATCTTGATTTTTGTTGGGATGCTTTTGAATTTTCTCACAGAGCCGAAATCCGTCCGTGGTTCGCAAGGGAAATTTGTACCGTGTTGAGTTCTTGGCCTGAAGGTGCGCTTCGATGTTCCTCTCCCGCTGCTGGAGTCGCCAACGCGTCTCTCGTGGCCAGTTCGCAGGAGGCTTGATTTCGAAACTGGATTTCTGTCCCCTCCTCGAGTTACTAGAATGAATAGACAGACCATCAGTATTTCCTGAGGGAGCTGCTGGGGATACTCCTTGCTCCGTAGAAGGCGAGCTGACATCTGTTGCTGCAGCGCTCGACTGCGCAACACTTGGTGTCCGCGGAGAAATTCCCTGGGACCTTTGTCGTGGCACCCTTCGTGATATTGCCGAGATTGGAAGGCCTGCCAAAGCGGGCGGCAATTCCGATTCCGTCACTGGCTCAAGCACGGTGTCACTTAACATTGAAAGAGCCTCCGTCTCCTCCATGGATACTGGGGCTGTTTCTGGCATCATCTGAGGCGTTTCGGGTCCACGTGTCGACACACTTCCCGCACGGTGCGGCACAGCTTCGAATGGAATAACCGCATCTCCCGTGAAATTCAGCTCTTCAGTTTCTTCCTCTTGCTGTTGGGCCACACCTCCCTGAGCAGCGCCACCTGCAGTTGCTGCAGTCGTCTGCGTTGCCGGCGACGTTCGAGTAATGGTGAAGGAACTTGCGCCCTGCATAACAGAGGTTGCTGTCTCTCCTGTTGGCGTGCGAATCGTGAACGTTTGACTCTCTGGCTGTTGAACTGTCTGTGCGTTCTGTGACGTTGATGTGGTCCCGCTATTGTTGACTCCGCGTTCAGCATTGGTAAGGGTAGCTCGAACGTTCTGTGGATCAGGGTTCAAGGCAGGCACACTGGTGGCTTCGGTGATATCCCGATAGAAGTTGTCCATAAAGGTACGCATACGGTTGGTTTCCGAAGCTCGATCGCCTGTCGGTTGCAGGCCAGCCATCTCTTCCACGTATCGTCTACTTACTTGCAGGGCCCGGATATAGTCGGGATGGTAAACTCCAACGGCCTCATCAGTAAGCGGTGAGACGGAGAGGACGCCTCCAGGAGCATGTTCTGGTTGGGTCGGAACCTGCACTGTTTCCCGGACAGCTGAGGTTCTAGCAGAAGAAACAGGTGTGTTGTTCGCTGCTGGGACAACATTTAAACTATTCGTGGTAGCACGTGCACTCGTTTCATCTGCTGTTGCTGCCGTAATCTCAGATGAAGATGCAAGCTGTCCTCCCTCAGCTCCTGGTGTCACTCCGAATCGCTCCACTCGGGGTGTGCGCGGTGTGCCTCCCACGCGCCCCAGGATCCCTCTGGCAACATACGGCAACAGCTCTCCGTTCTGCGTAGCAATCTGCTCTCCCGCCTCTTCGGCCTCGCGTTCCATACGTCGGGCTTCCCGTGGACTCACAACTAACAGACCTGCTGTGGGACTGATTCGTGGTCCAACACCACTGGTATTTGCAGAAAGCGCTGCGAGGTTGACTGGTAGCGTTCTTCGCGGTGGTGGTAGGGGTGGTCCCTCAGATATTGAAAATGAAGCTGTCGGAGGAGTTGGCCCCGCAACAGTGGCTGGTCGCTGGTCGATATTAGGACTACCACTGACAGTTGCTCGTCTCGACGCGACATCGGTCGTCGAGGATCGGATTGTAGGAGTGGCTTGAGTGGCTGTTTCTCTCAAGAATTCGTGGACTCTCGCAGCAGTGGGACTTAATACAGGGGCATTCTGCTGATTTGGCGAGGCTGCAGATGGAGTGTTCGGTTCAGACGTTCGTACCAAATGCATGTTGTTGATCGTTGTCCTTACCGTTTCACCCGAAGGACTTGCCGGTGCCGTCGTCCGATGCGAGAAAGTTGCGGTTCGAGCGTTCGCAATGTGGGCTGGAATTCGAGGTAAAACAACCGGAGTCTGCCGAATATTCTGGAAGGGAAGCCCCGCAGTCAAAGCCGCCATCCGAGTTGAGTGATCTGAAGACTGCAAGTCCGCTTCACTGCCAACCGGCAACGCATCGTGCGCCACGTCGAACGTATTCCCGTCGCCGAAATTCAACGTGCCTCCAAGGATAGATGGATTGGGTCCATCCGATAGATTCACTGTTGCCGTAACATCGGCATTCGCCACCTCCGCTCCGTTGAGATTGATAGCCGCAAGTGCCTCATTTAACGCCGGATTAGAATTCCCGAATGCGCGCAGCAACCTCGACACTGGGAGCGTAACGGTCCTCGTACCATCTCCATTGGGCGTGCCAACAGGTGCTGCGGTAGGAGAAGGCGGAATGCTCGACGCTCTTGGACGGCCTGCCGGGGCTCTTCCGTCATTACTTGCCATCTTTGATGCTCTTGTTGCGAAATATTAGCAATGTTCGTTCAAAATAAAAGCCATCCGTGGGATATAATGATCGATATGCGATTGATAGTTGTCGCCAATTTGCCTGCAGAAAACATACGATATTTCGCTAGTTGCAGAGCAATTATCTTAAAACAATAGTAATTACACGAGATCGATAATAAAACAAACTACACAGGGAGAGGAATCAACAAGTGTTTGCACGGGTTATGCACACACTCGTTCGGAATTACAAACTTCGCTTATTGATATTTCGCTATGACAGTAAAGATATTGCCGCTTATAATAACCACTAGACAAAATGTACACGATATTCCGTAAAATCTTCACACGGTCGCTTCAATTATCTTCTCTTGTAATGGGTCTCGCAGCATGAGTAAAAATGAACTCAAAGGGCTGTGTGAAACAAACTAGAAAAAAAACTAAAGGTAGAATGTGATTATAATTTTCGTTATTTTCGTCGCTAGTATTAATTTCGCTATTTCAAATCTACAAATCATTAATCTAAGGTAGAACCATGGCAACACTTATTTTGCAAAAACTAGATATCGACTTTGTCCTTCCCCTGATACGTCAACGATCAGTGCAGATTTCCATAATACCAAATTGCATAAGTTCATGAACTACTCCTCCCCCGCATTGTATACTGCAGAATTGCATGCTATCTACGAGAACAAAAAATTTGCAAAATTATATCGGACATGAGGAACGTATCTTCGCCGTCACCGAATGAACCGAATCAATGTGCCGAATTTATTTGTGGAACCCCTGCGGACGCAGAACATGTCTCGAGATGATCCCACCTCTCGTCGGAACGAATGCAAATGCGAAATGATCGATGCCGTGATGAATTTATTATAGTGGAACAGGGTGAAAAGGAACCAGGAAAAATCCGCAATTTCAAGAATTTTTTTCCGTATCTGTAGTATTCATAAACGAATAATGATCAAGATCTCTCATTTGGTGACGAGCAAATGCCCGATTGGCGTGTCTGCCGATGAAAATTCAATATGATTGATATAGTGGAAATTTTCATTGTCCGGATCATTTGTTTTTTCTGACATGGATCATACATTTGGCGATGAGATGCGAAAATGTTACCTCACGCAAAGGATTGATGGATTCGATGCTTATTCATACGATACCGCAAAAATCAAAAACACAACACTAATCGACCGCAACAAGAATAACACGACAATCACAGATTTTTTCTTTCAATCTCTGCTCATCACAATCATGAAATCTTTAAAAAATGAACCTCAAATTCCACTCGGATTGCGACTCTCGAAGCGTCTGATACTTGCACGAAAAACATGGCGTTACTCACGCCCACCCTCACGACATTAGAAATCAATCCGACACCATGAGACTGAAACTTTCGAGGAAGCGATCCACGAATCCTCAGTAGCCGCAATAAGCTCTGTTGCATTTATGGCAATAGAATTCTTTCGTTTTGCCGTAGGCCACCCCACCTCTCGAATCGGTGCTGACACCGCACCCCTTGCATATTTTCTCCAACGCATAAAGTGTGACTTCGCATACAACGGGATGCAGTCTCTCTTTACAATCTTCTGCGAAGCGCTTGAGCCTTGCCTCGTATTTTGTCCAATCTCCGCCCGCGAGGTCGCAACCGATGTACTTGGGAAATGCTATGGTAATCCTTCTTGTGCTCGCGTCGTCTGCGTCTTTCTCATTCGCAGGTTTCGTTCCGTTATTCACTGGCTGCTGCTCTTTGTCTCCCGCACCAGGACCAAGGATCTTTTTAGATAATTTGTCGACAGTCAACTTTTCAGGTTCACCCGCCGCAATATGCTCTCGCGTTTTCTTGACGATTTGGGATGCAATGGTTTCTTGCTTAGAGCCTTTCTTTTTTCCTTTGCCCTTCTGCTCTGCTGCGCTTCCATTCTTTGCACCTTTCTGTGGTGGAGCGTCGCCAGCAGCCCCGGTGCTTGCATCCTTCTGTGAAGCAGCCGCTGAAGGATCAGACACATCATTTGCTGCAACCGGCGGAGAGTTCACAACAGAAGATCCATACGAGGATGGATACGCCGGGTTTGTATCAGGAGGCCCATACGAGGCGGGATAGGATGAACAGAAATCGGTTTTTCGTGTGAGTTCAGGAGATGGAACAGTGTCCCCTAATCTTCTCACTTCTCTTCTCACTTCGCCACTCGATGCGGCTTTGGGATTCGCATCACTGCTAGGCATTATTCTGCTGTAATCGACCAACTCCCTCAAGAAGGCTTCTAGACCTTGGTCGAACCATATCAAGCGTTGTTCTGGTGTCTCAAGCACAGCATCTGTCGCTGTAGTCCACTCAGCTGCACCCTTCTTGCCTACCGTTCCTTTGCCGTCTTTTCCTCCACGTCCACCTTTATTTTTCCCTGACGAATCTCCTTTACCTTTCTTCGGCTTTCCTGGGGCGTCTTGCCCAAAAAGGTTCACTATCGCTGGATCGAGCAGTGCTCCTCTGGAACTCCGTTCGATAATGGCAGTTCCGGGACGACGCTGCTTCCTCTTGATCGGGTCCTTGTAACACTCGGCATACGGGAATTTTTCGAACATGGTCTGCGCGAGACCCATTGCGTAACTCGTCTGGCAGTTGGTCTGGTGCACGATAAAATTCGCTCCGCAACTGGTGATGTCTCCGAAGACCGTCTTCAAAGCCGACATCTTTTCAGGAGCTTTCGCCATCTTGTATGGGGTACCACAGAACTTGCTTGCTATGTCAATCTGAATAATACCAATATTGATAACAAAACCCTCTATTCACTACTCAGGAGCTCTCTTCTTCGTCTAGAAACTATCTGAATCTTCTGCCTCCATTCTCCAAAATTGCAGTGCTGGTCGAGCTCTGGTCGTGTTTACTGTTGGGAAAATGCTGGTCCGGTAGGCGCGTATTTTTTTCCATCAAACATGAAATAGATCTAAAAACGTCTCGCACGCAATAACCACAGATTCTATGAAGAACTCGAAAGCACGATTAACGGTCTCTTTTCGAGGAGAGCGGTTCTCGCAAAATAATATGAAATTAATAGGGAAGGAAATTCGAATGATGGTGCCAGTTTCATAAAGATTGCGATGCATGCTTCCGTCTTCACACGAGAATGAGAGCAGGAATGCGATAATACCAAAAGGAATAAAGGCTGAAATTCACACACGATCAATCGGAACAGATACAAAAGACATCTCTTCTGGAACAAATCAAAATCATGCAATGCGTTTTGAAATTTCTGTATTCATATCCATCCAAACTGGATATCATTTAACGCACGATATTCGTTCCTGTCCTGATCTTAATGCGACACCAGAAGTTGCGTGCATTTGTACCTCGCGGAGATCTCATATCGTTTGACAAATAAACTCTTTCTCAAACCAAGAATTGGGACAACTATATCCCTCCGTCGGCTCCTCAGTGGGATGCGAGTAAAACTTTTGTGTTACAGGGGTTCTTCACAGAAAGGCTATAATTTCTCCAAGTCACGATAGATTTATCAAGCTTTGCGTACTATTTACTATCATGAAAATGGTGCACTCCTATTTTATAACTCGTAGTGTAGTAGTTGTTATAGTTGAAATCAAGCGACATATTTACCTCAATTAGGTTCTTTTGAGATTTTCGAGTTCAAGCACTGTGATGAAAGGTTTATAGGCTCAATTTTTCCCTTTCCTGTAATTCGCCCGCACCAAGTGTTCGTAGAATGTGTAGATCTTCGTCGATCACAACTTATTTCAGAGCCTACAATGCATTCTCGCATATTTTTTTAGTCGTATCTGCTCCTGGAAAATACTCATGCAGAATCTCTAGGAACCCATCGCACTTTTTACCTTCCTTCGCCACCTGTGCACTGCTTTCTGAGGCTCGTCTCTTCGGGACGGTGTAGCTCCTAGCACACGATTCGCCGGGTAAAAAATCGGAACTCGTGGTCTGGACCAACTTTCCGGCTTACCATTCAATCGATCATTCGAATTTCCAGCTCACGTGAATAGAAAGTTGAATGTCAAAACGAGTCCTGCTATTGCCGACGCTCATACATATTGATATGGTATTATTAGTTAAGTCGAGTTCACGAGTAGAAACAACACAATAACGACATCAATAATATAGCGAGCCAGAAATCGTCTTGTAGATATTTTATTTCAATTGATTTTTCTTTAGAAAATGCTGTCTTTACATTGGTTACACTTACAACTAAATTATAATTTTCCCGGAGGCAACTGCTATGTACCTGAAAATGATGCGACGAAAATTTCCAGTATTGGCTGTTGGTATCGTAATGAATGGTTGCATCCATCCTCTAGTTCTACAATCATTGGAACATTTTTTTCTCCCATCTCTCTAATCAAACCATACATTACATGAAAACCAACCTTTTGCGCATGCTGTCCCGGGGTGAAAAATCAATCTTCTTTAGCATAATGCTTGAGTAATTCTTCGTGCAGATCACTTGAGTCGCTCTTATCTGTATACGGATTGATACCCATCTTTTACTTGTCCTTCTCCTGTACAGACGGGTACTTGACTTTTTGACGCCGAAAATCCGTACCAGAGTAGTGATGACGAATAAATTTTGTTTCTCGCTAAATCTTGAACATCGGAAGACGATCGAAAAATACGCTTACTTGAAGGACGCGAATAGAAATGGCCAGTCAAATGACTCCATGTCACTACGATGCCCCGGCTGCTGTCGTCAAGCGGTTATCTATTGTTTCATGATACACCCGTGTGTGTGCTTCCAATGGAATACGCACTGGTCACGTGACACCCAATCAGGCTCCTTGCACGAGACACGGACTAATATGCCTATACCTACACACGGCGGTAAGAAACAATCTCGTAGTCTTCGCCCATGCGCTGCGCAGAATCTAATGTATGACGGCTGGAACGTCCACGCTTGATTGCTCAGCGGGCCAACATCGATTCCGCTGTCACATCGGTGCTAATAAATTATTCTGTTTCTTGTCGAAGAGTTCACTTACTATTGTTTCCGGGTAAAGAATTTATACTCAGGTTTAATTCGAATGTTTTTCAGCGATAATAATGATTTTTGTAAGACTCAGACTCAGGGCAGTTGATCATACTTATCAAGTATGATCGCCCGAGTTATAGATACTTTTCGTTTTTCAAGGTGAGTTCACTAAAGTAATCGATGTCATGGTTGAAGAATTCATCTAGCTACGTGAAAAGAGAATAAGTGAAGACGAATACTAGTACTGGTATAATTCAAAGTGCGCGCACGAAGATAATTTTCATAGCTATAATTTCGCATCTAAATCTTAGATGTTGATATATCGAGTATAAGGTTGCAAAATGAGCTCAGTTGATCGTGTAAATCATATATCTGGAGTTCATGATAGTCGTTGTAACAGTGCATGCGCTTGCTTTCTCCGCACACAAGCACGATGTTTTTCTTCAGCTCAACAAACTTGCGATTTCGCGTAGATTTTTACTCATAGTAGAATCGTGGATTCCAGCTCGACCGAATCGGAATCGAAGAACTAAATATAATTGTAAGCCCAAATATCAAAGATCATCAATCCCCACATTGCGCTTTTGGAACGTTTGTTCAACGACACTCTTGTGTCGTGGTGAAGATGTGATCTTGTACTTATTTATCCATCTCCGGGAGTTTCAACACATGTTGCTAGCACTATAATCAAGCAAAACGTCAATAGGACGAACGACACCTCGTAGTCCAATAGTTAGATGAGGTGCGCGTTCGTTTTGTGATCCTAAGAACTGCAGTATTAGTTGTATTCTCAAACAGACGACAAGACCCGCAAAGACATTGCGATGTCTCTTTTTTTTTTTGTTTTTAGCAATAGTTAAGTTGCAGGAGGAGAAGATCTCACTAAAGAACAAAAAGCATTTGTTATCTTGCTTTTGCGTAAATTATATTCGAGTTCGTCTAAATTAGAACGAGTCTAACTGTAGTGTAAGCTTCCTGCCTAAAAGTAGGACTTATTTCTAGAGTAGAGCCGCATGAAGTAGCATAATTTTTTTGGAGTGTTTTGCATTTTCGCACAAAGAACTTACTGCACTATTAAGGGAGCTGTCACTGACTCCTCTTTTTCAACTCAAATCGTCATCAATTTAGACGAGAGTGATTGACATACCGCACATTTACTATTTTTACCACCCATCGATTTTGCCGATTCTCGATTGGGCTCTTTCTCGCAGCATCAAATAAAAATTCACGTTGTTGATCAATCCTGGAAAGATCAATTGCATTTCCGGGTTGTTTGCTGCATTTTCGTTGCCGAGTACGCGCTGCATTTCACGGGCCGCGTTCGCAAATTCGTGCTTGATGACGCCCCAGCGAAAACTCTTGGCGCCAAGATCCGCGTTCGGTGCAACTGGACTCTGCACACACAGCTGTTCAGGAGACCGCAAACAGATTCTGGTCGGCTCGGGCCCATTGAGACCACCGACATTGATTGGAATGGAGTAATCGTGTTCAAATGCATAATACCTGTAGTATTTGATGTTTCGTACAATTGAGGTTGATTAAGCTGCAGACGAGCGATGTGATTTGCACATGATCAGATTTGCATCCTAGTAACTAGGTAAATCTGTTACACGAGATTGCCTCGATTGACTTACCTGTAAAAATCGTTCAAGGCTGCCACAAGGTTGTTCTCGGTCCCGTAATCCCTGCCTCCTTTCGCTCTATTTTGAGTCAGAAAATGCAGAACTAGAATCTGGAGGAGGAATGAGCCACAACCGCCGGTGAACGTATCATGGAGCTCGCGCGAGGACAAGAATAACTTGTTAAAGAGGACCAAGAAACGCATGGCAACTGAAAATTTTTGTGGGTTCGGTTGGAGTCACAGGGAAACATTTTACTTACTCAGGGGATCATCTACGAGAAGCGCCAAATTAGATTTCTACTAATACTCCCCCTCCGCATGTCGAAAATCATTAACTTTCCGAATAACACTCAGTTTATTATACGTACCTGGGTATTGGGTTTTCGAAACCTCTCGCAACCATCTACTGCTGTCCCGACCTTCGCGCGTGCAGACAATGTCGGTGCGGATTCCATGATTTCGTTCGTGAATTTTGAGGACCTGAATTCACGAACGAAATCAGTCGCGCGAAGACAATAAACATCATTCTATCACATGAATTATTCAGAATACTTTCATTACGCTATGCTCACTGGCACCATGCTCACTGTCACCAGTGACCAGTACTGCTCAACGAGCCAAATGAACAATGTCATCGAATAAAGACGTCATACCGGCATGCTTGCTGTGGAAATCACTTCAATCGAATCGATTTGAGCAATTTCCTTCTTCAGATGTGCCGCCAGCTGTTGCATGTTCAGCGATTCGGACTCCGGGTCCTCCTTGTAGATTGCAATGTCGATATCCGCGTTGAATATGGACGTGCGCGACCGGAAACTACCGAAGACCTCCACCTTGCAATCCGAAACCCTGTGTTTCACGTAAAAAATCAGGACATCAACAAACAACTCTGCGGATAATTCTGTTCTATTTCGCTTCTCTCTCTTCTAGTTGAAATCATTCGACTTCTAAGTCACACTGATCACAAAACGCATTTTCCAGCTCTCAACAAGCATACCAGCGCCGACATGAATCTCTGACGACATGAAACCAGTCTTTGCGCAGCTTGTATTCCGCCTCTTCCAGAGACATGTGGCGGACGAAGAACGCCAATTCACGATTGCAGACTTCCACCACCTGCGAATGAAAATAGACGCTTTCTGTATCCAGGATATGGATATTCAAGATTCGATAATTTACGATGGGAACTAAAACC
>JACKZZ010006573.1_pt1 | contig 48296 bp, 28 predicted proteins | sample 8027871 | NCBI WGS metagenome assembly JACKZZ01 (sample SAMN15724774, study PRJNA655200) | protist metagenome | isolation source: fluorescence activated cell sorting (FACS) single amplified genomes of... | place: USA: West Boothbay Harbor, Gulf of Maine | collected 2000-07-19
GTACGGCTGCTGATACCCAGGTTGAAAAGCTTGATACTGCGGTGCTCCACCTGCATGCATGACCATGCCAGGATACTGACTTTGCACCATGCCTGGGTGCGAGACGCCCATAACCCGATTCATCGCAGCTTGGTCCATAGCGTAGCCCTGGGCGGCGGCCAATTGCTGCTTTCCTTGAGGCGCCTGGATTACATAGGTAGGCATTATGCCTGCATATCCAGATGCGGTTGTCACGGGTTGCATCTGAGGGTAGCCAGATTGGTAGCCCATTGCTTGTTGCATTTGCATTTGTAATTGAATCTGTTGTTGTTGCATGTGCATCTGTTGCATTGCATATGCTTGCTGTGCTTGGTTATCTACCTGTGGAGAATCACCTTTCGCAGGCACTTGAGGCGGCTTGTCGTCCACAGCGCCATTAAATAAGCTTTTACTGCCAACTCCAGCACTTGGGCCAGGACTAGCCGCTTCCGGGGAGATTGACAGCCCCGGGGGCGCAGGCAGTCCCGGCGGCAAGGCTGGTGCGGCTCCATTTTTAGGGCTCTGCTGGGCATATTGAGCTTGCTGCGCATCCTGCTGTTGCATCTTGTGACTAGGCGTCCCTCCTCCGACAACGCCCACACTACGACTGGGAGTGGTGGGGGCCTGAGGATTGAATTCGTTGCTCCAGGGGCCCCCTTCGGGTTGGGGGATGTTGCTGGACTGCTCCTGACCCACCATGACAGTCAGCCCTTGCTGCGGTAGGGCGGCTGTGTCGCCACCGACCTGCAACATGCGACGTAGCTTGGATTGAGCAGATTCTGCAGGGGCGTGGTTGGAGGAATACGCATCGATGACACGGGCAGGAGGAGAAGAGAGGAGAGGATAAGGGAGGGGATATAGATGAAGTTGTCCAGTGAGGGCGGAATAAGGTGCATCAAGCACGGGGAGCAGAAAGGTTAGTTGAGCAATCCCGCGGCTCAAAAACAAACGACAACAAAATTGCTAGAGAATTCATCAGACAAGTCTTGAAAATGAGGATGTGTGTAGAATAATTACCTTGATCGCTCTGTGCAGGTGCAGGTACAGCAGCAGGCATCGGGCCCGTCTCTCTACTCTGTCGGACAACTTCTTGAATGTCTCGATTCAGTCTACTTTTATCACCATGCTTTTCATAGGCTGCCCAAGCATTAATTGCGCGAAGATCATGGCTCTCATCTTTCAATCTACCAAACGCAAGCAAATCCTCCACCGGGAGCTCGTCTGGATTGTAGCCGGGTTGCCTACGCTGCATCTTTTCTACTCGTCCCAACCTTGGCTAAGGATAGGCAATTGCTTCTTCGTGCCTCGATTCTGGTTTTTTTGAGAAGGCGTTTTTGTGGGAGGGCCGATCGGAGGGTGGGGACGATTGAGTGAGCTGACGTGGAATGTTTTCTGAAACTTTTCCCCCAGAAGACGACTCAATCAAGATGGTTTCCTATGCGGATCCTTCTATCATTGCAACGATCGATAAAACAAAAGGGTCATATACGCAACTTGATCCTGTTCAGTCGCAAATTAGACTCTTGACAGCAGAGGAAAGGAGGCTCTTCACGTTCTACGGGTGTGTGCTCATCGAGGATGCTTTTCTCCCTGTCGAGGTACCATTTTTACAAGCTATGGCAGAGGAGGTGCTTCAACTGCCTCCTGGTAGTGGTGTGACCCAAGCATTTGAGCAAGTACCGGCGGGTAAGGAAAGTGGAATCAGCACATCCCACGTTGCACAAGGAAACAACAACAACAACAACAACAGCAAAGATGCAACGACAAAGATGCAACAGCTCTGTCGTGTTGAAGGATTTGTTCCCCGCCATACCGGATTTGCTGCCCTGGCGCGCGATCGCCTTGCCCCCTTGGCTGCTCAGCTGCTGGGCGAAGAGTGCCACCTCTTCAAGGAGAAGATGAACATCAAACACCCCAACGGAGGAGGAGGCTATGCTGCACATTTCGATGGTCCTTCAGCAGCGTCTGTAGGGCTTGCTGAACGATTTGTGACAGCGCAGCTTGCTATAGACGACCAAACGCTCAACAATGGCACCTTACAAGTGGTCATGCCGCGCTGCGCATGCCCGTGGTTCGACGATGACAAGGAGGACTGGCAATGCGCGGCCAGTGTCATGGCGGTACCCACTGATGCCGATCCAGATGCTGGTGGACGTGTGGGTGCTATCTTACCGGAGATTGCATCTAGTTTGGACTGGCAAGCTGTTCCTTGCCGTGCAGGGGATGTGCTGCTCTTCGACGGATTTTTCCCGCATCGCTCCGCTCCCAACTACAGTGACACAGCCAGAAGAACTGCTTATTTTCTATTCAATGGTGAAAGCGATGGTGGAGATTGTCACGATTCTTATAGACAAATTATGGCAGCTGCTCGGCGCACTGCAGCGGCAAAGACCACTGCAAACCAACCCATCATTGTTTGATCAATGCGCAACAAACTTCCCTCTTTTCCCTCCTCAATGTTATGTGGTGATTAATTTGGCGCATTTGTTAGTCCTTATAATACAAGTGAATAAAAAACAGCTTTCTACATTTACTTCTTTAAACGCTCACCTGACTGGGATCTCAAAGACGACATATCGCAGGAAGAAGGCCATAATGGACGTGAGGACCTGTATTCCAAGTATGAAAACAGTCAACTGCTTCTCCTGCATGGGGCCAAACAATCGTAGCACTGTACAAATAATGGTAAAATTAGGGCATTCTTCTGCATCTGGAGTCAGTTTAATCCACTTGTAATCGTTTTTTCCACACGGGAAGGAGGAGCAATGCATTAAACGTGTCCTCGGATCTACTCGCGGTAAACGGTGTCGCGGACATGGCACAAACCGAAACACTTGTGGTACAGATATAATAAAATTAAACACTTGCGGTAAAAATAGTAATAACAACGTCTTGGAAAAATGCCCATGAATTCCCAGCACAGCAAAGGTCATTCCAGCGAAGTAGCAATACGTATCCCCTACGAACACTTGTGCAGGAAACCAATTGCTCTTCAACAGGGCCAAAGTTGTGCTAATAAACGGTAGAACTATAAGTATAGTAAACACTTGGTGGTCTGTGCTGCCATTCGACATGCTAATTCCGTCCCCACCATGGCGAAAAGCCATTTCATACAACTTATAGAATAGAACGCTGCATGCGATGATGTATGATTGCCCGGCTTCGAGGCCATTAATACCCGCCATTATGTTGATACTGTTCGTACAGAAGACTGCGAGAAGGCCCATAAAGACAAGAAATAACCAATCTAACTCTATAATACTTCCATAGGCCTCTGTGTCGACGATGGCAATGTGATTTATCATGTGCCCCAACCATGTCAATGTTTCTGCATCCTTGTCCCATAAGAAAGTTCGTAAGATCCCCTGTGGTAGGTACATGGCAGTGCTGCCGCTATAGCTAGATAACAAGGGCAAAGATGCAATCGTTGGTAAAATCAGCTTGTATCGCCATTTCAAGTCCAGTACATCGTCAGTAAAGCCGAGGAATACCATAAAGCACACGCTAAACAATGCGCTGTTGTAAATAACCTTTTCCTGTGCATCCTTCGCAAAGATCAGCTGTGAGAATATAGTGCAGATTAAAAAGACAATGCCTGGTACGAGACCCAGAGCTTCTGGAATGTCAGCTGCTTCATCTTTTGTGCCCTTCTTGCCCAAGTCCTTTCCACACAAACCGGCCTTCTGGTTGTATCCCCCTATAACATCGATCAAACTACTGGTTAGAAAGTAACCCAAGAAACTCACAAATGACGACACGAATAACCAGTACTTGGTTAAAAAGCTTGTTTCATCGGCAGAGATAGGAACATAAAAAAGCACAATGACACTCGGGACAAGAGGACCCAAAGCCAGAAGCACATCCATTATACCCATGACTGAAACTTTTGTGTGCAGTACAGCTACGCCTTTTTTCTACGTTTGCAGCTTTGCCAATGCAATTCTCAGGTCTCTATGTGTAGGTAGGAAGAGAAATGAAGACGTCGGTCTTTCAAGATAACCAGGCCTCATTACCTCAGACGTATTTCCTCAATTGCTGTCAGCAAATCACCCAGAAGACAAGCAGCGAGCTCCAAAATTGCAGCTATGCTCCGTTGCGCCTCGGTTTTTGCAGCTTTGGCACGCGGTAATGGATTCGTAGCGGTACTTCCAGCCGTCTTTAGGAGTCTGACACCAAATGTATATACACCACCATCCATTGTAGCAAATCATCGGTGTTTTGCCACAAAAGCAAAAAAGAATGCCAGAAGGAAACCAGGACAACTTGCTCAAAAAGTAAAAATAGTGCAACCCAAGCAGAATGAAGAGATCGATTGCGAGACAGTACGCCTGGTCTTTTTCAACAATGACACAAGGGAATCAACGAATGAGATAATGCCTACAAGGGATGCTCTGGCGAAAGCACAATCTATGGGGAAAGATCTTCTCATGGTCAATGAAAAAGCTGATCCACCTATCGTGAAAATTGATGTGTTCCTGGATGTCATTCGCGAAAAGGCTCAAATCAAAAAGGTCAAAGTCAAGGCAGCAAAGGCATTGGAACTCAAAGAAATGCTTGTCAAGGCTAATATTGATGACAAGGACATGAATCGCAAGCTAGAAAAGGTACGGCAGTGGCTCGTGCGGAGCGCACAAGTGAAGATTACCCTGGTGTCCAACTTCGCCAAGTACCGCGCCAACCCTCATGCGCTGGACGAGGCGCTGATCAAAGTCACAGACATGCTCGAAGGCTATGCTGCAAGTGTGCAAGAGCCCAAGGTTATCAACCACATGAGAAAGACATTCCTTGTGTCCCCGCTAACAGGGCCTGACCTGACGAATCTACACAAGCGAATTGGATTCAATACTGCAGCCATCAAGTTGTCCGGTGATCAATCCAAAGCCTATAAAATGGACTTAAATACTCAGCGCATTGTCACGGAAGTAACACGAAAGAAGTATAAGAATGCGAACTTGCTTGAATTGCAGGAAGCTGTCATGGCACAAGCGGACTTAGTACGCGAAATGAAACGTCAAGTGCAGCCCTCTGAGGAGATTAAGCCAGCGGTGGCCAAGCTTCTGCTACTGAAGGAGATGTGTGCTACGTGTCCCGTAGATGGGAGCTTGGATGACTATGAGGATGACTTGGGGAATGAGGACGATATGGAGGACGATGATAGCGACAGTGACAGCGACGATTCAGACGACAATGACTCAGACGACGAGGACGACGAAGAGGACGATTCGGAAGATGAAGATGCAGCAGATGTTGAGGAAGATCTGAAAGAATGGCAAAAAGAGGAGCCGATTGACATAGATGAAGAAGATGAAGGCAAAGGCAAGGGGAAAAAGAGATTTTTGAGCAAGTTTGGAAACTTCGAGCAACATTATCAGAATAGAAGAGCATTCAAGAAAAAATGGGGAAGATAAAACACTTATTTGATGTAACACTGTAATATAACACACGCATATACACAACTGCGTTGATAACTAACTATATAATCAAATTCGCTTTGCACCATTCTATATACAAATCGACCCCACACCTGCATCTGCTTTTTCATGCTGCGTTGGCAAGTTCCTCGGCAAGCATACAGTTCAAAGAAGTTGCTAGAATGAACGTGTGATCAGTGGTACAGTTTGCATCACGTTTTTCAATAAAACCCATGAGTAATATCATATTGAACGCAGAACCTTTCTTGGTGTAGTTAATGATACTGACTTTCAGAAGCTGACGCGGAGGGGGATTTGTAAGCCAAGAAGGCTTCTTTTTCTCTGCTTCTCTTTCCGCACGCATTTGTTGAATAGCCTTTCCAATTCGCTTCAACTTCGATTTTTGCGTGAGTGGCCCATGCATGATCTTAAAGTCCTTTCCTAAAAAATCCTTTTCTGCGAATCCAGTCAAGCGCTCCCAGGATTTATTACAATACACAATTGTGAATGGCGAGTGGTCTTCCGTAATAACAAATGACCTGTTTCTCCATTCTTCTCCTGATACTGCTTCCTCCCATGTAAGGGGAAGGGATAGGTATTCTGCTGATCTACGCGAAGAAAACACAGGATTATTTAAGGGGCTCTTGCGAGAATTTTTCAAGGTTGGTGACACTTTTCCTGGATATCGAATCGCGTTTTCAGACATCATTCCATTCACATCCTCTTGGTTACTGTAAGTCCCAGGTAATTCAGCGGCAGAAACATCACATATTGAACAAGATCTGTCCCTACCTGCACCACTGACTTGGATAGCGGTGTTTTGTGACAATGGTAACGACGATTCTATACTGTCACTATTCAAAACTTCTTCAAACAACAGCGAAGATGAGGAGCGAACATTGATATCTTTCAAGTCATCACTGCTATCTGTCCTTCTCTCTATGGCCGAAATCAAACAGGCCAATTGTACGATGCTATGAAATGTTTCCACTCTAACAACATGCTGTGTCTCTTGTTTGTATTCGCTTTTCTTGCCTGGTGACACGTAGCTGTTCTCTTTCACATCGCTTTGAGGGATCGCAATAACCAAATTCTCGAATACTGTAGACTGGAACTTAGGACAGCCTGACTGATAGAGTACCATCATGGCTTCTCTTCCGCCAATTTTAAGATATTTCATACACCGGGCTAGCTCATCTGCGGTGCTATGTCGGAATGAAGCATAGTCTAAACCTTCCCACCACAGGGTCGAGCCTAGCCCAGCATTGATGTATTCCTCTCGCTTTGGAATCAAAATAACTTTAGCAGTCGGTTTCCAATGAACTCTTCGTTTCTCTTTGCGAGGATTATTTCCACTGGCTATCTTTCCTTTGCCTTCCTTTTCATCATTTGATGACGACTTGTTACTGCTACTTTCCTTGTCAACTTCCTCACTGTTTTCAGATTCATTTCTTCGATGCATCATATTGTGCTTCCACAGAACCCCCGTGTATAGAAACACTGATGAATACGTCAATGTGTGGCGGCAGTGCTGCCCTAAAGTTGTCCTTTTATTCCCTCAGACAAGCTGGATCTTTGTGTGTTGTCTTTGTGCGCCGCCTGGATAGTCAATCAGCTCAGATTTACTTCACCGACATTGATTACTTTTCGTAAAAGGCTGTGATCACCACTTCTGCGTGTCTATGGTGTCCACAGAGGCCTTCGCTGTGACGCGATCTTCTTTCAAAGTTCAGCACTTTGGGAGCTCCCACTCCCTTTCTAATTTTCAGACGTCCACACAAACATGGAAGGGAAAAAGCCCAGCTTTCCAACGCTCAACTCATTCGAATTGATCATAAAAGACCCACGTAGGCAATCTATAGTATTCCTCTAGATTACAATTCCATATTGGTAGTTTGAAGAGCATGGCAAGCACATATAACTTACTGACACTGAGTAGTCAGGAGAATGGTAACGCAAAAAACACGTATGAATTCCGGCAACAATCACAGCCAACATCCTCCTGGAATGCCTTGATGAGTTGTGCCACGTATACTGTGTGCTCGGTGGGGATGGTACTAACTAACAAAGCAATCAGCTCATCCTTAGATGAGGATGTCAGAAAGGACCTACCACAACTATCTATTATTGCTTTCCAATGCCTGATAGCTGTAGCATGTGTTCAGTTTGCCAAATATGCAAATTATGTTGATTACCCGGACTTTGAATGGAAAGTTGCCAAAGCATGGCTTCCATTGAATGTCTTGTTCATTGGCATGCTTTGCACAGGATTCTTGAGTTTGGTTTATAATAATGTGCCAATGGTTACAGTATGTAAGAATTTGACAAATGTTGTTACTATTGCAGGAGACGCATTATTCTTTGGTGAAAAGGTCAGTTTCTTGACGATATTATCGATATTTGTCATGGTACTTGGAGCTGTACTCGCAGGTGCAAATGACTTGCAGTTTTCCGCAATCGGCTATATGTTCATGGGGATGAATTGTATCTTTACCAGTGGATATGTACTTTATATGCGATTTGCATCCACTAGTATAAATTTACCAAAATTCGGGATGGTCTATTATAATAACCTACTGAGTATTGGGTTATTGGTGCCATTGATCCTCTATCTGGACGAAATACCAAAGCTTTTCAACCCGCGAATCATGACAACAACCTTTATGTTCAATAATGTTTTAGCTGGTTTATTAGGTTTTTATCTGAATTTTGCCTCTTTGTGGTGTGTTAGCAGTACTAGTGCAACTACATATGCAGTTGTGGGCAGTTTGAACAAGGTACCAATCACACTTCTGGGGTTCTTATTATTTGATACCGCCATGACCACGGAGGGAATATTATTCATCTCGTTGGCTACAGTGGGTGGATTTATTTATGCATACTCCAAATTCAAGGAACAGACTGTATCCAAATGACACTGGATGCGGGGATAAGATCGCACTCGATTGAGGGGAAGAGGCACGAGAAAATGCCCTAAATATTTTTTTGATTCCAGCAATTATCGATAAAAGTGAACATTTGCACAGAGACCACACTTGGCAGAATATCTGAAACACGCGCATAACTTGTTATTGCTGTTGCTTTGTAGAATAAACAATACTTGACACCATTTCCTCTCAGTATTACTTCAAGTATGCTCGCCAGCAAATGGCTGTCCAACCTGAAATTTTGTCGTCGACCGTACGTACGGGTCGTGACAGAAAAGGGGAAATCTAAGAAATCGCCCCCCCCAGCTGTGATAAATTGATTTTCGGGGCCTTATATACCTCTCTACTCTCGGCTGCAGTTTTAATTGTGTCGGGGGATTACCATTGAGGCTTCAAAAAGTTCTACTATCGAGAATTTTATCATCAAAAGCGAAACTCTTGGCAATGCTTGGGCTTACGAAAAAGCAGATCAACAGACGCCACGGATATAGAGGCAGCTGGTCGAGCACCTCAAGTGGAGAGGTAAGGTGTCATCTACGTACGCACATGAGGACAGTTGTTGAGTTTTTGTTACCATCTAACCCTTCCTTCTTTTCTCTCTCTCTCTCTCTCTCTCTCCTTACAGACTGACTTCGAAAGCGATAATGAGATCAAGGAGCGAGCCACCTCTGACAAGGACGAGTCCTTCAATTTGTCTTCTTTGTCGACCTTTTCTCTTGCCAATCGCATATGGACAAGCACGGGGAATTTCCTAGGGTGGCACGAGCCAGCAAGTGACAGCGACTCTGGCAACACACCTCCTCTAAAGATGACGAAAAATAAAAGGAAATTGACATTCTTGCAGTCTGTGAAAGTGGTGTTGATTCCTAGCATGGCGGAGTATAATAAAGCTGAGCTAACCCCACTCATGGTACGTGTGCGATTCATGTCAATGTAGGGAATTACATCTATGCATAGAAAGAGAAATGTACGCAGATGTCCTAACTGTACTCCTTTTTTCCCATCTCAATCCAGTGGTGGTGTGATGCGGACTACCGCACGTTCAAGCACGAGGCCATCTCCGAGATCCGAGCTGTCATGCGTGAAAAGGAGTGCAGTGTGAAAGAAGCTTCTGTGACGCTGTATCAGACACCTACTCCCACATATGCTAGTGGGCGATATCACTCTGGCAATGTGAATCCGAGTGCAAAGAGTACCATAGATGTGGTTGACTTCATACCTATTTGCAATGTCCCTGTAGTGCCACTTGAAGACCCATCGACTTGCTCTGGTAGATTCTCGCCAACTCCTGTTGTGCCTGAGGTTGAAGAATTGGCGAACTCCACTGAAATGGATGTAGATGACAAGGAAGAGAATAAGGAGAATATCAATTCTGCCGATTCGGTTGTTTCAGTTGCAGTGGCGGGCAAAGCAGATGCAGAGGTGCCCGTCAAGAAGACACCGGGATTGCATCTCGATCCAAGTTATATGGAGCAATATCAGCTTGATGCTTTCACTGCCGCAGAAATTGTCAGTCCACAACGTATTGCGAATAGTAATTATCCTCCTATCAGAATACAAGTAGGCCAAGTCGTGGCACTTCTGCCGCCAATTCAGAACGCTCGTTTATTATGGGGACGTAGCGCTATGGGTATCGAGAGTCCTGGAGGTGCTGACCTGCAGGTGGATACGCAGCAAACCGGCAGCCTTTTTGAAGGCATTTCGTTTTAGTTAAGCTGTTTAGCAAATACGACAAGAAAGGATAAGAATCATAACTGCATGTCGAATAGTTTGTACTGAACTCTTTTGGTCACGAACGACACGCACGATGAAACCCTGCATGACCAATCCAACGTTCATAAAAATCATAGAAGACGTGTCATTACATGTCCAGTAAGCAGAGTATCGCAGTACTGTAGCATCAGTCGCTTGTGCAAGCGCAGAGAAACTCAAAAAGATAACATGAAGCGCCACACGTGGTAAAAACTAACAATATATCAGTAAGGAACAAACAAAACAAATAAAATCAATCTTGGTCTCTTATTTACAAATGTAGCTATTGCGGATGATTCAAACTCTAATCTTTTTTCTATGCTTAGCAGAATACAGGCTTTAACATTTCTCATTGGACAAACTAATCCTTCAACGAGAAAGAAAAAGCTTCCAATGCAATAGCAGCGCTGTGGCCACCTGCAGTTGTGACTTTGAGATCGCAGGTGTAGGGGCCATCTTCCGCACTGCGAGTCACCGAGGGAATAAACCTTACAGGAATACGTACATATGCACGTGCTCCTAATTGGATTTCTTTATGAAGCACCACGAATGGCAAGGGCAACTCTGCCAAATGCACTGTCACTTCTGTGTCCTTCGGGTTGCACAGCTCCACCTTGAGTCGAGAAATGCTTCCAACTACCGCAGCACCAAACGAAGCTGCTCTACGAGAAAAATAAACATCACTATGCTGAGTGCATGTTTGTGCTTCGGAAGGCTCTGGCAGTTGCTCCAAAACTTGCCGCTGCTGAGAAACATAAGAGTCTGCCTGAAGCTGTTTGTGCGGGCGATAAGCAGCTCTTTCTTGTTCCAATTGCTTTGACAATGCTCCAAAAGCACCATGACCAACAAGTGGGACAACAGAAACCTTCGCGATATCTTCTGTTTGTGTTGCATTACTGACACTGGTTTGGCTAACATCCAGTATGTTGGGAAGCACCACAAAAGATGGTACGGGGGTATTTTCTTGCAAGTTCTCCAAAGGCAAAGGACTGCAACTCTTGTCCGCCACTTTGGCTGCTAGCAATACAGTTGACGTGCACAGGGAAGCCATCTCCTCCAAGTGCTTTCGATCTGCTTTCTCTGCTTCTTCTTCGCTGTCCTCATTGGAGTTGATAGATGTTGTGATGAACACTCGTATCGCAGCAGGAGCAGGAGTAGGAACAGCAGGAGGGTCATAAGCTGGTGTTCCAGGAGTTGCAGGAGCAGCACTGTTTGGAGCAGGTTCATCTGTAAGTGCTGGCATAGAAGACATAGACTGGGCTACTCCTCCTGCAGCTACGGATACAGCAGCAAGTGGTGACAGCCAATAGCTCTCTAAAGCCATTACGTTTACATTGGGCGATTCCGTAGTGCCGGTGCCGGTGCCAGCGCCTGTGAAGCCCCATGAAGCTACTTCAGCACTGCTACTGCTACTGCTGCTGTGAAGAGCTGTAGCAGTAGCAGTTGGAGAGTTTCTTTTTTCAGTACTGGTGCTGATGTTGGTACCCGCAGCTCGGCTAGTGGTCCCAGTTGCTTGCAAATTATCCCGCTTGGCGAAGTAATCCGTGAAATCATAGCGATCAAAGGGATTCTGCTTGACGTCAGAACTAGAACTAGAATTGGAATTGCATTCTATGTTCATTGCATTTGCGCTATTGCCAGGTGAGGTGGCAGTCATACCAGTACAGGCATCAAACGGGTTTCCGGCAAAGGCACTCTCGGGGTGCGGGGGCGGGACCGGGCGCGACGGAGATTGCACTGACATTTCTGGTGCGCGCATAGGGCTCTCTGGGGGGGAATTCCACATATCTGCACTACTCACTGGCTTTGTCGCACTGACGCTTTTAGCACTGGCATCTGAAGCGGCACCGCTTCTCGGCGGGGACTTGGGGTCCAGGCTAAGATGCACTCTCGGCGGGCTGCTGCTTTGCTTCAATATCCAGTGCTTGAGCCACGTGTGCTTGTCACTTAAATGCGCTTGAAGAGAATTACTGCTAGTTTCTGCAGCATCTGTTTTCTTTGCTTCTAGTATTGAGCTTTTGGTTGTGCGAATAGCGGCAGTAGTGCTATTCGTTGACTTGAAGGAGTATCTCTGCATGATGGACTCTGATAGCGCAGGAATGGAAGCATCGCTCGAGTTGGCCCAGTCCAGTGGGGTTGCAGCCACAGGTGCGCATGTGATTTGTTCACTCGAATCATTCAATTGCATATTACCTTGCATCTCCGGCTGTGCTGCTGCAACTGCAGCGGCGGCTGCCCCCCATTTCTTCTGCTTTCGCTTTTCAGCCAGTCTTTGACGCTTACGCGCCTTCTTTGCTTCTTTTGCTTGCCGCTTGGCATCAGTACTACTACTAGTAGCTTTCCCATTTGCCTGCAGGATAACCGTTGCTGCAGAGAAAGATGCATCTTTCTTGGCAAGAGTTGACAGAGGAGAGAGCAAAGGAGACGGGGAATGAATGCGTTCCTTGCTAGTTTCTTCCAAAGGCACAATGGGATTCGTCGATTCTTTAGAACCTTGTTCCGCAGGGGCGGTATACGTTGCCGGTGATGTGTTATTTGACTTATTATAATCTGCCGGACTTGTAAAAATGTAATCCATTTTCTTCATCAAGGCATCCATTGCTTCGTAGTTGGCATATTTTTGCTCTGATTGGGGATTATTAAGAGTTGGAGTTGAATTAATGGCGTGACTTTGAGTAACATCACTCTTGCAGTTTCCATTAGCATCCACTTGCATAAAAGTCTCCATCTTATTTATGAGTTGATCGATAGATGAGTTGATGAATTCCAGACCCATGTCGCTTTTGCCGTTAATTGCATCATCCATCATCAGTACTGACGACCCTGTTCTTCGCTCCAAGGGAGATTGCATCTCGCTTCCTTTCTGCACATCCGTCCCTTCGGTATCATAAATGTCTATGCGAATGCCACTCAAATCCTCATGCAAACTGCGCAGTCTCAACCACTGCGTGTGCTCATGCTCCTTGCGTAGCTTTTGCTGCATGGCCTTCCTACTGAGCAAATTCGCACCGACTGGAGAAGAAAACAAGTCGCTCGGCGATAAGTTTTCCTGTACTGGTTCTTCGAATTGCCCTTCTACAACCACTGCTATGTCTTCTTTTTCTTCTGTTGAATATTCACTCAATGCCGTAATATCATTATGTTGCGAGTGCTTCAACCACTGCAGATGCTCGAATTCCTTGCGAAGTTTCTGCTGTTCGGCTTTGCGAGTCAATAAATGCGCTCCCAACGGGGAAGAAAACCAATTGGTGCTGTTGCCCACTTCCATTGAGTCTTCGTCAATTTCTGGTGTCATCTGAGTGATATTCTGCTCTTCCTCTTCCTCCACCTGCTCCCCCTCTTGTTCTTGGTGCTGTTGATCTAAGAACTGCTTGCGTAGTCTCTGCTGCTCGGCTTTGCGTGTGAGCAAGTAGGCTCCTTGAGGAGAAGAAAATAAGTGATTTATATTTGTGGCAATTTCCTCGTTGATCTCTTGTGTTGTCTCCTGCTTTAACTGTTGCTCATTGTCCGGCTCCTGAGTGAGTATTGCTGACTCTTGTGCATCATAAGACTTCTCTGCAGCTTCTCCACGCAGCAGTAGACTGAAGTCTTTGTTTTTTCCAACGCCACTATTTACACTGCGCAGCTCCAATTGGCACATACCAGAGTAAATACCGGCTAAAACTGCTGCGTTGGAGGTGTGCTTGCCTCTTCCCGGGGGAGTAAACACCAAACTGAATGTGATGTCACTGCCTGGAGGCAGCACAGCAAAAGCAGGCGAAGCTTGAAAAACCTCCGACGTCTTGCTAAATGGCAATACATTGTCACTCGCATCGTCATCTTCTGCTGCTATATGAAAAGCATTTTTTGCATCAAAACGCATGACGATCGGACGCAGTGATACGCGCATGGGGTAAGGTCGCTTGTTCGCCACACGCACAAAAGTGCTGACACTGTCACCCACGACACCTTGCATACATATTTCCTTAGTGTGTTCGGCAGCACTCACATCAGCATCTCTGTGCACTTGTGCCAAAGCTAGTTTCAACTCATTATCACCGAGATGACCTTCAGTACCCTCCTTGTTACCTTGACTGTATCCTTGGTCAAATGACATGACATCATCAAAAGTCAATGCCGTCATGTCAGTGTTTCGCGAAGTATTTTGCTCTGGCTGTTGACTCAATGCATCTAGTTGCGCTTCTAATGACAAAGAAGTAGGTATGGAAAACATGGTGGACATGTGTGACGCAGGAATGCAGGGTGACACGTGCGGAGACACCTGCTCCCCTATAGACAGAGACAAGAGCTTGTCTTCGATCATTCCGTGCTCGTTCAGCCTCTCCAAAGCACGAGGAGAAGCTTCCAACGAGTTGTCAATGTTGTTGACCGCTGCGTTGTCTGATGGAGTGTATGGGCAAGACACGTGCTCAGAGACCTCAATAGTCTCTTTCGCTGCCACCTCTTTCTCGCTGACTTGCGCTGTAGCTGCAGTTGTTTCAGATTTCGCTTGCAGAGGTTTGGAAGTAGATGCAAGCCCTTGTTTCCATGATTCCCAAAACCCTTTGTTTCCGCCATCACTGCAGTGGCTTTCGTTGTCAGATTCGGTTAGAGAGATGGCATCATCTACATCAGCATCAGTGGCATCAGAAGCAGGAGCAGCGGGAGCAACATTTTCTCTACTCAAATCACTCGAAAATTCCAAGTTGCTACGATCCATATAACTTTTTACCAAAGAACCCAGCGGTGTAGTAGGCTTCATCGCACTCTTTTGTGAAGACATGGACAGCACTTGCTGCAGGGTCAGACGCATGGGGGTCACCTTTTGCTGCGCACCCTTGTCGTCACTGCCGTAGGATATCTCTAAATCTAACTCGCTGAAGTCATCTGTAGATAGCTCGCTACTCTCTTCTTCTCCTTCTTTTTTTTCAGCTGCTTCTTTTGCCAGTTGATTAGCTCTTGTTTGTTGAAAATCAAACTCATGTGGCTCTGCAACATGCTGCTCAAATGTCAAATCTGACTCGTCGTCGTCCTCGTTATCGTCATCAGAGTTGAAGTTCATCGGTGGGTGCGCAGTTTCCTTGTGCTGAGATTGAGAAGAAGTAGGAGCTGAATATTGATAAGCAGCGATTTGAGGTTGCTGTGCCGGTGACTCGATCGCATGGTTTCCTGGCACTTGAGTCTGTGCTTGCTCGGGTGTGAGTGGTATTTTTGCCCAGGCACGACTGTCAGCGCTTTCCGGACTGAAAGAGGTTGGCAAGTGAGGCAAATGAAGTCCGCCATACACAGCACCAGCCGTAACTACACTTGCCTCAAACACATTTTCCTGCGTGTTATTATTCCAATCCATTCCAATATCTGTGTCTGCTTCTGTGTGCAATGCTGCTTCTTGGTTGGCTTCGGGTGAATCATACGTATCAGACAGAAAAGAAATGTCTTCCATATACTTCGCATGAGCTCTCAACTCTGCCGCGATTTCGCCATCACTGTCACTTTCACCATCACTAACACTGCAACTAGCGCTGTCAATACTGAACTTTTCGGAATGCGCTCCACGGAGAATGTTCAATGCACCAGCTCCAGCAGCAGCCTCCTCTTCCGCGGAGAGGCTCACCTGCTCCATCTTTCGTTCCTTGCTCAGGTGCTCTTGGTCAGCTAACGAGAGGGACGTCAAGGCTTGTGCAGCGGAGATGTCTTCTTCGCTAATTTTGCTGACTCTACGTGAGCGTGCAAATACGCCCAAAAGGGCTCTTCCGTCGCTCGTCGCACGGCATGACAGCTGATGCACATGTTGTCGCCCGTACTGAGTCGGAGATACTGCAGCTGGATCGTATCGAGTCGCCAAAGTTGCTGCTAAAGAACTAGTTTTTGTATCTTTTTGCTCTTGGCTTTGGTGCTGATACTTCTGCTCATGTTCCAGCTGAGAGTGGTGCGGGGGTTCCAGGCCTACTTCTTCAACCGTAGAAAAGTAAGTGTCAACAGACTCATTAGACTCATCACCTTCATTGTCTTGGTTGTCATGTTCGCTTTTGTCTGCAACATCCTCTATTTGTTCGTGGTTAAACTCATGCTGCGCTTGTTCTTGTGGCAGTGTGAAACGCACTGGCTGCACCGGCAGCCTTTTCTCCACTTTCGTGTCTTTCATTCGAAACGGTGTCTTGCATATTTCAGCAGGCGCTACGGCACGATTGATTTTTCTGCGATTTTTCTTAGCCTGTGTGTCATGCGTCAACATTTTCACATGCACTTGTGGCTCTGTATCTGCAAGATCAGCATTTCTACTTGCTGGCGGCTCCTGTGCCACATAGCACATGGCAGGCACTGCCAGCGGAGCAGCCTCATGGGAAACGGAATCAACGCCCATGTTCGAAACGCATACCGCGCCCTCATCACTCTCGGCATTGCCACTATGAATATACTTATCAGTACTTGGAGAGCGAAATGCAGATGATATAGGCAACTTTTCCGCTTCTCTGTGCGTGTGCCTCAAGACTGTGCGTCTTCTGCTGAGGCGGTCTTCTCCGGGCGTCTTTGCTGCCAAGCCACTACGTGAGTACTCATAGCTTGAACTGCTTCTTTCTCTGTCATAGCTGCTGCCTAGTTCTAGGTCAAACTTCTGCGTAGGAGCAGGTACATGCACAGACACGGGCACAGACACAGCAGGAACAGGAGTAGCCGCACTCAGCAAATCTTGCTGCGATGAATCCTCTGCCTCTTTTGTGTTCTGATCCGTAGGCGTAGTGGATACAACTGCTGATGCTTGAGCTGATACAGCTGCTAATGCTGATGAGGAAGATCTTCTTGGACTCAGGCTACGCGTCTGCTGCCTCTTCACATCCAAAATATACGCAGCAGCCGTGATCGCGTCAATAGCGGCTTCCGCTGCTGGTTTACGCGTTGATCTTGAGCGATCAGCACTATGCCCTCGACGAGCAGGTTTACTTGTAGGCGGCTCCATGACCACAGGCGAGTTCACTACTGCTGCTGATGCCGCTACTTTGGGTGATACACGCGGAGGCTGCATCTGCATCGCTGGCGAAGCAGAAACAGAAACAGGGGCCGTGTGGGGGTCTCCCTCTTCCTCTTCACTGACGGTATTGGAATTACTGGCATCATCCAATAGGCTAAGTTCACTTTCCTTTTCTGAAACTGGTATATCGCTGTAAACAATCACGTTTTCTTTAGCCTGCCGATGTGTGCGCACAGCTCCTTGCCAGCTATAGGCACGAGGAGCATCACCATCAGCATCACCATCAGCATCAGCATCAGCATCAGTACTGCTGGAGCTAGCTCTACGACTGAAGGGACCTCCCAATGGAGTCAATGGCAATCCCTTTCCTCCTGACAATGGCACAGGTGAAAAAATGCTGTGCTGGGGAGGTAAAGGTGATTGAGGAACAGATACTTGCACAGGTGTCTTGCAACGCAGTGTCTGCGTGACTGGCCTGCGCGTGGGAGACCGCATTGGTGAAGGCGCATTCTCCTTGTCTGCAGTACTACTGTCTTGGTACGGTATGACCCGAATGCTAGTATAGCTTGTCTTTAGCGGAGATTTGCGTAGCATGTCAATATTTCTCCTTTTGGATGCATCTTCCATGTTCCCACAGAGCAACTGTGAAGGCTGCGTGTTCAGAATAGTCATCAAAGGCTTTTTGGTGGACTCATCTTCTTCAACAGACTTTATTGGAGCTTTATCTGCTTCTTTGATGGCCTGCTTATTCTTTGTGTGCAAAATTTCTCCAAGTACAGGCCGCGAGGATGACGAGTAATCGATCGTATTGACCTTGACCACAGGAGAGCCAATCATTTTAACTATGCTCTTTTAAGAAGGGAAGGCTAAATATATATATAACGGGCTACACGTAGAAGTGCTTTTATTTCGATGATATTACTCGGCGTAGTCGTATTATAGCACTAAAGAATTCAATCGTCTCCATGACGTACCGACGTACGACGGTCGACCAAACCAGCTGCAATCCACGGGTTAGGATTAAGGTCCGTCATTGAGGTTAAAGGTTCGAAATCATATCATCACTATACCCAATTCAATAGCACACATACTCCACTCTACCACAGTTTTGATGTGAAGATACATAAGCCATTTTTAGTACTGATTTTTCGTGTTCTCTCATACAACCTTGAAGCTGGTTGATGTGTAGTATGCTTCTCCATCAAACTAACCTTTTTCTCTGCCTCACCTCGTATTAAATCATATCTTTGTCTCGTGATATCTAGTTTAAGATATCCACCGCCAGCTATGTATTTCGACGCCATTGTAAATCAGGTTGTTAGACACGGGAGAGCCCTGGAGGAAACTAACTTAGAGTACAATGAGTACGGAAGTAGCGACAGCACTGCTGTCTCAGCTGTTTATATCGCCATCGCATGTACTATCTTCGTCTTACTTGCTGCTCAGCTGCTGTTTCCCAGCAATAGATTCATGCCCATAGACAGAAGGACCTCTTCAATCTCGTGCGCTGTTCTCGTCTACTGCTCCCACAAATTCCTTTTGAAAAACGAAGCAGATGTAGATCTCATCGACGCTGTAGACTTCGATGTGCTCTTGCTCCTGAGCGGGATCATGATCATCAATCATCTGATTGTGCATCTCAAGGAGACGAAGCGGGTCATTCGCCAGATTCAAACCCTGATCCAGGAAAATCCTCTTAAGGGGTTCTGGATGACGTCCTTTGTCGCTCTCATCGTGTCACCCTTCCTGACCAATGATGGAGTCTGCTTGCTATTTGTGGCTCCTATTCTGGCTACGTTCGAGGATCTGCCCTCACACAAGTCCGGAGTGGAAGATTTAACCACCACAGAAGAAGGAAGGTCGGATCGCAAGAAACTTCTGGACGGGTTCAACTTGAGCTTGCAGTCAAGTGATGCCGTGTACTTCATGCTTACTCTCGCATGTTCTGCCAACATTGGTTCCGCCCTCACTTACACGGGCAACCCACAGAACATGATTGTTGCCAGTGACAGCTTGGGGGTGATGCCTCCAATTAAGTTCCTGTACTACATGTTCTTGCCCACTATCCTGTCCTGGCTCGGAACTACCTGGTACATCTCCTACTGCTGGGTCTCGGAGCGCCGTGCACAAGCTGTGAATGACACCCTCGGCCCGAACGTCGCCTTCCGTGACTGTTGCCCTGGGCTTGGTTTGGTGGCACGCTATCCCAAGTCCACAGACGGTCTATCCAAGATCAGAAACGCTGCTGGAAATGGCAAGCGCGAAGCAAGAGAGAGAAGCGACTTATCGGATACCGACGAAGAGGCATATGCTGCGTCTGCCAATGCAGCCAACAACCAGCGCGTTCCACGGCCTCAGACTGCTGATGACCTTACCGAGGGTCCACCCGTGCTGTCGGCAATGGTCTTCGGCACGGAGAGACCTATCTCAAAAACATTAGGTCGTGCCCTGAGTCCGCTCTCTCCGCCTCGCGGACAGAAGTCTACTAAGCCCATCTTCACTGACATCACAGACGACGAGAGTGTCGTTGAGAAAATGAAGAGACTGGTCGTATCTCCGTTCCCCTACATGGTGCTGATTCTAGGTATGTGTGCACGTGTCATTTATCATATTTGCACGTGCTCTACATATGCGCAAACACCAACCTTCTCTCCCCTCACATGTAATAACAGTTGGCGTCATGATCATCATGATTTTCGTAGATGTCATGGCAATCAGCGCCCTCATCTGCATCTCCGCCTTGGTCATGGTCCTTTCACTAGTCTTCGGTAACCACTGGAAAAAGTCATCTGTTTGGGTGGCGGACAACGATGATGATGACGAGGGACAGAACGCAGTAGCTACGACTGAGCAGCAGGCTGGTGTGGTCACTGAGGAACAGAGCCCAGAGGAGCGCAGCAGACAGCTAGACGAGTTCTTTGAGATCATGTTTGATTCCATCGACTACAACTTGCTATATATCTTCCTTGGGTTGTTTGTAGTGGTTGCCAATATGGAATCTACTGGCTTGCCGAAGAAGCTTTGGGACTATATTGCCGGAGACATGCCTTTTGCCACGACTGGCAGCATAGTCAACATCTGTTTGTTCGTCGCCATCGCCTCGCAGTTTCTGGGCAATGTCGCGATTTGCCAGCTCGCCGTACCTCGCATCACTGATTTCGATGAAGACCAGAAGCGATTGGCGTGGGCACTTGTCTCGTTTGTCTCCACAGTGGCTGGTAATTTGACTTTGACAGGCTCCGCTGCCAACTTGATTGTGGCAGAGAAATCTTCTCGTATCGACCGCAGCAACACCATTGATTTCTGGAGACACATTCGTGTCTGTTGTGGCGCTTGCATTCTCTCGTGTCTCTTGGGTGGAACTTTGATTGTTCTTACCAACAAGATTGAAGTGTCTGCCAGATAGCTGCAAGGAGCGGAGTAAGAAAAGAAAATGCGGGAGGTGGAGGTGGAGTGAAAGTGGGAAGAGGCAGGGTGGGTAGGGCGCGAGTGCCACAGGCATAGTCATTACATAGAGGAATAAATAAGCAATTTCAGATTTTCTAGTTGATTTGAAATAGCCAATAATACATACGTGATACTATAATAAAAGTCGCATCGTCCATATTCTTTGATTAGCTCTTCATCTTCGATTGTTGAAGTTCAACATTGGCTCCGCCCTCACTTATATACGGATACCATTGAGATAACAGACAATTCGGTATTTCCGACTTTATAGAGAGAATACTCTGAGAAACAGTCGTTTAGTATATCAGTTGAATGCATTATTGGGATATCACCTCACAGATTTTGGTAATCGCTTCAGCATAGCAGGAGTTGCAGTACAGATCTTTGGTGCGGAAATGGGAGTGCTGCATCTCACCATCACCTCGCCAAAATATGGGGGCTCAATTGGATCATATATTTAAAGCACCATGAAAAAGGATGTTTCCCCCTAGTATCATCGAAACATATGAAATTCATGATTACCGTATCTGGCAGAATATCCAAATTGAACCAATTTCCTAGCCCACTAACGACACACTAAAACATATTTTTGAAAAATGAAAAGTACTTGAACCAATAAACAAGGTATATTTGTCAACGTTTCAACATCTAACTTGTGCATTCATGACCTTCTATATGCTTAAAAATGTCTCTTAATTTCTTGTTTTGTGTTTTGTGGGTTTCGTTTTGTCCGATGGCTTTGGCTTTCCAAAAGTTCACTCGAACGTTGGTTGCTTTAAGGTCGTAACGGTTTTAAAATACAACATTCCGATCTTTTTTTCACGCCATTGTGGCAAGCTAGCACTTTTCCGTGTCATCTGTATTTTTTTGGTTTATTGTGGAAATTTAAGGTCGTAACCATCGAAGAAGTTGCTCGCCCCCCATAGAGGTGCAAACTATGAATAATCTCACGTCTAAGTCCAAATTTCTGGCTTTTGTAGTTGGTCTGTGTAGTTTATCGAATGCTGATTCCGCTGGTCTTGTTATTTTTGGCATTCAATCGACAATCGAACCATGGATAGGAACAATCTCATTGGTGATCATTGTTGTTGCAGTATTATGCACTGAAATGTTCTTTCATCATTTGCATAAGATCACACATGATACTCCATTTGATACGATGGTAGTAGCAATTGAAAAAGAACTGATGATTGTCGGCTGCATGGCCTTCATATTCAAGATTATTCTACAAACAGCACATGTTGATCACATGTGGGTGTTGGGGTTAGAGTTTGCTGATATGCTTGTTCCTATCACATCATTTTGTGTTTGTTTCATTGGGATCTGTTTGATTGTCATGTCCTTATATGTTGTGAGGCAATGGGTCAAGGCATATCACTTGCATGTCTTTGAGTTGCTGGAGTTACACTATCTGAAGGCACATAGTTGGTGGAACAGGGGCAGGTTTTCGCACTTCCCCATCTCTCCCATTAATTCGCAAATGGAATTCCGTGTTTTTCATTCCATTTTCTGTGAAAATTATAATATCCACAAGGGCGCCTTTGCTTTTGATCAGTATGTTTACCGAAAATTTGAGAAGTCATTATTGAAAATATTGCACATCAATGAAACAAAGTGGATGATTGTTATAGTCATTGGCTTTCTGGATTACCTGCGCTATTACTTGAAATTCGATATACACGTTTGCGTTCGAAATCATGTGGAAGACTCTCAGCGCAGACGCCTGGGTGGCGGTTCAATCGACGAGGCTTGGAGCTACGGATGTTTAGGCAAAGCTTCCATTGACAACTTCACTATTGCAGGGATAACTCTATTCGGGTTTTGCCTTGTAATGGCTGTTTATAGTCGAATTTTAGAGCTGAGATTGATGTTGACACGTGGTGTAGAAAGCTCGGATGACTACGGGCACTACCTCATGGTGTACGAAGAAGAACACAGCAAAGACGAAGTTGCTGCAGTGGCACGAATGAGCGAGAAAGACTTGAAAAATGCAGTAGAGCATGCGAGTGCAGGGCGCAATAAATTGAAGAATAAAGGTAGATTCATGAGCGATAATCGTGAAGATGGGCTACTCAGTAAGTTCTTCCAGCTGCTCAAGTATTTGCTAGAGGCCCTTTACGCGCTCCTCGCCAAAGTCTTCAAGCGCGAGGTCCAAGTATCTCAAACAGAAATCCTGGAGCATGAGCATTTCACTATGAAACTAGCAAAAGAAGCCATTCACAATGCAGAGGAAGCGAGAATTGCGGGTACTAAGCAAGTTTCTGTAGATTCAAGCATGGCGGCAATGAAAGGAGCCGGCAAATTACTTCGAAGAGTGAAAATTAATCGTATCTCCAAAGCGATTGAAATTGAGCAATACGTTGACACCAAGAAAGGCACGCTTAAAGCTCGCGAAGACTACAGCAATATTTTCTTGTTCAAAAGTCCTGCAGCTTATTTTTGGGTTGTGGAGGTTATGATCATGCCCATCGCATTATACTTAGGCATGTGGATCACGAATTATGCCGTCTCTGCCAAGAGCGTTGCCCACGGGGATACTAGCCTACATGTTCGGTGGGCATTACAAACCTTTATCCCGGGATTCTTGTCAATATTTTTGTATATGTACATAGTGAGAACATCTTCACTGCTGAGTTCCGTCACCACATTTGACAACGACTCCATGCTTGAAACAATTGAACAAACGGATGGAACGCGGCTGCTGGGAATCAGCATGCGGGACAGTATGTTAGCAAAATTGCATGCGATGGGTGATCCAGAGACACAATTGAAAGTGCTATTTGATGAAATTGATGATAATGGGTCAAATTTATTATCAAGAAATGAGTTTCAGATTTTCTTGGAAGCTCTAGGCTTAACTTTCTCAAGAAAGAAATGGTCTCAAATATTCGTGGAAATTGATCTGAACAATGACGATGAGATTTCTTTCAAAGAATTATTCTTGTTTCTGTTCCCTGGTAATGATACAGCCAAAGCTGAGGAAATCAGGCGATTGAAAATGAAAGGGGTGGATGCTAAAGCAGCTGCAAATAGTTTGTCTTCCAAACTGAATTCCGGTAAATCAGAAGTTGAACACCACAAGCTGGGTCTGCGAGCTAAGCAAATGGCTGATTCGATGTCAGGAATTCATGCTAGCGACAGTATGAATTTAGGAGCAGCTTATGCTCCTACCGCGTCTTCAGAGTCAGCAGATCTAAAAGTAGAGGAACTGTAGGCGAGTCCTTGAGCGCTCAACTTGACGCGTTCCTGTGAATTTATTTTGTGTTAAATATTTTACATGATTCTTGCTAACATCTTGTACATAGTGTTTCTTTTTACACCTACACTACGTGCCTGGCTTGCTGTTGAGGTGGCAGAGGAGATGGTGTGTAAGGGGAGTCAGCCACCAACCCTGCATCCCCTAAAAGAGTCCAGCACATTTGTAGCGTTTTGAAGGACTCCTTACTCAATAATGCTTGAGCGTCTAATAATCTCTCCACATGTAATGTGCGGGTGTGGCTGTAATTTGTTTGGGATGCTTTTGCAGGAGTGACCAAGTCTTTGTCGTTGTTCCTGGCGGCTGTATCTTTCTCTTTCTCTTCCCTCATGTTCGCTGTCTCGTCGAAAATACTATCCAGACAAAAAAGAGAATGTGGTAGCAAATCCTGTGCCACTGTTCGAGCATACATCCGATCCAAACAGTCCGGTGACTGTGCAGTATGTTTCTCGCCTGCTATAGGAGCAGTTGCGCCTGTCGAGCTCAAGTATTTGGCCCCTTTTGCACGCAATTGTGAACTCGTTGACACCAAGTACTCACATATGTTCAACATCGCTTCCCTGAATGTGTCAGAAACGAGGCTTCTGGCAGACATAATTGGGCATTCTCTGAGTAAATTCAAGCTTGATAACAAAGAATTTACCCAGAATACTAAAGGAGGATAAGAAGCCAATACATTAGGAGCTGGAATATCCTTGGCTGCGACTTTTTTGCTGTTTCCAGCGGGGGTCAACAACTCTTTCGCGGTCTCTCCTTCGCCAGATTTCCGCACAAATAACGGTACTACTTGCTCATGTCCACCACTTAATTCAGATGCAGATAAACTATTGGATGCTGCTGCTTGGGCAGGGTTGTATCGTTCTGTGTCTAGGATGTGTTTTACATGTCGCACGGCGTCACCCACTAGCACGGAAATCCTCTCGACAATGATACGTTCAAACAAAGGTACTAATACAGCATTAAAATTGCAACCTACTTGAGCCATTCTTTGTCCAAAAAATAAAGATTGCTCCAATATGGCTCTCAGCGCTGCCCCTTCGTCCACACCGTGGCAAAGATCCTCCAAGTCTCGAAGCAGGGCTCCCACCTGTGCCGATACCCAAGCGGACAGAATGGAGGTGGAAGGGTAGGTACCATTGACATTTGCAGATGCTCCAGCACTGCCACTACCACTACCACTACTACTACTACTCATGCTGGAAGAGTCCATAGTGCCAAACACTGCATTGTACTGCGTAACAACTGTGAACCAAGAAGTGCGCGCAGCCTCTAGCATCTCCAGGGCTTTGCCATATGGCCCGAGGGACGCGGACGAGGACGGCGCCGCAAGGCCCGGAGATAGAGCAGAGGCCTTCTCTGCAGCACTACTACTACTACTGCCACTTTCATCTTCCCTGCTTGCACCTGCATCTATTCCAACACTCCCCGCTTCGCCCGCATGGGCGTGAATCCAGTTGGACCGACCTTCGAGGAATTCCATTTGCAGACGCGTCTCACATGACCTCACCAGACATGCACGCAATGCATCTCGCTGTTCCTCGCTGAACTCCGTCGCAGTCATGGTGATACTATTGCCTAACGCATTGGGGTTCTTATTCGCACTCGAGTCTCTTCCACGACCATGCGACGCGGCGGTACCTCCCAGACCGACGTGTGCATGGCGTGTTCGCGCCATCTGCTGGTCAATCAGAATGCCATCCAGCTTCCGCAGGGTGGCTAAGGTCGATAAAGCCTTCGGTAGCGAGGCATGTTGCGACAGCTGGGTGATGAGCTGTCCCCGCAGGGCCAAAAGCGAACGTCGCACGTCCAGCACGATGCTTGAGACCACGCCGACACGAGGATGTTCTCCTTCTGCCCCGTCCGCATTTTCGGCAGGCGATGCCGCATCAGCATCAGCTTGTCTGGATACGCTCTCGTTTGATTTGAGTCCTTCTGCCAGCAAATGCCGCCTTTCTAACCCATTGACGAAGTTGGCCAGCTCCAATGCCTCGTCTAGAAAATCATTTCTTGCACACGCATCGACCAACTGCGGCACCTCCAATAGCTCGACCAATTGCATGTGATGTTGCAATGTCTTACGATTGCGCTTGTGGGATGAGACCAGTGTGGACACCTTCTCACGGAAGGAGCTGCAATAGCCCGCGAGCTTCTCCAGGCGCTCATTGAGCTCAGCAGACACCTTATTCAGCTTCTGATCCTCTTTTCGGAGCTCTACACTACACGTCAAGTTCTCCACAAAGATACGATAGTTGGCCATGACAAGATCTTCAAGCTCGTCGTTGCATTTGTCTGCTTCTGCATTGAGGCGAATTGGTTCGTGGAGCAAGCCAGAGAGACCCATGCTAGAGGAAAATTTAATCGTTTCTGCCATCTTGCAGAGGCTATCTTTTGTCTCGCAGTTAGATGATGTGTATATACTATAGTAATCCTGTGCCTTATAGCTGGGTGTTGGAAATGGCTCTGTCAACACGAAAAAGACTTTTCAATTGCAATTTTGAGCCTCCAATCCGTGCGTGGAATCCGGGCCCCCAGGGTCGTCCAACAATTCCGGACGACCAACAATTCCGGACTATTGCAATATATTGCAAAATGAAAATCCCCAGATCTCACGCAGGGCCTGTTCAAAATGTAAAATTTGCGGTTTATACGAACCGCAATAGCACCAGCTTTCATGTGATGTATATATCATCACTTCACGATCAAACCTCGAAAAGTTATTAACGAAAATGTCGATAAGATACGCTTATATTCAAGGCAAGATATCAGGATGCTTGGTGAGACGTGTGCATGTCTCAGTGGGTTCGTTTACACTGCTAAGATATACTGCTTCGAATAAAATCGGTAGCAGCACTTGATTCGTCGAGCAAGTGCCCCATCCAGGCCCTTTTTTGGTCTAAAATCTTGGTTTATTTTGTCTCCCACTCTCTGGGCTTTGCTCCAACTTTTCAAACATAGAATGCTATTAGACACCTTAATATAGAGTTTTTTATCATTAATACACATATAATTACCTCATTAAATAAACAATTCTCTGGCTTCACTCCAGTATCCTGTTCGCTAGATACAGCGCGTATGTATGTAAATGCGGCACTTTCGCCAGCTTTCGCTTTCAACTTTCTACATGCGTTCAATAATTTACACTTAAAAATACATGCGATCACTTCTACATCCAATCATGGGTCTCACGTGGAGTCTGGCTGCTTTAAAAGACATGTGATCGCTCTGTTAGTTCTATCCTCTTCTCCCTTCGTCTGGCGCGAGCAGGCAAGCACCTCCCCACCTCAACCCCCCGTGTGCTACCGACTAACGCTTCTTGAACCCGTATTTTTTCCGCTCGTAGAAGTTATCTAGCTTGGCAGTGCCTAAATTAATGATCTTCGGACATCCATCTCGATCTTTCTCTTGCATCGTACATTCCTTGCAATAGTACGCATCTGAGACACCCACCCCACCACATACCACACATCTCCCTTCATACGATCCATAGTTACACTCGTCACATACGCGTACCAGGATGTCAGGTCTGACAAAACTGTCACAGATGACGCATTTCCCATCGCATTTGTCACATAATCGACCAATTGCTATGCCAGGCTGCTTTCTACAAAATACTAAGTCTGGTGCGTGCTTTGCCATATTTCTATTCACTTAGTTTTCTAAGTAGCTGAGATAGAAGTAGTTGGAGACAAGAATGAGGACTAGAATACTCAGCAGAAAGAGCTTTCGAGGCTTTTCCTCGAAGGAAATCACACGGAATCTATGAGAAGGCCAACAAGTTTTAGGGGCTTTCCTAGACTTAGTAAAGTTCTGCCCAGCGAAAGCGTTGTGAAGAAAAGCCTGCAGTTGGTTTGAATTATATTAGTTATTAAATCCATGTCAGCCAAAGTATTGTTGAAAGTGTCCTAAAAATTATCATGTAAATTCAGCTTAGAAGTTCATAAAATGAATACGCCTTGCAACATTTCCATGACCAAGTGCCGTACTCGTGGGTCTATCTGCTCCCATTTCCTCGCTAAACTCACTCTTTTTGTCTATGTCTCCTGTTCGTGCTTAGCTGCTAGGATATAGACTATTTCCTGCTGTGCAGTCTGGCCCTGTCTGGCCCTCGCACCCGCTCCCGCTCCCGCTCAGGCGGTTTCCGCATCCACCCACCAAGCTCTGAACTCCTCGTAGCTGATCTTTCCGTCATCATTCTTGTCTAGCAAAAATACTGCGGATTCCAGCTCGTTCTTTTTGAGTGTAGTGCCTAGAGAACCGCAAACAGCCGCCAACTCTCCAGGTTCAATGTACCCGCTCCCGTCAGCGTCTGCTTCAGCAAATTTGGCCCGCATAGTAGGCTCGTCGTGAGCTTGGGCGCGGAGGAGATTCAAGTTCTTCAAGGCGCCTAAACTGCCGTAGTAGATGTATAATCCGACAGCAGAAGTGTAGATTCCAACAAGGGGAGTGACTACACCTCCAACACTGATCAAGATGAGACCCACACCGAAGTAGAAGCCAGCGCGTCCATAAGGTCTATACAAAAACAGAGCTTCCTTACGAATAGTTTCACGATAAGCTGCAGGGATGAAAGAATCCTTGAATTCTAATGCAGACATTAACGCACCAGCACAGAAGAAATAAATATACAAAATAGCCAACACAGGCGCAAACCCAAACAAGGAAGACAGAAATCCCATAAATGAAATGAACATAATCAAGAGTCCAGCCACAAAGCCCAAGTACTTCCAGCTGCCATCGCCATCTTCTACCATCTTCTTTAATTGCTGGGCCTTCTCACTGGCAAAGTTGATGGCTTCTGCCTTGTGTGCACCGACATATTCTGAAGCGGCTCCTACTGCTGCACCGCCGAAACTCTTGGCGGACTCCACGTCGATAGCGGGGATTTGTTGATAACTCATGGTTCGTTCAAGAAACTTGCTGCTTAGCTCACTGAGGCAATGGAACTAGGGGCTGCTCTGGAACCCCTGAAAACCGGAAACTTTGAGACTGTACAGAGATGTTCGTATTTTTCGGTGAAATTCACCCTTTTGTCATCCATCTTTCGTATCTACGTGCTTGCGAAGATGAGTGCTGAAGCTTTAGCTGCCATGCAGAACGCTACGGAGCGTATCCGTGAGAATTATAAAGACATTGGTGCAGATGCTGAAGCACTGAGTGCTAGAATTATTGCTTCCTTCCAATCTGCTTTTGATAAGCCACCAATTGAAGAGTTTGAGGCAATATTGCAAAAGAGATTCACAGCTGATGAAGTGAGAGTAGCTTTATTGGCTCCACGGGACGATCAAGTGAAGTATTACCCACTGCTTCTGATGGCAACTATTCAACCTGAAATACAGAAGTTACAGAAGCTAGATGCAGAGCATCCACTTATACGCCTCAAGTCACTTGTTCTAAGCACCATCTTCTTGCTACACAGGCATTCTTGGAAAGGTTTCCTTGAAGAATTTGTTATTCGTGGCGGGTTAGACACACTTGCACACATGATAGCAGAGCCGAACCTGTACTACCGCGGTCAAGTGGTTGAGATCCTGCTCACGATCACAGATTGCGATGCCTTTGACTGGTTCTTGCCGCGCTCCGATGTGATGGGACGCACTCTGCATATTCGCTTTTTGGAGCTGTCTGACCACCCTACCTTCCTGGAGAACTTGATCTCGAATCGCATAGGCTCCTATCCTGGGGCATCTATGCGATGCTTGCAATTAATGGCATTTTGGCTATCTTGGGTGCGTGCCATGTACACAAAAAACCAGCTCTTGAACCTCAGTAAGACTCTGCTGGCTGAGCTGAAGCACTGGGCGGAGCAAGGTCCAGAAGGCGTTAATAGCACCCTCGTGGGCAACGTGACAACAAAAGCCATCCCGCGAGCGCAAGCTGATGGATCTATCGATGTCTCTAGCGTGTCCGGAGATGATGTCGTGTTAGAAATGGACGCTGATTCTGCTGCTATTTCAGCAGCTGCTGCAGCCAGAGAAAGTGTCACGAGAGACGCAACAGTGGCCCCAGAAGAAGAGGAAACAGAAGATGAGAAAAAGATCCGAGAAGAAGAGAAGCAACTTGCACAAACTTTATTGCAAGACTTCTCGCACGATCAATACCAGAGAGATGGCATGGATGATATTTCGAGCAGTAGCTCCAGCCCTGCTGCAGGTGGAGGAGGTCTAAATGAGATATCGCAAGCGGCGGCTGGCTTTGCTGATAGCAACAGCAAGAGTGGCTTGTCTGTCCGTGGCATCGACAGACCAGCCGTTGACACCACTGTACAAGCTGACGTAAAAGAAGCATTTGAGCGTATTGGTGATTCCATTTCTTTCCGCAGTGAAACAACTGATGCCCATAAGGAAGCAGCCAGAGAAAAAGCAGCCACGGCAGCAGCACAAGCAGCAGCAGCATTGGCAGCGCAACAGGCAGCAGCGCCAGTTGACCTAACAGCCGCACAGCATAAAGAAAAGGGTAACTTCGCTTTTGGTCGTGGGGACTATATGGATGCATTGAACCTCTACAACAGTGCTCTGCGAGCGCTCCAGCAGGGCGACCACGGCACAAGCACCAGCACACAAGAAGAAAAAGACGAAATGGAGTCCTCATTGCACTTCAACTGCGCAGCTTGCCACTGGAAAATCTACACAAAGAAGACCTCAACTGGCACACAAGTCTCCAAACCTACGTATATACCCGGGAAGAAGGGAAGTGGCGCGGCAGACACACAGGAATACATGGACTTCAACTTGTTGAAGCTGACCGCTTCTCTGACTGTGGAGGAAGTGCTGGAGTCGTGTGCCCTGCACTGTAAGGAAGCGCTTCGCATCCAGCCAGGCCATTATAAAGCAGGTTATCGTCTAGGTGCGGTTTTGTTAGCCCAAAGCAAGCCTGAGACAGCTTTGCAGATTGTAGATGCTGCGCTGTCTCTGCTGACGGCTTCGCCTGTAGCGTGCGATGGCGGCGCTGATTCCACATATACCAGCTTAAAAGAGCTGCGCACGAGATGCGTAGCAGCATTTATGTTGTCCGCTGGTGGCAACACGGCCAATAGTGGGAAGAACTCGACAGACTTGCCCGTTGCTAAGGGCCTGTCCAGCCGAGCTGCAGGCATATTGGCCTCCCTGCAGCGGCGTAAAGTGCGCGAAGACAGTCGAGAAACACACGCCTTGTCATCCACATACACCCCTCCAACCGCAGATGAAGAAGAAGAGCAAGCTGCCCGCGACACGAAGCAGAAAAAAAAAGCTGTGCGCAACGGGGACGATAAGGATGTCAGTGAGTACTTCGGGGCAAGCAATATTTACACTGGGGCTGGGGCAGGTGGAACTAGCAACAAGGCCAGCGGAGGAGCCACCAAAAAGGGCTCTGATGGCTCTGCTGCAGGGGTTACAGTATCTGCAGCTAGTGAAGATGCAGTTCGCAAAGCAGCCCGAGCAGCTGAGAAGAAAGCGATGCGAAAGCGATTACTAGATGCAGTTGCAGTGTTGAAGAAATGTGTTCTGGCCATGGAAAAGGGAAAATATTCAGCAAGTGTGCTACTTGTCCAACAGCAAGCTCTACTTGAATCGTTGAATGAGCTGTGGTCAATTCCTGTTGCAGTGGGCAAAAAGGCGGTGCACTCGTTGAATTCTGCATTTGCTGAGGCCTCCATCGCACTGGAGGAACCGTTGGTGACGACACTGGTCTTTCTCGCAGAGTCCTTGTTGACTACTGACTCTTCTGCTGCTGTCGATAGATCTGCAGGCGTACATTGCGTGGTTGATCTTGTCAACATTGATCGCATGCAGTCTGTGCTCAGCATGGCACTGTATGGTAACGAGCCTTTGAAGCAGGCGTGCGCCGCCGTGGCAAGACTGATAGAGGGCACGTCTGGTCTCGGGGAGAAAGCTGAGAATGCGGGGAAGCTACTGCTTTCGTACTCTTAAATATGATCTTTGCATTTTACTTAATTACTGAACACTCTGTAAAGTCAATCAAATACAACAAAAACATAATATGATATCATCAAATAAACAAAAGTGAGAACCCTGCAAGAACGGTTGCCGCTTTTATCGAGGGGAGTGCATTCCCAACTTTGTGTCAAAGTCAAGGCGCAAAAATTGCATTAAGCGACGATGTCTTTTCTCGTCGTGCGCATTTACAGCCAACCCGACGAAAAATGTTCCTAATGTCGCAACTATCAGCACAAGCCAAACAGCATAGTCCAAGTTGCGATATTCTTGGAATCCGTCTCTCATCCATGCGCGAATTCCCATCGCCACTGCATGTAAACTACAGACAAACAATATGCACAGGTACAATGTAGGATGTCCATGAAACGATGGGAATGCAAGCCGCTCCCATGTTTGGCCCCTTTCCAGCAATGTGAGAGCCTGCACCACGAGACTCAGCAGCAGCTGAATGCTCATGACATCCTGTACCATACTGAAGGCCTTCACGCCAGCCTCCCCACGGCTCTCGCTGAGCAGGTCTGTGCGCTCTAGCATGTGTTTATACCATGATCCTCCAGGGTTCGCGACGCTGGCAATAGATACCCATCCAATAACATATACACTCAACGTGGTATAGCCAGCCCGACACAGTAGATATTTGGTGAATCTTTTCTCATCTTTCGTTGATAGGTTGAAAACATTCTTGCGCGGGGTACTTTTCAAGACATTCTTGGGGGCGGGAGCGTTAATAATAGCCAATAATAGGAATGGAACGTGTACGAACAGAAACAACTGGGCAATTGCGGGAGAGATCGATGGGGGTACCGCTACAGGAAGCATCACAGATGCTAGCGGCCATAGCGCTAATGAAAACACTGAGACACACATCATGGCAATGGCCTGCAACATGTTCAGTAGCAAGACTCTTCCTTTTCGAACAGCTTCAAGTAACGCTTCCATGCGCAGCTGCGGCCCTGCTCCAGACATGGATATTCCAGGCAACACCCCTTCCACGCTCCTCTTCTGTGCCGCCTCCAGGTCCGGCTCCGCCCCAGCAGACGGGTCAGCTTTGGTTCCATTGAACTCAGATGGCAGCATAGAGCAAATGGTTGGTGGTGTTTGCAGCAAGTGTACAGCTCCCAGACTCACTAATCTAAACACAAGCATCAGGTCTGCCCTGGCGAGACCGCGGTCACTGACTTCAGGAAAACCCCGGATGACGCTGTCGGCATGGATGTGCAAGTGCCCCTGGTCGCCTGGCAGCATGTTAACACTTACAGCCATGTTGGCAGCCTGAAAAATGCCACTGTTGGATGCGCGGTAGGCAGAGCCAACAGTAAGCACCACTTCGCCATATGAGCGAAAGACTTCCACCATCTGCTGGGTAGTTGCTGGGGTACTATCGGTGTACAGCGATACCAACAGCGGGACATTATCTACCTCGCGCAAATGACGCTTAATCTCCGGCACTCCATGCGGCAACCTAGCATGTACATCCCAATCCGCATAGTTGGAGATATAGCGATGCGGATCATGCTCTGTTGAGAGCTCCCGCAGGCTGATCGCGCAATTCCAGTCGAACTGAATGCCAATTTTCTCTGCGACAGGCTTGCTTCTTCGCATATTACGTGGGGAAAAGTAGACAAATCTCACACCTGCAGCAGTTAAGTCTTCCATGAGTTGCGGTACTTCTTGCTTCACAGGCACTGACGAGGCAGCCATTCCTAAAAACACTTGTTGACGCATCAGCGGCCACAAGGAAGTGCCAAGACTGCGTGTCAAGCGGCGCAGTGACTTGTTCTGTTTACGCTGGCTGGCGTCTGGATGTTTCGGCACTCTTGACCTACTCGATAAGCGATTATAAGATGGACTACGACCGCTGCTGCTGCTTGCGACAGAATCTTCGCGTGGTCTTGTCACAGTATCGCCATTGTTGGTTGGCGAGCCTCCTGGTTGAATAAATAATCTCGGTGAAGTCACCGCATTTAGCTGGCGCTTTTCAGAACCATCTGCACGGATACTCCAATCTGCGCTGCATGTTTTAGTGAGGGGAGGTAGCGTTGCCAGTGCTGCCTCTTGCTCTCTATCGTTCTGCTTGAGACTGCTCGAGTATGGCAATTCTGGAGTCACACCTCGAGACGAGCCTCCTTCAATATCCAAGCCGACAAAGTCGCTGTCAGCGTCAGCTTCAGACTCGCGCGAAGGATGTCCAGAAGCGTCTAAATCGATAAACCTCCCGTAGCCTCCGTTCAGACTGCCGTCATGCTTGGAGGAACCTAGTTCGTCGACTCCGTGCGAGGAGGCTTCCGCATCCACCTCCGAGCCAGCATAGTCCTCATCGTCTTCGTCTGGCTCCATGTCTTCATCCAGCTCCTCCTGTGATGCGTTTTCCTCGTACTCCACGTCGTCCCTCTCTTCGTCCTCTTCTTCCTCTTCTTCTTCTTCTTCTTCTTCTTCTTCTTCTTCTTCGTCCTCTTCTTCTTCTTCTGCTGCTGCTGCTGCTGCTTCATCCCGACCGTCCTCGCCAATTTGTGGAGACACATCCCTGGACACATCCCTCGAAACCTGCAAGTCCAACTCCTCCTGCTCGTACTCGAGCACTTCCTCGTCCAAGTCGACTGCCTTTTGTGACAGCACTTTCAGATCAGACGCACTGGATTGCACGGAATTCCCTAGAGTCGCACTGACGAAAAACTTAGGGTTGGGGCTTTGAGAGCCTTTTCCAGTTGATGTCGAGGCGCTTTCAGTGAGGTCGAGGCCTTCTTCGTCTTCCATCGCAATGCCTCTATGCCCCAGATGTCCGGGCTCGTATTCCTCGTCGTCAACCATGTTTTGGCGATCAAGATGATCTAAACTGGATGAAACACTCGGCAGCTGGCTGTATGCACCGGCTCTACCGAACAAAGAATCCTGACTGTCAATACTTTCGGTTAGAATAGCATGTTCTGCGACGGGTTGCAACTGCAAGACTAGTGCTGAATCACTTGTACTGCGCTTGTATCCAAGACTTGCAAGCACGGTATTGTCTTTACTGTTTGTTCTTGAGCGAGAGAGGGACGGAGTGTTCACAGGAGAAGGAATTGCACTGGACATATTCTCCTGCATCGCCTTGTCCCAGCGCAAATCTCGCTCCTGCGCCACACAGGACGGGCGGTTTTGGCTCTGGGGGCTCGGCATTTTCAGAGATAGTGGCGGGGTCTGACTCTTGTGTGTCCCACTAGCCATCTTATCCACTGAGCCAGACGAACTTACTGGTCGCATTCCCGTTGACCCAGGGTGCAGCGGAGGCAACCCTCCTCCTCCTCCTCCTCCTCCTCCTCCTCCAGCCACTGCTGCGCTTCCACCTTTGCCTTCCGTAGCAGTATTACCTACTGACGGTTTATTCAACGAGACAGAGCTACGATTCTTAGGCGCTTTATCTTGCATATTCTGCAATTGCTGTGCAGTTCGCGGATCCACGAAAAACAAACAGTTGGCCTCTTTGATATCCCCTGACGTGCCCGCACTAATGCGGCCATTTCCTGAGGACCTCCGCCTTCTTTCCGGTGGGGCCTGGCTCCCATGAAAAGTGATGTCGCTCTCGCTGATAGCATCATGCATAATCTTTCTCTTTTTCAAGTTATCCTGATGTGCAGAAACAATCAGATTCTTCAGCGAGGAAGGTACAGGCGAATACGCGAAGGCGATAACGTCGAAATCTTCCATTTCCCAGCGTTCGTACACAGATAGCACCTCTTTGCGATCCGATGCAGAGAACGGGGTGATGCTTGAACCATCCCAATACTCGCGGCAGTAATTGAGAATCAGCGCAGGGTCGCCTTGAGACATCATTTGCAGTCCTCCACCGCGTGAGTCTTGCACAATTGCGCCTCTTGCATGAGAGAAAAGCGTGCCGCGCTTACGTGTGTCCTCTTGCCCCCACGCGTGTTTATCTTCTAACAACTTGACGTCGCCCAGGCCTGGCGCAATTACATTTGTTTCCAATAGACGCAGGAATGTCCCTATATCGCCATCGACAAATCCGATTTCCTCGGCCAGCTCTCTCAGCACTTCCATCGGCATAGCCTTGCGTATATGACCCACCAGGCCATCTTGCATCTGGGATGAGTATTGCTTGATACGCGATACAGGAGATAAGATATCAGTATTGGCGGCCCTTTTAGCTGCGTCAGCCACATGACTTGCACTGATGGTCCGCTTTAGCTTGGACGATTCACTGCGAATGCTGGCATTAGGAATTAATCTCATGTTGGCTGGTAGGAGCGCTGCGGCTTCTGTGAGGATCACGTCCTTGTTCCCAGCCACGTCAACATGCAGTGGCGGAGTAGGGGCATGCGTCAACAGGGCATTCAGCCCGATAGGTTTCAAGCTATTCAGGTATTTCCACCACAAGGGGTCTTCAAAACGGCTGCCGGTTGCTTCTGGGTTGGCGTGTAGATCCAACACGACACCCTTGGTGGCCTGAAGGTTTGAAGGATTGCCCACTGCTCCTCCGCGCTCCGTGTCTGCTTCTGGTGCAATTGGCTTGAGGAGAAATACTTCTTCACATACGCTGAATGGTTCACAAATCACATCGTCATCAACGAAACATATCATTGTAACAGCTCCCAGCACCTCCATGGCACGAGATTTTGCCAATGGCACTGGTAGAAAAGGAACTTTGGACAAATCTGCTAGCAGTTCATCAGACTCTCGATGCGCTTGCTGCTGAATCAAAAAAGAAGATTCTGTTCCTCTAGCACTTTTTCTGGAATGGAACCCCAGCCTAGAACGCAATACATGCACAAAGTATTGGAACCAGCGCAATGTGGAGATCACTTTCCTATCTTCATCAGCTTCGGCTTCGATACGTTCATCAATATCATCATCATCAAAATCACTGTCATCGCTGCTATCATCTCTGAAATCCCCCTTCTCCGTTGGGCGCTTGTAACCTGACTTGGTGAATTCGGAACGTGTTGATGGGTATTCCGAGGTGGGAACTGGGGTGGCGGAGGTCCTGCCTAGGCTTAGCTTTTCGTTAGCCCAGGCACTCAATCGGGCGAACAGACCGTTGCTGCTACTGCCGAAACCTTTGAAGGAGGTTTGCATGACAGGTTCTAGCGCAGGGTCGCCTTCCTTGATTTCATCTTTTTCATCTTCTCCACCTCCCCCTGTTTTCCCTACTTGTCCCTGTCCCTGTCCCTCTCCCTCCTCTTTCTCTTCCTCCTCCTCCTCTCCAAGTAAAATCAACTCAGTGGTAGTCAGAATATCTGCAGTTACAAATGCTTCTGCAAACAACAACATCATTGGCAACGAAACAGGCAAAAAACACATCACTGTAGTTACTAGTGGCAACAGCAGCGTCTCAGCCCATCTCTCGCGTGTCACATCGACGAGAGCGAATTTGATAATGATGATAATGATAAGCAGAAAAGACTCCATTAGCATGAATTCCACACCTTTTCTAAGAATAACATGGAATAAGCAGCGTAAAATAGAAGACCTGTGATAGGTTTCATCACCTGGAGTGGTCAGAATATTCTGCTGGAAGAGCCGCAGTGGGAAAATGGGCATATCATCCCGGACCATGATCGTTTGTGTGTCGCCATATAATTCATCAGAATGACTACCACGCTCTGAAAAATCGCTACTTTTGTCGCTACCGTTTCCAAGCAAGCGCCTTGCGAACGATTTTAAAGGTGTTTCTGCCATTTGAAAACACCGAATATCCCCAGATAGTATCAAAAGATGCACGCTGTCGCTGGCTACTGTCCTGTGCGCACCGTGCGTCGGACTCGAGGAGGAACTGGAACCAGAGATGTGACTCCGTAGCAACACTTTCGTGCCGCTTTTGAGCAAGGTGCCTCGACACCACTTCTGCGGATCCATGGCCTTTGCACTGTTGCTACGTTCGCTACTGCTCCGCTCGCTAGTCGTCGGTCTCGACTGGGACAAAAAGGTGAATGCTTTGGAGTTTCCACCTACAGGGTGCTTTAAAGGCCTGTCAGGAGAAACTAGCCCACGTGCCAGAGGACTGCTGACATGGCTAGTTGTGCCACTAGTATCGCCGCTTGCAGGGCCACTGCTACTGCTTGCAGGTGACTGAGTGGGCGGCACCTGTGCGGCGGCGATTGGATTCAGTTCCCAGACCTTTCCTGGGGTCACATCCCCTCCCATCAAGGCCACAATATCGCCCTCAGCCAGCAGCAAAGTAGGTACTCGTTGCCACTCATGATTGCGATACGTCGTGACGATGCTGATGTGAGGATGTCCGGATAAGATTCCGGCACTCTCCGTATTATTCCCTTCCCCTCCATCGTCTTGCTGAGTTTGCACATCGAGGAACTCGCTGTAGTCTTCCAACATACTGTTGACTTCACCTTGTACCTCAAGTTTTTCTGATGTATGGACTCGGAACACGATATAAAGGTTCAAGAACATGCTGAGGAGTAGGATGACGATGGTGATGAGTATGTCAACGTGGAACTCTGGCGATATAATCCATGCAATGGTCAGCGTAAGAGCACATAAAGTCGGAGGCAAGATAATATACATGAACAGGTGAGGATGCTGTTGTAAACCGCCGTCAGGCTTGGCTTCCATGATGAGTTTGTGTTCATTGAGGGCCTCGCGGAGACTAGATTGGATCACTCTGCGTGCTACGCTGTAGCTCAGAGGTTCTGCCATCTCTCAGAGTCGAAGTTGTGAGAATACCAGAACCGATTGTCGCCTCTGAAAGGCACAGGACGTCCTCAAAGGTTCGGAGTTCATTCGGCTTTTGATAAAAAAATGCAAATGAAGGGCATGCTTTCAGCAGCAAGTTCCACAGTTCACGATTCAGCTCAAACAAAAACACTGTTAGTAGCTCTGGACCTGTTCATTCGCCATAGATTCAGATAGAATGGCGTTGTTTTCACGGACCCCCAAGAAGGACACTGTGGAGAATGCCTCCACACCACAGGCAGCGTCTACAGGCAGTAATAGCAACGGGACGCCGTCCAGCGCAATTTCATTTTTCAGTAGATTAACTGGTTCTACTTCACGTGCAGTACCTGGACAAATTCGTGCACGGAATACATCTTTTGGAAGTGTAGATTCCAGTAGCAGCAGTGCTGCTCAGAGCACAGGAACCACTACCACTGACACGAGTCAGGGTACAAGTAGTGCGAAAACATCAGAGACTACAAATACTCAAGATGGTAAATCATATGCAGGGGGCGGCGGAGGCCAAGGGCGCAACAGCAAAATCAGCGGTAGTGAACATAATAGCACATCTACTGTGTCATCTGCTGCCGGCGCAGCAGACAAAGGAGCCATCTCCTCCTACCGTGTAACTCAATTTGAAAAAGTTTTAGAAGCGGAAAATGTAAATGATTCAGAATTACGCGCGCTGGCATGGCGGGGGGTGCCATCGGCCATGCGTACACAAGCGTGGCAGCTGATGTGTGGATACGTTCCCCTGAATAAAAGTCGACGAGCCACGACGATAGCCAAAAAAAGGAAAGAATATACGGATGCAATCCCTATATACTTTGACACGCGCGACAGCGCGGATAAAACCCCACAAGAATTAGAAGCTTTGCGGCAAATACAGGTGGACCTCCCTCGCACTTGCCCCGATTTGTTGTTTTTTCACTCGAAACCTGTACAGCGCATGATGGAGCGTATATTGTATATTTGGTCCATACGCCATCCTGCATCCGGGTATGTGCAGGGCATGAATGACGTATTGACTCCTCTATTACTAGTTTCTACACAACCATATATGCCTGCTCCCGCATCTGGGGTGGAACGTACGTCGGTTGAGGTACTGAGATTCGACATTGAAGTGTTGAGTGCAAAAACTCTGATGCATATAGAAGCTGATGCATACTGGAAGTTCTCCAAGTTACTCGACGGGGTTCAAGATCATTATACTTTTTCCCAACCTGGTTTGCAGAGAATGGTTTTACGGTTAGAAGATTTGATGCGAAGAACATGTCCTGCGCTAAATGACCATTTCATCGAGGAGGGGGTGCTGTACATGCAATTCGCATTCCGGTGGATGAATTGCTTTTTATTGAGAGAATTACCATTACAATGCATTTTAAGGTTGTGGGATACGTACTTTGCTGAAGAAAGAGCAGGATTTGAAAGCTTCCACGTCAATGTATGCGCCGTGTTGCTAAAAACCTTCGAAGGTAAACTAATGGAAATGTCCTTTCAGGACATGGTGCTATTCTTGCAAGACATTCCTACGAAAGATTGGGGGGAACAGGAGATGGATGAGATGGTAAGTCAAGCATTCGTGTTATCAACGCTATATGACTCCAGCCACCTGCCATAGGACCATACATAGTGTCTTCGTTTTCGTGCCCAAATGAACGGGGAGACACCCTCTCAACGACGCTTGTGTTGTAGGGGTCTGTATGACATTTGCATATGAAATACGACCTGCTGCCGCTGAAAAGCGCTGTAAGATATAAATAGTAGTGTATTTGAACCACAAGCCATTATCTTCATCTGCACTACCTTTTCCTTTCGCTCGGAGATTCGTTGGTTATCAGAGGTGATTCTTGGTTATCAGAGGTGATTCTTGGTTATCATCATAATTTACAGTACACACAACAAGTGAACAATAAAGAATATTGATACAACATCGGTCAACGGCTTGAACTCTTTCCAAATGGTTTGAAACTTTCAGCTTGTAAAAATAGCTTCTGTACCGTCGGCCGTACCTTGAGGAATCCCAGGTAGAGGCCCTCAAGTAAATTTAACACGACAGGGTTACGCGCAGCGAGACCAAGCGGACGAAGCAGAGGGATTTCGCGCCACATGGCAGCAAAAGCAGCCGCACCCGACATGGTTTCTCCTTCTTTTGTGGTGGCATGAAAGCGCGCGAGCATCAGCTCCTTGTTCATCGGGCAAGTCAGCATTGGGGTGGTTTGAGTCAAATCCACGAATGAAATACGTTGTTCCTTGTCAAGCCCTTGCATCAACGCAATCTCTCGAATACATAAAGGGCATGCCCCATCATACCATATTGTAAGTGCTGGCGTCCTCGATACTGCAGATTGTGAGATTGCCCTCTTTCTCAGGGTATTTGAGACGGATTTACCACAGCGGGCGAGACCCAGCAAAGGTCTATTTATAAACCTCATAAGGACGGGTGCAGATCGGTGCAAAGCAGGCGGAAAGGCAAATTACTGCTTCAGTGTTGGGAACCAAAAGCTTCCCACAAGGAGCCGGTGTCTAGGATTGTCTTTCACTCAGTAATTAAACAGCATACATACCACTAGCGATTGAGAATCTACCTACGAAGGTCGTTTGTGTTCTTTTACGAGTTACAACATTGAGCCAGGAGTTCCACTAAAAGGGGAAATTTTCGGCCAAAATACGCTAAATGGGTATAAAAATTACAAAAGTTGAGTAAAGTGTACTTTACTCTTCACACAGCTCTTCAGTGCCTTCTCTTCTCGCGCCTCCGACTCGTTCGTACGCTTCCGCTTACTGCTGCTGCGCGGATCGGTCTCGCCGCTGCCAATGCTAGTCATTGCTGATGGCGCCTTGCCACGGCTTCGGTGCTTTTGTCCGCCGGAGAGTGCAGCCACGGCAGCTGCCGTAGCGATGCGATAGAGTACATGAGATCAATCCAGAACACTAGCCTTTAGACCAGTGCGAGTGTGGTCTAAACTAAGAGCTGTGTGAAGAGTAAAGTACACTTTACTCAACTTTTGTAATTTTTATACCCATTTAGCGTATTTTGGCCGAAAATTTCCCCATTTAGGGGAACTCGTGACATTGAGCCATCGTAATTTTTGGACCGCCGCCACCCGGGGTGTTCCTTGCGACACTTTTTGTGACACTTATTTAGTGTCATAATCAGCCGATCAAAAGAATTTCGCTCACACGTAGCTCTTTTCTACTCAGTCTTTTCAGAAGACCTCCAAATTTTTCATTTGCTTCACATAAATTGCAATCGAGAAGCATGGCTAATTTCCGAGGCGAACAACTAAAGGCGAAGGACTCCTTGGCCGAAGTGAGTGCCACTGGGGCATTTGTGCGTACTGACTCTGTATTTCGTGATTTTGTGTCTGCAGAGCATCCACAATTCAGGCCAGAGGCCGGCAGATATCATTTGTACGTGAATAATGCCTGTCCTTGGGCCAATCGCTGTGTAGCTGCTATCCACTTGAAAGGATTGCAAAACGTTATATCCATCAGCGTTACCCACCCCACGTGGCAACGCACACGCCCAGACGACGAGGAAGACAAGCATTGTGGCTGGGTGTTCTATGATTCGAAGGATCCTAATCGTGTGCCCTTGAAAAGCTCGGGAGGGTTTGGTTCCTTTGACATCCCAGGTTGTGATGCTTGCGACATTCCCGACATCAAATCTGTCCGAGATTTGTACGTGCTTGTAGGTGACAAACAAGGCAAATACACTGTGCCCATACTCTGGGACAAGAAACACAAAACAATCGTAAACAATGAGTCATCAGAGATTTTACGTATTCTCACTTCTGCCTTCGACGAATTCGCGACTGGTCCCGGAGCTGAGCTTGATCTATACCCCGAATCATTGCGCGCGGAGATTGACTCTGTGAACGAGTGGATTTACCCCTGCATTAATGACGGAGTTTACAGATGTGGCTTCGCCTCCAGTCAGAGTGCGTATGACGAAGCGGTCGCTTCCCTGTTTGGTGCTTTAGACCGACTGGAAACCATACTCTCCACCTCAAGGTATTTATGTGGCGCTTCGAATGGCGGCTCTCGCTTGACAGAAGCGGACGTGCGCTTATTCATGACCCTCGTGCGTTTCGACGAAGTATATGTGGTATATTTCAAGACTAATTGCAAGCGCCTTATTGACTATCCAAATATTCGAAATTATATGCGTGATCTTTTTCAGTATCAAGACGGAGCGATTGGAAATACCGTGAACATGTTACATATCAAGACTCATTACTACACCTCTCATGCGGTTATGAACAGGTTCGCGATCATTCCGAAAGGCTCAAATTCGGAGCAAGACTTTGCCTTGCCTGCGGCTGGCCGTGCGGAGCTGAAGTAAATACCCGATATGCTTGATGATATGCTCACATGATATACCTGCAAATGTGAAGAGCAATAAGAGTGACATGAAAAGAATTATTCACACATTTTTATTTAAGCTTAAGAAGTTGTTGTGGCTTCCTCAATTTTTAATCGCAGTTACATTCTAATGACGAATTAAAACATTTATACAAAGTTATCACTGGGAGTTTTTATGCAGCTGTGGACACAGCGTGAGGTTTCGAGGCACTGACAAACGTTGCCGCATTGGTGATACGACAATTATCATCACCTACAGCAATATAGACATATCCATGGTGTCCAAAGTCATCTCCCCAGCTGTTTCTGACAATCCAATATGGTACCAGATCTTCTCCTTCATCATCTTTTCCCTCTGGTGCATGATTAATGCCCACAATGGAGAAGCAATGATTGGGTGTGCCCTTGCAGTCTTCGCCGGAGAGAATGCCACCAGTATAATGATTGAAACAATTAGCATTACCGCAAACGCTCAAGGGGCCAGTATTTGTGACATGCTTAATCATTGCAGGTTCATCTTGTACGTTGAAATACGCTGAGGCAGAGACCTTCTTAGGCGCCTCCTGCGGGTTCGTGTAGTCCTTCACTTTGCACTTCAGGTGTTCATTTTTATTCGCGTGGTATTTACCGTCGCCATAATCGCTGTTAGCCTCAGCCCCACCAGCGAGATAAATATAATCATAAGCTAAATTTGGTGCACCACCCGTACAGCCATGATTAATTGAATCACAGGATAATTGTGCTTGAATGGATAAGGCTTCTGCGGGAGTCATTAGACCATTGCGGATGGCATCTGATTCCAACTGGTTGATGGCGCTGATGGCCCAGCAGGACATGCAGTGTCCTTGGTGTATGATATATTCCGTACTTAACACACCACGCCAATCGACTAACCCACGCATGTTCCCTGCTCCGCTTTTCTTCTTTTGTTCTGCGGTCAATTTCACCTTGGAAATAGCGTCTCGGACAGTGGCATCGCCCTTCCCTTTCTTACCACTAGACTCTTTCTTTAACCTCTCAGCACGGGCACGATCGCGATCTCCGCGCACTTTGCGTACATCTTTAGTGTGCTCTTGCTTCTCGTCAACTCTGTCCAATATAGCATCCAAACGCTTTGCACCGTCCTTCTCCCACTCCGTGGCGCCAGGCTTTAAGGCATCATCATAGTCTTCATGGTTTGCGGAATACGCAGGCAAGCCTAATTCCTCGCCAAATTCGCCCCGGTCTTTCGATTCTCCGGGCTTGACATACCCTTTCATTGCTGTCCATTCGTCAGGAGCGTAATCAGAAAACTTGGTAACTCCAAAATTTCCCTTCGCACCTTTCGATGCAGTCAACGCCGCAGCAGCAGCCATGTTGACTTTGAAATTCTTGAAGCGTTGCTGCATTTCTTTATCATCATCATCGTTTCCACTATACTCACGATTAAACTTGGTAGCAAATTTCCTGAACTCTAGAAATTGTTTTGATGTCTCTAGTTTGGCAAAATCTGACGGAGTTACCAGTTCATTACTGACCTTAAATGCAGACACATCTGGTTCCTGATGCACTGCGAACTCCATGAGAGATTTAGTATAGCCTAACATGGTGAATACACTGACAGCGAGACCAAGACCAATAACTCTAACAAAGGGACGTTTACTTGCTTCTTGCACATTTTCTGACCCATTTGAGGGGATCGGCTTGCTCAGAAGATACTGACTTTCTTCATCACCACCCTTAAAGGGAACAGACATGTTTGTCGTTGTTGAAATACAAGAGATCAGTTCGGGGCACGATCGACATTTGTGGGGGTCTCCCCTCATTTGGTCCCGGTCAACTAAAATTTTCAAGGGCGCACACAAGCAAAAAACAGGAGAAGAACCTGCATCAGGAACATGGCAGCACAGGACCCCTTCTACAAGGTCCGAGAGTAAGTATTCTCACGCGTGAATTTGAACCAAGAACTTACTGGGTTGGCTCATCATACAAGAATGTTCTTACACTTGTCTCATCCTCCTATTAAACTCCTCCTTACACACACACATGCACACATGACTCTTCTTTACTCTGTCCTAACTACATCAGCAATGTTAATATCAAGTTGGGACATCTCCGTGATAAGGCATCAAGGTTTCACGAACTCCTACGTTCTACCGACACGGCAAACAATCCGGAATTCAATGTCCTGCGAAAAGCACTAGCCAAAGATGTGCGTGTAGCAGAAAAGGACGTGTCCGGCTTACGTGCAGCCATTGACGTAGTAAGTGCGAATCGACCCAAGTTTCCTCTGATTACAGATGCGGAGCTGGAGGGGCGGAGAGACTTTGTCTTCACCAGCGCAGCGCAAATCAACGAAGTTCGCACCAAGATGGAAAGTGAGAGCGCGAGAGACAAGATGGCACAGGATGAGCAGCGTGCCAAAGCACTCGACGCCAGTAACCCTGCGGGGGGCAGTCCTTTACAAAACGAGAACGCACGCTTCATCAATAATCAAGTAGCTGAACAAAAATATATGATGGGGGAGCAGGACCAGGCGCTGGATGGACTCAGTTCAGCCGTAGATAGACTCGGCGCACTTGGAAAAGAAGTCAACATCGAGCTGAAGGAGCAAAATCGCATGCTGGATGAGCTGGAGGATGATCTGGATGATGCAGGCAACAAAATGAACATAGTCACAGCAAAACTAGCCAAATTATTGAAAACAAAAGATGGTTGTACTATATGGACTGTGGTCATTTTGACGCTGATCTTTGTGACATTGCTTGGATTGGTGATATATACATAGAGGAAGGATAGCACGGAAAGGAGGGAGGAAAGAAAGTTGTGAGAAAGTTAGTTTGTAAAATCGTGTGAAAATCAGTTTCTGTTCTTTGGAGCATTCCCGATCCCATCTGCTCAAAAGGAAAGCATTATGCTCCTCCGACTAGTACTACGTCTAGTGAGAGCATGAACAGTGCAGCTGAAGGGCATATACTATGTTGTGTTCGAGGAGAAGGAGGAGGAGGAGAAGGAGGAACATTTTCACTCGGTCATTCAAAAAGCTGCACAGGAAAGGAGAAGGAGCAGAAAACTGTTTTCGAAATCAGTGCGCGAAGTTCCTTAGTTTCATGAGCAAGAATAGCCACAAGAATTTCATAATGTTCAATTTCATCGAAATCTGAAGCGAAAATGGTGGTGCTCATACATCCTTATCCGGAGGATCTGCAGCCTCTGCTCAAGAACCCTTGTCAGGCCCCAGAAAGCTTCTACAAAGACAAGTTCACGGAATATCTACTCACCTATGAACTGGATGCAATTGAAGCCCTCTTAGCAGCGGAGGCAGGGCCGTCTGAGGAAGATGCTTCTGTCGAAGTGTTGTATGCGGATTTAGCTGATTACGATGGCTACTTGGCTGTCCTGCTGGTTAACCATCCTGTGCTGCTTATGAAGATATTCAATTCCATGTTGTTCCAAGTACAGACGAAGGTATGTAAACACGAAGCATTCATACGTAAAAACAAAGGAAATGCTGGCAAACCTAAACGCAAGGCGCAGGTCCGACTGATGGCTCTTCCAGCAGCAGATAAACATCTGACAAAAAGTCAAATCAGTGTGATACGTGCCGATGAAGTTGATCGATTTGTTCAATTCACGGGCACTATCGTCAGAACTGGCAGTCGCAAGATGCTGGAGTTAGAGAAGCAGTACTGCTGCCCATCATGCGGGCACTTCGTTACTGTGTGTGCTGACCCAGAGCAGGACAATATGATCCTAACACCCAGAGCATGCACCAACATGCGCATCAAACGAGGCAGTGATACTGCAACTGTATGTGGCAGCACGCATCTGCGGGAGATTGAGAGCAGCAGACGATGCGTAGATTACCAGGAGATAAAGGTGCAGGACCAAGTAGAGAGGTTGGGCCTAGGCTGTGTGCCGAGAAGTATTATGGTTGTTCTGGAAGCGGATCTCGTGGACAAGCACAATGCCGGCGAAGATGTAGTCATTGTTGGCACGGTTTTACGTCAGTGGCGCCCAGTCACTCTAGGCAGCCGAATTGTCATCGATATCGCAATCAAGGCGAACAGTGTCACCTCCTTGGATCCAAGCAGATGTGAGGAAAACAGCTTGACGGAGCTAGATGCGCAGCATTTTGAGCAGTACTGGGCCCATTATCGTGACACACAGCGTGTCATGATGGGTAGGAATATCATTATTAAATCAATATGTGCACAGTTGTATGGCCTGTTTTACGTAAAATTGGCATTGATTCTGACCCTGATTGGAGGCGGCGTGACTCACGAGGAATCTGGCGTGCGCAGGCGGCAGCAAAGTCATCTGTTATTAGTTGGAGATCCAGGCTGTGGCAAGAGCCAAATCTTGAAGTATGCCGCATCGTTAGTTCCGCGCAGTATACTTACTACGGGTATCGGCACAACTGGGGCCGGGTTGACCTGCGCTGCTGTGAAGGATGACGGAGAGTGGCATTTAGAAGCCGGTGCACTTGTATTGAGCAATAATGGCTTGTGCTGCATTGATGAGTTTTCAAGTATTAAAGAAGCTGATCGAGCTACGATACACGAAGCAATGGAACAGCAAACTTTAAGCGTGGCCAAGGCTGGTCTTGTAGTGAAACTCTGTGCCCGGAGCACTGTTGTGGCATGTTGTAATCCCAAAGGTGGTACTTATGATGTTGGATCTGATTTGCCCACCAACACAGCTATTGCGTCACCATTGCTATCTCGATTTGATTTGGTCCTAGTTTTGTTAGATATGCCGGATAAAATGTGGGATTTACGTGTTTCTCAATTCTTGTTGCATCAAGCTGTGAGATTAGGGGAGGAAGAGGCGGATGACGCGCTTAGGGCCACGGCAGATGATGCTAATGTAGAAAACTTGTTGAGTGCAGCATTTGGGGAGAATGCGGCACACGCGTCACAATCACAGGCAAATATAAGCGGTTCTGGTACGCAAGGTTCTACAATGGGCACAGGCACAGGCACAGGCACACAGCACACGACACAACACTTGTCGTCCACAGGTAATGCTTCCCGCGAACCCGTGCAATCTCAATCTCAATCTCAAGCTGGTCAGCTTGGAGATCTTACTCCATCTGATCTAAGTATTGCCAGTGTCGGAGGAAGTACAGGGAAAATACTTGACTTTCATGCTGGTGAATCCGGCGCCGCATGGAGTTTAAATTCCTTGAGAACGTATATTGCCTATGTGAAAACGAGGTATCAGCCTGTGATGAGTGGTGCAGCAAAAGCTCTCTTGACGCGTTATTATCAACTACAGCGGCAATCTGAAGATAGAAATGCCGCTCGAACAACAGTGCGGCTGCTGGAGTCTCTGTTGCGTTTAAGTGAAGCACATGCCAAGTTGTTGTGTCGCGCAAGTGTGGAGATCGAGGATGCTGTCATGGCAATTTCGCTAGTCAGCTTATCACAGTCACAAGGGAATATTTTGGAAGGGGCAGGAGCAACACTGCATAGTCCATTTCCGACACTAGAAGATGCAGCGCTGATGTACTTGGAGCAGGAGACGCGCATTATGGGGCTTCTGCATTGCTCAAGGTCTAGTCTGGAGAAGGAGGGAAGAGAGACT
>JACKZZ010007515.1_pt1 | contig 48245 bp, 76 predicted proteins | sample 8027871 | NCBI WGS metagenome assembly JACKZZ01 (sample SAMN15724774, study PRJNA655200) | protist metagenome | isolation source: fluorescence activated cell sorting (FACS) single amplified genomes of... | place: USA: West Boothbay Harbor, Gulf of Maine | collected 2000-07-19
GAAAAGCAGTAAAAGAAAAAGAAAAAGAAATAGCTAAATTAAAAAAGAACTTGGAGAATAAGACAAGAAGACTCCGAGATAAAAAGGAAGCATTAAAGGTAGTACAGAATGGTGAAGAAAATAAAGAAACGAAGAAAGGTATGGTCATCGAAGAAGACAAACTTGATAAGCTACCTAACTCAGTTAAAAAACTCCTTGAGGAAGAAAAAGAAAGAATAGCATTTAAACCTAATAGTGGTCCACAAACTACTTTCCTTGCAGCACCTGAACAAGATGTATTGTATGGTGGAGCAGCAGGTGGTGGTAAGTCTTATGCTATGTTAGTTGACCCATTAAGGTTTATGCATATCAAAGAACACAGAGCATTACTACTAAGAAAGTCAATGCCTGAACTAAGAGAATTAATAGATAAGTCTAGAGAACTATACCCTAAAGCATTCCAAGGTGCTAAGTTTAGAGAAGTAGAAAAGATATGGAAGTTTCCATCAGGTGCTTCATTAGAATTTGGTTATCTAGATAGAGATGCTGATGTATATAGATATCAAGGTCAATCATATACATGGATAGGTATAGATGAATTAACTCAATACCCTACTGAGTTTCCATTACAATATCTACAATCAAGATTAAGAACAACTAATAATAAGATAGAATGTTATATTAGATGCACAGCCAATCCAGGTGGAGTTGGAGGTAATTGGGTTAAGAAAAGATACTTAGACCCAGCACCACCAAATGAATCTTTTACTGGTACAGATAAGATAACTAGAAAGTTTATCCCTGCTAGTCTACATGATAATCCTTATTTAAATGATGATGGTAAATATGAACAAATGCTTCAATCATTACCACCAACACAAAGAAGACAACTACTAGAAGGGAACTGGGATGTTTCCGAAGGAGCTGCCTTTACAGAATTTGAATATGATAAACATACAATAGCTCCATATGAATTACCTAAACATTGGACTAGAGTAAAAGGAATTGATTATGGTTACGCAGCAGAGTCAGCAGTTATTTGGGGTTGTATAGACCCAACAGATGAAACATTAATTATTTATAGAGAACTATATCAAAAAGGATTAACAGGAGAAGAATTAGCTTTAAGGATTTTTGAGTTTGAGAAGGAAGATAAACTATCTGTTCCTGGGGTTCTCGACACAGCAGCATGGGCAAGAACAGGAACAACTGGTCCAACTGTCGGAGAAGTACTAACAAGGGCAGGACACAAGCTTAGAAGAGCAGATAAGAATAGAATTCAGGGCAAGATACAAATACATGAAAGATTAAAACTTAACTCCCAAGGGAGACCAAAGCTTCAGTTATTTCGTACTTGTCCGAATACCATTAGAGAATTACAATCAATACCGATTGATAAATCTAAACCAGAAGATGTAGATACTAAAGCATCAGACCATGCATATGATGCACTTAGATATTTAATAATGTCTAGACCAAGAAGTATTACAGCTTATGAAAATATGCAACAACACAAACGATGGACACCCACCGACCCAACCTTTGGATATTAATATGCCCTTATATACATTTAAAAATAAAGAAACAAATGAAGAATATGATGAAGTAATGTCATATGATGAACTACAAGAATACCTTAAACAAGACCAAGTAGAACAAGTATTTAAAATGAATATATTTAGATACTCTGATAATGGAGGAATTAAAGACCAGGAAACTTCATGGATGAGAGACCCTAAAGTAGAAGGTAATGGAAGTTTTTCACCTTATGGTAAAGTAAAAACAGAAGAAGAAAACAAGCAGTATAAAGCAAAGAAACAGGCTAAACATTTTGGAGAGAAGATATAGTGAGAAAGAAAAAGATAACTAAACAAAAGAAATTAATTCCTCTTAATGAAAAGGTATTATCAACAGATATTAGTAAATATCCTTTTGTAGAAGTGCGTTGGCTTGATATCGAAGGTGATGATGGCTGGAGTACCTTAAAGGTATTAAAGGAAGAAAAGCTACCTATTGCTGTATCTAAAGGCTATTTACTTAGTCAAAAGAATGGAGTTACTAGATTATTCAGAGATTATATTGAAACTAAGGGTAAACCTACTTTTGATGATATAGGAAGTACAGTTATTATTCCAACTTCGGTAATTGTCTCTATTAAAAAGATTAACTTATCTTAGGTAAAAGTAGTTGACAAGTTACATAAATAAGTGTATTATTATACTTACTAATAAAATTTAAGTAATTGATAGGAATTGTATGGCAGTCGATGAAATGATGAATCCAGAAATGGATGCAGATGAAAGTTTAGAACAGCTTGAAGGTTTAGTAATTGATATACAAGGAAAGTTTTCATCTTGTACTGATAAAAGAAGTGATGATGAAGACAGATGGTTAAAGTCATATCATAACTATCGTGGTAAATATTATAAAGATATTCATTTTACTGAACACGAAAAGTCAAGAGTATTTGTTAAAGTAACTAAGACAAAAGTTTTAGCAGCTTATGGACAAATTATAGATGTACTATTTGGTACAGGAAAATTCCCATTAACAATTGAAGAAACAGTTATACCAGAAGGTATAGATAAGTTTGCACACATGAATCCTATGAAGGAAGAAATGGGTGTTGACCAAATTCAACCTGACATAGAAGGTAATTTAAATTACAACCCTGAATCACCACAAGAAGAAATGAATGGTGGATTAGGTTTTCCAGGTGATGGAAATGATTTACCACCAGGAGCAACCTTTAATGATTTAGGTATGGTTAACCTAGGTGGATTAAAAGAAGAATTTGAAGAAGCTGATTTATCATCAGGACCATCTCCAGTTCCTGAGATGCCACAAATTAAACCTGCACAAATTGCAGCAAGAAGATTACATAAATTAATTGAAGACCAGTTAGATGAAACAGATGCTAATGTTGCATTAAGAAGTGCAATCTTTGAATCTTGTTTATTAGGAACAGGAATTATTAAAGGACCATTTACTTATAACAAAACATTACATAAATATTCTGATAATGGAAATGGTAGAGAATATAATCCTGAACAAGTTAAAGTTCCTAAAGTAGAATTTGTTAGCATATGGGATTTCTACCCAGACCCTAATGCTAGAAACATGGAAGAAGCAGAATATGTTATTCAAAGACATAGATTAAATAGACATCAGTTTAAAGATTTATTAAATAGACCTTACTTTAATAAAGAAGCAATTTATAAATGTTTAGACATGGGTCCAAAGTATGATAAGAAAAGTTGGGAAACATCTATTGATGCAGAAAATAATTCTTATGGAGATTTAGAATCTAATAGATACGAAGTATTAGAATACTGGGGAACTATAGATGCAATGTCTGCTAGAGAACAAGGTTTAGATATTGATGAAGAGATAGAAGATTTTGAAGAAGTTCAAGTTAATATTTGGATTACTAATGGAAAGATAATTAGAATTGTAGAAAATCCTTTTACTCCATTTAGAATACCTTATCAATCTTTTTCTTATGAAGTAAATCCATATCAGTTTTTTGGAATAGGTGTTCCAGAAAATATGGAAGACGCACAAGCTATTATGAATGGTCATGCAAGAATGGCAATTGATAACTTAGCATTAGCAGGTAACTTAGTTTTTGATATTGATGAATCAGCTTTGGTTCAAAATCAAAACATGGAAGTTTACCCAGGAAAAATTTTTAAAAGACAAGCTGGAGTTCCAGGTCAAGCAATCTATGGAATTAAGTTTCCTAATACTGCAAATGAAAATATGCAGATGTTTGATAAGTTTAGACAACTTGCAGATGAATCAACAGGTATACCTTCTTACTCACATGGTCAAACAGGAGTAACAGGTATGACTAGAACAGCATCAGGTATGTCAATGCTTATGGGTGCAGCATCTTTAAATATTAAAACAGTTATTAAAAATATTGATGACAGTTTAATTAAACCTTTAGGAAAATCTATGTTCCAATGGAATATGCAATTCTATGAAGGTGAGTTACCAATCTTAGGTGATTTTGAAATTAGAGCAACAGGTAGTTCTTCTTTAATGAGAAAAGAAGTTAGGTCTCAAAGACTTACTATGTTCTTACAAACAATTCAAAATCCATCTATTGCTCCATTCGTTAAGATATCAGAAGTTATTAAAGAGTTAGCATACTCTTTAGATTTAGACCCTGATGAAATTATTAACTCTAAGAGTGAAGCAGAAATCTATGCTAAAATTATAGGATATCAAAACAATGCTCAACAAGGAATTGGCGAAGAAGCTCTTGCACCTGGTCAACAGCCAGGAATGGAAACACCTGGAGGAGTACCTGGACAAGGTGCAGCACCAAACAACGCAGGAAATGGCGAGGGGATTGACCCTACAAACAATCCAGCAATGCCAGGGGAGATGGGTTTTTCTGGAACGACTGAAGAACTTGCCTAATCAAGTAAAAGAAATTTTAAAAGATAGTGTTGACTAAATACTTTTAAGTTGGTATAATAACCATTAAGGATAAAAATATGCATAAGAAGAAACAAAAGAAAACTGTTATTATAAAGATGGCTACAGGTGGACTTATGGGTCAACCTCCATACATTGCTAAACAAGATAAAGAAGATGATGGTATTAATCCTTATGATGTAAGTACTCCTGAGTCAGCAAGACAGGGTTTACCTTCTAGACTACTATCTAAAAAAAGAACAAGATTTAAAAAAGGTGGAATGTTAGATAGACAACACTATAGTAAAGGTGATGAAGCTGTTAGACTTTTAAGAGATATTGATTTACCAGATGAACCTTTAGAAGAAGGTCCAGCAGAAGGAGATATTCCTGGAGAAGCTAGTAATAAATTAATTATAGATAAGATTAATAGATTAGAAAAACAAAAAGATGAAACAAATAATACTTCATTAATAGCAAAATTAAATAATGAGATTCAAAGTTTAGAATCTAAAGTAAGAGTTAAAGCAGCAGCAGGTGGTTATATGGATGAAAACCAAATAGCAGAAGAAACACCATTAGCTTTAAGTCTTGGTGGTACTGTTGATAGAAAAGAATATCAAGCTTATGCCGAAGGTGATATGGTTGAAGATGAATCTTTACTTGCTCCTATGGGTATGGAAGATGACATGATGGCAGAAACTGACACAGAGATGATGGCAGAAGATGACATGATGGAAGATGATATGGATGCAGATGGTATTTTAGATACATCAGCATTATCAGAAGAAGAAGAAACATTATTAGATGAAGCAATGGAAATGCATCCAGAGCTAGAAGCAATTATTCCAAAGATAGTTGCAACAGAATTTACAGAGGATGAATTAGTAGAAGGACCAGGAACAGGAACTTCAGATTCAATTCCAGCCCTGTTATCAGATGGAGAATTTATCTTCACAGCTAAAGCAGTTAAAAATTTAGGTGTAGAAAAATTACGAGATATGATGGCACAAGCAGAAGCAGATTATGATGCTGGGCAAGTAAGCCAAGAAGAAGATTCTTTATTGGCATAACAGAATTTTTAGAGTGGTACTCTAAAGATAAACAAGCTACCTTATATTTATATAAGCCCTTGTAGCTTTGTTTTCAAACAGTAACCAATTTTTAGCTACCTTCACAGTTAAGAAGCCCTAAAGGAGGAAACATGAACGAAGACGAAGGACAAACTAAGGAAGTCAAAGCAAATCCTTATGGTAGAAATAAATCATGGCATACAGAAGATGTAATGCCGACAGATTTTGTTTCTGCAGATACTGGACCAGCAGATGCCAACACCGACCCTAGAGGTTTAGTTAGAGAAGCTACTGACAGCAATGTCAACCCTGATACTAACGAACAATTAGATTCGGCTACTTCGGATAAGTCTTTACAAGAATCAGCACTTAGTGTAGATTCCAAAGCTTATACAAAAGTTGACTATAAAAAAAGATATGACGACCTAAAACGATATTATGATAGGAAGTTAGGTGATTGGACTACTAAAGAAGGAGACCTTAAAGCACAGCTTCAAGCGAACCGACCAAAGTATACTCCACCAAAATCTGAAGAAGAATTAAAAGTCTTCAAAGAGGAATACCCTGACATATATGGAGTTGTGGAAACTGTATCACACTTGCAATCTAAGAATGAGATGACAAGTTTACAAGAAGAAGTTGAAGCTCTTAAGAAAAAGAATGATTCTTTGGCAGCTCGTGAAGCTCAATTAGAGTTATCGAAATACCATCCAGACTTTAATGATATTAAAGAATCGGATGACTTTCATAACTGGGCAGATGAACAGCCAATGGAAATTAAGTCTTGGATTTATGAGAACAACAACAATGGTAAACTCGCAGCAAGAGCAGTCGATTTGTATAAGAAAGACCGAGGACTTGGATTAGATAAAAAAACTACTACTGAAAATAGGCAACCAAAAGAAGGTGCTGATTTGCTAGTTAAAACTAGAGAACAAGTTGGACAACCTACTGGACAGAAGCAAGTTTTCAAAACTTCAGATATTCAAAGAATGTCTGTCGATGAGTTTGAAAGATATGAAAAAGATATTATGATAGCTCAAAGAGAAGGTAGAGTTATACAAGATTAACTTTACTTTTATTTTTATCAACAAGTAAACAAATAAGGAAAAATAATTATGGCACATTTTGCAGGTGGAAACACTACTAACTTTGGTGGTGCAGCTCCAGCAGGAACACAAGCGAACACATTTTGGGTTCCAGAAATATATAGTAAAAAAGTATGGATGGCTTTAAGAAAAGCATCTACAGTAGAAGCAATCTGTAATACAGATTACATGGGAGAAATAAAATCTTATGGTGATACTGTTAATATAGTAAAAGAACCACAAATGACTGTGGCTCCTTATACTAGAGGACTAGCGACAGCAGATGTTGCAATAACTGACGAAGAATTAGTTCTAACAATCAACAAAGCAAACTACTTTAGTTTTTCAGTTGATTCTTTAGAAAAAAGATTCGGTCATATTAACTTTGCAGATACTGCATCTAATAACGCAGGTTACAAACTAAAAGATACAATGGATACTGAAGTACTATTAAATATGTACACAGATGCTATTGCTACAGGTTCAACAGCAGATTCACTAACTCCTATTTTAGCAGGAAATGGTGTTGCAGCTTCTCAAGCTATCTTTGGTTCAATTGCAGCTCCGATAGCTATTGGACACGCAGCAGGTAACATAGACCCTTTGAACTTTATGAGTTCAGCAGCTCAAGTTATGGATGAAAAAGACAACCCTGAAGAAAACAGATGGTTTGTTGCAGCTCCTGATTTTTACAATGCATTATCAGATACTGCTTCTAAGCTTTTATCTGTTGACTACAATGCAGGTAAAGGTTCTTTAAGAAATGGTTTAGTTGCTTCAGGTCTACTTAGAGGATTTGCTATGTACAAATCTAATAATGTTAAAGACTCTGCAGGTAACCCTTCAGTTCTATTTGGACATATGAGAAGTACTTCTTGTGCGAATGCAATGAATACAGTTGAGTCTTTCAGAAGCCCAACTACATTTGCTGACCAAGTAAGAGGTCTTCATGTATATGGAAGAAAAGTACTAGATACATTATCTATTGGTGCTGGTATTATAGCAGTAACTTAATAACTTAATATTGGTAGGGGGTAGAAATATCCCCTGCCTTTTAAATATAAAGGAAATACTATAATGAAATTAAAAGAACATATACCCCACATTATAAAAGAACATAAAAAAGAAATAGCAATTGTTGCTATTATTTTATTAGTTGCAATAATTATATAAGGAAATAATAGTTATGGGATTAATGTCATCTCCTGCATGGACAAGAAAAGAGGGCAAGAATCCTGAAGGTGGTTTAAATGCTAAAGGTAGAGCATCTTACAATAAAGGTAAAACCAAAACAGGTAAGAAAAGAAATCTTAAAGCACCAAGTAAAGTTAAGGGAAACAAAAGGAGGGCATCCTTCTGTGCGAGGATGAAAGGGATGAAGAAAAAACTTACATCTAAAAAAACTGCTAGAGACCCTAACTCAAGAATTAACAAATCATTAAGGGCATGGAACTGTTAAATGGCAAAAACATATAAAGCATTCGTAAACGAATTATTAGTAGAATTAAATGAACCAGAAGTTTCAACAGTAGCTACTGGAGTAGGAATACAAAAACAAGTAGCTAATGTAGTTAATAGAGCTTACTTTGATATAGTAGATTCTGTTGATGATTGGTCTTGGCTTAGTGCTGATGTTCCTGATGACCCATATTATGGTAATACAATTGTACCAACAGTTGTAGGACAAAGATGGTATTTAAATAAATCAGGTTCAACAAATATAGATACAGATTTTGATTCAGTAAACTGGGATATGTTTACTTTAGAAGATACTAATTCACCTTACACAATAAATAAATTACCATTTACAACTCTAACACAATGGAGAAGTAATTATGCTCAGAATGAAGAAGCTGCTGCAAGAACAAATAATTATGCAACTCCAGTAAGAGTTATAAGAAGTTCAGATGGTAGAAGATTTGGATTATCTCCAATACCAGATAAAGTTTATAATATACATTTCTTTGCATATAATAGACCTACTGCTTTAGTAGCAGATACAGATACAGTTTTATTTCCAGAACAATACAAACCAGTTTTACTAGCAAGAGCTAGATATTATTTATATCAATTTAAAGATAACATTGCTCAATCGCAATTAGCTTTAGATGAATATAAAAAAGGATTACAAAATATGGCTGATAATTTAAATTCACCACAGCCACAATATATGACAGATGTAAGGTTTACTTACTTACTACCATAGGATAATAAATTATGCCAACACAAGGAGCTTCGATAACTGTTGCAGGAGGTTTGGATTTAGTATCAAGCTCTCATGCTTTATTCCGAACTCCAGGTGCTGCAACTATACTAGAAAATTTTGAATCATCTACAACAGGTGGTTACAGAAGAATTAATGGCTATACTAAATGGGGTGGTGCAAGTGCAGCTATTCCTACAGGTTCTCAATTAGATTCAATAACAGGATTAATACCTTATGCAGGTGGAGTAGTTGCTTGTCAAGGGTCAGGAATTTATTGGTCAAGTAATGGTACTACTTGGTTACAAATTAATAAAGATACTTATGTAACTAAAACAGGAACAGTTTCTGTATCTTCAGGTTCAGCTACAGTTACAGGAAGTGGTACAGCATTTACAACTGAGTTTGCTGTTAATGATAGAATTCAAATTAACTCTATTAATTATAGAGTATTATCAATTACAAGTAATACAGTATTAACATTAGATAGTAATGTACAAACAGCAGCTTCAAGTCAAGCTGTAAAAAAAAGTGGTGTACTTGCTGCAGCTTTATCTGGTGCAACAACTATAACTAGAAGTAATCAATCAAATAATCAATTTGCTACATTTGAATCAGATGGTGCTTATGGTAGTTTATATATTACTGATGGTACTAATAAAATAGCAGAGTTTCAAATTACAGTATCAAGTGGAGTTAACACTTATTACTTTGAAGAACTGGCTTCTCCAGCTCCTTCCAATCCTAAGATATGTGAAATATTTTCTGAAAGATTAGTCGTAGCAGGACAAACATCTTCAACAAGTACAGTAGTTTATAGTGCTAGATTAAAGCCATATGACTTTGAAGGTTCATCTGCAGGTGAGATAGATGTTGGAGATATCATTGTAGGTATAAAAGTATTTAGAAATAGCTTAATTATATTTTGTAAAAATAGTATCTTTGAGTTGACAAGCCTTGATTCTACCCCTATAATTAAGTCTATAACCAAAAATATAGGTTGTGTAAATGGAAATTCAATTCAGGAGATTGGAGGAGATTTAATCTTCTTAGCACCTGATGGATTAAGAACAGTTGCTGGTACAGCGAGAATTGATGATGTTGAAATTGGTTCTATTAGTAGAAAAATTTTACCTTTAATAAATAATCTATTAAAAAATATTCAACAATATACTATCTCTAGTATGGTTATTAGAGAAAGAAGTCAATACAGATTATTTTATCATAAGTCTGGTCAAGCTCAATCAGGACAATTAGGAATTATTGGAACTTTTAAATTTGATTCAAATGGAGTTCCTGCTTTTGAGTGGAGTGAATCAAAAGGAATGGAATTAAAATTTTGTTCTTCAGAATTAAATCCTCAAAACGAAGAAGTTAAGTTTGGTGCAAATGATACTGGTTACATTTATGAAATAGATAAAGGTAATAATTTTGATACATCAACTATAAATGCAAGATTTCAAACACCAGATATGGATTATGGTGATAATGGTTTAAGAAAAAGTTTATATAAAGTTAAAACTAATATTGAACCTGAAGGTACACAAAACAATTTAAAGTTAAGAATTAGATATGACTTTGATAATTCTGAAGTTCCTCAACCAGGAGAATTTTCAGTTGGTAATTTAAGTAGTGCTTCTCTCTTTGGACAAGCTACTGCTTTATTTGGCTCTGCTTTTTTTGGAGCAACAACACTACCAAGTAAAAGTGTTTTAGTAACAGGAAGTGGATTTTCAAATAGTTTTAGATTTTTCACTAACGATACAGATGCAGCATACTCAGTTAATGGAATGTTTGTATCATTTATAGCAGGAGGAAGAAGATAATATGGCAGGTTATGTAAGACAAAGTACAATAGCAGATGGTAATACAATTGATGCATCTTTATTTAATAATGAATTTGACGCACTCTTAGCAGCATTTGTAAATACTACAGGACATAAACATGATGGTACTGCAGCTAATGGTCCAGTAATTGGATTGATTGGTGATGCAAGTTTAGCTACTCCTCTAAACAAAATTCTTATAGACACTCCTAACAATCATTTAGAGTTTAATGTTAATGTTGGTGGTAGTGCAGTAGAACAAATTAAAATACAAGATGGTGGAATTGTTCCAACTGTTAATAATGATATTGATTTAGGTACTTCAACTTTACAATTTAAAGATGGTTACTTTGATGGTAATGTAACTTTAGATGGTTTAGTAATAGGAAGTGCTACAGCAATAACAGATGTTGATACAGATTTAAGTACAGTTTCAGCTAGTGATGATACAGTTGCTAGTGCTAAAGCAATTAAAACTTATGTTGATGCACAAGTAGGTGGAGCAGATTTAGATTTTTCTGGTGATGCTGGTGGTTCTCAATCAATTGATTTAGATGCACAAACATTATCATTAACTGGTGGAACTGGTATTGATACTACTGGCTCTGCACAGACAATGACTTTTGCAATTGATACAGCAGTCGTTGTAGATAAAACAACAGCACAAACTTTAACAAACAAAACTTTAACTACTCCAACAATTGCTTCAATTACAAATGGTGGAACAGTTACAATTCCTTCTGGAGCAGATACTTTAGTTGCAAGAACTTCTACAGATATTCTTACAAATAAAACTTTATCATCTCCAACTTTAACAAGTCCAGTTATTAATACAGCAATTAGTGGTACAGCATTTAAAGATGAAGATAATATGTCATCTAATTCTGCTACATCAGTTGCTTCACAACAATCAATTAAAGCATATGTAGATAATGAAATAGCAACTATACCAGTTGGAGATATTACTTCAGTAGTAGCTGGTGCTGGTATGACAGGTGGTGGAACTACTGGTGCTGTTACATTAGATGTTGTAGGTGGTACAGGTATTACAGCTAATGCAAATAATATAGCTATTGATAGTTCAGTTGTTACATTAACTGACTCACAAGCTTTAAGTAATAAAACTGGTAATATATCACAATGGACAAATGATTCAGGTTATTTAACTGCAGAAACAGATAGTCAAACATTAAGTTTTTCAACACCTAACTTAACTATTAGTAATGGTAATGCTGTAAACTTAAGTACATTAACAACTGGTTTAATTACAGCAAGTTCAACTGATACATTTACTAATAAAACTATTGATGCAGATGGTACTGGTAACTCAATTACTAATATTGAGAATGCTAATATTAAAGCAGCAGCAGCTATTGATGCAACTAAAATTGCAGATGGTTCAGTTACAAGTGCAGAATTTCAATACATTAATACTCTATCATCTAATGCTCAAACACAGATAGATAGTAAACAAGCTACAATAGATTCAAGTGCTAGATTAAATGCTAATCTAGTAGGAGATGGTTCAGTAGATAATACTGAATTTGGTTACATCAATGGTGTAACTTCAGCAATACAAACTCAAATTAATACAGCTAATGCTGATATAGCTACTAAAGCTTCAGCAGGATTTGCTGTTGCAATGGCAATTGCTTTATAATAAGTTGTTGACAAAGTAATATAAAAATGGTATAATTAGGATAATTCTATGGCACAAGATTTCGAAAGATATTTAGAACAAGACATTTCAAACTCATCAGGTTCGCCTACTGTTTTAAGAACAGCAGCAGATTCAGATGATGCAATCATTGGTATTAGATGTGCAAACACTTCTGGTACTGCTGTAAATGTATCTGTCTATGTTAAAAATGGAAGTGACACATATTTTATTATTAAAGATGCACCTATCCCTACTGGTGGTTCTTTAGAATTAATTGATGGTGGCTCTAAAGTTGTTTTACAAACTGGTGATTCAGTTGAAGCTTATGCTTCTGCTGCAACTTCTGTTGATATAATTACAAGTGTTGTAGATACTATCTCAGCATAATAAATAAGGAAACAATTAAGTATGGCATATGTCGGTAAAGCTCCTGCTAACGCAGCTTTAACATCAAGTGATATTAATAATGGAATAATTACTGCAGATAAACTTGCAAGTAATTCTGTTACTGAAGTTAAAGTAAATGCAGATGCTATAACAAATGCTAAAACAGAATTTACACCTGGACTAACTATTAAAGGTGATGGGTCTTCAGCAGATGGAAAATTAATTCTTAACTGTTCACAAAATTCTCATGGAGTTTCAATAGCTGGACCTGCACATTCTGCAGGACAAAGTTATAATTTAGTTTTACCAACATCAGTTGGAACAAGTGGACAAGTACTTGCTACTAATGGTAATGCAAATAATCAATTAAGTTGGGTATCTGCACAAGAAACTAAACCTACAGTTGCTAATGTATCTCAAACAATTGCTCCAGCAACAGCTACAACAATAAATATTACTGGTACAAACTTTGTATCAATACCTCAAGTTGAGTTTATTAAAACAGATGGTGCAGTAACAGTTGCTAATACAATTTCATTTACAAATTCAACTACACTTTCAGTTAATGTAACTTTAGCTACAGGAAACTATTATGTTAGAGTAGAAAATCCAGATGGGAATGCAGGAAGAAGTACAAACAATATTTTAACAGCTTCAACAGCACCTACATGGTCAACTGCTTCAGGTTCTTTAGGAAGTGTTGCAGGAAATTTTTCTGGTACAGTTGCAACAGTTGCAGGTAGTTCAGATTCTACAGTAGCTTATTCAGAAACTACATCAGTATTAACAAATGCTGCACAAGCAAACTGTTCATTAAATAGTTCAACAGGTGCAATCACAACAACAGATTTCGGTGGTAGTTCAACTACTGCTACTACATATAATTTTACTTTAAGATTAACAGACGCAGAAGGACAGACAGCAGATAGAGCATTTAGCTTAACATCTAGCTTCGGTTCAACTGGTGGAGGACAATTTAACTAATGGCTAGTACAAGATTAACAAAAACTTATTCATCATCTGGTAACAGAAATAAATGGACATGGAGTTCATGGATTAAAAGAAGTGGTATATCTAGTAATAATAGAATTTTTGGAGTTTATCAAAATTCTGCTTATGGCACTACTTGTTATTTTGATGGTGGAGATAATTTATATTTTATAGACACATATAATAATGTTGACCAAGCAAGAGCAGGTTCAAATGCAAAATATAGAGATACTTCAGCTTGGTATCATATTGTTGTAGTTTATGACAAAGATAATTCTACAAGTGCAGATAAATTAATTTTATATGTAAATGGAGAAAGAATATCTTTATCAAATTATACTGCTCCAACACAAGCAACTACATTTAATGTAGATGGATTAGAACATGAAATAGGAGCTTATAATAGTTCAGAATATTTTAATGGCTCAATGTCACACATTAACTTTGTAGATGGAACAGCTTATGACGCAACAGCATTTGGACAATATGATGCTAATGGTGTTTGGACAATTAATACTTCTCCATCAGTTACTTATGGAACTAATGGTTTCTTTATTTTAAAAGATGGTAATTCAGTTACAGACCAATCTGGTAATAGTAATAACTTTACAGTTGGTGGTGGTACATTAACTAAAACTGAAGATAATCCAAGCAATGTTTTTGCTACATTAAATGTTTTAGATTCTGCTTTAGGTTATACTGGAGTACCAATAAATGGAAATCTAACAATAAATGGTTCAGCTAATGACAGAGGTTTAAGAGGAACATTAGGTGCATCATCTGGTAAATATTACTGGGAAATAAAAATGAATGAGAAAGGTAATATTCCAGGTGTTGCTAGAGCTGATGCAATAATAACTTTTGATGCTAATATTACACCAGGTTATTGGAGTATTCAATCTAATGGAACTGGGTCAGATATGAAATCATATACTAATGGTACACCTGACACTACTAATGCATTACAAGGATATGCAAATGGTACTATAGTTGGTATTGCTTTAGATATGGATAATGGAAAAGTATATTATTCTTATGATGGAGTTTTTAAAGGTTTAAATAATAATACATCTGACCCTGTTAATCAAACAAATCCTACATTTACAGGTATACCTAATACATTTATGCTTCCTTGGATAGAACATAGAACTAGTACAGCTAATGGTAGTCAATTTAACTTCGGTAATGGTTACTTCGGAACAACAGCAGTAGCTAGTGCAGGAACTAACGCAAGTGGTATAGGAATATTTGAATATGATGTACCAACAGGTTATACTGCTTTATCAACAAAAGGATTAAATTTATAATGGCATATACTACAATTAAAAAACCTTCTGATTATTTTAATACTAAACTTTATACAGGGAATGGTGGAACACAATCTATAACTGGAGTTGGATTTCAACCAGATTTTACATGGATAAAGCCAAGGTCACAAGCCGAAAAACATAGTCTTACAGATGTAGTTAGAGGAGCAGGTAAAGTTATACAATCAGATACTACTGTAGCAGAATTTACTAATACAGATTATATATCTAGTTTTATTTCTGATGGTTTTTCTATAGGAAGTAATTTTAGAGTTAATACAAATTCTACTACTTACGCATCATGGAACTGGAAAGCAAATGGAACAGGTGTAGCTAACACAGCAGGTTCTATAAATTCTACAGTTTCAGCTAATACTACAAGTGGTTTTTCAATATCAAAATACACAGGTACAGGTTCGGCAGGTGCAACTGTTGGTCATGGATTAGGTGTAGCACCAAAAATGATTATTGTTAAAGGTTTAACCTATGCTGATGTATGGATAGTAGGTGGTGATAATTTAGGTGGTTGGAATAAAGAAATGTATTTAAATAGTACAAGTGCAGTAGCTACTAATAATAATGCTTTTAATGGAGTAGCTCCTACTTCAAGTGTATTTACTTTAGGAAGTGGTAATGGAACAAATAAAAGTGGAGATACTTACATAGCCTACTGCTTCGCAGAGAAACAAGGCTTCTCAAAATTTGGAAGCTACACAGGAAATGGAAATGTTGATGGAACATTTGTTTATACAGGATTTAAACCTGCGTTTGTTATTTGTAAACAAACAAATGGTACTGGACATTGGATTATGAATGATACAAAAAGATTAGGTTACAATCCTTGTATGAGATTATATCCCAATTTAAGTAATGCAGAAGAAACAAGTAGTGGAGAAGCTGATTTATTATCATCAGGTTTTAAATGCAGAACCACTAATGATAATATGAATGGAAATGGAGATACATACATCTACATGGCATTTGCCGAACAACCTCTAGTCGGAGATAACCCTGCAACAGCTAGATAGAAAAATAAAATTATGGCAATAATAAAAATTAAAAACCCAGCAATAGATTTAGACGCAGCAGAGATTCCAAATATTGATGCTAGTAAAATTACAAGTGGTTCTATAGCAGACGCAAGAATACCTTCATTAGCTGCAAGTAAAATTGGAAGTGGTACTTTTGCTGATGCAAGAATAGCAGCATCTAATGTATCTCAACACGCAACTTCTTTTGATGACAATGCTATTGTTAATGATTTATCTACACTTGCTTTAAGAAGTGCTACTTCAGAAAATGCTATTGCTTACAATACTAACTCTAGCTTTGTTGATGTATTCCAAGATGATACTGGGATAGGAACAGAAACTAACACAGACAGAAATGCTAGTGAGTATGTATCTTCTATTAGTATAGTTAATACTTATGAAACAGGTGATAGAACTTCTGTTTATACTATTCAAGCAAATAGTTTATCACCAAGAACAGGAAATTTAAGTAATTGGATTAATGGTAGTAATAGTGCAAATGAAAGTGGTTCTTGGTATTGGAATCAAGGTGGTTCTAATCATAATGGTTCAAGTTTTCGTTTTGATTTAGGTTCTGGTAATTCTAAAGTTTTTACTGGTGCAAGATTAAGACAAGATTCAACTCACAGCTCTGGTATTTGGAAGTGGCAAGGTTCAAATGATGCTTCTGCTTATACAGATTTATCAACTAATTTTACTTGGGAAGGGTCACAAGGAAGTTCAGCTAATTATTACGTAGAAAAAGAATGGATAAATTCAACTGCTTATAGATACATAAGATTATTAGGTGTAATAGGTGCTACTGATACTCCTAGTCCATACCAAAAAGAATTAGAATTTAGAGTGCAATCAACAACTACAAACGCAACAGGAAACTTTATCTCTAATACAATTACAGCACCAACAAGTAAATCTTCTATGGGTGCTATAATTACTTACCAAGACCAAGCAGGAACTAACGCATTAAACACAGATATAATTTTACAATTATCAGCAGACAATGGTTCTAATTTTACTACTGCTACACTTACTGCTATGCCAGATTTCTCTACTGGTATTAAAATGGCTAAAGTAAATGATTTATCTGTGACAGCAGGAACACAATTAAAATATAAAATATCTTTTGCTAATCAAGCATCTGGTTCTAAAGAAGCTAGAATTAGAGGAGTAAGTTTACAATACTAGGAATATAATATATGGCATACATAGGACAAAATTTAGATAGGTTTAGCATAGTTGAAAAACTAGATGTTATAACTCCAGCTACTGCAACAGGTGCTGGTCCTTATAACTTAACTAAATCTAGTGTAGCATTCGTACCAGCTTCAGCAGATACTATGGTTGTATCAATCAATGGTGTATCTCAATATGGTAACTTTACTGTTAATGGTTCAACAATAACTTTTAGTGGTGCTTTAACAGACGCAGATACTTGTGATTTTATTTATCAAATGGGTACTGGTTTTATTACAACACCAGCAGATGGTACAGTTAATACAGTACAACTAGCAGATAATAGTGTCACTACAGCAAAAATAAATAATTCTGCAGTAACAGATGCAAAGATAGATACTGTATCAGCAAGTAAGTTAACTGGTGCTTTACCAGCTATTAGTGGTGCAAACCTAACAAACTTACCAACAGAAACAAAACCTACAATAACTTCTATATCTCCTTCAGTTATAGAAAATACACAAACAGCAGTTACAATAACAGGAACTAATTTTATATCAGTACCTCAAGTAGAAGCAATTAATTCTACAGGTGCTATTGTTGCAGCAGATAGTATTACTTATACAAGTGCTACTCAAATAGTTGCAACATTTACTTTACCAGTAGATGGTACATATTTTTTAAGAGTAGAGAACAATGATGGTAATGCAGTAAGAAGTGGTTCAGCTTTATTAACAGTATCAGATGCTCCAGCTTGGACAACAGCAGCAGGTTCTATTTATACTGGTGGTTCAGTTGTAAGTACAATTACTTTATCAGCAACTGGTGCTACATCATTTGCAGTAACAACAGGTGCAGTACCAACAGGATTAACATTTACTTCTGGTACAGGAAGTTGTACAATAGCAGGAACACAAACAGAATTTACAGCAGCAGCTACAAAGAATTTTAGTATAACAGCAACAGATGCCGAAGGACAAACATCAGTCAGAGCTTTTAGTATGAGCTTTACATTTGCAATGTCAGGCTCAGGAGGATTTAATTAATGGCTAGTACATATTTAACAAGAACACCAAGTTCAACAGGAAACAGGAAAACATTTACTATTTCTGTTTGGGTTAAAAGAAGTGAACTATCTACAAATCAAAAAATATTTGAAGCATCACCAGATGGCTCTAATAGAACTGAAATTACATTTAAAACAACAGATGAATTACAATTTTATGCTGAAGTTGGTGGTGTACAAAAATATAATTTAAAAAGTAATGCAAAATTAAGAGATACTAATGGATTTTATCATATAGTTTGTGCTGTTGACACTACACAATCTACAAGTAGCAACAGGGTCAAAATGTATATTAATGGCGAACAAATCACATCACTTGCTGATAGTGTTTATCCAGACCAAAATTTTGATACTCTTGTTAATCTTTCTTCTCAAATTAATGTTATAGGAAGAAGAAATCCTTATTCAGATTTTTATTTTAATGGTGTAATGTCACATTTCCATTTAATAGATGGCACAGCTTATGATGCTTCAGCATTTGGTGAAACAGATGCAACAACAGGTGAATGGGTAGGAAAGACAAGTCCTTCAGTTACTTATGGAACTAATGGATTCTTTATTCTTAAAGATGGTAATGGTATTACTGACCAATCAGGTGAAGGTAATGACTTTACATTAGGTGGTGGTACTCTTACAGATTTAAAAGATAATCCTGATAATACTTTTGCTACATTAAATCCTTTAGATAAAGCTAGTTCAAGTTTAATTTTAAAAAATGGAAACACAGTAGTAGATACTGGTGGTGCAGATTATGGAGTTAGGTCTACACTAGCTGTTAGTAGTGGAAAATATTATTGGGAAGCAAAATGTAATACAGCTGCAAATACTTATGGTATTATAGATATGGATGTTAGATTACAGGTAAACATTATGAGTGGTTCTCCTACAAGTACAGGTGCATGGGGTTTTCAAAATATAAGTAGTGGAACAGCAGTTAATACTTATAATAATGGAACATTTACATCATATACATCTGGTACTTATAATTTTCCTAACTGGGGTACTTCAGATGTTTTAGGTATTGCTCTTGATATGGATAATGGAAAAATTTATTTTAGTAAAAATGGTACATTTTATGGTTTAGATGGTAATTCATCTGACCCAGTTAATCAAACTAATCCTTGCTTTACAGGCTTAACAACTGATGGTTCTAAATTTTATGGTGCTTATACAGAAAATAGAGCTAATACTTCTAATGGTACTCTTTACAACTTCGGCAATGGCTACTTCGGAACAACAGCAATAACTACAAATTCTGGTAATGGTTATGCAGGTGCAGAAGGTGCATCTAAATTTAATTATACAGTACCAACAGGATACTCAGCACTTAGTACGAAAGGACTTAACGAATAATGGCATACACAACAATTAATAAATCATCAGATTATTTTAATACTAAACTTTATACTGGTACAGATTCAGCACAAACAGTTACTGGAGTTGGATTTCAACCAGATTTTACATGGATTAAATGTAGAAGTCATGGGGGTAGTGGAAGTTTTAATCATGTTTTAACTGATGTTCTTAGAGGAGCAGGAGAAGTATTAGTATCAAATTCAACTTCTGCATCAAATTCTAGTTATGATTATGGTTCACTTGCTTCATTTAATAATGATGGTTTTACTACTGTTGCAGGAGGAACTAGCATAGATGGAGTTGGTGGTGGTGCAAGAACATATGCATCATGGAACTGGAAAGCAAATGGAGCAGGTTCAGCTAATACAGATGGTTCTATAAATTCTACAGTTTCAGCTAATACTACAAGTGGATTTAGTATTGTGTCTTATACAGGAACAGGAAGTAATGCTACTATTGGTCATGGATTAGGTTCTGTTCCTAAAATGATAATTGTTAAAAAAACAAACACTACTGCAAACTGGGGAGTTTATCATGCAAGTAGTGGCAATACTAAATACCAACTTTTAAATGGTAATTATGCAGACACAACAGAAAGCACAGCATGGAATAATACTTCACCAACAAATTCTGTTTTTTCAGTAGGTAGTTGGAATGAAAGCAATGCAAGTGGTTCAACTTATGTAGCCTACTGCTTCGAAGACGTACAAGGCTTCTCAAAAATAGGAAGCTACGTTGGCAATGGAAGTACTGATGGAACATTTGTTTATACAGGATTTAAACCTGCGTTTATTTTGTCAAAAGATGTAGATGCTGCTGAAAATTGGTTTATTCAAGATACAACTAGAAATACATCAAATCCTGTTGGTGCTTATTTAAGACCAAATTTAAATGATGCCGAAGGTTCATTTAATCATTACGATATTTTATCTAATGGTTTCAAAAATTTATATGCAGGTGGTTCATTGAATGGTTCTGGTAGAAAAATAATCTACATGGCATTTGCCGAAGCACCTCTAGTCGGCACTAATGGTGTTACAGCTAAAGCTAGATAAAGTTGACATTAACAATATAATATGGTATAATTATGGCAAGAGCAAAAGGATTATTAAATAAAGAAGCCCATGTCAGGATTCCCAAAGGCAGTTCTCAAGGTCGAAGACCAACTACAAGCAGTATGAATAAACATAAACGAAGACAAACTGGTGTTAAAACCTACAAAGGTCAAGGAAGATAATGGCTAGACAATCAGCTACAGAAGTTAAAATAGATTTTTTAGTAAAAGAAATTAAAGAATTAAGAACTGAAACTAAAAATTTAAGAGCTGATATTAATAAAGGCAAAGGTGCAATATGGATATTGTTATTAGTTGCTGGTGCAGTAAGTGGAATATATAATTTTATTTATAATTAAGGAAAACAATGTTAACAAAAATTAAAAGAATTAGAAGAAAAAAATATGCTACTGGTGATGTTGCTAGAGATTTTAAAAGTATTCCTACAGCATCTCAACCACAACAAGGTGGTTTAGGTACTAGAAACCAAAACATAGATAAATTTGTTACTGACCAAATTAAATCACCTGAATTAGCAACAGCAGCTACACAAAGTTATACACAACAAAATGTTCAATCAGATGAATTATTAAGTGGTAATCAACAAGCTGACCCAGCTAATATAAATTCACAAACTATTACTGGTTCATCAATTGCAACACCTACAACTTTAACTTCAACAGCAGGTAGTTCACCTGCAAGTTTAACAGCATCAACAATGTCTGGTGCTACTGGTACTGCTCAAACAGGTACAGCACAATCTGGTACAGTTGGAACACAATCCCAAGTTGGTACAGTTACTGGAAGTTTATCTGGTACTGCAACAGGTGCAACTGGTGGACCATCAAGTTCAGCAATTGCTCAAGCAGCTTCAGGACAATTATCTTCAGGAGCTTTAGCTCAAGTAATAAGTGGTACTGCTGCAACTGTAGCTGGACAAACTGCAACATTACCTGGTGCTATTCAAGCAGCAGTTGCAAGTAACCCTGCACAATTAACAGCAACAATACAACAACAACCTACTGCAGTTCAAGCACAAGTTGCTTCTTTACCTGCAGATGCTTTAGTATCTACTCAAATAACTTCTTTGTTAGCTGGTATTGATAATGGTAGTATTCCCACATGGGCAAGAGGTGCAGTTGAAAATGTTGAAAAGAATTTAGCACAAAGAGGATTAAGTAAATCTTCTATTGGTAGAGATGCTTTAGTAAATGCAATTATACAATCTGCATTACCTATTGCTCAATCTAATGCAACAGCTCTACAACAAAGAGCATCACAAAATTTAACTAACGAACAACAAGCATCAGTACTATCAGCACAACAAAGTTTTCAAACTCAGTTAGTAAACTCTGAGAATGATATGAAAGCTAAGATGATGAATGGTCAGTTCTCTCAAGAACTAACTAAACTAAATGCTATGAATGAGCAACAAGCTATTATAGCTGGTGCTGCACAAAATCAACAAGTAAGATTAGCTAACTTAGCTAATGTACAACAAGCTGGTTTAACTCAAGCACAGTTAACTCAACAAATGGGTTTAGCAAATTTAACTGCTGGACAACAAACTGCTTTAGCTAATGCACAAACAAAAGCAGGATTTGATGTTTTAAATTTAAATAATGCACAACAAACTGCAATATCAAATTCTAATTTATATAAAACATTTGAGTTAACAAGTTTAAATAATACACAACAATCTACTATGCAAAATGCTGTACAGTTAGCTACTATGGATATGGCTAATTTAAGTAATGCTCAACAAAAAGCTGTAGTTAATGCTCAAGCATTTTTACAAATGGATGTTGCTAACTTAACTAATGCTCAACAAGTAGAAGTTATTAATACACAAAACAGACAACAATCAATGTTATCAGACCAAGCTGCTACTAATGCTGCTGCTCAGTTTAATGCATCAAGTGAAAATCAAACTAATCAATTTATGAATAGTTTATCTACTACAATTAGTCAACAGAATGCAGCTAGAAATGATGCTATGAGTCAGTACAATACTACTGAAGGAAATAGAATTGCAGCATTAAATCAAAATAATGATTTAGAAGCTGAAAGATTAGAAGCTACATTAACACAAGAAGTAGATAAATACAATGCACAATTAGATTTTAATAGAAATCAATTTAATACACAGAATGCAAATTTAATTGAACAATCAAATGTTACATGGAGAAGACAATTAAATCAAGCAAATACTGCAGGACAGAATGCTGTTAATCAAGCTAACGCAATGAACTCATTTAATTTAAGTAATCAAGGTTTATCTTTTTTATGGCAAGAGATGAGAGATGCAGCTAAATGGGAATATGATTCTTCTAATAATGAATTAGATAGACAATCTCAAATAGCAATTGCAGCATTAGGAAATGAATCAGTTTCAGATACAAACAAAGTAGGCTTTATTAAAAATCTAGGTGAACTAGCTTTTAAAGTCTGGGCAAATAAATAAGGATATATTATGGGTTGGAAGAAATTTTTTAAAAAAGTAACAAGAGCAGTAACTAAACCAGTTAGTAAAGTTTTTAAAGGTGTAGCTAGAGGAATTAAAAAAGTAGGTTCATCAGTTATGAGAGGTGTTGCTCGAATAAGTAAAAAATTAGGACCAGTTGGTATGATTGCTTTATCTATGGCAATGCCTTATGCCCTCTCTGGTTTAAGTTCTATGGTAGGAACTGCTGGTGTTGGTGCTTATGGTGGAGTTCATGCTGGAACAGGTATGATGAGTTCATCTAATTTATTTATTAGAAGTATAGGTAACATGGGTAATATTGTTAGAACTGGTTATCAAGCTGCTACTGGTGCTATTAGTACTGGTATGAATACTATTACTAAATCTATGTCTAAAGCTTTTTCTAAATTAGCTAATCCAACAACTAAGGGTGGAAATATTTGGAGTAGAATTTCTAATGGTGCTAAAAATTTATATAACTCAGCTAAAGCTACATTAACAGGACAACAAAAAACTGGCTTAGTAGATGTAACTGGCATTCAACCTAATATACATGGTTCAGGTGCAATACAAACAAGTATGAAAAGTGTTGATGCTGCAAAATTAATTAATGCTCAAGGTACATTACCTCAAGGTGTTTCTTTTTCTGGTCAATCAACAGGTTTTGCTTCTAGTGCGTCAGATAAATTAATTACAGAAACAATTAACAATGCTACTCAAAGTACACTTAAAACATTTGATAGTAATTCTATGAAATACTTTAATGATTTAAAAGGTACAGGAAGATTTACAAACAATCAAGAAGTAATAGATTCGATGTTAAGTAATAAAGGTACTATTAATAATTTTGGAGATGGTAGTAATTTTATCTCAACTGATTTAGCACAAACAGGTGATTATACTTTAGGTACAGCAAGAGATAGATTAACAGAGTCTTCTAATCCTGTTTATAATTTTAATGGTGGTAAAACATTTGATACTCCAGTTGCTAAAGAATTTGGTTTTAAAGATAAACTTATTAGCAAAGCTACAAGTACTGCTAAAAAATATTTTGCTAATTCTTTATTTTCTAAATCAGAACCTCTTGCTGCTTTTAAACCAGCAGATTTTGTTTTCACACAAGGTGCAGAAAATAATGCTAATGGTACAGGAGCATCTTTAAGTTCAACTGATATTAAAGGTTCAGGTGGTAGTTCAGATTATGCAAAAGTATTTGGTACTGAAGCATGGACTAAATTAAAAAATTATCATAAGAATATGAATTATCAAGGTGAACAAGATTATTATGGAGGTTAAAGATGAGTCTATATAAAAATATTAATGCTCGTAAACGTGCTGGTACTTCGAGACCAAAAAATAAAACAACTATAACAAAGAAAGCTTATGCTAATATGAAGGCAGGTTTTCCTAAAAAGAAAAAAACATAATGGCTGAAAAAATAGTAGATACAAAATTTGAACAAGAAAATGTTAATCCATTTAATGCTCCAACACCAGGTGAGTCTTTAACAACTGCACCTGATATGCCAAAGCAATGGGAAACTCCACCTGAATATACAGAACAAGATGAAGCTATGGAAGCTGTTTATATGGAACTTACAAGTGATGATAATTTAATGCCATTGATTCAATTAATTGATGATGGTACTCCTCTTGACCAAGTTGCTCAAGTACTTTTATATAGAGGATATACTAAAGGTTTATATACTCCTGACTTAATGTTAATGTTAGCTGAACCTACTATGTATTTATTAATAGCTATTGCTGACTACGCAGATATTAAAGACTATGTTTTATATGAGGGTGAAGAAGAAGACCCTGATGGACAAATATATGGTGATGATGTTGAACCTGTGAATATGGATATTGATGGTGATGGTATACCTGATGATGAAGAAGCAGGAGCAGAACAACCAAAAGATACTAAAGAAATCGTAGAATATGACGAACCTTCAGAAGATAGTTTACCTTCTAGTTTATTATCTAAAGTTAAAAGTGAACTACCAGGTAAAATTGAAAAAGCAAAGGAGAGTAAATAATGGCAATAAATTTCGGTGATGCAGCAATGGCTTTTGGGTCAGGTGTAATTGAAGCTGACGCAAAAAATACAAAAGAAAATTTACTTATTCGTGGTGAAGAACTAAGAGCTAAAAGAGATGCTGTTATAGCTATGAAAAAATCTAAATATGAATATGATTTAAATAACTATGATAAAAATAAATCTAAATATGATGGTTTAAATGCTGTTAGTACAAAATTAAATACTGGTGCTTTTAATTTTAAAGAAGGTGAAACAGGTTTTATAAAAGATAAAAATAATGTTGATACATTTAAATTTGGAGAAGCTTTTTTAGAAGCTAAACATGGTCAGGATTGGATGGTTAAACAAAAAGCATATCTTTCTAATGATGGAGATTCATCTAATTGGATTAAGTATGTCAAAAGTGTTGGAGAAAATCAAGATTTAAAAAAAGAAATTGGTAATATTGATTATAAATCTAGACAAGTTATGGAAAGTAACTATCTTAATTCTCTTGATAAAATTGAAACTAAATATGCTTCTGCATTAAAAGATGCTAAGAATGATAGTGTATTAGTTAAAGCTATACTTGGTAAGAAAAAAGAAGAGATAGCAAATTTAGATATAGATATAGTAGACGACAAAAAAACTTTAACTACTATTGATAGTGCTGAAATTAAAACAAATTCTATAGATACAGAAAATATTAATGCAGAAACTACTTCAGAAATAGTAAATGGTGATACAGAAACTACTTCTTCAGGAATAGAATTAACATATATTAGTACTGACACAGCACCTCAAATGACTAAAACATTTAAGACAGAAGCTGTAGCTGAAATTAAAGAAATTAAAAAATATAAATATTCTGATAAAGAACCTACTACAGAATTTAGTTCTTGGGTACTATCTACAGTTCCAGAAGCAAGTACTAAAAAATATTTTGCTACAAATGATAGAGGAGATTTAGTTGCTAAAGATGGTATCATTGATGCTCATAATACTTTTAATTCTTTATTAAAAAATTCTGCTTTTGATTTAGATACTAATAGTGTATTTATAGCAACAGGTGGTGATACAAGTAAAATTACTAATGTTACAGGATTTAATGCAAGAGAACAACTAGCTGAAAAACATATTGAACAATATGGTAACTGGTTTGAAGATGGTGCAGTATTTGGTAAAAATGGTAATGTAGGTAATTTACTTAAAAAGAATGCAAATGTTTTTAGTGTTCCTTCTCAATCAATTATTGATATGAATACCAATTCTTTAAAAGGTTTTAATGTTGTTATTCCTGATAAGGATAATGTAATACCTGCTGAAGCAATTAATAATTTTACAAGTATGAATGCTGCTGAAGGCATTAATATGAATACTAGAAAGTATGTAGGTCTTGTTTATACTAAAGCTTTAGAAGATATGGCAAAACTTAAAGTAGAAAGAGATGGTGGTTCATTAGAACAACAAATGAATATTATTCAAAAAAGTATGCAAAATGATAGAACAGGTAATGGTAAGTATGCTACTAGCATTAGAGATACTATTGCTGCTAGTTTAGGTTTAAATAAAGAAACTGAAGTAGCTACAGATTCTTCAGAAACTTCATCTAAATTTTCAAATAGTGTTGCTCCTGCACCTGATACACCTCAATCTAATATAGTTATGCTTACAGACCCTACTACTAATAAAGAAGTGCCAATAGATTTATCAATAAAAGCTAATGTAGAAAATTTAAAATCAACTTCTCAAGGTAGAGCTATTTTACAAGAAAATGGTATGTTAGAATTATCTTCTAAGGAAAGAAATAAAATAAATACTACATCAGGTTCAACAAGTGGTGATAGTAGTGTTGCTGAACAAGTAGCAAATGCAACTACTAAAGAAAAAATTAAACCTTCAGATGTAGGTATAGGAAATCCTTCAGGATATTTTGAAACATTAGATTCTATAAAAGCTATATTACCTAATGATATGAGTGGACAAGAAATAATGGACAAGTATAATATTGCTTTTCCTATTAACAAAAATACAAAATATTCATCAAGTAAATAATGTATTATGGCAGAAACAAATCAAATAGATTTTTCTAAATTTATTTTAGAACCTACCACTACAACTACTATAGATAATAACACTACTACTACTAAAGAAAATAATGATGGTATTAGTTTTTCTAATATAGAAGTTCCTAAAAAAGTAGTATTAGATACTACTTCTTCTTCTTCAGCTACTAATGAAATAGATTTTTCTAAATTTGTTTTAAAAACTCCAGAAGAAAATATAGATGCAATTCCTGTATCTAATCAACCTACTACTGCAGAAAAAATTGCATATGGTATTGATAAACAAAATATGTTTTTTGGTAATGTTTATCGTGCTGGTAAAGCTGGATTAGAAGCACTCTTTGACCCTGATAGAGAATTTAAAGAAGTAATGCTAGAAGATACTGCTAGAGAAAAAGCAGAATTATTTAAAAGACATCAAAAATTTTCAACAGGATTATATGATGATGATATAGAAGTTCTTGCTTCAGAGATGGCAACCTTTATGGTTGACCCTTATTATATTTTTATGTATGCTACTCCTTGGGGAAGAGCAATGTCAATGAGACAAGGTAGTTTTAAAGCTGCTGCTAAAGTAGCTGGATTATCTGCTGGTGCTGTTTCATTAGATAAATTATTTGATAACTTAGTAAAAACAGGAGAAGCTAATCCAAAAAGTGTTGCAGAAGCTGGAGCATTAGCTGGAGTTCTTGGACCAGCATCTATGAAAGCTTTTCAAATTATAGGTAAACTATTACCTAAAGCTGATAAAGGAAAAATTGCTCAAGTTGTAAAAGTAATTGAAGGTAAGACTCAAGCACAGTTAGGTGTAACTAAAGGAGAGTTTAAGATACTTCAAAAAATTGCAGGAGATAAAGAATTTTTAAATTTAAATAAACGAATTGCAGTTGCTGGTGAAAATTATATTAAACCTATAGCAGATAAACAAAAAGAATTTTTAGATTCTGTTACAAAAATAGATAAAAAATTAGCAGCATTAAGAGCAGATAAAAAACTTATTAAGAGTGATGTTATTGGTTTAATAGATAAGAAAAAAGCTACTAAAAGTATATCAGCTAAAATAATACAAATAGGTAAAGATGAAGTTATTAGAAAAAAAGCTTTTGATAAAGCACAAAAACAATTGTGGGAATCTACTGCTACTTCAAGAAAAAAAATTACTGATTTAACCTCAAAAAGAGATGTTGAATTTTTAGAAAAACTTTGGAAAGCAAAAGGATTAACAGAAAAAACTGCACAAGTTTTATTGTCTGCTAGTGTTAGACCTTTAATGGGTGCTGGTATTGGTTGGAGTCTCGGTGCATTATGGGGTCCTGAAGATACTAATTTAGGTACTTGGATGATGGTTGGTGCTTCATTAGGTGCAACACATAAAGCAATACAAGCTAGTAAAATATTACCTGGTCAATCTAAAAATTTATTACAAAGAATTATTTATAGAGATGCAACTAAATTAAGTTTTCAAAAAGCTAGAGAATTAACTTCTACTACTACTTCATCTAAACTATCAGCAATAGGTGGGGAGACAGAACAAATAGGATTACAATTATTAGAAGGTATTGATAGTTCATTTGCTAAATTTTCTGTTACACAAAGAGCAGATGTATTATTAAGAACATGGCAAAAACAAGCATTTGATATTATTCAACAAACACCAGGTAAAGTATATAGTCAAGCTGACCAAGATTTAGCATTAGCTATTGTTAGAGGTTCTAAATCTAAAGGAAATCCTGCAGCTAATCAATTAGCAAAAAGAATTGAAAATGAATTAACAAATTTTAAAAAACTATATAATGATGCTGGTATATTTTCTTTAGATGATAAAGGAAAGTTAATGGATATAGAAAAGTATTTTCCAAGAGTATATGATTATGATGCAATTACTAAAGACCCTAAAAAGTTTGAAGAAGTTATATATAATATTTTTAAAAGTTTAGGTAGAAGTGATAAAAATGCAAAACAATCAACTTTAAGTTTTACTCAAAGTTTAAAAAATAATAATCCTGATGATAGTCTTGTTAATCAACAAGCATTGATTGATTTAGTAAATGGTATTGGTAAAGGAAATTCAAAAGGACTACCTCCATCTATTTTAAAAAGCAATCCTTTAAGTGACCATATTACTAACAGAAGAATACTTGAAGGACCTTATGCTAAAGTAGAAAAAGTTTTACAACAAAATGGATATTTAAAAACAGACATAGTTAATACTTTAGATAATTTATATACTAGGTCTATGAAGTCTATAGCTTTTGCTGAAAAATTTGGTGCTAAAGGAGAATTACTACAACCTTATATTAAAGGTATAGTTCAAAAATATAAAGCAACTGGTAGAGATGATTGGTCTTCATTAGCTAATAAAGAAATTAATTTAACAATGAAAACTATTGATGCTTTCTTTGATAGGTATGGTACAAAAGTTAGTTCAAATCAAAAAACAGTAGCAGGAATTTTATCAACAATAGGTAATTTAAATATGTTAGATAGAGTTACTATTGCTTCTCTTGGAGATGTGGCTCAACCTTGGACTAACTCTAATAATTTCTTTTCATTTTTTAAAGGTGCTATAAAAACAGGCATGACAAATAAAAGTGAATCAGGTGTTGCTAAAAATATGAATTTAGCTTTAAGTCAAGAAATTAAAGAAGGTCTTTTAAAATCATCAGGTACTGCACAAGCTTTTGATGATGCTACTAAAGCAGCAAATGTAATGGGTAAGATGGGAGTTGTTAGAAAATTAAATGAGTTTGGTTTTAAATGGATGGGTCTTCAATGGTTAACTGGATTATCAAGAAGATATGCATATAATGTTGGAGCAGTTGATGCTTATACAAGTGCAACTAAATTAGCTAAATTTGTTAGTGCTAATGGTAATGTAAGTTTAAATTCTAGTAAAGGATTAAAATTAGTTAGAGATGTTAATAGATATAGTATAGATGTTAAAGATGCTTTAAAGTTAGGTTCAATAAATTCTTTTGATGATGCTGTTGCTAATAAAGCAACTAATAAAATATTAAATCAATCAGGTATTCTTGCTGCAAACAGAGATGCTTTAGTACCACAAGTTTCAAATAGATTATTATTTACACAAAGTAGAAATCCTTGGGTAAGATTAATGGGTCAGTTTACTTCATGGGCTATGGCTAAATCAACTCAAACAAATAAAGTATTACAAAGAATTGAAAATGGAGATACTAAACAATTAGTTAAATTATTAGCAGCACTACCAGTATATGGTGGTATTCAAATGCTAAGAGAAATTGCAAAGTATGGTGAAATTAAAACAGACCCAGCTACACAAGAAGGTAAGTGGTGGGCAGAAGCATTAAGATTATCAGGTATGTCAGGTATACTTCCTGAATTAACTGTAGGAAGAACAACTGGACCTGGTTCTAGAAAACCTTGGTATCTTCCTTTTCCAGCAGCAACAGTATTAGATGATACAGGAGATATTTTTAAAGATGTTTTAAAAGGAAATACTGATAAAGCATTCCAAAGATTTATGCTAAAGATAGCACCTTTTCCTACTTGGAGAAATTGGGCTATGAAATTATTTGGAGGATTAGAAAGAACCCAAAAATTTAATGACCAAAGTTATGAATCATTAGATACTTTTAAAAAACAAGTGTTTGCTTCTGGTGGTATAGTAAGAAAAAAATATGCAACAGGTTTAGATGTTAATACAAATAATGAAATAGAAAATGTTAGTTCAACTAATGAAATAGATTTTTCTAAATTTACTTTAACTAAAGAACCTACAATTTTAAAAGAAGATGATGTTTATATTACAGGAGATAATTTAAATAAAACAATTAAATCTACAGAAGAAAAAATAATAGAACAAAAACCTATGAGTGTAGAGAATGCTAAAAAATTACCTATGAAAACAAATGATTTAACTGGTGGAAAAATTAATTGGAAATTTATTTCTGAAAAAGAAGGAGCAGGAAAAAAACAAGGATATGTTCCTAAAGATAAAAATAATAAACCTGATTCAAATTCAGGTGTAACGATAGGTACTGGTATAGATTTAAAAATGAAGAATAGAAAATACTTTGAAGATTTAAATATTGATGAAGATATTATTAAAGAGTTAGAACCTTTCTTTGGTTTAAAAGGAATTGATGCAGATGTTAAAGCAAAAAATTTAAATTTATCTACAGAACAAATTGCTAAATTAGATTTGGCTGTTAAAAAAGATTATGCTAATAGAATAAAAACTCAATATGAAAAAGATTCAGGTAAAAGATTTGAAAATTTAACTGATGCACAACAGACAGTTATTATTTCAGTTGCTTTTCAACATGGTCTTAATGCAACTAAGAAATATAATTTTTGGAAACAAGCTACAACAGGAGATTGGAATAGTGTTGAAAAGAATTTAAGAAATTTTGGTGACGATTATGATACAAGAAGAAAAGATGAAGCAGATTTACTAGGGGGTAATAAATAATATGTGGTTAAGTGCAATTAAATTAGCTATGTCTACAGGTAGTCATATCTATAAAAAGAAAAAAGAAACACAAATGATGATGGCTAATGCTCAAGCTAAACACGCAGAGAAAATGGCTGCTGGAGAAATTGAGTATAGTGGAAAACTATTAGAAGCTAGGCAATCAGATTGGAAAGACGAATTTGTTTTGATAATTCTAACTTTGCCAATAGCAATTTTGGCATATTCTGTATGGAGTTCAGACCCTGACATTATGGTTAAGGTTGATATGTTCTTTGATAAGTTTTCTAATCTTCCAGGATGGTTTACAAATTTATGGATTCTTGTAGTTGCAAGTATCTATGGTATTAAAGGAACACAGATATTCAAAGGTGGTATTGGTAAGAAGTAATGAGAGATAATAAAGTTCTTCATGCTTATATAGATAAGATAGTTAGAGATAAGAAACAGATGGAACTGTTTAAGAACTTAAAGAAAGAAGTTGAAACAGGTGCTAATGGTACACAAGATTATATAATTAAAAAAGGTATTAACAAAGATAAGAAAGCAAAATGATTAAAAATTTTAAAGACATTGTAGTTTTATTAATCACAACTGGTGTTCTAATTTTATTAGCAACTATTATTGTTGGAGATTATATTGTAGCAGTTAAAGAAAACAGAACAGTAGATGAAAGTGTTATTACATTAATGAAGATGTCAGTCACAGGATTGATTGGTGTTATTGGTGGTTATATAGGTGGTAGTAAATGAAACATATAATATTATTTATTTATCATTACTCAAGCAAGTTAAGTTCTTGGTCATGGAGAAAATTATATAGTAACAGAGTAACAGGATTAGGATATAAGAAATGAATGTAGCAGAATTATTTAAAAAGAATTTTGTACTTATACCTGTAATTGCTTCAGTATTGTTTGGAACATTTACTGGAGTTAAGTATGTAGTTAATTTAACTGATACTATTAATCAATCAGAAGCACACATAGTTAATCTTGAAAGAGATTTGGTTGTTGCCACTTCATCTATTAATGATTTGAAACAAAGGTTATCAGCAGCCGAAGCTACATGGGTTATGGCAGAGCAACTATACTCAGTTTTAGCTGATAAAGTTAGAGAGCATGACTATGATATTAAGGATTTAAACAGATAAGGATTTATGAATGGAGGATTGCAGGATGGATTACAGATTTACAGCGATACTTATTTTAATGTTTATAGGTTTAACTATATTTGCTAAACCTGCTTATCCAAGAAATGAATATTTAAATAATGGAAGTAATTCATGTACTTATGGAAGTATAGATTTAAGTATTGGAAAAGGAAACAGAGATTCAACTTCAAATAATTCTAATCCTTACTGGGATAAAAGAGAAGAAGATAGTAATGATATAAGATTAAGTTTTAGAAAAAATTTAGGAGTATCTAAAAAAGATTGTGATAGAAGAAATGCTATTTCATTACAGAATGAAAAACTAAAACAACAGTTAGAGTTGTTAAGAAAATGTAATTCAGTTAATAAAAATTCTACATTACAATACAATGAAAACTTTAATGAACTTGTAAACTATTGTAAAGGTCTTGGTGTTGGTTCTAAGAATGAAACTAGACCAACAGGTTCTTTATGGATGGAATTAAAAGAAGATTATAAAAAAGATAATCCAGACATTAAACTATATGGACCAAAGAATGAATAGAAAAACTAACACAGCATTGATAGCATTACTAGGTACAATACTTATGGGTCTTAGTACTTATGTACTTGTAACTATCATAGAACTTCAGACAATCGTAGCTATGATGCAGCAAGAACTGATGTCTTTGGATAAGGTTTTTGGAAGGATATATGCACATATGGATAGACTAGCTAAATGATTGATAGATTTTTTTATAACTGTTTTTCAAAGTTAGATGATATGTGTGATTGGATAAGTAATTTATTTGCACCTAGATGTAAATGTAAAAAAAAGAAAAAGAAATGATATCAGCAAAAATATATATACTAACAATAATGTTATGTGCAGTAGGACAAACTGAATGTGTTATGCCACAAATAATTAGTGAACATAAAACTCATTATGATTGTGTTAAACATGGAATGGGTGATGGATATGAAATTTTATTTGGAAGTGATTTAACTAAACAACAAATTAATGATGCAAAGTTATATGTTAGATTTAGTTGTGTACCTAAAGATATAGTTGAATCTTAAGAATGAAAAACATCTGAAGCAATTTTCTCTAAGTCTTCAGACAGCATACTAAACTTAGCATCACACTCCCTTAATAAAGCTTTAATGACACCAGCATTTTGTTTTTTAAAATGTAAAGCAATTTTATCCATTGGATATTTAGACAACTCAGTAATGAATTGTCCTTGATTATTAATCAACAATTTGAAACTCATTAGGTAAGCTTCTTTTCTTTTAGTTCTTTTCTTTTGTTTAAGCTTTGGATTGGTCTTCATGTTTCTTTCTAAGTAAATCTACAAGAAAGTCGTCATCACCTTTTTCTGCACTTAATTTAGTTAAAGGTTCTTGACCATCTTTATATGTTTCAATTGTTTTTATTCTAACAGGGTTAGTCATAAATACAGGAAATCTTTTATTGCTTAAAGACTTGACCATAAAAAAACCATCTTCTGCCATACCAAATGTTTCTACATTTTTAATATCAATATCATCTGACCCTATTAAACAAAGTCTTAAATGATATATACCATCTAATGGTTTTACTGGCTGACCATTAATTCCTACTATCTTATCTGTCATTTTCAAATGTCTTATCGGTTGCATGATGGTCTAGTTCTACAGGTGCTACTATACCTTGTTGTCCATCATCATCAGCTAAACTATCTACACTTTCAGTATACATTTCATTTAGCTTATCATTGTTTCTAGTAATTTTTAATTTAAGATGTTCTTTTAATGCATCAATCTTTACATGAAGTATTTTATCTATTCGTTCATTAATACCATACATAGGTAAATCATTTAATGAAGATATGATTCTTCTAAAACCTCTTGCTCTTTTTTCTAATTGTGTTATCTGTGATTCTTTAGTCATAGTCTCTCTCCAATATCATTTCTAAATAGTGAATTGCTTTCTCAATATCTTTTTCTTTTCCTTTAGCTTTATGTCTACAAATATATTTGATAGCATTACCTTCTGCAAATTCTAAATGATTTTCATTTATAAATAAAGCTGGTTGTATTTTCATACTCTTATAATGAGTACCATCAACTTGTTCATCAAGTGAATCATAATTTGTTTCTTTAAACATATTTTTACTTGTCATTAATTGGTCCTTCTTCTGCCATTTTTTTTCTTCGTAATTGTTGTTCTGATGGCTGTAACATATCATTTAAATCATCAATTGTCAACTCTTTATTTCTTTTTAATTTTTTTACAATCCACTTATAACTCCAAGGTTGTAATCTAAAAGTATCACCATGATAGTAATGAGTTTGATTAGGCATAAAATTAAATACATTTTTATAATTAATCTTACTTGCTTCTTCTTTTGATAACAAAGATTGTAACCATTCAACTAAGATATGTTTAGCTTTTCTTCTTATAGGTTTCATTTTTTTACTGTTCATAAATATCTAGTTCCTGTATTAAAAATTTATATATTTTTTTACCATTTATAATTTGATATTCTCTATTTGTTAAATTAGGATTTTTTATAATATAAGTTTCAGGAAAAACTTTTTCATCATTTTTATTTTTATAAGATATATTAATAAGTAAATCATTTAACAATCTAAACTCTGCTACACCTATACTATTATCTTTCCAAATAGGTTCTCTTATTTCATAGCTATTCATTTATCTTTTCCTTTTTATTTTGATATACTTCATACCAAGTATTACATTCATCACATTCATACATACTAACAATAGTATATTCTGAATTAGGGGTTACATCCTCTGCATCAAAATCATTATTCCATCTTACTTCTGCATTACAGTAGAAACATTTCATACTCTTTTACTGTAGTTTGTTAGTTGTTCTTTGTATTGACTTGTTATTTCTTCTACTAAAGGTAGCTTAACTACATCAGCTAACATAGTATTCTTAGCTGCATATTTAAATACTCTTAAACCTTTACCATCATTAGTATCTGAATGACATTCCCACTTGTGAGGACAGAATTGACAACCAACAGCTAAAGTTTTATTACCATTCTTCTCTTCTTTAAATGGATAACATTTTTCTGGTGGTGTATCTTTCTCTAATGATACTTTTAAGTCTGTTATTAATTGTTTAACATTAGGTTTAGCCATATCATCTGGTTTATAAAAACATATATCACCATTTGATTTATCAACAACTAAGAACCCTCCTTGTTTTGTACCACATCCTGCTTCATATCCTGCTAACTGGGCATGATAACCAAAGGGGTCATCACCTACTATCTCACCTGATTTAAATTTCTTAAAACTAAATGAAGAAGCAGACTTAACATCACATATCTCTCCATCTATTATACTATCTATATGTCCTGACACACCTTCTACTTCTATTTTTCTTTGTTGGTCTTCTACTTTATGACCTGCTAACTCAGCTAAGTAAAGTACTAAGTGTTCAATGATATGACCATACAAGAATTTTAAATTCATTCCTGCGTCTTCATCTTTCCTATCTTTAGGACTATGTTTATCGTACCATAGTTGTCTAGATGGTTTACCTATTGAGGACATTCTTAGTTGTCCTTCTTTATCTGGTCTAACTCTTGGTGTATTCCAAGCTAACATAGCTTCTTTAATATTCTTTAAGAATACATCCATGTTTTCGTCTGTCATGTTCAGAGACTTACCTTCAGAGATACCAGAAATTAAAGATTTGATATCCTCTGCTAGTGTACTAATGTGTTTCTGACCAGTTGTTTCCGACTTTGTATTTTGCATTTAGTGGACACCTTACATTTAATTGTTTACCTGCTTCAATAATTGATTGTACTGCTAACTTTCCAAATTGTTCTGTCTTAGATTCTTCAACTTCATATTGGAACTCATCATGTACATTCACTACTGGGTAGGCTTTGATTTTATTTATACTAACATATTCTTCTAGCAATGTCAACGCATATTTCATAACAGTTGCACCTGCTCCCTGCAACAAAGTATTCAATGCTGCATGAGGATATCTTATTATTATTTTTCTTTGGTCGAGTCCTCTGACCCATCTTCTACTAGCAATTCGTTCCACTTTTTCTCGTAAGCTTCTAAGACTTGGTGTTGCTCTAAGAAATTTTTCTTTAATTCTTTCACCATCTCTTTCCGAACCTCCAATGATACTACCGATTTTTTTTGAACCTGCTCCATAGATGAATGCATAAATAAAAGTTTTGCTCTCATCTCTTGATGCCAAACCAGCAGCAATTTGATTTGTAGTGTGTATATCTCCATTAACGACTTCATGTATATAATCCTTATCATTCATGTAGTGTGCTAACATTCTCAACTCAAGTCCTGAAGCATCAACACCTACTAATTTATAACCTTTGTTTACCACCCATAATGCTCTACACTCTCTACCATATTCAGAATGCACAGCAGGAATTTGAGCCATGTTGGGCGACTGATGGCTCATCCTTCCAGTTATTGTTCCATTGGTAATAACTTTGCCATGCACTCTACCATCCTCCTTAACAGCTTCAATCCAAGAACTTACTTGAGCAATTCTTTTCTGTAGCATTAAGAATCTTTTTATTAATTTAGCTTCAGGAATATTATGTATCTCAGATAATACTTTCTCATCTACAATCGTATGTCCTTTATCAGTTTTCTTTTTTGGTTTCCATCCAAGAAGAACTAATCTTTCAGCAATCTGTTGCCTTGAACCTAAATTAAATTCTTTGTATTTTACTTTAATGAAAGGTACACCCTTCACATAACCTCTTGATTTGTTATTAGACTTAGGTATAAACTCTTCTTCTATTTTTAAAGGTGGAAAAGTTTCTCTAACTTTAGAAGTTAAATCATTCATGTCTTCTTGAAACTTACATTGTAATTCATAAGCATCAATGATATTAAGTTTAAAACCTTTATCATGTTGTGCTTGAATTATCTCTGCAGTTTTATGTTCTAACTCTATTGATTGTCCAAAGTCTTTTGTTTTATTAATTAAAAACTTATACAATCTATCTGTTAACTCTACATCATTTCTACAATAAGTTAACATCTCTTCAGTAAAAAAATCAAATTGTTCAAAGGGTATCTTAGCTTGTCCTAACTTAGTACCCCAATTTTTTAATGAGTGTCCACCTTCTATCATAGGATTTAATAATCTAGATAGTACTAATGTATCTGTCTTCTTACAATGAGCAAACAAATCATAACCAAAAATTTTATTAACAACTGGTATATCAAATCCAATTATGTTATGACCTATTACTTCTTCAGTTTGTTTTATAAACTCTTCAAACCTATGTAAGTTATTCTCTCTAAATTGATAGTATGTATCATTGTGTTTACAAACAATACACCATATCTTATCTGCTGTCATGGTTGTTTCTATATCAAATACAACCTTATTAAAAGTCATCTGACTTTACCTCTGTCAATCTACCAGTATCAATATCATACCTTAAGTCACAACAAGGACCAGTTATACCAGAGAATCTATTCTTTAATACTCTTATCCTAGTAGTGTTCCTAACTTCAGGGTCATCATTCTGTGCGTCTCTCTCAAGCCCTATAACCATGTCACTTAGCTGTCCTATACTTGCCGAACCTCTAAGTTGTGATAGTGAAGTTGCTGCACCTTCCTCATGTCCTTTACCTTCAGGTCTTCTAAGGTGTGATACAACTATCATAGATACTCCTGTCTCTTGAACAAGTGTTCTAAGCCTAGTCATAATTTCATCTAATGCTCTTCTCTCATCACCATGCTGTTGGTCTGATACAATAATACTTATATGGTCAATGACTACATACTTACAATCTAAACCTTTAGCTAAGAACCTAACTCTTGAAACAATATTATCAATAGAGTTAGAACCAAAATGGTCAAACATAAATACTCTACCAGTACCTACTGTTGCATCAAAGTATGTTTTCATTTCTTCTTTACTTACATGAACATCTGGCAAGTGTAATCTTTGATTAGCTTCAACACTCATTAAACCTTTTGAAGTTATAACTGGTGTCTCCTCTAACATTAACAAACCAATATTATCTTCTGTTGATTTTATAATGTGATGTACTACCTCTCTCATTACTTGAGTCTTACCTAGTCCAGACCCTGCTGTAAAAGTTACTAACTCTGAAGGTCTTAAACCATAAGTAATTTTATTCAATCCTTCAAATGGATATTGAACAAATGATTTTGTTATTGGTTTAAGTACATCATCTAATAATGTATTGGCATTTATAATTCCATCTGGTGCAAATACTTTAGCATCCCAAAATGTTTTATTAAATATTTGTATTTTGTTTTTAGCTAAACAATCAGATGCATCTTTAAACCCTTCAGGTAAATGCATAATCTTACATTTTCCTGGTGAGAATAACTCTGCTACTTTCATAGCACCATCAAGACCATGCTCATCATTATCAAAATTAACAATGACATTATCAAAGTTATTTTCTAACCATTCTAAACTTGTCTTAATATCTTTAACTGCTGAAGAGATACCATTCTTAATACTAACTACTGGTGTGTGGTATGTTCCTTTAATCATCATCTGATAAGCTGATAGAGCATCTAACTCTCCCTCAGTTATGATAACATATTTATTTTTAGAAAAAAGATGTTGACCAAACAGCCCAGAGTTTTTAGTATTACCTTGTATGCTAAATTCTTTTAGCTTGGTATACCTAGTCTTAGTTGCAATCTTTGCACCTTGTGTATCGTGGTATGGATAGTAATGGTTTGTTATAGTACCCATGTTATCCATCTTAACTGTCACTCCAAACTTTCTACAAGTTTGTTCTGAAATTCCTCTATCTACAATCTCTGCATAGTTAGATTCTTTCATGTAATCTTTTACTTCGTATTCATTATTACTGCTTGATGTTGGTTGTAATTCCATATCATATTCCCTTATGTATTCTTGACATGAAAAACAATAAGCAGAGTTGTCTGCATTTACTGATACTGCGTCACTACTTGAACATAGTGGACATGGTAAATGAAACTTTACAAATCCATTCTTATTTACTTCTTCCATAGTCGCCCTTATTATTAATGATTCAAAAAAAAAGGAAGCCAACTCTACTACAAGTCGACTCCCTTTAAGGATAAAAAAAATGTTGGCACACTAATGCCTTCACTTCTAAGATGTTATACTAAAAATCTTCCTTGATGTCAACACCACCACTAGAAGTTTCTACTTCAAAATCTTCTTTAGGTGTGTATTCAACTAAGTCCATAACTTGTACAGCTTGTAAGTCCAAGCCCTTTCCCTTCTTACCTTTGAAGTTCCAATCGTAAGGTCTAAACATTACTTTAACCTTACTACCATTACCGACTATCTTATCAAGTGGTTGCTTAGAACCATCAACTAATGTTGGTTGAGTGTTCTTATCACCATTCGCTTTAGATACTTTTCTTTTGAATCTAACTATGTTAGATATTGTTTGTTCATCAATTACAGTTTCTCCTACAGAGATACCTTGACTCTTAAAGTCCTCTGCTGTTGCGTCATCAACTGCTAAATCGATTCTCCACATAGGTTCAAACTTTTCGTTTGGTCGTGTCAGAGAAGCCCAGTATGCTGTGCCTTCAATTATTGCCATATGTATTTTCCTTTGTTGTTATTGTTAATTGTTATTGTATTACTATCACACTTCATCATCGTTGTCAACACTTGGGGTAACTTTATTTTCAAGCATCTCTTCTATTTTCTTGTCGATGTTTAGTTTAATAGTTTGTTTCTTATTCAGTTTCTCCTGTAGGTCAGCTATCTTTGAACCCATAGAATGAACATCTGAATTAGCTTGTTCTAATTGTATTAGAATTTGTTTAATCTTACTATCTTTTTGTACGATAGTTTCATTTAGTTCTTGTTTCTCTTTTGTTAAATCAGAGATTGTAGATTTATATTCTTTTAATAAAGATTTATCTGTCATTGTTTTAACTCCTTAGCATATACATATTCAGTTTTATTTTCATGTTCTTCATAACAGTTATCACAAATCTTTGTGTTCCTATCTTGAATATACCTTCTCATACTACCACCATGTTTACTACACTCACACTTGTTGCAAGTGTCTTGAAAGTTTAATCCACCATCCATCATTCCCATATTATTTTATACCTATACAATCCTCAGTAAATAATAATTTTAAAGGCAACACTACACACTTGGATGCTCTATAGTCTCCAATACTTTTAGTGTGTGTCTTCTTATATTTCTTTACTATCTTTTTTAATCTTGATACTCTGAAGACTAACATACAATGTTCCTTGCCATCAAGTTCTAATATATGAAACCACCATTTAGATTCTGTCTTGTCAATACCAGATGGCTTATCTCTAAACTCATACTCAATAGCAATGTTGCCTGTCTTTCTCCACCATGCTCGTTCAGTTTTAATTTCTACCTTACTACCTTGAAGTAAGTCTGCTACTCTCTTCTCTCTTATCTGTCCATACTTTAAGTCTAAATCAAACTTAGTATTTTTTCCTGTTGCCATTAGTATTGTATCTCCTGATGAAAGCTACAAATATAATGAGTCAAAAACTTATTAAGATTTTTATTCCTAAATAGTTTTTTAGCATTAGCTTTATCTAACTGTTGAAACTTCCTGATTATAAATGTTGGTTCTAAGTTTGCGTAATCGCATATCTCACAGAAGTGAGCATCATTTTTTGAAAACCAAGACTTTGCATCTTGGATTATTTGTCTTCGTCTATTACCCCATGCATGAATATCTACATCCAATGCATCCATAATGGCTCTCACTATAACACTACGATATAATAAAACATCTGGTGTTAATGCTCTGCCTTCGCCTTGTCCTAAATTAGTACTGTTTAATATCATAGTTCATTTTATCAAATGAATCTATATCTAATCTTAGTCTGATGTACAATCTTCTAGTGAAACTTTCTTATTAGAATCTTTAGTAGCATTTGATTTTTCAAGTTTACTTTTAAAAGTATCTTCATCAATCTCTTCTACTGTCTGTCTAGTAAGTTTAACTTCTCTATTAATTATATTAGAATAAGGACTCCAGTTTAAATTCTCTTTAGCTTGTTCTAATGTAGTGCCTGAATTATAATAGTCTTCAACGCATACATCTACATTGACCCATGTTTTTTTTAAAAAGAATTTGCTCATATTAGATATAGTCCTGTCTGTAAAATGTTTGTGAATAAAAGTTATGTCTTTTATATGAAGACAGTATCTCTATTATACTCTTAAACATTTGCTTTCACAACCCTGAATTAAAATAAATAAGTCTAATAATATCAAGGGTTTACACACAATTCAATTGCCTTTCGTTAGTTAATTATGCTGGTTGATGACCTATCTCTACCATTATTTTCCATTGGTCTCTATTAGCCATAGCACATTGGTCAAACTTTACCATAGCTTCATCTGCATTTACAGCATTGATAAACATATCAAAATTAAATACTTGATTATGGAATACATAAACAGCATTGTCTACTGCGTCTCTCTGTTTTGTTTTATATTTTTTCTTAGCCATTAATATATCTCCTTTGATAAGGACTTCATTACTTGTTCTTTAATAATTGATTTAACTTTTTTGTTTCTAGTACCTCTACCAAAGCCCATCACTTCAACATGAGTATCAAACCAATCGTTAGTTTCTTTTTCTTTATCTATTTTTTTCTTTACTGTTTTTCTTTTAGTCATACTACCTCCTTTAAAATTGTAATTCCTCTTGCTTGTGCAGGTTTTCTTTTAATATAACCTTTCCATTCTATATAACCAAGCATAGAATATACCACACTCTTTGATTTAACTTGCATAAAACTTTTCATGTCATCAAATGTAGGCATTACTTCATGCTCTTTTTTGTATTCGATTAAGAATTTAAAAAGTTTTAGTTGTCTTGGTGTTAGCATATCTTTCTCCAACCATTTATAATTTCTACCTGTCATATTTAAAATGGCATATCCTTATCATCTTGATTATCTTTTTTAAAAGGAACATCAAAATAAAAATCATAATCCATTGTTTGTTCAAAACAAAAATAACTTATATCATTATATTCTTTTGTATCTATCATTAGTTTAGCAAAGGTATTCGCATCTTGTCTTTTACTAAAAGCTTTCTCCATCATAAACCTATCGCTATGAGGAAACTTACTCATCACTATATATTTTTTATCACTCATTTCTTTTTCCTTTTTTTATGTTGACCCATGTACCAATCTCCAGGCTCATAGTTCCATCGCTTACCATGATGTCCTCTGATATCAGCATACCACATTCGCAACCTTACTATTAATTTTTTAAATATCATTGTAGTATTATAGCAGGTTTTAAAATAAAGTCAAGCATTAATTTAATATCTTTTCTTTACATAGTTTATTCTCAATTAAAAAATTAGCTTGTCTTCCAAACCAACCTTGTAATTGCCAACACATTCCTGTGTCAATTAGATGTTGCCATGCTTTTAATTCTTCTTCAACTGTATCTGCAGGAATATATCCTTCAGCTATACCAACTGCTTCGTGTGTTTCCATTACTAACTCCTTTGCTAGATTTATCTTTTTATATTTCTTATAGTATTCAAGTTCAGCTTTACTATTAAAAACTTTCTTACCAAAGATTGCTGTACTAATTCTAACTTTTTTACTCACCTTTATTTACTTTCATTTTTAAATAGTGTTAATTGTTCAGCTAGTATTGAGCCTATCAATTCTAATTTTCTCTCATCCCTTTGTGTCCATGTAGAATTATTAAGTTCTATAATATCATACTTCCAACTCTGCCAATCATTTAGTATTTCTTGCATCATTTGTTCTGTCATATTTTTCCTTTAGTTTAATTGCAATAGAGAATAAACCTTTCTCTCTACATTTTTTTATTATACATTTTAATCTAAATATAAATTGTGTTTTTCTATCCATGCTTTACTGTACTTGCTCCTTGTCTTCTATACTTTTCTTCATAGTATTCTTCGTAATACTTTTCTTTCTCATTCCATCTTAATCTTAAATCATTACCACCTACTTTGTATACACCACACATCTCCATAACTTTAAAATCTTTCTTAAAGCATTGGGTCATACCATCAAACCTAACTATCCTACACCCATCATCTGTCCAATAACCACCTCCATCTTCATCTCCTGCATCCATAGTTTGATAAAAGAAATGATTTAATATTCTATACTCATGGTCATCACCTTCATGTCCTATGTCTTCTAGCTGTTGGTCATTGTATATATGTCTAAATGTATACTCATGCTCACCATTTTGTTCGTGAAATTCACACATCCAATACTTCATCCTAACTCCTCTTCTATATTATCATATAAGTTTAAACCTTTAGCCATACCCTTTGCTGTTTCTTTACAAATACAAAAAGCTACAGTATTAATTTTACCATTTTGTAAATCAACTTTAACTGCTGTATCATCTGCAAAATAAATACCCTCACAATATTCATCAAAGTTTTCTATGACTATATTATTTTTTGTTGTTTCAATAGACATTACTTTTTCCTTTCAATGTCTGCTATCATATCTCCTATCTCATCTTTGATGTAGTGTAATTCATCAACACCTAATAGACCTGCGACTTGTATAATAGTTTCCATTCTTTTTTGTTGTAGTCCTCTTGCTTTATTCCTATCTATAATTTCAAAATGTTCTTCAGTTAATGTTGTCATTATATATTCTCCAATTGTTCTATTGCTTTTTTGTATGCTTCTATTACTACATCCTCATTCAAAAAATATTCATTGTTATTCTTATGCCAATACTTTTTGAATAGAATAGTCTGTACATCTGGTAATGATATAGGTGTCTTGATTAAACTACCTTGTACTATATCAGCTACCTCTTCATGTACATCTATGATTGCTTGTTTAACTTTGCCCATGTATCTAACTCCTCTTGTTTATAATGAAGTGATTTAATTAATCCTACTACACTCCAATGATTTTCATATGCTAACTGTCCTACTGTCTTCCTATCTGGTTTAACTTTAGTTCTATATTTCTTTTCCATTATATTATACCTCCCATTTCAAAATCAAACTCTAACTTTTCTAATAAAATTTCTTTATCATACTCATAAGAATTTTCTATTGGTTCATACTCATCTGAATAAAAATCTTTGATAGCTGTCTCCATAATATCAAAGTCTTGTCTACCTCTTACTATCTCTATCAGTAATTTTATTTCTTCCATACTGAAGTGGTCTTTAATTTCTTTAATTGTTTTCATATTACTTTAGTCCTTTGTATTTATTAAACCTATCTTTATTGAAAGGTGTTTTAACTATACCATCTTGACCCTCTGTATCTGATAAAGAATACTTTGAGTTAGGGTCATCCTCTCTGTACTCTTGCAGTAGTTCAACTGCTTGTTGTTGTGTCCAAGCTACATCAACTGCAAACATTGGTTCACCTTGCATTTTACATTTAATAAATAACATACTACTCCTTTGTTGTATTAATGTTCTACCAAAGTGTTGTGTTCAAACTTAGGCAGTTTCTTGTCGGCATTATGTTCAACCATAATTAGTTAACAGTAGAGTGTGACATAACATCACACTTATTAGATGTTCTATTATACATATAAAAATATCTGGTATAAGTATATAAATAATATCTTTAGGGTTATTAATAATAATAATATTAACATATCTAATTATCTATTTAGTATACCAATAGTCATCTAAGTTTTCTTGAGTATACTCTACTACCTTAAACTCTTGTCCTCTCTTCTTACTCTTCCTTGCAAACTCTTCAGCATCTTTTTGTTCATGGAAGATTTGATTAGTAAATAGATTGAACTCTATATCTTTTTGTTTCTTAAAAATTATAAAGAACATCTGCATTAAAGTATCTCTCTCTCAACTTCAAATGAAAATCTATTAGTCATCTTCAAATAATCTATGTTATGTTTAGTCAATGCTTGTTGTCCATATATAACTGGCAACCAACAATCATCTTTGTTAACTACATAATATAAATCCTTACCATACTTATTCATTTTCCTTACCATTATATGTATCTTACTTTGTTCACTCATTATTTATTCTCCTTGTTTATATATGTTCTTACAGATGATGATAGATTTTCTATCTCTCTATAAATACTTTCACCATCCCAATATTCAAAGGGTTGCCATGCTAATTGTTCAAGTGTAGAAAATAGTTTATCATCTTCCATAACATCCCAATCTTTAGGTAAGTCTGAACTTAAATAAAAACTACTTGCCCATTCAAAGTCGTTGTTCTCTTTTAGTTCACTCATTGTTCTACTCCTGTTCTTGCTTTGTTCGTTGGTATCATCACACCTTTGGGTGTAAAGTCTCTGCCTTTACTTGTCTTAATACTATCATAGATAACTTCTACTCTAGTATGTATATCTGCTAGACTAGAATAGAGTACTGGTTTTTCTTCTATCAATCTAACTTTCTGCTCATGGATTAACTCCATAATCTTTAATAGCTTTAGTTCTATTTTACTTTGTATCATCTATCCTCCTTAATTAAACTGTATACTCCATACACTATACCAAATAAAATTAATACTTGTAATTCTTTTGGTGTGTTTATAAATATTTCAATCATTAGAGACAACCTTTATATCTTTAATAATTAAATTCTTTTTTTTATTTGTATAACTAACATTAACAATAGTACCAATAGGATATTTTAAAGGTAGTATCTTTAACATTTTTTTATATGACATAGCTTCTATATGGTTAGTACTCTTATCAGTATTCATACCATCATTACAATTATAAGTGTATCTCATTAGTCCTCCATTATTTTATTTAATTTATTTCTTGTGTCAATAAGTTCTGTCGCTAATTCTAAATTTTGAATAGACAGTTCTCTCATTTTTTTACTATTACTTCTAATGAAATGAAATAAATCCATATCACTACACTTAACAAATGTTTCTTTACTTTCTGAATAGTATTGATTATTCAAAAATTTTATTACATCATCTGGTACTTTCCTATCACTTAATATTTTAGTGATGTCTACTATTTGTTTTAACTTCATGCTACCTCCTATGTTATTTGTTTAACTCTTCATGTAATTTAGAGAATTGATTTTCCCATTCATCCATAAATTTATTAGCAGTATAATCAACAAGTATATCTTCATCTTCATTAGATGGAATTATCCAAGCCCATCCCTTGTTTGTATTTGTTTTAGTATCAACTATGAATAAATTAAATTCTTCTAACTGATTGTTATAAAGAAATTTTAATATAATATTTAAATCATTAGTTGTTTCTAAGTCATTATCTTCATGGACATTTTGAATTTTTATTGAGTAGTCTTTATTCAAAGCCCACTTAATTAAATTAATATGTCCTTGTTTATATTCCATAGCTTCTTTAATTGTTTCTACTCTCATCTATCCTCCACAGTTCCAGTTGTTATTAGCTTTCACTCTCTCTTGATACCTATTGTTTCTAAACTCCTCTTCATCTTTTAAAGCTAACACTCTTAGCTTATTATATACTTCATCTGCTAAAGGTTTACAAACTAATAAACCACTAACAATTTTATCTGCGTCTTCACTTATAGATTCACTTAAAAAATTAGTTCCTCTATGTCCATAATTTACTTCTCCTAATTTACCCATCTGTCCTCCTATTTTAACATTCCAGTTGAATTAATTTCATCTAGTAAATGTTGTGTGTCATCTTCATACTCTACCTCTTGCTCATCTATTGCATTAACTGTCATCATACCCTCATCAATTAAAGTTTGAATTTCTGGTAGGCTAACAAACTCTTTGATACTCATTTCTTTTTTTAACATCTTATCTCCTATGGTTGTGGCTCACCTAATTAAAAGTGAGCCTTGTTTATTATTTATTTAATCTCATCTATCATATCTATTTTAACATTCTCCATACCCTCTTCTACTGGATGGTTGCCTTGCTCGTAATGTTCTCCACTACTAAACAATCTCTCTGCTTCTGCTTTAGAGTTAGCTTCTATCTCTACACTCATCCAAACATCTGCTGTATAATGTAATTTAAAAGTCTTCATGTTATCTCCGATATAATTTGTATCTATTAATTTTGTTTTTAAATCCGATACATTAAAATTTAAAAGCATACTAACTGTCTACCAAAAGATTGTGTTTACATTGTGGCACTAATAAGTTTTATTAAAAATAATTTGCCTTAATTCACACCCTACTTTTGTTCTTGCTTTGTTCCCATACCATAAAATTGTGTCAACATTATGGCAATCTTAAATTTATTTTGTTCATGCTTTGTTCTTATACAACCTCCAGTTGTATTGTTTATTTTAGTTCTAGTCCTTGTTCTTTAAACTTATCTCTTATATTATTATAATCAATATATCTATTGTAAGTTTGTAATTCACTCAATATATAATTATATTTAATATTCCAATCATCATATTTGAAAGGGTCATTTCTTAACTCTACCAGTTTATCTACAATTTTATATAGATTGTCTACTTCAT
>JACKZZ010020808.1_pt1 | contig 48196 bp, 84 predicted proteins | sample 8027871 | NCBI WGS metagenome assembly JACKZZ01 (sample SAMN15724774, study PRJNA655200) | protist metagenome | isolation source: fluorescence activated cell sorting (FACS) single amplified genomes of... | place: USA: West Boothbay Harbor, Gulf of Maine | collected 2000-07-19
GTGATAGTGTAACTAGTCTGGAGCATTGATGTTTCTTACACCACTCTCCTAGTTTTTTAACTATCTCTTTACCTGCACCTCGTTTTCTTGACCATACTGTATATGCAACAGCAATATTGCCATCTTCTACTCTTGACATATAATCCATTTCTCTGACAGTATATGGTACTTCAGGACAAAATGCAACACAAATAATTGCTTCAATTTCATCTTCATATTTCAAACCAAATATCTTACGACCATTTGTAATTCTAAAACCTAAAGTTAGTTCAGGTCTTACAGGATCCTCAGATACATCAATGTCATCTAGTTCTACTAGTTCAGTACCTTTGACCCATTTAAAGAAGTCGCTAAGTTTATCTTTATATTTCATCTAATAAATACTTTGCACTAATTGGAAAATGGTCTTTCAAATGTCTTGTCATTTGTATTGTTATCATTCTTGTTTCTTCTTGTGAATCTTCTTTGTTTCTAAGATTACATACACGAGCAAAGGCCATAAGACTACCTGTCCAATACCACTCTGTCATCATATTTTGAGGCAACACCATTCTTGCCATTTCTGGTGCAACACCAGCTTTTAATAAGTTTGTATAAGTTTCTTTTACAAATTGAATTGTACTAGAAATATCATACTCAATTTCTTCATCACTAGAACCTTGTTTTTTATTCTCTGGTTTACCACGCCATAAAAATGGCATGTAGAATTCTGGTTCACTATCTACATATCTCCTACTGACTTCATTCCATACCAAACCAACCTGATGTTTTACAAGTTGTCTTGCAACAAACACAGGTGCTTTAATTAGAAACTGTAGTGTGGTGTGACCAAAGGGAGACCAATGATTATGGTCTGCCAAATATTTAATTAACTTTTCATCTGATTGGTCAAGTACATCTTTCTTCTTGGCAAATGATACACGAGCTGCATTTACAACTGATAAATCACCACCCATTTTATCTATTAATTCAATGTTCATTGTTTATCTCTCCATGATAATCCATTATATAACTTAGTATAGCAAACACTACACCTAATCCTATTATACCCCACAATCCAAATTCAACCTCAACAAAGAGAATGTGATATAAGTATTCTAAACCATTCATACAGGTAACTTTCCTGACTCTGGCATTTTAAGTAGATTCGCTGTTGTACACTCTACCTGTATTTTTTCTTTTAGTGATTTAGAAATCAATCGGCCGACTGTTTCTACTTCAATTTGATTCTCTTCACAATAAAGTATTATTGCGTCCATATATGTTATAGGTCTTTTATCCCTTACAACACCCTCAATTATTAAACTAAATTCTTTGCTATTCATAATATTATTATATCACTTGTTGTTAAAAATGTAAAGCGTGGATTGTTTCTGTTACGAGGTACAATCCACAAAACCCTAAGCGACTAGGCCGCTAATGCAAAGTTATTATCGTTTGCGTTTAATTAGCATTTAAGGTTGCCACCTATTAATCTCTTACAAATTTCTCAACATCTGTCGAATCCTATATCAGCCCCATCAAAAACACTTTGCCGTTCTCTCACGATACTAGACCAAGTGTTTATGGTGGAGCTGTCCGGAACTGCCCCGGAGTCCAGTCTGTCTACCATATTTGTCGTCAACGACTAATTCTTATAAAATATTACCACCAAATTGTGGATTGATAGTAGTATCAAAACTCTTATATAATATGCAAGTTTCAGAACCATCTGTCGTCTGCATAGTAGTCATTTGTTCAGTTGTACCTTGTTTTATCCAAAGTGTAACAACAAAGACAATATCACCATCTTCTTGACCATTTGTTTTACCAAAAGATACAGTAAACGGTGTCATACCTTCTTTAGCAATAAACTCATACATATCTGTAGTGTTACCACAAATTATAGGTGCTTGTGATTGCCAAAATTTATCATGTTCATCAGCAAATGCAATGGTACTAATCATTGCCATAATTATTAATGCTATGATTTTTTTCATTTAAGTCCCCCTTTAAGAGATGGACTAGCTTGGTTTATTACCTGTCTTCTCTTCGTAATATTTATAGAAACCCTTGATTGCGTCTTCAAGTTTTCCCATGTAATCTGCTTTGTCTTTTACGAATGCCTTACATGAACCATCTTCACCAGCTTGTAGGATTACAATCTGTTCAATTGGTGTACCAAATAACTCTTCATACATAATTGCATAAGCAGTACATTGAATATAATAATTCTCATTCCAACTATCAACTCGTTCTTTGTTGGCAGTTTTGAAATCAATCACAGATAGTTTACCATTGTATTCTGCAATACAATCAACTTGACCTGCAACGGTCAGTTTTTTACTATACATGATTTTTTCTAATGCATGAATATTATCTACTTGGTCAAGGTATGGTTTCAATAGTCGAAACATACCTAACGGCAATACATCACGAATTGCTGGTGTTTCACCTTTTAAATATTGTTCTACAAGAGTATGTGTAGCAGAACCTCTACGAGCTGCTCTATTCATCTCCCATTTAGCTGCTTCTTCGCCAACATTCTTACGCCAAGCGATAAGACCAGGTTTTGGAATAGCACCTAATACAGTAGTAATACTTGGAAAGTGTTTATCTTCGACAGCATAAAACCTAAAACCATCAATATTCTTACCTTTGGTAGTTGGAAATTTACTCTCGTCTAGTTGTACAAAGTTTTTCTTAGTCATTTCAGTTCCTTTTTCATTTCTATGTGTTCATTATATACTATGTGTACGATATTGGCAAGCCTTAAATGCCTTTTTCAGCATACATATTGTTTATTCTATCTCTTTCCGACTTAAACGGTTCTGACTCTCAGCTAATCATTGACATAGCTAACTCTGTAGTTTCGTCAACTCGTCTTGTCCAACCTTTACCAAAAGTTGCAAATGTAGATAAATTTTCATAGTAATCTTGTCTTGCACCTTGGAAGTCCTCAATACATTGTTCAATGCCATTTTTTTCAACATATTCACCTAATTTTTTTAATGTATTTGGCCCAATGCCACCGTCTGCAACAGTACCAATCATTGTTTGTAGAAACTTTGCACTACGACCTGGTCCTGCATTTACACCAAAGTCAAAAACACAAAGGTCCAAACCATTTGGTAGTTCATCACCTTTCATTTTATCCCAATAACCTTTTTTGTAAATTGGTGCTACATCTTCGACTGTTAAATCTTTCATGTCTTTTGTGCCACCAAATTCTTCATAAACTCTCTTAGTAACACCTAAGTTAGTTTCACCACCTGGGTCTTTTGGGTGATTTACATAACCACCTTCATGGTGTAAAATAGTTTCTAAGCACTTATTATAATTTGCTTGCATGTTTAGTTTCCTTTTGTTAACTTTAATAGCTTTTCTATTTGTGCCTTAATAATCGGACCTCTATTAGGCCAATGAATATAAGGCTCGTCACTTTTCATAAGATTATAAAGAAACGGTAATATTAGTTTTTCTATTTCTTTAAATCTTTTTATAGTTTCTTCATCTGATAATGTTTGTGTGACTTGGTCTTTTTCTGCCACAATTTGCATGATTTCATTCATCATACTTTTAATATCACCCACATCTGATTTGACTTTGGCTAATTCTACATTATTCGTTTCTATAACGGAAGTATCTACAGCCGGCGTAGATTCAGGCGCTTTACTTACTGGTGTAAAACCCCAATCTGCGTCTAAGTCATATTCTCTTAAATAATCTGGTATACCTTTGTCTGCCATATCTATTTTCTCTTTTGAGCGGCTTGTCGTTTTCTATGTTTCTCTACAACTGCCTGTGTTTTAATTTCTTTAGAGGTTCGTTTACCGTGTTGTTGAGCAAATTCAGAGGCTGGGTGTGCTTCAGCAATTCTACTTTGCATTTCTTTCCAACCATTATCATTCTTCATAGCACCAATACCTACGACACCACTAGATATATTTATCTTAGTTACCATCTGTTGTATGTGTTTATTCTTTTTCAAATAAACTTCCTTATCAGCAATAGACATCATATCATCATAGACCTTGCCGGTCTTGGTATTTTTAAAACTGTAAATAGGCATTATTTATTTCCTATGTAACCAGCAATTATTCCTATTAGACCTGTGAGTGCCATTTTCATAAGTGTAATAACACTTTCATCAACTGGTCTGTTTTCTTCTAGTGCTACAATGTAGTCACCCACAATAATAACACCTAACAATGATAACACACCAACTACTAATGCTACAATAATCAAATCTTTTAAATTCTTAATCATATTAACCTTTCTTAAATGGGTCTTTGACAGTAAAATACTTATTTAACATTGATATTTGGTCATCATAATCAGCAATAATCTTTAATTCTTTTTCGATTGTTTCTAATGTATCAGGATGCTCGGCAATACCAGCAGTTTTTTGTAGTAATATTTCTACATTTATTTTATGTTTTTCAATATGTCCTAAAGCATGTTGCTTTAAAGCTTCAATCATTTGTTCACGCATTTTTTATCTCCTATATTTCTGCCGTGTTTTGATAGTATTTAACACCCTCTGTATACCACAATGGTGTACTAGCTGGTGATTTCCATGTCGCAAAACCAGTTTTTTCTAAACAATAGTATTTACGATAACTTTCAATTACATCACCTGGTATTTTGCAATAATCTGGCATAGCAGGTGTTGGTTCAGTTACAATCTTATTTAGTGGTATATTCTTAGGTGGATGTTTTAGTATATCACCTAACAATTGTACCGTCTTATGGTCTAAGATGTGACCATATCTTAACTGCCATTGTTTGTGTAATGCCATCATATGTTTGTATAACCAATTATAATGATATGCATTTTCCATAACCCATACTGTACTAGGGTGTCCTGTATGGCATGCTAAGTATAAAGTTTCTTCTAAGTTTGAATTAGGGTGTTTCCACCTTTTAATGTTACGACCTTTTTTAGTCTTGCCTGTGTACTGAACACCGTCAAGCATTCTATGAGCAGTTGATAACATTTGAGCAGATTCAATAATCATTTTACAAACATGTTTATCACACGACATCTCAGCTGCTACAATAGGGTCTTTATCTAAGTAAAATATATTCACTAGTGTATCACCTTTCTAAAATGTTCTTGACGATTGTACATTTCACATAATTTAGAAAACACACCGAACCAGTAATCCTTAGCCCAATCTGTTCCAGCTTCTCGACATGCCAATTCAGCATTGGCGATTCTTCTATCTTTTAATTTTTCACTAATCATAACTACATTATACATCATTTATACCTAATTGGCAACCACCTGTTTATGATAAATCCATTATTTGATTAAGTTTTATCTTAATTTCATCTGGATTTAGTCCCATTTTACGCATTTCTTCATAATCTTTAGTCTTTAGTTCACCACTAGCTATTTTTTTAAAAAAACCTTTATAAACTTTTTCTCTATCTCTGACTCTTTTCGCCCTAGCTTTTGCGTTAGTAGCTTCTTTTTGGTAATCTTTTTCGATTTTAATTTTTTCTTCTTCTTTAACATTTTTTCTACTCCGTAATGATATATTGGCCGCTATTAACAATAATACTGCCAATGGGTCAAATACGAATATCAATACTATTATTACCCACCTTACAGCCTCATCAAAATGGTCTTTTGCCGTATCACCATATATTAACTCTGCAATATATTTGATTGGACCAACTTCAGCTTCTATCTTATCTTGTTCTAACTGTAGCGAACCTTTTTGGTCTGATAATTCTGCAATCTTATCACTTGCCTCGTTAATGGCAAGCGTTAAAGCTTCTCTTTCAGGTTTTTGTTTTTCTCGTTCTTTTAGACCTCTCGTGACATATTCCATGTCAATGTATTTTTCAAGTGTTTGGTCTAATAAAGTTAATGTCTTTTGTGACCTGTCTATAATAATTTGTTGTTGATTAAGTTGACTATCTATCAATTCAATCTTAATATTATTACCTGATTGTGGTTGTACTTGGTCTAGGTGTGCCTTTGATAGAAAACCAAAGATACCCATAGATGTAATGAAAACTAAAACTATAACAGCAAATGTTAAGTATGCTCGTATGGTTTTAGGTACTAGTTTGTTTCGCCAATTGTTATATAACCATGAGGCGGCTACAAGTTTACCAACCTCTAATGCACTACCCATAGCAATAATAGGTACTACTGCACCTGCAAATAAGGCCGTCAATCCAGCAATGGAATAACCAGCGGCTATTACAGATATAGATATGGCACTTAAAAATACGATTATAATTGTAAACATGTTTTTCCTATTCTAATGTATAGTCTTCTCTTAGCATTTTGATAATACTTTTTACTTTATCAAAATAGTTCTTATCTGAAGCATAGGCGTCAAGTGTCATAACTAATTTATAAGGGTCATTGACATCTTCATCATGTTTTAGTTTTCTATATTCTTCAAACTTCGTACCTTTATTTAGGATATTAATGTAGTGTTGTACTGAATCACATTCATGCATATACACCTTTACACCCCATTTCTTAGGGTTATTAGATGGTAACATGTGTGGTTCTCTTAAATCATATGTACGAATACCAAACAGATTTCTACCCTCTAAGGCAAATCTACTATTGCCCCATGCACTCTCTAAGGCAGCCTGAGCCACCAATAGTTCCATGTTTACAGGTAATACATCTGTTTTAGTATTGTAAATATAGTTTACACAAGCAACGGTACTGTCTATAAAGGTTTGATTGTTTGACCTCTCAAAGTTAGGTAAAGTGTGAGTAGTAATAGCTTCTAAAGTTTCTACAGCCTTTTCTATTTCAATTTCTTGTTTTGCGACCAGCGCCTCATTCTTTTCAGCTGAAACCACATACCAAATACCAAAAACAAACAAGATGACCGTTACAGTCATCAATGTTTGGATAATTGTTTTGATTTTCTGTTTCATTAGGCTTTCCTAATAATGATATATTCAAAACTTGTTATTGTTTCAGGTTCATTCTCGCCATACTCTGACCATGTACCGATATTGATATCTTTATTACGCTTCTGAAAGAATTGTAAATCATCACGGTTTATGTACTTCGACATGTTTTTAAATATCTTTTCAGATTGTTTTTCTGTGAAGTTGTTACAGACATCTGTTGACCAGTTGCCGGTATAGTAAGTCATTTTCTTTTCGTTACTATTTAAGAAATGGTCTATCTTTGTAGGTACACTACTAATTATTGTTTTAAGATAGTGGTCTAGTTCTTTTGATTTTTTTTTCACTTGTGTTGTCATTATATAATCCTCCCAGGATATAGTTATTATAAATCTGCAATTTTGAATTTCTTGATTACATTTTTAGTCGGGATAACTGTTGTGCCACCTCCGTCTGCCAATTCACCAGCGTCATCATAATTGTAGTCACTCATCAAAACATGAACCTTAGCATCAGCTTTTACCAACCAACCGGTTGATACACAAATAGCAGGTTTCATTCTTTGAATTTCTTTCATTTCGGACCAACCAGCATTTGATTGTATGTCCTCCCAATACACCAAATAGAAATCATACAAGAATGGTATTTCTGGTACATCATCTCTAAATTTTCGTGATTGTTTTTTTGCCATAAGTTATGAACATTCCTTATCAGCAATTTTCGTATCTTCTAAAAGAGAACACTTGTATTTGCTGTCTGCATTTAGTCTAAGTTGGGCAGCTAAACTTTCTAAAATAACAGGTAAGTTTTTTTCTAAAACATCTGTCATCTCTAAGGCAAACTGATACGCCAACTTTTGCATTTCTGATTCTAGAACGGACATGTCCACACCATTACCTGAAATGTTTTCTTTTATAACATGACCAATGACGGCTGTGTTATAATCATCTGCTTTTGCAATATTTGATAAACCAAACCAAAGCATGGTATTCAAAACAACAATAAACATAAACATTTTTTTCATAATATAACCTTTCTTATTATTTATTGGTATATAATACACTATAATTAAGAGAAAGGCAAGCGATTATTTCATTTATTTGGCGCTTTTTTACTAAAAAAGACTTATTTTAGAGGCTGCGACAGTTTTGTCACTATTCCGGTCGTACAAATTTGTCATTCCAACCAAATGCCTCTTTGACAACTGATTCGGTAAGACCTTTATACATCTTATTCAATGATTTATTCTTCATTCCCATTAAGACTTTAGCTTCTTCATGGTGTAATCCTTCTAACATCTGAATAAACATTTTTTCTTTTTGTAATTTATTGGTAGCATTATCAGCGCCTTTTACAAAATGCCATAGTCTTTTAGATTCGTTTCTTAATAGACCATGTTCAGTTCCAATTGGAGCTTCGTTTGCCATGTATGGTGGTTCACCCTCTGGTAAATCCCATGCAATATTAGGGTCAAATGCTCCCTTTAATACTTGTTTAAGAGGTGCGGATTCGTGTTCTCTCAACACTTGAATTTTTTTAGGTTTGTCTTTTGCGTTATTAACTTTTTTTAGAATTTCAGACATTAGTTCTACTGTCTGTCCCATACCAGATGTGCCTTGATTATTTTTCATAGCAGCTGGGCTCATTACATGTGGGTGTCTTGCTTGTTCGGCCATAATTTTCTCCTTCAATTATATTATGTATTCGTATTATTATTTATCCATCAGAATACCATATAAAAAAGGCAGGCGCCGAAGCGCCTACCCTCAATTTCGATAAGATTATGCTCTTGCGTAACCTTGTGTACCGAATAAAGCAGTTTGACCAGCTGCGATAACAGCTTTTGATGGTGTTCCTACTCTGTAAGATACTCCAGCAGATGTTCTATTTTCATAAATCATCATACCTTCGTTTCTTAATTTACCAACCATTTGTGCTGGTGACCTTAGGTCAAATTTAGCTCTTAGAGTTTTCCAAGTTACTGAATTACCTTTTGAAAAAAGGTTTCTTACCTTTTCAGTTTTTGATAGTTTAGCTTTTGCCATTGTGTTTGTCTCCTTCGACTTTTTATTAAAAAAATTAAACATAATTGTTCAACTCTCCTTTCATATTTGAGTTTAATGTACTCCTACAATTGCCAAGCAAAGCGTACTTTAGTAGTTCGATTGGCGAATTCTTATTTGTCATTATCTGGTTCAAAGTCAGGTGTAAAATGTATATCTGCCATATCAGCTAAATCTCTAACTTCGTCCTCTATGTCTTTTGAAAATGGTTTATGTGGTTTATGTTTTACATCTAACACTTTAGAATAATCTAGTCTAGCCGATTTACTTTTACCACTTGTGTTTAATGTAACCAATTTGTCTGTTAATTTCTGTGCTGGATGTGGTTTATTAAAGTCACGGTAAACCAGACCTCTAATTGTGTCTATTACAAGTGCCAAGTCAGCCGTAAATGCCAGTTGATTAGTTTTAATACCCATAGTTACAAACTTATCTAATAATTGATATGCAATATCATCAACATTTCCTTCTACAAATTCTTTAGTCTGTTCTTCGACTAAACGAGCATGTTCTTTCGGGTCAACTGGATGCTTAACTGTTTCTTTATTAGCAATTTTGTCCGTAGGAAATAAAATAACATTATCACTCACTAATGACTTCTCCCTTGAAGTTTACTTTACCTTTATCAGCATAGTATTCAATTAATTGATTATAACCACCAACCAACTCACCATCAATTTTAATCTGAGGCATAGTTCTAACAGGTTTACCAATGTCTTCTAACATTGCTTCTGGCGATTCAAAAGATTCCATTTTCTTTTCTTCGTATTCAAGGCCAAGTGTTTTCAACAAGTGTTTGGCCTTGTTACAAAATGTACAATTGTTTTTACTATAAACTATTATCGACATTTTTTTCATCTTTCTTTAGATTGTCCCATGCTTTCTTACTCTCATCATTTAGATTGTAAGCGTCAACAGCTTGTTCAACGGTGTAGTTATACATTTTGTTAAACTTGCCAAGGGGTAATCTCATACCAATCCATGTTCTATAGTAACCATTTTTTGTCATAGTTACATCTTGAGCAAAGATTTCATAACCTCTCACAGGTGTTTGTGTAATTGTATTCACTATAGCACTTTCGACTTCGGTCACTACAGTTTTAGTTTCTGTTTTACCAAGTTCTTTAATGAATTGTTTTGATTCTTTATTCATTTGACCCTTGATAATGTCTGCCAATTCTGATTTAGCCATCATTTTAGCTTTCTCAATTGACAATTGTAAATCTGGAGAAACAGATGTTGCAACACCATAGATACAAACTTTATCATTATCTTCACTTGTCCACATAGAAGTGTCGCAAGCTTTAGACTCATTAATATTAGCCATGTACCATGAAGGCACTTTGTCAACAGCAGTACCACTCTCAGATTTTATCTTATAGGTACTATTCATACTAGAACAGGCACTAAGACCTACAATAGCTACTAGAGCACCTAACTTCATTATATTATTTTTCATCATATTTTATCACTTTCCCTTACATTATATATTAACTCTTGTAGAAAGTCAAGCGTGGATTGAACATATGTCCAAGCGTCTTCACTAGATACATCATAAAGTATCACCAATACAAGAGCAACAATGATTAAATTTCTAATCATTATTTCACCTCCCATTCACCATTAGTATCTAAACATACTTTTCCTGGTGTTTTAAAAGCATGTCCTGACCGACTATAATGTCGGCAGTATTCTGGTGTGTTCACATCAACATAATAAAATTGAGAAAATAATTCCCAATAACTAGGACCGTCATAAGCTTTACGACCATCACTACACTCCAAAATTTCTTCTTTGGTGATAACATCACCAACTTGTTTAATCTCAACCTTAACAAAACAATACTGTCCATCTACTTTGTCAGGTTTAATTGATATAATCTCTGACCTTAAAATCTTTTCACCACCAACTGCAATACCTGATAATAATAAAAACAGTATCAGTACAAATGACCATGTCATATATCTTCTAAATCTTAGTCTAGGATCCATCATATTTTTTTAACTCTTCTATACTTTGTCTTGTATTATACATGTCTTCTTCTAATTTGTCAATGGTGGATTGATTACTAGTAATTTCAAGTTCCTCTTGACTTTCTTTAAGTTCGTTCTCTAATTGTTCTATTCTATCTTTATATCTATCTGACATGTGGCTTCTCAATCCATTGACCGTCTGGTAGTTGACAAGCAGTACCAAATACTACCTCTCTCTTAACGCCTCCGATACCAACCAATGGCCAACTACTTGTGATATCTACTGTTGCGTCATAATCTTTACATTTAATAGGTCCTTGTGTGTATGACCTTGTAACATGAATAATGCCTGAGTTACCTGTTTTACCATTGTACCAATTTGTGTAACTAGAACCTGTACCACTTGTATTCAAATGGTCTACAAACACAGCATTGTGTACATCATAATCTGACTTATACATTAATTCAGCACCTGCAAATCCTCCCATTAAAGCACATGCACCTGTAACATAGGGGTCTGAAACACCTAATGATAAACAACCTGCAACTGCACTACCACCACCGGCAACTGCACCAACATGAGTTCTATTAATACTAGAACAATTACTTAGTGCCGGTAATAATAGTCCTAAGAATACTAAATGCAGGATTCCACTTTTTTTCATTTTTTCCTTTTTGTGTTTGGCAGGCTGTCATGGTCAATACCAGAATAGTCGCCATAATTATTGTTCTTTTTATCTTTCCACACTTCTTGTGATTCTGTTCCATTTTCATCTTTATACATTTTGTAAGATGTTTTACCGTCAAAGTAATATCCTACTAATTCTTTTTTATTCTTCTTTGCCATAATCCGATTTGTCAGCTGACACTAATAAACAATCTGCTTGTATCGTGTCGATTAAATTTTGTACTTTCAAATCTCTGTCAGTTGACTTAGGAACATTATATTTCAAACTCCTAAGGTCATCTGACATCTTTTTGATAGTATCAATCTTGTTGCAAAAATCACTAATCTTGTGTAACATTATTCTTTACCTTTGTAAATAAATTTTTAATCTTTACCCAATTCTTAGCATTTTGTTCTTTACCACTCTCCCAACTATTTTTTTGATACTCAACAATTTTGTCTTTCTCAGTTGTAATCCAAGTAGTAACTGGATTTGCCATAGCTTGACTACCAAACCATAGAAAACTAATCATCATTGTCATTATTAATATATAACTTTTTATCATACTTTTCTCCCTGCCGTTTTAAGGTCGCTCTTATTCACCACCATATAAGGACCTTTATTATATGCTGGAACGATAGTAAAGTTTTTACTTGCTTCTATCTTCCAAGAGTTGTCAGGTTTTGTACCACCTTCAACAATCTTATTAGAACATTGTGGACCTGTATTTGATATAGTTCTCTCTGCTATATTAATACCATAATTACCACTACTTGTAAATTGTATATTGCCATTGTCATCTACATTGAAACCTTTTGACTTTAACCACTTAATGTGTTTAGTCAAAGCAAGTTGATATGCTCTCGTAGGCTTCTTATTCTTTGCCTTACGAATTGCACCACTTGAATTATGTGTGTAGATAATGGCCATTAATCTGCACTCGCAATTTCAGGTTTGTTTTTCTCTGCCATTACTTCAGCATATGATTTACCAAAACCTACTTTATAGAAGTAGTCAATTGGACTTGGTGCCTGATAACCAAGTAATAAGTTAGAGAAGTTAATAGCAACACCCTCATAATATTGAGGTTTATTCTTTTTTAACTCAATGTGGTCTTTAAAGAATTGAATACGATTGTCGTATATCTCTTTCTTGCCTTTAGTGTCTTTAGATTTAGCTACTGAAAATTCAGCATTTAGTGTTTCTTTCGAATAGAAAGCCATAATATAGTCCTTTTGTTAGTTATTAGTCTTAATTGTATCACAATTGCCTACAAATGGCAACCCATAAAAAAAGCACACTTTTACTCGCCTTTTTTACTTTCTTCGTCTAACCACTTCTCAAATTCATTCACTTTTTTTAAATTATGAGCAATAGTTACATCACAAGCTTTGATTGATTCGTCTATTGCACCTAATACAATCAGCTTACGAATTTTTTTAACATCATCAATATGGTTCAGTACATCAATCATTTTTTCTCTCCATTAGATTGGTCTTCCGAGTTCATTAATAGTACAACATAGTGTACTGCTTTTAACAGGTCTTTTCTGTTCCTGCCGTCTTTCTTACCAAACCTTGCAAGGTATTTAATTGCATTGGCTTGACAAAAATCTTTGTCTATACCACAAGACCTTAATAAGTCTTGTACTTGAACACCCTCTTTAACTTGAGCATAGTGTTGACCATAAGTTGATTTGATATAGCCTTCTATCTCTTTTAGTATTTTATCTTCATTGTATTTCATAATATATTTCCTTTTCGTTAAATTCCTAGACACATTATAACAGATTTATTGTCTTTTGGCAAGCTATTTCCTCTTTGCAACCAATCAACAGTTTGTTCAAAATAAAAGGCTTCATCTTCTTTACCTTCTTTTTTTAATTCTTCAGCTGCAATTTTGAAGAATTTAAGTACACCCATTTCATTAGACATACTATCTGGTTTTGTTTGGTACTTACCTGGTCTTTGATTTGACATATCTATCCTCATTCTTAAATTCTGGTAGATGATTTAGATTTGCATATCTACCGTTTTTATCTATTGCATAGGCTATTGTAGCACTATGTTCCTTAATTGTTTTTGCAAATAAATTCTTTGCTTCGTTATAAGTCTTAACTATGGTTTTGGTACTTCTATCAAGTGACCTCCACTCTAAAATAGAATACTCTACAGCATTATCAATAATACTTTGTTCCCATTCGTTTGGTGTGTTATCCATTGGTCATCTTTACAGTTCTAGTGTCTGATAGGTTCATTTCTTCCATTTTTAATATCTTCTTCAAATGTGTCTTACAGAATTGAACAGGTATAATACCTAGTCTACCAATTAGAGTTTCACCTTTTTTGTGTTTGAATGGTTTAGAACAAACTGAACATTTAGATTTACTCATATTAACTATCTATCCAATCTGTCGCTGATTCTTCTTTTTCTACACTTTCTAATACTTTATCTATCTGTGCAAAGTAACACCAGTTAGAACCAAATGTTACTGCACCTGTATAATTCAGAGCCGTATCATATGTTTGAGCATTTAAAGAGTTATCACTCTCAGCCGCTATATCTGTCGGTTCAGTAGCAATACCAATATTGGTTATAGTTCCTACTCTACCTTTCATGTCTTGTATTTTATCACCTACATTTATTATCATAATATAATCCTTTTGTTAATTTAATTGTTTCACATGTTCGCTAAAGTCTATAGAATCATAACTGATACCTAGACTATAGTTGATATATTTTGAGTCTCTTTCTTTATCAAGTCCTTCAGCAGCTAAATGCCAATCAATGGCAGTCTTCTTGTCTGGAGCACCAAGTTTGATATTTTTTTCTATAGACTTCCAAAATTTATCTAAATTCTCTTCTTCCATCTTTTTTTCGTAAGCAATCTCATCATCTGCTGACTTACACCACTTGTCTAATTCTTTTGCAAAGTATTCATCTGACCATTTACTTGATTCTGATAATACTGTCCTTGCATAAGACTTTGTAGTAGCAGTTGAAACTGCCTCATATAAAGTTGTTTCATCAAGGTATCTTTCAAACTGTTTGATGTTTGTTATATCCATATCTAACCAATGTTGGTAATCTTCTACCATCATACCAATGTACCAAGAAGGATTATCAATCATCTCTTGTTTAGACTTTTTGTTAATTGCTTTAATATGATTAACCAAGTCAATTTCATCTTGTCTTAACTGATTATAGTTATCAATATCTGAAAGTGCTTTTTGTGATAGTGTCATTAAGCGTTCTCCAGTTCCATGTCGATTACTTCGTCAACATTGTGTATATCAATGTCTATCAAGTTTATAGCCTCGACATCTAAGATTTCTTTAATAGCAACAGATTTTGTAATCAAGTTGTTTTTCAAGTTTGTAATAATTGTATCGACAGCTTTCTCAGCTTCATCAATGTAGTAGTTTTTAACTTTACTCATAGTGTGTTTTCTCCTTGTTAGTGTTTTTAATAATTTGTGTAACTTCAAATAACGATTTATATGGGTTACTATACAATACTTTTTTAGCAAAGGCAACTCTTTTTTCTAGTCTTTTTAAAAGTATTTTTTGTTTTTTCATTGTGTAGTTCTTTATCATATACACATATCCTACCATAGTTTAACATAGAAAGCAAGCGTTATTTTCACTTTTTTTGAAGTTTTTTTTGTTACCAGGTAAAGGTTTTAGAGGTGCGTCAAAACGCACAGCCTATTTCCAAGCGTTTTTTACCCATTCCTGCTCAGATTCGTGAGGATTTGGCTGTCCGTGAAACACGGAAACCAACGATTCGCCATTATGTTCATATGTCCAATCTTGTTTAGAGTATCTGGTACCACTTCGGTCATACCACTTATATGATTGTGTCCACGAATCAGGAAAAGAACCACATGCATGGCCGTTTTTAATTAAGTCTGATATAAGGTTTTGGTCACCTGGAAACTTTCTAAGGTATTCTGGTCTATTGGACATAAATTTATGCCAAATTCGGCCGTGAAGGGTGGTCTGTTTGAATTTCATAATACTGGAGTTCCAAACACCACTTACGGGGTTAAAGTCATTCATACCTACAAAATCAAGTTGAGTTTCATAGGTGTAAAAACAGTCTATGTTGTCTGTAATGACAACATCTAAATCCATGTATAAGGTATCACCAGGTAAATCTACATCTGGATGAAATAGTTGTAGCTTATTCCACCAACCTTGTAAATCGTTTTCGGGAAACTTTCTTATATCAATATCTCCCTCAACCATCTTATGCATTTTAACATGGTCGGTAAATACTATAAAGTTTATAGGAAGTGTGGTGTTTCTTTTCACCATATTGTAGAGTTTTTGAACATACTCTACGGCATACTTATCACCATAACAAACACAAGCAAAATTATATTTCATACTAGTAACCAATTATACATTGCCCTCATACTAAAAATTAAATACATAAGTTCCATCAAAGTTCTAGGCCAATCTCTGTCTTTATAACCAAAGTAGACCCACATTACACATGCAATAGCACTAAAGAGCCAACCAAGCCATTGAGTAGAAACATTAGCACTTGATAGGATAAAAACAGAGGCCATTGCCAATGCAAAACCTAACCAACGCTCTGGTACTGTTCCTTTAAAATATCGAAAGCCAAGCCATCTTCTATTTCTTGTATTGTAAACTGGTGATTTGCTATCATGTTTATCCATTCTTGCACCGTCTTTCGTCCAGGTTTGAAAGGCTTTTCAACCTTATTAATTTTACGACTTGTTACAAATGAGGCAACATGTCTTTGATGAGTAAATGCTGGCGTCATATTTAGTAAACCATCTATTGCTGATAATGACATATTTGTGACCACACAACTTGCGTTTTTCAAATCATCTTTTATATCAGTATTCCACCATTCGTTTCCAGGTCTTGGTTTATTTCTTAGTTTAATTGGCATATCAGTATATGTTTTTATCTCTGCACTAACTTGGTTAATCCATTCTTCTTGTGAGATAGCGTTTATATGCATGGTAACGGTAGGAGATGAAGGACATAATAATATATAATCACCACTATCTCTCCAACCTTTAAACTCTACATCTATACCTTGTCTTTCTAATATATTGTATCTATCAGGTGTTGCAACATGCATTTTGATAGTATGAAGATTGCCTTTGCAAATTCTAAAATATGTCTTATCATAATCATTAATAATTGGTGTAGGATATCTTGTAATCTGTTCAGTTAAATAACCTACATCAACATACCACCATTCAATGTTTTTTTCTATACAATCTCTGATTTGAGATATATTATGTCCTGCTAATCCCCAGAAAAAATGTACTTCTTTACCCTCATCTTTCCAACCTTTTTCTATTGCTGGCCAGATTTGGTGTGATAGACATTTATCCCATGGTAATTTGTGTGTAATAATCATCTATAGGTTTATCTTCATTGTGTTAGCATATAAATTAAACCATTCATTTGAATATTCACTTTCGCTATAATCTTTAAAATAAGGACCGCCTAATGTCCAATGTACATTCTTTGCGTCTGGATTGTATTCGTATTCACCAACTAACCAGTTCCATTCTAAATCTAATGTACCAATAGCGTCATCATTTGGCAACCATTTAAATTGATGTAGTTCTAAACCTGAAGCTGAGTTTACATACTCGGGTGTTAATCTATTACATAGACTATTATTCATAATCATCATACTAGACCAATTTTTCTTTTCAAATTTTTCATTCTTTGCACCTCTAAACTTATCTTGTTTAGGTTCATAATCATGTTTACAACACATAACAGAATAGATGTAGTTTCTTTTCTGCCACAACTCTGCAATATCTCCTCTAAACATCATATCACAATCCATGAAGATAGAAAAACCTTGGTATTTTCTTAAACTAGGTACCATAAATCTACTAAATGCAAATTCTGTAGATTGGTTTTCTTGTTTTTCTCTTGTAAAATCAGGTAAATTATTTAAACATAATGGTGTGATTGAAACTGGTTGACTAGAGTTTCTTCTTATACTCTCAGCCAATACATGAAAGGCAACCTTTTCGCCCTCATCATAACCTATAAAAACATCTATCATACTCTTGCCTCCGGACTACGCCCTTTTAATTTTCTGTTACCTTTTGTATGGTCATAAACAGGACCTAATATTGACCTTGCTTGGACATGACCTGGTTTACCATCACCAATGTTGTGATTTCTTGTACCTCGTCTTTCAAATTCTTTTCTTACATAATCCCATACAAAACTATCATGTTGTTCTTTAAGGTCATATATGCCATCTGTATCATACAATGATTTCATTCTGTGTGCATACGATTGAATAACTGGATGTTTTAAATTGAAGTATAAGAAACCACATTCACTATAATGGTCACCTCTACCTAGGTATGTCATCATACAATCATCTCTGTGTATATGTTTCTTAATCCAATCTTCATCAATTGGTTTATGAAATACACTATCAGCGTCAATACAAATTATACCATCAACATCTTCGTTTATAATGGCATGACAATATGCATATACTTTGTAACTAAAACGGACACCATCTGTAAGAAACTCTTTACCTTTTACTCTATAGTCTGAGTATGGTTGTCTATCTTTGTTTCGTTCTACAAACTCTTTTAATTCTGGTAAGACTTTCATCATACATTCATCTTCATTGTAGATTTTCAAAGGAAATGGCCAGTTATAGGTCTCTTTAAATCTATAAGCATATTCTTTATAGAGTTTATTATTGTATGTTGTAATAGTTTTAATGTTCATCTTTACTCGCAAAATATGTTCTAGTAGGTAAATGTTTGTTATAAAATATTGCTTCTGAATTAATTACATTATCAATCACATAACTTCTAGCTTCTAACCATCTTTTTATTTCTCTAAAGTTTGTACCATATCTTTCATAATGTTTATCTTTTGTTTCTAATACAATGATAGGTTTACAAGATGTAATTGTATATTCGCCACCTTTTAATACTTCTAACTCATAACCCTCTACATCTATTTTAATAAAGTCAACTCTTTTAAAACCAAAACTATCTAATCTTTTCATATCAACTTCATATGTACCAGATTGGTCAACATATGGATTACCTGTGTTGTCATCATCTGTAGATAAGTTTATCTTACCATCTCTAGCACCTAAAGCACAACCGTGTAGTGTATAATTCTTAATATTTCTATCTGTGAGGTTTTTAATTAGACATTCTTTATTAAGTTTTACAGGTTCAAAACAGATTAGTTCTTGAAAGTGATTGGCCATATCAACAGACCAAAGACCTACATGAGCGCCAATATCTATTGCGACTTTACTTCTACTTGCATATTTTAAAGCAAATGATAATGCATAATCTCTTTGTTGTGTCTGATAATCATAACCTCTATTGACAACAGATTGTTCTTCTAACTTTTCTGTTATATGTTTATCACTATCAGGCAACCACCAATCAAAGACTTTTTTCATTATTGTACTCTTATAATAACTGCTTCAGATAAACACTTGTTTCTTGGTCTATTTAAATAAATCTCATAAGGACCATTTTTAAACTCTTTTAACAAGTCTTCATATTGTTTTAAGCTTTCTTCGTTGTCAATTAACTTGACTTCAAACTCAATTAGAAATGCTTTGAATTGTATGTCTTGGTCAATAATCTCTCTACAGAAATCCCACCATACACCCTCAATATCTGCTTTGATAATATCAGGATTAGGCATATCATCAGCCATAATCGTTTGTAGATTTTTTGTTTCTACTGTGATATGTGCTGGGTTTTCACCAAACTGTGGTAATGGTATAAGTGAATAACACTTTGTTGTATCATTTCTATCATAATAGAAGTTCATACTACCATTATCTTTGGCATATGCTAATTGATGATATGTCATCTTGTCCTTACCAGGAAAGTTTGTTTCAAATAGTTTTACACTATCTGGTGTAGGGTCATAACAATGTATATTCATATTAGGATTATCTTGCAACATGGCTTGTTCCCAACCCACATCTCTATGTACACCTAATGATAATACATTTGTACTTTCTTTTACTATTGATTCTGGTAACCAATAATTCTTATATTGTTTAAAGTCTTGGGGATTCATGTAGATACCCTCTAGTCTTTTAATCTCACTTAATAGTTCTTGTTCCGTCATATTTTCCTCACTAATATTATGTCTAATGGATTTGGTTTATTAAATCTATACATCACTTTGTAATTTAAAGTTTGTAAATAAATCAATGCGTCATCTTTGTCGCCTTTGTTGTACAATTCTTGCGAACCGTTTTCTTCAATAACAATAACAGGATTACACTTCTCTATTGTTGCTATTGCACCTTTTAAAACTTTCAATTCGTGTCCTTCTACATCTATCTTTAAGTAATCGACTTCATCTAAGTTTAAATCATCTAATCTTTTTTGTTGTACATCTTTATCACCATGTTCTACAATTGTGCCACCTTTTGCTCTTACTGTGGCGCTTTCATCACCTAATGCAACTTGATGATATGTTAATTTCTTATGTTCATACTTCATTCTAGGTCTATAATCAAATGCATGTACTCTTTCAAAATCTTCTACTAAAGGTAAAGAATAATCACCATCTCTACAACCTACATCAATAGCAGTTCTAAATTGTTTTATGTATGGTTTAGATTTTAAATAAGTTTCTAAACACCAATCATAATTAGTCTTCATATACTGGCCAATCTGTTTGAAAAGTTACATAATTTAATTGTATGCCTCTTCTTTCTACTTTAATTTGTTTGCCTTTATTCATACCATGCCATTTGTTAGGTCCATGAAATATATATCCATAATTGTGCCAAAACGGTACAGTTTTTACCAATTCTAAATCTTTGTTGTATAAGTCTGTGCCTAAATTGATATTTTCGCCTGTCTTGTTAACATAAATCAAACTTGATATTAATTTCTCTGGTATATCACAATGAGGTTTCAACCAAAACCCCTCTACATCATTCAATACTTCTAATCTTACAAATGAACCAGCAAAGTCATCTTCATTACCAATCATCTTAGCAATGTGTTCTCTTACCGGTCTACTACGCAATTCATTAATAAATTTTGTGAGTTCAGGATACTTTTTATAGTTATCCTTTGTAATGTATTCTCGTAGTTTATGGTTTTGTTTCTCAACACCCTTTACATAACCTGACCTTGTGCCATCATGTAAAACACCATCTCTAGTTACACTAGCGTTTCTAATTTCATCCACTTGTTCATCTGTTAAGATATTCTCAATAATAAAATGGTCCCATGGACTATCTTGCCATTTACTTTTCTGTAAACTTTCTAGTAATTTTGTCATTTGTTTTCCAACCAATCTATAAATCCCTCTGACCATACTCTGTAAGCATAGTGATTAGGATGTTGGTCACCCTCTGCTAATTCATATTCTACATTTGATTTGACCATATCAAACATACTCGTTTCTGGCTTATAGTAGTTTTTCCAATCTATCTGGTCTCTGATAATATTGGTCTCTTCGTTTTTAGGGTCATTTCTATACCCTATAGAATTATAGATATAATATTCTAATCCTAATTCTTGTAGTCTTTTTTGAATTTTTAAAATATTAAACAATACATGATAACAGGATGTTTCATTTATGTTATCATTTGAAACCTCTGCCCATTTTAAAGTGTGAAAGAAATCACCTCTTGTGCCAGGTCCTTTTGTGTAAGCATACTTTATACATTTTTGACTTTCAGTTGTTTTACCAAATAAACTTGACTTATGACCTCGTTCTTTATTATAAATTTGTTCACTATCATTTATAACTTGAAATCTGCCTGATGGTGGTACACCAATTAATACAACACCATCTTTTTCAAAATCGTATGTGTATAATTTTCTAAGAACACCGTCAATACTATTACCATTACGAGCAAGATTAACTTCTTCTCTATTCATATACTGTGCAATCATTGTACCAGGTCCTTTGTGCTCATCACACAATACATTTCTTTTTGGTACACAATTACCATATGCAAAACTACAGCCTAGGTTATACAACTTTAACATTATACTTCCTTTCAAAATCATTACCATCTTTTCTATCATTAACCATTGGTTTGCCTTTGATGTTTAATGATGTGTTTAATAATATTGGACAACCAGTTTGTCTTTTCCACTCTTTCAATAAATTATAAAATCCTTCATTGTCTTCTTTTGTAACTGTCTGTACTCTACTTGTTCCGTCTGCATGTATGATAGCAGGAAATTCTTTAGGAAATTTACACTTACCAATAAACTGCATATATGGACTTGTTTCTTGTGGCATATCAAAATAATCGTGTACATCTTCTTGTAATATAGCAGGTGCAAATGGTCTAAATTTTTGTCTTCTTTTGATTACATTGACCATATCTTTTACATCATCACCTCTAGGGTCTGCTAATAGACTTCTATTACCTAATGCTCTTGGTCCAAACTCTGCTCTACCATTAGCGACACCAACCATTTTGTTTTCTTTTAGTTCTTTGATAATACTATCTATCGGGTATTCGCCCTCAATATTGGTACCTAGAAAAGGTCCTTTCCAGTTTAATCTTTGTTTTGTAATGGCAGGTATACAACCTAATGCTGAACCACTATCTCCTGGATTTGGCATAATCCATATGTTTCTCTTTAAATTACTATTTGCAACACAATTTAAGGCACAACCACCACTCAATACTAAATTTATTTTTTTACAATGTTTAACAACTATTTTTTTTAATTCATCTTCATATACTTTTTGTACTGAAGCTGCTAAGTCATAGTCTGTGGCAAGTTTTATATCATCTTTAGGTACACCTCTGTGATTGTTTCTTTTCAACCAATATTCTTTCATAAAAGAAGCATACTTTGGTTTACCATAAGCGGCCATACCCATTGTGATATATTCTTCTTCATTTGGTTTTAAACCAATTCTTTGTGTTACAGCAGAATACAACAACCCTAATGATATTGGATAGTTTTGACGACCTATTAGTTTTTCATTATCCCATAGTGTCATGGTTTCTAATTCACCAATAGAATCTACTGTTAATATATTAGCGTCATCAAATGGCGCTGTGTAGTAACCACCTGCCATGTGTGAATGGTGGTGTTGTGCATAATCTGTAATCTTGATATTAAATTTTCTTAGGTATATACTAGGCAACTCTCTAGGGTCAAACGCATGTTTATATTGACCTGCTTTTAGTTGTCGCCATTTTTTCAACCATGGTTTTTCATAATAGATTACCTTATCAAAAGGACCATATGCCATAGCCTCTTTGACAATCTCCCAATTAAGATATTGGTCATTCTTAATCTTTGAATATCTTTCTGAATGAGCAGCCCATAATATCTCTGCACCGTCTGTAACGGCCATAGCTGCGTCATGGTTTAGACAATTTATACCTAGTATTCTCATTTGTATATAAAAGGGTCCTTTTTCTTAGCTTGATATTTTTGCCATTTGGTTTTAAACCAATTGATTATTCTTTTTACCATACATTTTCTCCGTTTAAATGCCCATATGCTTTACCATTTCTCATCTCTTCTTCGGTAAATTGAGCACACATTAATGATTTTATCCAATCTTCTCTGTCGCCAGCATATAAAGGGTCTTTAATTTGGTCTAACTTATCTAAACCTAAACTTACAGGATAAGCTGGTGAATGTTCACTACAATAACTAGGTATGCCATTCATAACTGCTTGTACGGCACACATAGAGTGAAAAGATACCATAGCATAACAATCTTTTAAATCTTCAATTAATGGTTTATCTACTTTATCTCCCCAATCTGCTTTGTTTTTGAATTTTTCTCTTATAACAATAGGATGTTTTATATCATACTTTGCAATCTTCTTTACAATGTCTTGTGTCCATTGGTGTCTATCTATACCATACCAAAGAGCTGTATGATAACTAGGTGGTATAACAAGAATATGTTTACCGTCATACTGCCATGGTTTTGGTGTTAATTCATCTTTACATTTTTGATTAAGTCTTTCCATAAGTTTATCGAATCTTCTATCGACCTTATAAGACATCTCTAAATAATTTTTTTGAGTATTGTTTTTACAGATACGATACCATCTATCACCTGTGTCTGATTGTTGGTAGTCTTTCATAAAGAAATATGGTTGGTCAAAGTAAAACCAATCTTTCTCTTTAGCGATACAAACATCATGTACTTCTTTTGTACCTCTAACTAAACCTTGAAATACTGCAATGTCTGGTATTTCTAAATTCCAGTCTGGCCAACTGTAATCTAAAAATCTATCAGCACCTTTACCTTTTGCACTATTATTTTCTTTAGCATTAAATACTCTATGATTATGTCTTTCACAGAATGCTTTTAGAAATGGTAGTGATGAGTTTTTTGTATTAAAGAGATAAATTTTCATAACCAACCTTTTTAATATAATAACTATCTACAATATCAGATAATGGATTGCCCACTTTCTCTGTGTCAAATAGTTTTTTTAAATTGTAATCTGGTAATTCTTTCACAAATGCCTCATACATCATATCTTTGTCTGCATTACCTTTTCCAGTAGCACCTTTTTTGACAACACTAGGTACAACTGTATGATAACCATACTCTTCTTCAAGTAAACGATATTTAAGAATACCACAATTTTCAGCAATCTGAAATACACCTCGGCCTTTTGAACCAAAGGAGTATCCTTCAATGAAAATAATTGGTTGGTTTTGTTTGTAATCTGATAATAGGTCCATAACAAAATCTGATATATAAGTAAATCTTTCAATAGGGTCTTTCCATTCTTTATGTTCATAACCAGTTATATTTTCACCTTGTTTACCAATCCATTTCTTTTTACCTGTTAAGTAATGAAATGAAAAAGTACCACTTTTTATGTCGTCAATATGGACAGCTGGACTGGTTAAACTATAATCAATTCCAATCTTCGTCTTCCAAATCGTCTTCGTGTCGTTCTTCAATTTCTTCTTCATCTGATACCTCATGTCCACAAAATGGGCAAGTAAGTGGTTCTAAATCTTGCTCTTCAATATCCCATATTACGGTATATTTAGTTTCGCAGGAGGTACATGCTTTTTTTGATTTTTCCATTTGCATTATAGTTTAAATTTTTTGAATTGGTCTTTTGTTACATCTTGCTTAATGCCACCTATCACATAGGACTCAATTTCAGTTTCTTGTGGTGCATTTTGCATACCCTTACTGTTTAACCAATGGTCGACCCATGGTAAAGGATTCGTTTTTTGTTCGTACTGTGGTGTTAGGCCGATTGACTTCATTCTTCGGTTCGCCATGTACTCTACAAATTGGTGTAATAGTTTTTCTGATAGTCCAATCATACTTCCTTGTGAAAATAGATATGTTGCCCATCTTTTTTCCTCTTCTACTGATTCTTCATACATCTTATATACTTCTTTTTCACAATCTTTTCTGATTTTGATAAAGTCTTTATCATCATTTCTATCATGCCAGTTATTAATAACTGTTTGTGACATTGCAAGGTGTTGACTTTCATCTCTTGCAATCATAGAAATAATCTTAGCAGAACCTTCAAGTAATTTCAATTCACCAAATGCAAACGAACAAGCAAATGATACATAGAACCTTAGTCCTTCTAAGATGTTTACACTCACCATTGCAAGGTACATTTTCTTTTTAAGTTCTTGTAAATCAACTTTACTCTTATCAAGGTGCCATCTGTAACCCATTTCAATTAGGTCGTCATAAGTTTTTGTAACACTCTCAGCTCTTTTTTCAATCTTCTCATCTGTAAGAATAGTATCAAACACTTCACTAGGTTGTGAATATAGATTTTTAATAATGTGCGTGTAACTTCTACTGTGAATTGTTTCCATAAAATCCCATGTAACAATACAACCTTCTAATTCAGGATTAGATACAAATGGTAAAAATGCCAAACATGGACCTCTACCTTGTACACTATCTAACATAGTTTGATATTTTAGATTAGAAGTGAATATGAATTTTTGTTGTTCAGACAACTCAGCATAATCGTTTCTATCTTTTTGTAATGAAATCTCCTCAGGTCTCCAGAAATAACCTAACTGTTGTTGATTCAATTTATCAAAAATAGGATATTTCATATCACTATATTGTTGAACCTGTAGGTCTTCTCCAAAAAACATTGGTTGTTTCATTTGGTCTAATTTTTTATCTTTGTTAAATACGCTTCTTGCCATTATTCTTTTCTTTCCTCTATATCATAAAAAAACTTATCGGTGTCGCCAGCCGTCCATTTTTGTTCACATTCTACACTATACTCTTTGGTGGACACATTGAAGTCTGGAAACTTCAACTCGCTAGGAGTATAACTCTTATCATAAAATATTACTCTGTTGTTCGGCTGAGCTGCAAAGTAACCATTCTCTAATTTCAATATATTAAACGACTTATGTTGTGATGGTACTTCACTATAAGTCACATTTCTTTCTAAATTTGTTGAATTAGCATTGTCTATTGTAAACATATACCAACCTTTATACCATTGTTTGCTTGGTGACAAATATTTACATTGATTGCCAATAAGCATTTGTTTTTCAATAATTGCAATATCATAACTAAAACAATCCCATAACTGCAATTCTGGTAATGATACTTCTCCTTTATAATCTTTTTTCCATACAAAAGCACTAATAGGTAACTTATCATATAAAGCACCATACTCTGGTATATAAGTTTCAAAATATAACGCTCTGCCTTGTATCGACTTTGCTGTTACCCATACGCCTTCAACTAATTCTCCATGACCTTTGTTACCATCATATAGATACTCTTTCTTAACATACACATCAACATGAGGTGTGTTAACACACAAATATGCCATATATTATCTTTCTATATTGTACAGCTATCGCAATCTTCTTCAACTGCTAAAGTTGTGGGTTCGGTTACTTCTACATTATCTTTCCATCCAACTGGATGAGCAGGTTCATCTATATCACTTTTTGAATCATATGTATTCTGATAATAAGAAGTCTTCCAACCTAGTTTATATGTAGTCAATAAGTCTTGTGCCATAATAGACACAGGTACCTGGTTGTCTTCATAATTTTCTGGATTGTAAGACCAATTACCACTAATTGCTTGGTCAAAATACTTTTGCATTACTGCAACGATATTTATATATCCTTCATTCCCTTTCATATCCCATAATAGAGTATAAAAGTTCTTTAGTCTAGGATAATCAGGTACAACTTGTTTTAGTGTACCTTTCTTAGACTTTTTAATACTTAAATAATCTCTAGGTGGTTCAATGCCGTTTGTAGCATTAGAAACCACACTAGAAGATTCAGACGGCATTTGAGCTGATAAGGTGCTATGTCTTAAACCATGCTCTTTGATATCTTTACGGAGTTGTTCCCATTTCATAGTCAGTTTTCTGCTTGAAATTTCATCAACTTCCTTTTTGTAAGTATCAATAGGTAGGATGCCATCTGAATACTTTGTACGGTGGAAATACTCACAAGGTCCTTTTTCTTGTGCAACTTCGTTACTAGCTTTCAATAGGTAATATTGAAATGCCTCTGTTAATTTGTCAACTTCTTTCCACGCTTCTTTATCATCATATTTTAATTTGTTTTTTGCTAGATAGTGTGCAAGACCAATATAACCAATACCAAGACTTCTTCTTGCTTTAGTTGATACTTCGGCTGCCTTAACAGGATATTGTTGATGGTCTATAATTTCTTCTAATGCTCTCACAGCAAGGTCACATAATACTTCTAATTCATCAAGAGAAGATAATTTACCAACATTGATTGCACTTAAAATACATAAAGCAATTTCTCCCTTACCATCAATGTGTTGAATAGGGTCTGTAGGTAATGTAATCTCTTGACATAAGTTTGACATGTAAACTCTATCTTTAAAACTAGAATGAGTATTACAATGGTCAATGTTCATTATATAAATTCTACCGGTTTCAGCTCTTTCTTTGAGCATATCAAAAAACAAGGTTTGTGCTGACACTTTCTTTTTAGCAACACTTGTTTTTCTTTCTGCTGTTCGATATAGTTCGTCAAATTCTTCACTTCCCCATGCCTCATAAAGTTCTGGTACTTCGTGTGGCGAGAAGAGTGTGATGTCTTCGTCATTTATAAACCTTTCATAAAATAATTTAGACAACTGAATTGAATAATCTAATTTTCTAACTCTGTTATCCTCTGTTCCTTTATTGTTCTTCAAAACAATAATATCTTCTATTTCTTTGTGCCAAATTGGGAAGTGAACCGTTGCACTCCCACCTCTAACCCCGTTTTGAGTACAACACTTAACTGTTGCTTCAAACTTTTTGAGGAATGGTACAACTCCTGTGTGTTGTACTTCACCACCTCTAATTCTCGAATTGATTCCACGAATACGACCGGCGTTAATACCAATACCAGCCCTTTGTGCAACATAACTGCCAATAGCCATATCACTACTGAAAATACTAGGCAAAGTATCATCAACATCAACCAACACACAACTAGCATACTGCTTAATAGGTGTTCTAACACCGGCCATAACCGGAGTAGGAATATTGATTTTAAATCTTGAAATAGCGTCATAATATTTTTTAACATATGTCAATCTCTTTTCTTTTGGGTACTTGGCAAATAGTGTAGCACTAATCATCATATACATAAATTGAGGTGTTTCAAATAATTCACCTGTACTTCTATCTTGCACTAGATATTTGTCAACTACTTGTTGTAGACCAGCATAAGTGAAATCATAATCACGCTCATGTGTAATCCAGTTTTCCATTCTATCAAAATCTTTTTTGTCGTACAATGATAATATTTCTTTATCATAAATTTGTTTATCGACACACTTATTAACATGATTGAAGAAATGTGGGTGGTCCCATAATTTACCGAAAATTTGTTTTCTTAGACTATAGAGTAATAGTCTAGCAGCTACATATTGATAATTAGGATTGTCTAAAGAGATAAGGTCAGAAGCGGACTTAATTAGAATTTTTTGAATTTCATCTGTGGTCATACCATCATAAAATTGTAGACCACTTGACATCTCTACCTGAGATGATGATACGCCAGTTATATCTTCACAAGCATACTCAACCATTTCATGTATCTTTTCAATGTTAAGAGGTTCACTACCTCTGCCGTTTCTTTTTTGTACATTTAATATCTCTTTATTTACCATTCATTTCTCCTAACATTTCTTATAGTAACTTAATTTGGTTAACGCTTCTAACTGAGCAAAGGTGTTGTTACTTATAATAGTTTGCACCTCAGCCTTACTCATTCCAGATAGAATCATATCATTAATGTCTTTATGTCGCATGTCATCTGGCCACACGACAAGGTTGTAATCTTTCTCTACCACATCATACATTCTTTTAATAATTTCTTTGTTTCTCGGTTCATTATCAAATATATATGTTATATTAACAGGTTCTATTCGTAATGTCAAGTCTGCACCGGCAGCTGCCAAACAATTATTTAAAAACATACTATCTATTGGTCCTTCGACTATAGTAATATGGTCTTGTAGATTAACAGTATCTAAACCATAAACCTTTTGTTTATTCTCGTCTAACTTAATAGTTAGATATTTCGGTTGTTCTTTGCCGAAAGCACGGCCTTGAAAAGCGAATACTTTTCCGTCTTTGTCATAAAAAGGTATAATCAATCTAGGGTGTTCACCTTTAGTATGACTAAATGTATTTGGCTTCACTTTGTTAACAAAAGCCATAAACTTGTCACTTAAATATAATTTAGAATAATACGAATCAGGTATCTTTCTATTTTTTACATATTGTAATACTGGATGGCCTTCTTTCAGTTCGCTGACCGATTGAAGACCGTCTAATATGTTTACCTCTTTAAAATCTGGTTTAAAATCTGTAAACTTCGGCTGGGGCGTGGAGGGTGCCGACCCTTTGTATCTTTCTAATAAGTATGATTCGTATTTCTTATTATCAATGAATTTTAGGAAGTTTGAAAAAGATTGTCCTTCGCCACAGTTATGGCATTTGAAAAACATATCATTTTTCACTCTATAGAAGTATGCTCTAGCCTTTGTCTTGTTCTTCTTAGAATCTCCACAATGTGGACATCTAAAGTTAAAAAGATAGTCACCTTTCTTCTTAAACTGCGACAATCTGGCAGACACTTCATTTATGTATTTTAAATCAATATAACTCGACATAGCAACTCACATTATATAGTAAACTTATTCATTTGTCAATGGTGGAAAAAACTTTCCAGTGAAAAAATAGCACCGAGGTTTCCAGCGCTGTTTTTTTGACCAATCTATTCCAGTTGGTCTACTTCATCATCTCTAGGATTTCGTGACCGTTTAAGGCTATAAACCACCCTATAACAACAGCACCACCCATTATTAACCATCTGTACTTCTCTAGTATACCAACTCTCCCGCCAATGTCAAGCTTCATTTGTCGTATCTCTAAAAGTAATTTCTTTTCTACTTGTTGGATTTCTTTTGATAATTCTGTATGAACTCTGCCTATCTCACCAGCTCGTTCTTTAAGTTTATCAAATATAATATCATCAATCTGTTCTTGCCTAGCAATCTTCTCTTCGTGTACGGCTAACATCTGTTTTATAGATGTAGATACATCTGTTAACTTTTCAATAGCAGTATCTAATCTACTATTTAAATTGTAGGCCTGCTCAATGTCTTTTTTGACACCTGCAACTTCTACCTTTAAGTCGGTGATACTATCTGCCATTTAATCTCTCTCTCTCGTTTAATGCTTAACAATCCTTGCAAGGACGGAATAAAAGGTCTAATCATTCTTACTTGATGATAACATAATTGTAGTTATCTTTTTTCTATATTGACCTCTATACTTATTTAGGTATTTACGCCGTTAAACGAATGTTTAATTCCTCACATCTTCTCATTATGTAGAGTTTTTTCTGCGTTTTCCTCCTCCTTCTATCTTTTTGTTTTCTAATCTGAACCCAATTATCAAATAATAGGTATAATTGTGTTCTATGGTCGGTTCTTCTTCTTTTCTTAATTACTTGATATAGTTTCCTATGTTGTAATCTAGTCAATCAGCCTCCTTTTTAGTTGTTAGAAAATATTATGATATATTAAGCATCCTCCTTCTTCATCACCGGTTTATAAATTGTTATTAATTCTTCTTTACCTTTTACTTTAATTTTATCAACTTCAATAGACTCGACATCTTTGAGTTGTTCCATTGTATAAGAAGAATATAATGTAGCAAGAATATTACCTTTCTTATCTTTGTAATTTCTTGTCGCAGCCTCTAGTCTAGCAGCTAAGTTAACTGCGTCACCAATGACTGAGTAGTCAAACCTCGTGTCACTACCCATATTACCAACAATACATGTACCTGTGTTAACACCTGAACCTATGTTGATTTCTGGTAGCCCTTTATCTTTAAATTCTTTCTTTAATAATGCCGTTTCTTTAGCACACTCTATACTCGTCTTAACAGCCATCTCCGCATGGTTAGGACAGTCTAAGGGTGCGTTCCAGAATGCCATTATGCAATCGCCCATGTACTTATCAATTGTTCCACCATTGTCTAATACTATCTTACTCATTCTATTTAAATAATCATTTATGACAGCAACTAATCCTTCGGGGTCGTTTTGATTTTTATAGTATTCTGAGATAGGTGTAAACCCTACAATATCCATGAATAAAAATGACATCTCTTTTCTCTCACCACCTAGTTTTAATTTACTAGGGTCTTTCTGTAGTATTGCAACCTGTCTAGGGTCAAGGTATGTTTCAAATTGTTTTCGTATCTGTTGTTTTAATTTAAATTCTAATATAAATCTGTTGAATATACTATGTAAACCAACAAACATTATTGTTACTAAAATCCATGTAACATCTACTAACATCAATTTATTATTGAAGAAGTAAGTTGTACTATACACTGCTATGCCTGAAAAGGCAACCATTAAAGCGCCAACAACATAGTAAGGAGTAAATCTTGTAACTACTACTATAACACTTCCTACTAAAAAGGCAACAGCTATTTCTAGTAACCATGATATATCTACTCTTGTGATGTTAATACCATCTATTACTGTTTGTACTGTTGAAGCAACTGCAACATAATCATATTGTGGACCTGTTGGTGAGGCAATCACACCACCTAATCCCTCTGCTTTCATACCAATGATAATTGTTTTGCCTCGTAAACTAATTTCATTTGTATCTAAATCTGCCAATGAGATTTCAGGATAAGATTTATTCCAAGATAACCATATTCTTGCGTGTTGGTCTGTTTTGATTGTTGCAAAACCTGGTACTCTCATAGCAATAATACCTGAGGCGCCTGACTTAACTTGATAACTAGGGTCACCAACGGCAACTCTAATTACTTCTATTGCAATGTTTGGATAAACATCATTACCTATTTTCATAAGCAATGGCATTCTTCTTACTACACCATCTATTTCTGTACTAACATTTGTTACACCAACACCAGCTGCATTGTCACCAATCTCTGGTATCGGACCAACCATTCCTGGCCATGAAAATAACCACTCTAATGGATTACCAATCTTGGCAACACCTCTAGGATAACCATTCTTAGTTGTTTGATTTGAACCTGTTTGTGCAACAACAACATAATTGTTTTGTAAAACTTTTGCTAAGTAATCATCACCACCCAATCTATCTGGTTCTGAAAATAAAATAGGTAGAACAATTACACCTGCACCTTGAGCGCTTAGTTGTAATATTGTATCGGCAAGTACATCTCTTTTCCAAGGCCATTGACCATTCTTTTCTATAGACTTTTCATCTATAGTAATTACTACAATGTCTTTTGAGATTTCTTTTTGTTGAGATTGAAAAAGTAGGTCAAATGATTTTAACCTTAGAATTTCTTTTACTTGTGGTTCTTGGAATCCAACCCAAGTCAGAATGAATAATGTTACAAAGGCAAATGCCCAATTGGTAAATATCTTCTTCATCTATTATTATTTAGTTTATCCTTTTTTCTATTTTCCAAAATTCTGTTGGTGTTGTAAAATTTTTATTCCACTCTTTATTAATTCTATCATATTTCCAAGCAATATGTGTCACCCATACCACACATGCTGTAATTAATAGTCCACATACTAAAAAATATATTTTTTCTTTTGTGTTATATAGTTCATACATTTCTCTCTCCTTTGTATGTCTAGTTTTGCGTTACTGTTGCTGAGCAAGTATTTGTGGAACAATTTTGATAAAGATAATAATTCTGTCCTGTACTACTATCTTGTGTTAAATCTATCGTTGAGGGATTGCCACTTAAATTAATTGTTGCATTGTGGTCACCACTTCCGTCTTGTGTTAAATCTATTGTATGATTATCAGTCAATGTTATCTCTGCATAGTGGTCGCCTGTACCTTTTTGGTCTACTGCGACATTATTACTACCATCTATATCTAAAAACAATTTCTTATTTCCTGTTTCTGTTTGGTCTACATCAACAGTATTACTATTACCTACTATAATGACTGACATATAATGTTCACCAACATTATTGATTGCTGATTGGTCTAAGTCTACATTGTTTGATGAACCTGTTATATCTAATGAAGCTCTTTGGTCTTGATTTTGTGTGACTGCAACAGTATTAGATGAACCTGTTATATCTAAACCTAAAACATTATCAGAACCAATTTGGTCTAAATCTAAATTATTATTATCTCCGTTTATAACAGCTGCTGAAGATAAGTCTGTGCCTATAATTAAGTTATCATCACCGTCTTGTAATATATTTAAAGTATTACCATCACCTGTTTGTGTAACATAAATTTGGTTACCATTTACAGATTTATTTCTAAATGTATTAAATTCTGTCGTTTGAGTTGAAGTTATACCGGCAGTAGGTGTGGGTTCTGTGGTTGAATATGCTGAGCTGGGTACCAAGGCTACTGAACCAGATTGGTCCCAATATAATTTGAAAGCGGCACCGCCACCATTCTCATACCACCAGGCGTCTATGTAATATGTTTGTCCACCTGTTAGTGTTTGGTCTGTAGAAATATAGTTCCAACTGCCAGGAGCCTGTTCATTCCAATCATTGATAACAACTGTGCTGTCTATCTTCATGTAAACACCGTCATCAGCATACAGATAGAATTGTATGTCCTGTGAACCTGTGTCAGGTATGGTGATGTAGCCATAGAAGTTGACTATCACTCTTTCATTCCTGCCTGAGTCTAATACAACGCCACTACCCCAATTGTAATTCAAACTAGTCACCGTGCCTGTACTCAATACTGTGCCGTAATACAAACTACCACCGTTGCCTGGGAAACTTGGTCTGGCACCTGTGCCGGCGTAGGTCTTGTAGGTCAAATCTGCCATTGCTTTGGTGGATAGAGTTGCGAAACATAAAAACAATCCAAACCACAACGCCACAATAAACCAATTGTTTGGGTCTTTATTGATTTTGTTGAATGTAGATTTGATTACTGCCTTCGCCAAGAGTATAATCCCTAATTTCTGTATCTTGTTGTGTAACATTTATTATGTATCCATTTTCTTGGTTTAATCTTAATACTATATTATTTCCAGCTGCGTCTGTTCTTGTCCAAACCCACTCAGGACTTTCATCTAATAAGATAATTCCAAATTCGTCTTTACCTGTTTTTCTTTTATCTTTTCCTTTATCAAATTCACTTCTCATTTGTAAGGCAAGTTGTTTGTTTAGTTGGTCTAAAATATCAACTAAAAAATTCTGTTCTAAGAAATCAATATCTAATGCTGTTGCGTATTCATCTTCTTCGGTTTCTAATAAGTCAACATCTAAATCATCAAACTTTAAGAAGTCAATGTCTAATGCATTAGCAACACCATTTAATATCTTATCTTGTTTAATGGCATCCACCAATTTAGCAGGTCTTCTAACAATCAATAAGTTATTAATTAAATCTTCATCTAAATCTAACAATACTGGTTTTAAAGGACTACTTTCAGGTGTATCTACTTGTGTTGCCTGAAATGCCTGATTTAATATAACTTGGCCTGCGTCACTCTCAACTGATATTTCTCCAACAAAACAATTGCCACTTGTATCACAACTTGGTAATAATATAATGGTAGATGAACCTAACTCATCAATAGTCATAGCAAAGTCTGTACCTCTAACTGACACGGTTGCTGTAGGTGTTTTAATACTTACATTTTGTGCCGAGTTCTTTGCAATCTGACCACTTGCATATCTAACTGTACCTAAAGTTGCTTTTAAGGACAACTTACCGGTGTTAGTATTAGGGTCATAAACAAATTCATCTATGATAAGTTTAGAATGTGAAGTTACATCTACTCTAGTATCATCTATAAATTCAATTGCAACTTGACCTTTACCAGTTTTAACTGTGTCATAAGAGAAGACATCAAGGTTCTTTTCTACTTGAACTTCTTTTTTGTCTTCTCTTTCAATAACAGAATTACCTTTACTTAATGTAACACCACCAATAGAGTTGGCGTTACCTTTTGTTGGTAAAATCGTAAGGGTTAAGAGTATGCACCCAATTATAAAATTTAATGCCTGCATATGCTATCATTCCTGTATATAATATAATTAAAAACCAATCCATATTAATCTCTCTGTATAATACCAATAGTGTGGTTATCACCACTAGTTGTTAAGTTTATTATGTTATCGTTTACACCTGATTGTGTAATATCAACATCAGCAATACTTCCTGTGTGTGAGTGTACTAATGTATGTCCGTTAACATCACCGTTTCCGTCTATGTCAATTAAGTAATTATTAGTATCACCATTAATTGTTATAGTTAAGATTGCACTTGTACCATCTATTGTTGCAGCTACTGTGTTACTATCTGAACCAGATTGTCCTACAATGTCCACATCAGCATTTGAAGCGTCACTTGTTTCTCCTATGTCTAAGTCAATATCGTTTGATGAACCAGTAAAGTTAATTACTGCGTTTACACTTCCACAAGATGAGTTACCACCTGTACTATCACAATTTAAATCTACATCATTTGAATCACCAGTTAAATTAATAACACCTGTGTATGTGGCACCGTTAATTTGATAAGTAATCACATTTGAGTTACCAACTTGGTCGATATTCAAATTTGTTGTAGCACCTGTAGAAGTCGAAGCTGTTCCAGATGAACCAATTGTATTATTTTGTCCGTCTTGTAATACATCTAATGTTAAGTTAGCACCAGATTGTGTAACATATATGTCGTTGGCAAAAGATGGACTCATTACGATAAACATAACAAACATAATATAACTTGTTATTTTTTTCATAGCTTTTTGTCCTTATAACTACTCGTTATGAATAGTTTTTTTTGTTTTTTCCTTTTTAAATTTCCAAAATCCTTGTTTCTCACCTGAATGTATCAGTTCCAAAACTGCAAACTCGATAGCAGTTCTTATTGCATAATTAACAGGTTCGTTTATCGCTACACCTGTTTCTATCTCTAAAGCCTTTGTACCCATGTCTAAGAACCTGAATACATCGCCGCCTGTACTATGACTTGCAATAGTTTTAGTCACATTTGTTGTTAATAATATTTCACCAGATTGTACTGAAACAATCCTCATTGCAACTGTTACTTGGTCTACTCTGTATTGGTCACTAATACCAATACCAAAGTACCTTGCACCTGCACCACCTGAAGAAGTGTTACTATCGTAGCCAACAATACCACCTTCTATTAATAAGCCTGCAAAAAGCATAGGCTTCAATACATTTTCTATCTTCGCTTCACCATCATATAAATCTCTTGTACTTCTAATCAATTGTCTTTCTTTGACTAGATTATCTAAACCGTTTCTTTCAACAACTTGAAACCAATCACCATTTGATACTGATTTCAAAGCACTAATAACAAATGCGTCACTACCTTGTGTGACTGCCGTTGATAACTGAGAAAACTTTGTACTTGGTTTTCTTTGACCAGTTAAATCCATAAACCTATAAACTGCAATGGTAATCTTAGGCTGACCATCTAACTTAGGTATATTTTTTAATAATTCATTTGTTGGAGTTCCCTCAATGTATGGTAAATCTCCTTTAAATGTATTATTATCTTTATAGTTAGCAGCACACCCACTCAACACTAGCCCCAATATGGCAACCATTAATATTCTAAACACTAATCTCTCCTTGCGTCTTCTTTGCCGTCTGCTCTACTAATTCTTTCTTCGTCTTGTCTTAAATTTAATGCGTCTGATATTTGTATGTCTAGTTTAATCATATCATTGTTCATGTTCTTAACTCTGTTATCTAAACCCATAATAATACCATGCATACCTTTTACTTGACCTACTACCGACTCTAAAATGTATTTTATAATTAGAAATATAAAAAATCCCATAACAATTGAAGCTGCGACAGGAAGACCAAACTTAGCTAATATATCTAAAAATAGGTTCATACTAGAATACGAAATCTCCTATTGGTACACTCATAGTAGTAACTGTACCGTTCTCATCTGTTATTGTTAATGTAATAATCTCAGTTGTGGTATCTTTAACCCAATAAATGGTCGCACCCTCAACTGTAGATGTGCCACTTGTTGGACATGTTGTTGTTTCACTATCACAACCTGTACCAAACATATTGTCAACCAATTGTTTAGATAGGTTGGCATAAATTCTACTCTCCACATTAGCAATAAACTTGTTAATTGTGGTGTTCTTTGCCTCTCTTTCAGCGGCCGCAGCTACTGATTTAGCCTCATCTTCATTTGCTTTCTTTCTTTGAGATTGCAATTGGTCTATAGATAAGACATGATTCGAGTATCCATTGCCACTAAAGGCTGGATTTTTAAATTCATGTACTAAGTCTGAAGCTAGTATTGATGTATTCAAGAGGGTAAATGTAAAAAGCACTACTAACATCATAGTTTTTAATGATGTTTTCATACGGATATTTATAAGAAAGAGTCAGTTAATTGACAGAGTTCTTATTTTTTCTTCTTGGAATTTTCTCGGAGAGTAAGTACGGTGTTAAGTTTAGACCTTAATCTAATTAAATCATTGTCTAACATTCTAATTCTGTCTATTAAAGCAATCAAAACACCGTTCATTTCACCTAATTTTACTTTAATTTGTGTTGTAATATAGAGGTATATAAAATAAACAAACCAACCCAAACCAATAGCGGCCAGCGTTGCAAATCCATATCTATTTAATATATCTACTATGTCCATTACTTTTGTCTTATAGAGTCAATGAAATTATATACTCGGCCGAATTGTTTATCAATACTTACCAAGTCTTGTTGTATCATTGCTACCAACAATTGTAATTCCATTAATGTTACTAATGTCCAGGTAGCCAGTCCCATTAATATGGTACCTAACAAACCTATTAACATTGTATTAGTTTTTCGTGTCATCTTTATCTTCTTCGGCCTCGTAATATTCTTTATACTTATCTAACAAGGCATTTGTCTCCATCAGTTTATTTCTAATCTGAGCGAAGTTTTTTGCTAACAATTCAAAGTCTTTATCTGTCAAACCCCATAACACCGGGTCTATACCATCAGCTTCTAATTTAGCAAATACTTCAGCGGCATTTTCACTTGTAATAATATGCCATTGAAGTTGCTCCATTTGTAATGGAGTTGGTTTATCTAAATTTAGTTTTGCTCTTGGTACTTCTTCTTTAAATATGCTTAATTCTTTTACACTACTACAACTAGTAAGGAATGTAATTAGGATTAGCGATAGAAGGACACTCTGTATTGATTTCAGACTTCTTTGTAGCATTAATCTCTTTCTCCGTCAATGGTGAACCACTTGCTATTTCTATACATCTGTTAGCTTTGACACTAGCAGCGTTAGTAATTCTTTCAATTGATTTAGTTCTTTCAATTGCAAGTAGACCAACATCTCTGTTTTTTTTATTAAATCGTTTATCTAAATCGGCAAAATCTGTTTTTAATTTACCAATCAGGTCATTCATTTCTTTGTTAGCCCCTAGTATGGCTTCAAAGTCTTTTTTTTGGTTTTGAATTAGTGTTTTTTGTGATGAAACGGCCTCTTCTAGTTTGATTGCGTTCTCTTTTAGTATTGCGTTATCAGCTTTCAGTTTATACATGTAAGCGACACCACCTGCTAAAGATGTTACCATCAAACCAACCATTACTAGTTTAGCCGTTCCAAACATAATTTATTTCCAGAATTTTAATTTAGATGAAATTTTTAGTAAGTCTTCAAACTTTTCGTTGACATACCAACCTAAAATAAAACCTATTATTAGTCCTATTGTTAAAAACATATTATTTGTCCCCTATTTTAGCGTTTCTTTTTCTATGACCATTCCACGCAACAAAGCCACCTATTCTTAATGACCAGTATGCTAGATAATTCATAAGATAAAATCCATTTATTTCAATGTTGATATCTCTAAAGATTTCATCTGCTCTCTTTTGTGATATAACACCAAGTGTTTCTTTTTTACCATGTTTTAATAATGTTTGATACTTGTAGGCATAATCATGTACAAGACCACCTATTAAAAGTACACCAACTGGTGATAAAAATGGGTGTAAGAATTTTGGAATACTTGCACCATCAAATTTAAAACCTTTTGGAATAACATATTTTTCTCCGTTTAAATCATAAACAAAGTCTTTTGAAATTTCCCAATGTCTAGTGCCTAACAACCACATTAAAATCATTTTAAAAAAACCTTTACCTTTTGTTCTAATAGGTATAGGTCTCATTAAAGGGAATTCACTATATGAAAATGTATAACATTTTGATTTCTTTTTATCAAAAAGATTGATAATAAATCCAATAATGATTAATGCAATTAGAATTGACCATTGCCAAAACTTAACTGCTAAAGTTACTAATATTTCCATATTTCTCCTATTTCTTTATAATACCTTTTTTGACTAAATGTCTATGTAATGGTGTTCCCTTTACATCTTTACTTGATTTGATACTACGAACACCCTTAGGTGGAGTATCTCCTAAACTGGCAATTGGGGCTAAATGTGATACACCACCTAGTCTTGCACCGGTGGTACCTATGTATTCTTTAAACTTCTTCATCAAATTGTCCAGCGTGTGGTGTATTGTTTTGTAAATCTTTAATGAATTTATCGTGAAATGTTTGTTTTTCTTTTACAACTTTAATTTCTTCTTTTACAATGCCACTTTTCTCATCAATCTTGTCTTCTAGTTTGTTAAGAGTTTCATTAATACCTCTTAATACTACATTGTTGTTGTCAGAGTTTTCTTTAACAGATTGCCCCATTTTTTTCATAATAACTCTTTTTAAAACATCTTCAACATCTTTTTTCTTTTTACCATTTGGATTCATATCAACACCACCATGAGCTACTGCGTTTGTTGGAGCGTCTTCATCCATTTTGTTAATGATTTCATCAATCATTTCTTTATAATGCTTTGGCATAATTGTCCTCCGATACTAGTTCGCCATCTTTTTCATATACACTCATACCGAAACAAGTCATGTATGGTTCATCATTTATTTCTGGCATTTCTCTTACTTCATTTAACATCATATTATATAGATTTTCTTTTTTAAGATATGTAACAACAGCTGACTCAATTAAGTCTTTGTGTTGTGACATTGATTTGTCTTCTTTAATAAGCAAAGCTAAAGCAACGGCAAATGAACCTAATCTACTGCCCAATCCTACTTTCTGTAGTATTCTTTTTAAATTGAATACAAATCTGTGTAGCATTGTATAGTGTTTTCGGTCACTACCTTTTACTTCTTTCATTTTCTTTAATGACTTACCATCTTCGTCAATAATACCTAGTTCAAAAGCCTTAAACTTTTTGAAAGGTGTTACTAACATCTTTACGACACGGTAAGTAATTATTAAATCAATTGCTCTACTCATAAGTTCTTTAACATTTCCTCTATGTTCTTATCTGTTTCTATACTATTTAATTCGTGTGGATATAGGTACTCCAGATAGTTCAAACATGTTTTTAATATTGGCCAATACTTTTCATCAATCTTATATAGTAACAATGTTATTGCCACTTCAGCACTAAAAACATTCTGTAATACAACAAGGTGGTTTAAAATTAATCGTATTTTAATTTCACCTGTTATATCATATTTACGAAATAACCTTTTAAGATATTTAAATCGTTTAATGTCATCATAAAACTCTATCTCTGTTTCCAAAGTAGGGTTATCATAATTTTGTTGAGCAAACAACAACCAATTATCTTTGGTTATCTCTTTGAACATATAAAATCTATACTAATTTAGCAAAGACTTTAGACGAACCGTTTTCTAGTTTTTCAAAACTAACTTCTAGTTTTAAACCACCTTCTTTTTTATGAGATATACCATCATCATTAATATCGGAACCGTCCACATCTTTACCAAATCTTCCTCCGAACTGACTAACTTCACCTATAACCGAACCTTTAGTACCTTCCATTGCTGGTAGTTTTACTTCTAGTCCAATTGTTTTCAGTTTGTTTGTAAGTTGTTCAACTGCAGCTGTAGGATTTAAATATTCCTGCATTGCAATAGAGCCAACAAACGCATTTACCATTTCTAATACTTTAGGGTCATGTATATTGTGAACACCAATGTTACCATCTTCTACAGAGTTAACTTCAGGTGTACCAACAGACATATCTTCTTTAACATGTTGTTTAAAAGTTTTCATCTTTTCTCCTGTTAAGTCTTCTTCGAAATCCTCCAAAGACTTTTCTTTAATATGTTGTTTTAAAGTTTTCATTTTTTCTTTTTTTCAGTTGACATTTCAATAAGTTTATTTACTTGTTGAATAGCACCATTGATTGCATTTAAGTTTGCTTTCATCTGAGCCATGTCATTTGTTATTTTATTAATTTGAGAATTCATTTTATCAAAATCTGCTTGTAAAAGTTGTTTCTCTTCGTTCAATTGTTCTATTGATATAGTCATAATATTTCCTTATTTTATTAAGCAACTGCAAAACCGAAGCCGCTGATTACATTCCAATTTGAATTCTTAAACATTAATGTTACTGTTTCACCAGGTGCATTTAATGTAATTGTAGTTCCGCCTCTTAAATTAGAAGGTGTGATTACAATATCATTAGAGCCTGCTGTTGATACATTAATAATTGTTTTAATTTGTCCGTTTGCACCGTCAGCTAGTGTACAAGGCGCACCTGCTGAAGTAGCGTTTACCTCAGTTACCGCATTTGTAATTTCAATTGCTGTTGATGTTGAACCATCACCTGTGATTGCTTGTGATGTTGAATTCAATCCAATCCATGTTGGAATATTATTGAATACATCTTCAGCTGTGATTTTTTTATTGATTGGTGTTCCACTTGGGTCATCTACTACATGAAACAAGTCAACGCTTGCTAAACCGTCACCAAGGTCGGTTAATTGCGTGATTTTTTTATCTGCCATTTTTTTTCTCCTGTTAACCCCATATGGGGAATTCTACTGTAGGTAAATTCCTACATCACTTTGTTTATATTATTTATACAAATAGAGGTGACCCATTTCTGAGCCACCTCTAAAAGTGGTATTAAGCGGCGTTAGTTAATACTGATAGAGTTTCGTGTTGTACTCTACCTGCTCTACCGCCTGAACCTGTAATTTTCAAGTTCCAACCTGCATGAGCAGCTCCGTCTGCGACTTCACCATCTGCGTAGTTGAAAAGACCAATAGTTTGGCCTGTAATAAAGTTATCTGCTGTTGTGTCTTCAAACAAATCTGTTCTATTTGCTGAAGATGTTTCTTTTCTGATTGCGGCTACAGCCCATAAAGGTGCTCCAGCGGCGCTATCAGCTGATGTTTGCATTGACATATTATTCTCTCCCTTTTAGTTAAATAATCGGTACTCAATTCTTAATATAGTACCACTATTTATAAGGAGGAATGATTAGAAACCTAGTTTTTTCAACTCGGCGATAGTTTGAGAGGCTGTTTTGAATGTGATACCTGTACCACCTGCTTTATTAAATTCAGCAGTATTCTTTTCATAATCATCAATCAGTATAGAACCAGGCGTTGCATAGTTCTTTTTCTGACTTCTCATTACAAGATTGATTTTATTACTAGGTATTCCAGTATTTTTCATAGCCCATTTCTTCTTGCCTGGAATGCAATTAGGGTCAAATGCATGTTCTACATATGCACTTAGAATGTGTGGTTGATATTTCTTAACGAAAGAAAATAGTTTCTTTCCTTCATTCAACCATGGTCCGTCAGACCAAAACTTCTTGTTTGCAATGATTGGATCCCATCTCTCTTTTCTTCCGAGTTTAGTCCATTGATTAATTGTAAGACCTGTGGTCTGTTCAATGTTCTTCACAAAGTCAAAGAGTACGCCATCCATATCGAGGTATATTCTTGGTAAATTTTTCATAGTGTATCCTTTTTTATTATGTCTTATTATAACACATTGTTACACATAAGGCAAGCGAAAAAGGTCACCTTTCTGTCGCAGCTAGTATTTTATTTGAGGTTTTGTGTCTATTTCCGTAGGTTTGTCACCTGTCATAGTAGTTTTTCTTTTCAAGTCTTTCTCATCTTCTTCTTTATTTTTAGGTGGCACTACAGTTTCAAGACCTTCTTTTTTAGGTTTAGACTTTGGCTTCTCATCATCTTTATCGTAAGCGTCTTCTTCGTTTTTAGCCTTGTGCATTTTGTCAATCTTATTAAAGAAAGCTGACTTTTCTTTAGGTGTCATTGAACCAATGCCTCTACCTGTTTTTTCTAATTCTTTTTTAAATTTATCTTGATATCCAGACTCTAGTTGAGTTGCTTTTGCTACAACTTCTTCTAGTGAACCTGGTTTGTGTGTTAAATAATTTGACATTTTAGTTTCCTTTTACCTTAGCAGCTAAGTCTTTATCTGCACCGCCCCATGTTCCAGAGGATTTTGTTATGAATGAATTTACTCTAGCGAAAGCCCATTGTTGCTGTGTAGTACCTGGTCGGTGTCCACCTCTCCATGCAGCCATGCCTCTATCGTAAACTTGTTTTAGAATACCATATGGCATTCCAGATTTTTCAGCTTTGTTTTTCAAACCTTCAATTTGTTCAAACAACTTTTTAGCTGGGTGGTCTTCGTTTTTAATACCTTCGTTAGTTCTTTTAAGAACATTCTGAACATCTGGATGTAATGATAAACCTTTTGCAATCTTTTCAATTGCTGCTACAGCACCTGAATAATTACCACCTTTGTATCGTTTATCGTTTGCAACACCATATGCCATTTTAATTTGTTGTGATGTAAACTTTGAAGTGTCTTCGTTTATTTTTTTAAGTTTCATGTAATCAGAAAGGTCCATACTTGTAGCGCCAGTCTTACTGAATTTATTATCAGGATAACTTGGGCTGAAAAATGCTACTACTTTACCATTGACAATATGTTTCCATTCTCCATAACGGTCTATATCAATTTGACCGTGTTTAGAATTCTTAAATCTAGGATACATTCCACCACCTGGTTGTTTTTTCCAGTTTGGATTTTTTCTAATATCATCAACACTTTCTTTAACTTCTTTTTTCACACCTTTAGGTCTAACTTCTACGGTAACTGCTAAAAATTCATCATCTTCACCACCTTCTACATCAATGTAAATATCATCTTCACTTACACCTTTATCTTTTAAATATTTTTTAATTGTTTTAACATCTTCCTCTGCGTCATACTCTTGTGATGGTTCATATTCTTTTACCATATTCATTGTACCATCATCACGAGTTTCTATGTCAATTGTACCATCAGTAATATTTTTTTCTAAATCTTTTTTAGCTGTAAATGAATCTACTTGTGATTTTTGTTTTTTAGGTTTATCTTCATCTTTTTCTACATATTTACCATCTTTTTTCTGGTAAATATCTTTCCAATCATCACCATACATTGTATCTAATACTTTTTCAATCTCTTTTTCATCACCTGATAATGTAATGTCATCACCTTGCATACCATCTTTAGATTTCATTTTTAGGCCAGATTTTTTAATTAACTTTTGTAAATCTTTATCTGAACCATCTAAATCACCTAATGTAATAGATGATTTGCCACCTGTACCAGAAGATTTAGATTTATCTTTTTTAGGTTCATCTTTTGATTTATCCGACTTAGGTTCTTTGATTGGTTTCTCATCTTTACCAACTTTAGTTAAGTTACCACCAATAGACTTGTGAGTTACTTTACCATCTGTACCATATCTACCAAATTTCATGTAAGTTAAACCCATACCTTTTGCTTTATCAGAAGCTTCTGATTCATCTAGGTTTAAACTTTCTTTAATTCTATCTTTAAACTTTGCAATTGTTTTTTTCTTATCTGATTTTTCTTTTTCTTCAGCTTCAGTTTTAGCAGCTGCGTCTTTAGTCATTTTATCTTTCAAAGCTTTGTATGCAATACCAATTTGTAATAATGGTTCACCTGTTTCAGGATTGACCATTTTTTGAGTTGACTTTTGTACATTTTTAGCTTTATCTGTTTCTGCTTTTTGTTTTAATTGAGCAATTTCATTTTCTTTTTGTTTTAATTCATTTGAAAGTTTATTAGAGTCATCTTCTTCTTCGTTAATGGATTCTCTAACACAATTAGGTACTTGTTTACCACCCTTGTCTTTCATACCAACTTGTTTGTAACCTACCCAACAAGCTTCTGTAATAGGGTTGTAGTTGTCCTCGTCAGCGCTTTCATCTATTGTATAATTCTCTGCTCTTACTGTTGCACCATAAAAGTTTTTAAGGTCAGTAGCATACTTATTAAGGTCTGCACCGTTACCATCTATCTTTAAGGCCTTTTGATTACCAGTAATAGTAAAACCTTGTTTTGCTAAATCAGTTGAAGCTTTTGACATATCAGCATGTGAATTAAAAGATACGGTCATCTTTTTGAATTCATGTATCTCTTCTTCACCAAGAATACTCTTAACGGTGTTAACATCTAGTTTCATTAACTTAGCAATCTCAGCTGCTGTCTTACCATCTTTTTGCATTTGGTCTATGTCAGACATTCTACCTTCAGCAAGTTGTTCTTTAACTGCAACTACTGTAGCTGCCATATCACCTTGAGCGAATGATACATCACCATTTTTTCTTTTGTATAGATAGAAAGGACTTGTTCCTGGTTTACCTTCAATTTCTAATTTGACTTTATCTGTATTGTACTTTGCACTTCTAGTCTTGTTCTTAACTACAAATTTTTTAACAGTAGTACCAGACATTGTTGAATTATAAGTGATAGTCATTGTATCGCCTTTTTTCAAACTATCAAATTTCTTTCCGTCTATTTTACCCTCTGTAATTTCTATTTCATTCTGTGTAGCTTCGTCTAGTATTTCTACTTCTTCTAGTCTTAATTTTACACCAGCTGGTCTAGGTATATTCTTTTGAATCATTTTGGTCATTGCCATAACTGATAAGAAAGGAATATCTGCCTTGAAAATATCTACAAGACCACTATCTGGAATATTTTTAAACATTTGTGATAGTTTGTTAGCATTTGCAATTGAAATCTTTTTACCTCTCATCACTTCGTATTCTTTTTTAAGTCTAGCAATTTGAGAAGCACTAAAGTTTTCTTCTAACTGTTCATTTACATCTGGATTATTTTCCATATAATGACCAACACTATTCATATAATCTTCAGCAGAGGTAATTTTAGATTGTACCCAAGCCTCTATATTGTAATCGTCACCTTTTGATTGTAAAATAGATTGTAATTTAGAAGCATACTGTGAAATAGTTTTTAATTGACCAATAGCCATAGATACTTCATGGTCTTCGGTTGCTTCAATTAAATCTGAAATTACATTAATTTTTGCATGTTTAACTGCTACTTGTGTAGGAACATCCAGTTTAGCAATCATAGATTTAATACCAGGTGTTATATCTTTTTTGCTTTTAGTTGCCCACACTTTTTTTAAATTTGCTAATTGTGTGTCTGTTAGGGTTCCACTTAACCCGAAGTCGTTAGCTTCTTCATTTAATTTGACCTGCCCATAAGCGTCAGCCATTGTTTGTCTATAGTTTGTCATTAGTTATTTACCTTTGCTCCCGCTCTCCATTGATAACAACTCCAATATCTAGCTTTTGTTTTTGGTCCTGGATTATCACAATTGTGCCTCGCTCTAAAAGATTTTCTTCGAGCTGGGTCATCTCTCTTAATACTTAATCCAGTTGTGTCGCCAAACGAAACTTTAATAACTTTACCTGCTTCGTTTTTAACATAAACATAAAACTTTTTACTACCACCTCGTATAGGGTCGTTTAATTTTACTTTTTTACCTTGATATTCTGACTCATAAATGCCTTCAGCTTCATGCTCAAAGATACATTCTTCGCAAGACTCATCAATATTTTCGTACTCTTTAAAAGATTTCATTATAGTTTCTCTATCATTTTGGCAGTCACTTCTTGTAGTTTTGCCTTCCATTCTTCTTTATATCTTTCTCTATATTTATTCATTGTAGACTCTTTAGATGACCATTCTTTAATATCTTTTTCAGATGGTGTTTCTTTCTCTCTATCTAAGAAACCTTTTACTTTTTTAATAGGGTTTACCTGACCTGGTGTCATGTCTATTGTGTGTTTTGTGTACTCTGGTGTACCTATTTCATGTACTTCGCCATACATTTGTTTGTACTTCTTAGTATGAATACTTGGTTTAGTCTTGGCATCCTTATCACCTGGTGCTGGTTTGTTATCGTTCTTTGTAGTATCTTTGTTCTTAAAGTAATCAGCTCTTTTATTTTTTACATCTTTTGATAACTGTTTATAGTATTTTTTAGGCTGTGTACCGTCTTTCTTCTTCACATCTTTGTCCTGAGGTTGAGCATCCATGTCTTCTTTCATCTCAGATACAGCTTCAAATCCATAATCAACATTTAAGTTATGTTCTCTCATCTCAGCCTCTCTATTTGTTGTTGATACAGGAATACAATCCCATATCCAGGCTTTATGCAAATTATTTTTAGTGTCTTCTACGACAATAAAATTGGTACCTTTTCTTACAACTTTACCTTGTAGGTCTTCTTTGATGTAATCTACTGTGTCACCAATATTAAAAATTTGGTCTCTGATATAGAGGTCTCTAATCTGTTGTTGTTCAAATTGTTCTAAACTAACAACTGGATTTAAATTTCTCATGTACATATAACTAGCAGCTAAGTTCATACCTTTTCTAACTTGTTTCATAATACCGTCTGCGTCAACACCTCTTGGTAAACCTTTTTCAAAACTTTTTATATCACCTTTGGCAGCTGCAGCTCTCATCTTACTTGCACTCATACCTGAGGCTCCCTCTGCGTCAGGATCCCTTTCACCAGCAGACACCACTTTAATACTTTCAAAGTCATACATACCATGTCTTGATGATACACCATTATACTTTGTTAATATGTTTTCAAATTCTCTAACTCTATCTGAACCAGCAACCATAGTTACATCTGAGTAACCTTTTTTATATAACATTGTAGCAATGTCTAGTACCATATTAGTCTGGTTAATTTCAATGTTTCTTGCATGAGAAGGAAACATCTTTTTCATAATAGATAACTTATCTCTTGGAGATAGTGGATTCTTTTTAGGGTCATTACTTCTACTTAAAAAGATTTTGTAATCATTTGTGGGTAATGATTTAACTTTGTTAATAAGTTTTTCGTGGC
>JACKZZ010005032.1_pt1 | contig 48140 bp, 44 predicted proteins | sample 8027871 | NCBI WGS metagenome assembly JACKZZ01 (sample SAMN15724774, study PRJNA655200) | protist metagenome | isolation source: fluorescence activated cell sorting (FACS) single amplified genomes of... | place: USA: West Boothbay Harbor, Gulf of Maine | collected 2000-07-19
GCTGGGCCCGATCCAACGGGCCGTTCTGGACGAGTACCGGCCGCGCGTGAAGCCCGACCAGCCGCTTGTGCAGTTCAAGAGGTTCATGGAAAGCAGAAAAGCAGTTTTGTCCTCAAGCATTCCACTATCCACCAGTTCCGCCAAGGGAAAGGGGAAACAAGCGTCTTTAGCCGCGATGTCGAGCAAGGGAGGTGGTAGCAAGGGCGGTAAAAAAGTTTCCTTATTTTCTTCCTCGACGTCCTCCACAGCTCCATACTCACTGTTCTCCTCCTCGTCCGCCGGTAAAGCTACTGCTGAATCAGTAGGGAAAAAAGACGGGAAGAAGGGGAGTGGGAAGAAAGGAACAAAAGAGAGCTCTTCTAGTACTACCGGAAAGGGTACTCAGAAACGGGCCGCAAAGATGGACAAGGAGGGAACAAGCAGGTATGAGTTGGAAGAAAAGAGTGAGGCTGGTGGAAACGCAGCCAAACGAAGGAAGCACTGAGAAGTCAGGATTTTTTTTACATCATGTAGGACAATGATGTTGAAGATGAATAGGGGAAGAAGTTCGTAGTTGTAGAAGTGGGGCCACGAACTACACGTTGTATTCTTCACATCATCACCGTGGCAACAGAAATACATCAAACACAGAGAGCCGAAAATAACGCGGTAATGCACGGCTCTGTTCAACATCATTGAGAGAAGTGAAAAACAAGCCACAGAAGACCAAAACTGAGCTCGAGTGCGAAATGAGGACCAAGTGGCGCAGCTGTTCTCTCATTGATAGGTTTCTGTTGAAATAAGACCACGCCCCTTCATCTTGCCATTCATCAGGAACGACATGACGCTTGTTTTCGGTATGACGGGAAGACCTGAGACTGTAGAACCGCCTCCGTCACCACAACCTGAAACCAGGAGGAATAAACGTTAACGTTGAAACTACTTACAGTGAAAAAAAAAGTCACGATGCTGCTCCAATTGCGTTCCAACTGCAAGGACCAATGTTACGATCCTTTCAGCAGCGACGAGGAGTCCAATTTTTGTCAGCTGTAACTGTAAGCGAAGTGCCACATGATTCTAGATGCGATTAGGTACTATCAGTATCACTATCAAGTTGTAGAGGAGCGATGCATGGAAGATCTGATCATGAAGTACAATACTGTTGCTGCGAGGAGTGCGACAAGCACAATGATCATGGTCATCATGGACCAGTCTTTTGCTTTTCATCTTGAGTGTTAGTGCTCTGCTACTATGCCTCATCATTGAAGAAGAGCAAGAAATGTGTTGATATATTACCTGTGCGACTAAGCGAAGGAAAGATGATGGAAATGAAAGAAATAAGTTGTTTGCGAATTGGTAATATGTATTGGTCCAAGAGGAACAAAAAAACTTGTTAGTGTTATTGTACGTAGTCCTGACGATCGATTATTGTTTCTTCGCACTACAACAACCAGCGACACTGGCGACTATCTTCTACCTCGAGAACTTAGAAGTACCTAGGAATGTGAAAAAAGAAAATCCCGAAACGAAGTGAGTAACTACATCAACACCATTCATACGGACTACAGAATGAATAGGATATCACAAGTCTCACAAGATGATGACCCTCATGCTGCGGTGGGCGCAACTGATCCTCCGAGTGGGCACCCGCCAAACTTTCCCCTCCGCAAACCAACTGCCGCACTAGCCGTTCGGAGACTTTAGAAAATAAAAAATAGCGCCCCTAGTAATCTCGCACGTCATCTCCAGTAATTGATGGGGCTTCCAGAAGTAGAATACAGAAGGTAATGTCAAAGTAAGAAGCTACACCGACTCGCTCCACCTTGATGTTTACAGTTCTTGCTCTATGTATATGTTGAAGGAGAAGCGTTACTTCAAACTAACGTCTCCTAAGGTTGTAAATGAACCGCCTACCACCTATGATAATTCTGGCTTTTTTTAGGTTGCTAGAGAAATTTCCCTACATCAACTGTAAGACCGCAACGACGAGATGAATTTGACTTCTACAACTACACACTGAAGATTGATCCTTTCTGTATTACATGCTGTTTTTGAAGCGCGTTTCACTTTTCTGATCCTGAACATAAGCAGACAAATACCTCCGCGTAACTTTTTCTTGATTTGTAGAGAGATGGATTTTCAATTTAGCTCGACGAGGGTGGCGAGGATATCGAAAGCAATCAAAATAGACGAAGATGAAGTCGTATTTAGTACAACTGTTAAAGCAGCAGAGGCGCGCTCAGATCTTTGGTGAACTAACTTGAAGTAGTCGTAGTCTACTACCCATGCCAGCGGTATAATTCCGTGTCCATCTTCGCTTCTTAGAAGCCCCGGTTTCTCGCCTCCTCGTATCGCGCGAACCTACCAGTGCCAGGGTGAACAACGAGGATGACTCTGGTCCTGAAGAAGATCGACGACGTGCCGGCCGCGACGGCGCGCTGGATTGAGAACTTGCGCTTCATCAACCACGCGGTTCTCTGCTACCTGGCTCACCGCCTCTGCAAGGAGTCGCCCGCCTGCAAACAGGCTTGGCACGAGTATTTTTATCTCGATAAGAGCCTATTGCTATTCATGTGTCATCAAAAAAACCATGCTTTGATAATTGATTTCAGGGGCAACTGCATGGCTTTGGATTATCGTCGATATTTATTTGAAACTTTCTTTCATCTATTCAGGTGGGCGATCAACTATGCGAAAGGCAGCATTGGCGTGCCCACCCCGGAGGAAAAGCCGGAGCGCTACGGTTACGTGGAGTTGCGGCACTTTTGCAGTCTGGTTGCGCATATGCATTGCAAAAGTATCGTACTCGTATAAATGCATTACAAATTCCCTCAGCATGAGAAATAAAATTTGCCATGGGGGTTTACTTTAGGAAAAAAAATTGTAATGCATGACTGCAACTACTACGAGTGCGATACTTTTGAAGAGGATAGCGCACCGGATGATCCACCCGTTGAAGCCGATTGCCTTACTCGGCCGGCTATCCATTGCAAATATGTCTGGGTCTGGAAACTTGTGATGCAAGTCCGTGAACAATAAGTGCTCTGTAATGCGCCGCCAAGCATAACAGGTTTTTCCATGTTTCTGTGATGCGTATATTCGCATGAGAAACTGCGCTTTTGCATGACAGGCAAGAGGACCTCTTGGTGGCCACGCAATACAGAGTGCAGCGTCATGCCAGACTAGCATGACAAGCTTCGCAATCTTCAAGATCCAGACCTATTGGCATTTGATACCGGCACGTGTACCAGCTGCCGTACCTGCCCGAGCGCATCGCGGTGCACAAGATGTGCGAGTGGGGTATACTCGCCTTCGCAAACCCACCAAGGGCCGTGCCGCGACGGGATAGAATTACTAAATCGGCACTGCAGCTCGCCGACAAAAGCGCCAAGGAAGCTGGTGTAGTTCTACTTCCCGAAGGAGGACGAGAGGCCCACGGCACCAGCGCAGCTGCAGCACCAGCTAAGGATCACTACACAACTGCCGACAGTACTATCACCACTGGGGCGAAAAGCGCTGTGAAAGCTGCCAAGAGTGGAGGTCGTAGTACTTCGCCCGCACCTCCAGCAAAGAAACGGGCAAGCACCTCCGGACGGCCGAGTGGTGGCGCAAAGCCTACAACTTCCAGTGCGGTAGCAAGTGGTGCGAGCAGAGCCGCAGCTTCTTCAGTTCTCAAGAAGACCACAAATAAACCGGGGGCGAAGAAAATCATTCTAAGGAGTAGAAAAGCAGGAACAAAGAAACCTGCTGCCGCGCACGCATCTGGAATAAAAACGGAAATAAGTCAAGTACCGACTACAACGTCAACAGCGATAATAAAGACTGCCGGGGAAGAAGAAAGACAAGGAGCGCAGCAGGATGATAAAGCAGTCAACTACGTCCTCCGAGGCGAAAAGTCACAAAATAAAGTACCTCGACAGGAGCCGAAGAAGAAGTCGAGTAATGCGCGAGGACAAAGCAGGAAAATAAGACAGGAGAAAAAAGAAAAAGTGAACAAGCAACGCTTGACAGAACAACTATCGCTGTTGCGAACGGAACTCCAGGCGTCGCGCAACCGCACAGTCGGCGGCACGGCGCAGCTGGTTCCCGTTACAACTGGTGCGACCGGGGCAGCTAGAAGTAGTGCCAGCAAGCAAAAGAGGAACACTGCGCAACAGGCCAAATCTTCAAGAACGAATGTAGTTAAAACTCAGCAGGCTACAACTACTTCCGTAGATGTTACGGGAAATCGAAATGCAATCTCCACACGGAAGATGAAAATAACTGGAGTGGAAGGTGAAGATGTTCTTGCCGATGAAAGGAAGAAGAGGAAAACTGTGCTAATGAACAAGCGCGGCGCCATCGTCGGCGAGGCGAATAACGAAGGCAAGGTCGTCCGTTACGATGAGGGAAAGGAACCCGCCGAAAATAAAGCGTCCAGCTCGACTAGGCCCGCACCAAAGGACATCAAAATGGACAGCGCAAACACGCCCGGAGGCGGAGAAGGACGTGTTACGTCTTCTTCCATTACTGCAACGAAGAAAGCGAAAGGAACGCCCAACGCCTTGAATAGCACAACCTCGCAGGTTGATGCTGCTCCGCCGGAAAAGATGAGCGCAGCTGCGCCCTCAGCTGCTGCTGGGATTGGTTCCTCCGCAGGCAGCAGTGCGACGGGTGGAATAGAAAATGTATCCTCAGAGCTGCAAAAACAGCCGCGTTTCAACATCTCCGACACTACTAAGGCTGCGCTTCTGTCAGCGATGCATGAGAAGCGACGGAGGCGGGAGCAGGAAAAACTAGATGTCGTGGCCGTGTCTGCGACAGCACCTGGGAAGATGAAAAGCAGGACGACACAGATAAAATTGACCACTTCAGCCGAAGTCGTGCCGTCCGCACACCAGCTGCCAGGCGGCACGACCGCGCCGGACGCGAGCGCGAACAGGCGGCCGGGTTCGGCTCCAACAGCTCCGGCGACAGTACAACATGCTGCAAAAACCGCCGAACAACTCGCCTCCAGTGCAACGACACTGGCAAAGGGTACTAGCATAGCCAGAATAATAGACAGCGCAGCCGCACCAGCAGACACGTCGTCCACGAGGAGGCCCTCGTCGACCGTGGCTATCTACCTACCGAAGAATTTCGTGCCGCTCAAAGTTCCGCACCGGTACTTTTCCGAAGCCTATGAAACCAGCCTGATTAGCACTTGCACCGGGAACAGCAAAATCACCTCGGGGGCTGCGCCGTCGTCGTCCAGTACTACCGCCGCGCAAGATCGCGATCGTCATAAAGACCCTGGTGCTGGTGCCAGGAGACCGGCCTCGCTGAAACGCGGACGGGAACAAGGTCAGAGCCGTGCAAGTGAAGGCGGAGCGAATAAAGCGATCCTTCCGTCGAAGCAACGGCTCCCTAGGGAAGGCATTGATTACCCGAAGCCACCTGAGAGGGAGCCGCTCATGCCCGAACGCAAAGCACCGTACAACTACTCGACTCATCCTTGTTTTTATTACATCCTTCCAGCTTCTTATCGATTCTTCGTATGCGATCTTTTGCAGCTGCGATATTGTTGGGTCATTTCCCGAAAAGATGCGCACCGCACGCGCTTCACTCTTCTTGCACTGACTTTGCTTGAAAGACGACCACGACATTTATTTCTGTTGTCTTTACTACTATGAGTAAGGAAGGACGATCTTCAAGAAAAACTTACCACAGTTTTATTACCACCGGCTTCGCGGCCTTCGGCGGTCCCCATGGCGTCGTTGCTGTGACAATACCGGGGGAGGCGGTAGATGAGAAGGGCAAGAAAGTGCTGCGCAAAGGCGTTCCCTTGAACCAGCGTGGGTGTTACGAGTGCCGACCTGAAGACTTCGTGCAGATAAAAGGTATTTTGATTTGTATAGTACAGCACGTCGAAGTTCTAGTGTCACTGCCACGACCGAATTGTAAATTCTTCCGTGAAATCTCTTTCGTCTTCGGATAGGCTTTGATATTCCGCTAGCGTTACGTCAAATGCAAATGCCATCACCATGATGGCTGCACGTAGTATTAACTAATACAAAAACACATAAAACAACAGGTCAATGGTTAAATCGGTGGTACAATATTCCGAACAACCCGGCGGCAACGATCATCGAGCAGCGCATCGCTGCCCAACAGCGCGCGAAAGCGTTGGCGGACCCGAACAAGTCCAAAAGCACCATGTCGATGTCAACAAAAGCGGCCATCAGCACCACGCCCGCACCGGCCACGGGGAACAGTACTGCGAATGCCGGTTTCAGTTCGGGAGGCAATCGAGTGCTCTCTGCCAAACCCTCGACTGTCGGAGGTGGTCCGAACAATCTTACCGGTGGGGCCGCAAACAAGAAAATTGTTCTCTCCAGTACAACTACGTCGGGAGCTGGTGCTGGAACTACGTCATCCGCGCAACAGAACAGAACCTTGGCAGCTGCTGGAACGACTGGTGCTACTGCGAGCAATATTAAAGCAGTCGACCCCATCAATGTAGGTCCTGCCTCTACTGCAACTACTTCCCAGGTCCTCGGAGGTGCGAAGAAAAAAGGCACCGACCCGGTGAAGATGGGCTATCTGCAGCAGAAACTCCAGGAACAAAAGCAGAAGATGAAGGAGCGCGCTGCCGCCGCCGCAGCTGCAGCGGCCGCGGAAACCAACGGGGCAGCGGGGGCTCCGACTGCCACAGCTCCTGGAGCAGGCCATCAAGGACTACAACCTCAAACATTACCCCCAACGCCCGGGATCGCGAGCAGTGCCTCCTCCGCTTCCTCAAGCGGAAACGCTCCACCTGCGGGTGGTCACCAACAACAACATCTTCCCGCCCCGCCATCGGGTATCGCGAGTGCGGTTCCGAGCGGGAGCGGCGCGGCGTCTACTTCCGGGGGCAGTGCCAACGTGAAGGACTTGGACCAGGAGCCGACCCCGCAGCAGCCTTCGCCCTCTGAGGGCAGCACCGGAGGGGGTGACCTTGCGGCGGTGTCGCTGCCAGGCGTGTTGGGTACTAGTACTGACCCGGGAGGTGGGCAGCTAACGACATCCTCCTCCGGACCGGGCCGCCTGGAGTTCCTCCGGTCCAAGCTCGTGCACGCGCGAAAGAAGAAGGCCGCCGAGCAGGCGGCCGCGCAGGCGGCACTGAGCGCGCAGAGCTCCCCTGCCGTGGAGTCGTCCGACGGGGGTGGTGCTGGACCGGGGAGCTCAGAGGAAAATCATAGCCTTGTTCCTCGTGCTGGCGACGGTCTTGTAGACCAATTGGAGGACAAGAACTCTTCCAGCAACCAGCACACGTCTTCTTCCTCGTCGTCTTCAAATAAGAACGAATCGCCGGGCGGGACAAGCTCCTCCCTGGAGGACGCCGCGTTCTTGCTGCCGAATGGAGACAGGAGCACCAATAGAGTTCAACTGGGAGCAGATCATCAATCTCATACCGGCGTGCTGGAAGTGCCGCCCGGGGCCGCAGGCGGTGAAGAAGTCCGGTCTACTACTTCAATTGGAGCTCCGAACGGGGGAGGTGCACCAGTAGCGGGCTCAAGATTGGCACCAGGAGGTCTACAGCAACCAGCTTCCGGCGCCGTTTCCAAGAAGGACGAAGTAGACGCGGGAATCCTCGGCACTGCAGCACATGCGGCGAAGGCGGCAACGTCGAAAAAGACGATACTGCTGAACAAGCGCTCCGCAGCCGAGCAAGCGAACACAGCTGGCGATGCGGAACACGACGATGGGCTGGCTGGCCCGGCATTGAAGAAGAAAAAAACGCTGGTTTTGCGACGAAAGAAGGGCACCACGGAGCAAGGTGTACCTGTCTCGGAAATCCCGGCCAAAAAACAGAAAAGCAAGGACGGGAAGTCCGCTGGTACAACGACCACAGGTGGAGCAGCTGCGCCGCCCGGTAGTACGGCTACAGGAGCGAAGGTCGTTGACAAAGAAGTCAACAGTAAACTTAACACAAAGGATCTTCGCGAACCCGAGCATGAGAGGCAGGGACCCTCACCGACCTTGATGTCTTCAAATGTGCTGGATCATTCCTTATCTACTCCCGGCGGATTGGTTGATGTGACTCTACTCCAACATCCCATAACCTCCACGACCAGCACGAGAACTCCGGCGGTGTTAACTCTGGAAGCTGCAGCAGCTGGTGTCAAAAAAGACAGTAAACAAATGGAGCAAAAGCAGGATCAGCGGCCTGGAGCGGTGGACAACTCTTCAAGTGCACAGCCTGCTGAGAGGACTTGTGTTAAACCAGTGTCAAGAACACTAGTGCCGGAGACACCTCCTTCACGGGCACCGGGGAGGCAACATGCACAGGCGAGTTTGGCTGCATCAGCTAGGGAAGTAGCAAGCGACCACGGCCCCACCTCCGTACTTTTTCTACCCGCACCACGAGATTCTCTCGAAGTCAACGGGAGAACTACCACGAGAAATTCTCGTAAAAACGAAGCCAAACCCTCATCTGTAGTCGAGCCGGCGCGAAACACGTCTTCATCTTCCGCACCACCGGCGTCCGCTTCTGCTGTGTCAGTTGTACGTCTAAATTCAGACTCAACGCAATCGACAGCCGCCTCCGGACAGCACAAGACAATCAAGCAGGATGGCGATGGGGAACTACATGAAGCTGTCAAGACTGCAACGTCCAATTCGACAAGTTCGGCGGCACCGGCGTCGGCCAGTAGACCGACCTCCCGGCCCGAACAAGTGGCACAGCCACATCAGTCTCAGACGCAGCTGCAGCCTAGTTCATCTCCTCACCAACATCCTAGTTCCTCGTCTAGTTCCACCACCTCTAGCATCGGCGTGCCAACTAGTACGATGGAAGTCGAACAGGGATATTCTGCTGGGGCCAGCAGCTCATCGTCATCCGCTGGGGGTGGAACCACGGTAGGCATGAGGAGGCAGGATCACCTTAGGCAGAAACTGCAGGAGTTGAAGCAGAAGCGCGGTGGCATTCTGAGTTATGGAAGTGTCAGAGTTGAAATCGTCAGAGTTGAAATAATTTGTAATGCAGAAAATGCGACACAAAAAGTGACTCTATTGCAGAGGACCCACGGGAGGCAGATTATAGTCCTGGCAAGGGTAAAAAGTTGGACTGCTAACTAGCATGACAGAAGGCAGCTCTTTTGCCCTAAACCGCATGAGAGACTCGCTTCCAGGACCGGGGAAATTTGTCATGCACCGACTACAAACTGGAGGTCTAACTGGTATCCGTTTTGTGCATGACAAACTATTTCAACTTTCACGATTTCAAACCTGACACATCCATATGAGTGAGCAGAAACATAATTGTGGAGCTCCTGCCAAAGGAGTTGTAAATGGAGGAACCAATGCAGCAGCACACGCACAGTCACCTGCAGGCGGGCCCACAGAACAACTCCCTTCAGGTGGTCCTGCCGACGTTCTTCCTGCTGCCGGCGAAGAGATGTTGAGTAGAACGAATAAAGGAACGACCTCCAACATGGAAGGCGCCTGCTGCGCGGCTGTGATGCCAACATCTTCATCGAGCCTCGGCGGCAAAACGAAGAAAGCGAACAAAGTGGCCTCCGCTCTTCCACCGAAAGAAGGCGCAGCGGCAACAGTGCTTGCACTCGCAGGAGCAGACCAGAGTACTACTAAACACACAGAACAAGAATCCGCACGAGGCCGGCCACGAGGCAGCCAAGAAAAAGACATCCTCGTCGATACGAAAGTGCTGCGCCGGCCTTCTTCAACTTCATCCTTGTCGTCGTCCTCACCTGGGGCTGGATCAGGTGGAAAAGGAAACAAGAAGCCGGCCGGAAGGGATGCAGCAGCTGCACTAGCGACGTCGACTTCAAGTGACGACTCCTCGTCCTCTGTCTCTTCGGATAACAACAGCTCAAGCGAAGAAAAGAAAAGAAAGCGGAAGGTGAACACGCACAAAAGTCGAAAAAAGGCTGAGGATGTTGTTGACCAGAAATCTCTTCTACGTGGTGGTGGTACAGAGAACAATTATACCAAAAGCGGTACTAGCGGAGCAGCAAGAATAGGGGAGGTGGACGTGCTCGAAAATAAAGATCGTGTGGTACTATCGAGTTCCATGAACAACTCGTCTCGACCACCTCATGAGGCAGCAGCCCCTTCGGACCAGCCACGCCTCCGCTCGCGCAACGACAGCATGCGCAGCGTTGCGACTCTCCAAAGCGACAGCGAGGGCGGCGTGAGCAGCTGTAGCAGTAGCGTCGGTCCGCGTGACAAGAACGACGAGGCCGCTTCAGCCATGTATAATCAGCAAGGTACGATGTTTGACGCTAATCGCGACGACTATGACGATGACGAAGATGAACGGTCTGCGGAGTTCGCGCGTAGAAGTTCGGAGCAGTACTACACTCCTGCTGGACCGGGGGTCATGGACGATCAAGAAGAAGAACACATTGGAGGAGCGCCGGGGGGCCATTATTACTACCCTCATCCCAGTTCTAACTACGACGACGACGACGACCACGCGCCAGGAGTGTACTATACCACATCCTCCAAGAACAACGCTCAGGGGTCTTCATACAAAGGTAGCGGTAAAAAAGGGGCAGGGAAAGGAAATAAAACGGGAACAAATAGTAAGCACAACAAGAACCACTACAGTTCCTCGGAAGATCAGGACGAATACTTGACAGACCGAATGGCGGAGTATGCCGAGTATGATTTTGATTTTGGCGGTCCACCCTACAATGCGGCAGGGGGAAACAACAAGTACAAAGGCGGCGGGGGGCACAAGAATTCTTACAAGGGCGGCGCCGCGAAGACGAACACGCACAAAGGTATAATGGCTATATGGGAGGTTGTTGTCGACTAAAGACGCTAGGGAAGTACTAATTTGCGTACGCTGCTCTCTATATCTACCATGTTGGTTATTTTCTTTATACTTTTCCTACGGAGACGAGTCTTGAGGAGATAGCGATTTTATACTTGTTGTTTGTGTTAGTTTACAAACATTGAAGCAGGAGCAAAGATTGTCGACGTGCTACTTTCATTTTACTTGACGAATTCGTATTTCCTGCATGTACACGAAGATCATCATGTGATCGAGGCCTTCTACACACTCACACAAATAAAAAGGTACTAAGCACAAGAGTGCGCCGCCCAGCAGCGGCTCTTCAGGCGGTTGGTCTCACTTTTCTACATCTGACAAGGGCACATCGTCTGGTGGTTACGCGACACAGCACGGAGGTGGAGGAGGGTACTCTCACTTTTCTAGCAGCAAACATTGGGGCGGCGGAAAGAGCAAAACCAAAAGCAAATACAACTGATCATTGGAGTACCAACATGGTTGGCACACTATGGAGTACCAACATGTATGGCGACTTCTGAAAAATCTGTAAAAACACGAAAAGAAAAAGCGACAATCATTGAAGACTAAAAAGAAACGACAGCGCGCGGCCTGAGTTTGCTGCTACTCGAGAGCAAAGAGGTCGACAAATAAAAGTCTTCAAATAATTGAAAAAGGCGAAGGTTGCTGGTGCTCAGCACACCGGCAAACAGTCCGTCGCATCAATTAGGCGTCGACGTCGTATTCTTTTTGAGCTGTTCAAATTTATGATTTTCCGTAGAACAAATTTACGGTGTGCGTTGGTTAAAAGCGGAGGCGGACAAATGATTTTGAACAACGAGGAGCACCCTGCGATGTTGTGACCGTGATACCACCACCATGAGAGAACGAGAAAGAGAGAGAGGAAACTGGAGCTGGAGAAAATAAGTGATGACCTCCACACTTTGACTTTTTCTCCAATTTTAAGTGTGTACTATCGTACTGCTAAGTATTGATTGTTTATCTCGGTTGGCTTTGTTGAGTGGTTTCGTATATCAGAGTCTATTTAAAATAGATACTTCGCTCTTGCAACAATAACGGACGAGCTGCAAAAGACGATCACACGAAGATGCCACGAGGAAATAGCAGCAAGTCGTCTGGAGCCTCCACGAAGGCTGCAGGCTCGCCCTCTTCCGGCTCTGTGTCGAACAAGGCCGCCGCCGGACCGTCGTATGGGTCCCGGAAACCGGCCACCCCGCAGAATACATCTGCTACTGCTACTGCTCCTGCGCCGCAGCCGGCCGCGCCAGCCGCTCCGGCCCCGGTGCAGGCACAGCCGGTACAGATACTCCTGGTGATGTAGTTGCTCAGATGGTAACTAATAGATAAGATGGAATGCTATATTTTCTGAATGAAAGTGTGGTGCGTGGTAGAGAAGTTTGTAAGACCAAAGGTTCTACTACTCTTGACGAGCATAATCCCGTGCTCTCTCTCCAGCACTATCACGTGCCATCGCCGATATCATCTGCGTACTGTTGAGTGATCTAGATCATCTGACCTGAAACTGAACTCACCTCAGCCCGTCGCCGCAGCCCCTCCCCCCGCACCGCAGATGCCGGCTGCTGCGCCCGCGCCCGCGGCCTCTAGTGGCGGTGGCATGATGAGTGGCCTCATGGGAAGCATGGCCAGCGGCATGGCAATATGAAAGATGAGCAAGTATGAAGTGCGTATACTAAATTAATAGACGGTCTGTGTGCATTGTTTTGCAACTCGTCGGACGTAACGCGATACGTTCGGCAGATCCTCCTCTTGATACGGGGAAAAGCGAATCCTTTTTTTGCTTGCATTGTCGAAAACGACATCAGGAGCAAGGACAGGACAATCATGCCGATCCCGATGTTGCCTAGTGCATTGATTGTATTTAACAAAAGTAGAAACTTCATCTTTAACTTGCCCTCTTCATAACAAACCGGCGTCGGGATGTCCGTCGCCAATCGTGCGGTGGATTCCATGCTCGGACCGAGGCAAACCGAAGTGGTGCACAAACACGGTAATTTACACTTGACACACTGCTGCAGCTGCTTTCAATTCAACAAGGTTGTTGACAACAAGTTGATTTCTTCCTATTTGACGTTCAGAAAGGGCGGGCACGTCGGTGCAAATTTTCGCCCAAGCAATGACATTCATACACACATAATTCTTCAAAATTCAAAAAATCATATAAAAAATAAAAAAAAAATCGACAACAGAGGACGCCCCGGCTCCAGCCGCAGCGGCACCACCTGCCTCATCTGCAGCGGTCAGTAAGTGTGTGGATGAAGCGAAGTGGCTCGAGCAGTGCATCAACGACAAGGGAATCTCGGAATGCAACAAGTACCAGGACCTCCTGTCCAATTGTAGAATGGGTGCGTAGAAGGGAGGACAGGGACAACACTGGAAAAGCCGTTATTTTCTCCCACCTTGAGTGTAGGAGGATGTGGAGCGAGAACTTTTGGTATGACAATATCTTCCTTGTAAATGCAACGCACTTTCTTATGCGATTCTGCTGTGGGAACATGAAGGAAGAAGGATGGATTGGCCTCCTAAATTGGCGTGGTCATCTACTCGCTGCAATCTTCCAAAAACAAAAGACGACAGTGCCTAAAGATCGAAATCTTTGGACATCTTCGCTCTACATTTGGTGGCGTCTTCCGGTTCAAGGGTTATCTTTTCCTCCACTGCTTTACTCGATAGGGTTAGGGACCCTCAGTCGTCTCTTCACGAGATATTTTCCGCTCACGAGCTTATTTCTTTCCGCAATAATAAAAAGCGGTAGGACGCGTAACTTTCCTCGATTTACCTACCAGCTATTTTGCGCCCGCAGTCACGACATTTTCAGTCTGGTGCTGGTGCACTTGCTACACCGCATCTATACGTAGAATTGATTCGAAATAGAAATAGCATTTTTTCAAATGTAGTATTGGGAACTTGTTACTATATGAAACGCGTTGTCGACGCACACGTACTGAAAAATTTTGATAAAATTGAACTACAACTTTCGAATTTACTTATAAGCAAAACCAAAACTACGGAAAACGTTGTCTCAGCAAGGGTTTCTACGATCGATGAATACAAGAAAAAAAGATTGTAAATCTGAATTTCTTTCACAGTTATTAAGTTATGTTGAAAATGAGCAAGGGTGTGGTCTTTGATATTCCGATTCTGAGAGAAAATGAAGCGAAGCAACACACATCAGACCACCAGTAGCTATTTCAATTACAGCGATACAATGCTGATAAACAAGCCACAGTGTGGCTTAATCCTGGGGTAAGTAGATGAGTTTAAGTCTTATGAATGTCGCACGAGAAAATGAAAAAGTAACTCTGAGCGTTCGCGATTGCAGCCGCCGGTTTCGTTCCAGAAGCAGGCTTACTCGCAAACGAGGACACGACGAATGACCCGTTGGCCGTTGCGCGAATTCTTCCCCTATGTAGCTTTCGCTCTGAAATTGGTTGTAAGTAAGAAGCGTTCTATTCACGCCGTGATCGTAACGAAAAACACCTAGGCTGACAAAGGATGCGCAGTCACGGATCATGGCGATGGCTGCTCATTCTTATTTCAAATTGCGTGCAGCAGCACCAGCAGCAGCGTGCGGTATTGATAAAAAGTAGCGTAGTGGTGTCCTGCTTCTTCCAGATCGGGATCGTGGAAAAATCGTGAAGCTCGTTTTCATCAATCTTATCGTGAGTTGTAACGGTGCAGTGCACGTTGTGCAGTTCTCGGCGGCGGACTTTTTTGACATTCACAGCTGCTGCAGAAAAAACTCAGTCGTCCATCAGATTCTTTGGTTATCTTTCTAGCAGCCACGGAATCCTTGCCTATGTATCTATATTATTTGCTTTTTTGTCGTTCGCATATTTTCTCTCCATCCGTCGCTGCCGTTGCTCTAGCTCTACTAGAGGGGGCTACTACATGTTCAAAGAAGGCTCTCTGTTTAGTTTTGATTTGAACGTGTCATTCTTCTAATTCTTGGCTATATTAGCGCCAGTAGACGAGCTAGCAAGAGCCCAATCTAAAGATACTTGACTTTTTGCGAAATGCACAGCACTTTCAACACGATGTTTCCGTTCATGATTATGTTTGCGAAACAAGCTATGACAATGAGAAGGATATCAGCCGCAGCGGTTCTTATCCGCGTCATCCTATTCGCCGCTACTGTGCCCGACCTAGGAGTAGATGCCGTTAGTCTGACCGCAAATGAAGAGTACAGGCGTGAATATTTGCGACTGCAAGGACCACAGCGGGCGTCGGCACACCGCGGTGGTCGACAACATAATAGTGCCGGTTCCTCGACCAGACGGTCGTCAGGAACAAATGCCTCCACACCGACTTCGTCCGATTCCGATATTGAGCTCCGCCAGCATTACACCGCTGGCGCTGCTCCCGACACCTGCGACGCATGTGCGGACGATCTCTGCCGAAGGATGCGAAAGTGCGACAGGCGCCTCGCTGCCCACGGACTTTGTTCTCTATCGCAGGCCGCGGTCTGCAGCCTGGCCACCGCGGGTGCGGCAGTCCTGGGAATCGGGGCGTGGAATATGTTCAGACCAGTGCCACCGTGTCGGACTTATTTGTACGTTCCCGGCGGACTACTTGAAGAGTCGGCGGCAAGCGCAAGCGGGAACTCACTCGAATTCCCAGGAACATCTTCTACTTCACGAGGTGCAACCACGGGCGGCCCTGACGGCGTTCATCAGCCCGTTTCCCGTGGTGGACGGCTACTCCTGCAAGTAGAGGAAGCAAACCGGCGGTTGGCTGATTATAGGGAGGTTCTTGATGAGAAACAACGTCGGCCACGCTTTCTGGCTGCGGCAATGACAGAACATTCGGGCGCATCGCCGAAGGACACACTCACGGAGATTCCCGGGCACAGGCTTTTCAAGCACCTGTTGGACGCGGGGGAAAGTAGTGACAGCACTGTCACGAAGAAATTCAATTACCCGGATATCTTTCAGAGCGACGTGTGCTCGGATCTTATCATTCCGCAAAACGCGGCGGCGGAATATCAGGACGGTGTTGCCATGCCCGCCTACGTGAAGTGCGATCCTAGGAATTTGGACGAGTGCCTGATACGAAGCGGAAAGTTTTCTTGATGTCTTGTGTAGAAAATGTTCTTGAAATTTGTGCATGGTTGAGCGTGATAATGATGAAACCTGATGAGGCAGAACTGATGGCGATGCCAATGAAGATGTAAAGATTGGATCTGATTGGGTGTCTGTCTAAAAGGTAAGTATTACGAGGAGTGCATCGGAACATCACGTCGTGACACACAGATTGAATTTTCGCACGCATATCCGTCCCACATCGAATATCGAGCGCACGCGTACCTGCCATTGGAACTGTACACAAAATTGGCGGGCGACCTAAGAGCGAACCCGGAAAAATATTTTCCAGGCAGCGTGATCTTCCGAGCGCCCGGAGTTGAATTGCAAACTTTCCTCGAGCAAGGCCTGAAATCGTCCTTCGCCAGCAGCTCCTCGCCTACTTTGGTCATGCAAGAACAGCTCGCAGAAGGGCTCGGCTCCCCTACCGATTCGATTTCTGACATTGCCGTGCACTCCCCCCGACAGGCGCGGTCGCTGCTGGCCACGGGACGGGCCAACTATCTCCCAGCGTTCACGGAAAAAATCTACCCGATGCTGGAAGCGCGGCTGATCAAGGCTCTGGCCCCTCTGGGATTCAAGGACGTCATGCTTGCCCGCGAAGCACTTTTTGGGCAGAAGGAACAAGGCGGGTCATTTGCATCAGGAAGTCCTCGAGGACTGGCGAACCCGCTGAAAGCCACGAAAAGCGACCAGGTGGAGTTTCTGGTGGCAAAGGCGAAGCGGGAGCCGGCGTTTTTGCAGAAGTTCAAAAACCCAACCGCCTTCCAGGTTTCCGAAGCCGCGGCCGTGGATCAGGCGACTGTGGTGACCGACTTGCATGAATTTTTTTCGAACTTGTTGGAAATCTCCGAGCACCTTACTTTCGACACGCAGCAGACCATCGGGTTTGCGTACGACGAACCCATTCTCATGTTTGCCAACGCCATGGGGGAAGATCTGCCGGATGCCACCACGGACCCGCGGCTGTACCCCCCGCACGCCGCGACCTGGAAGGTGAGCGGCACGGACGCGGACCCGGAGTACTTACTATATTCTCCCGTCGAGATATCGTGAGAAAAAAGTGTTACAGTTACACACTCTCATGCTAGACAAGCAAGACAAACGAGCTCTGTCATGCAGGAAACGCTTGCCAGCGTCATTTCATTCGTGTTTTCCCTTCTAGTCTACGCATTACAAAGCAAATTCGTGATGCCGAAATTGCATACAGTTAAACTGTAGCACTTTTTTTCTGTGATACGAAATGGCAATCTTGAAGGACCGGCGCGAGCTCAACGCGGAAGCCTTGTCGCCCGCATGTTCCCCTTTCGGCAAAATCCGGACGCTATGAACTGCAAACGTATCGTAGTACCAGAAATTGCATTACAAATTGGCTTAGCGTTACAAATTAGATTTGTAATGCGGATTTGCCTTAAGAATAAGATTTGTAATGCATAAAAGCAATTAGTACGAGTGCGATACTTTTGCACAGGATAGACGCACGCCGGATACAACGACGAGTGCGGTCAGGACATGGTCCATGTCGAGCGGCAGCCGCCGTATCAAATGCAAAAGTGTCTGGGTCTGGAAGAGTGCAAGTTTGTCATGCTTGTCTGGCATGACTCGAGAATCTGTGTTGCATAGGCGCGAAAGAGGCCTCTTAACTGTCATGCGAAAAGGCAATTTGCCATGCGGAATACGTAAGACATGGCAGCGACAAAATTTGTCATGCATAGCTGCGTATTGCGCTTGCGGCGCGTCTATCATTCACTTTTAGCATTACAAGTTTCCAGACCCTGACACTTTTGCATTTCATACGCCTGCCTTTTTGGCAATGGGAGACGAGGAACAAGTAGTGCTCCCGCCGCGAGGTGGACCGCGACCGCCCCAGCAGGCCCAAGAAATAAGAACCGCAGACAAAAACTCCTCTAGTACCTCGTCGAGCAGAACAACTGCATCTAGATCTTCTTCGGCAGGAACTACAGGCTCTTCGGGGAAAATAAACGTAGGTCAGTGGTGGTTTTCGTTCCAGGCCAGGCTCGAGGCAGCCGCGACGGAAAGGGCCCAGAACTTAGTCGCGCAGCTCATCAAGGCCAATCCCTCGCCCGTGCTTTCGGACGGCAGCCTGGTTGCGCCGTGCGGGGACGTAGAGCGCCAGCCCCCGCCGCCCGAGGAAGATGAATCCAGACGGCTTTTGGCGGTTATGGAGCAGGGGAAAGATGAAAAGAGAGATGACAACATGTTGAGTGCTGGTGAAAACCCGGACGGTGGAAATCGGGACCGGACTGGGGCCTCACCGCAGCGCATTTGTGTTTCGTGTCGAGAAGAAGACGACGAGGATGACGCGATCGCGTCTTCCGAGAGCGGTTTCCTAGCACCGATGAGAAAGCTGTACAGCCATGGTACCGCGCATAGTTCCGGAGGTATAGAAAACGGCGCTCTTCGCCCCTTTTGTAAGTAACTTCTTGGCGTTGGCCACGTGAAACGGCGCCCCCTGCTGGTCTTTTTGTTTTTAGTTTAGAACTTGAAATGTTCTCTCTTCCACTTGTTGGAGTCCATACTCTATGAAACAATCTGACATTACACCGACCTCCAGGGCACTCGCACGCATCTGGGCACCACGCTAGCACTCACGCAATGTCTCACACGACGGGCACGCACACGCACATCTCGGTGTCAGCCTATCACGCCAGCATCCACAGCCGGATGGGACGTAATAACGTCCGATCCGTAGTACCGGCCGTGGCGGCGGCGAATCTGTTGCATCACGTTTCTATCGACTTGAACAATGCGGAAGAACAAGCAACGGACCCGGCGACGGCAAGTTTTAGCAAGTGTTTCCGCATCGAGGTCGTGCCAGAGGGAGAGATAGAAGGTAGCAGGAGGCTGCAGGGCCTGGGCTGGCTCCTGGGCGGCGGGGGAGACCAGCAGGAACCGAAAAAGAAAATATCCTTCTGAAAAATGTCGACGCAAAAACGCAGATCGTCCATCAATCTCCCTAGAAAGAAGATAAAATGGCGCGTCCAAAGATAAGTACTGATACTCGAATGGATGCATATTTTTCGGTGCAAGGCGGCGAAGTGAGTCTCCTGCATCTACTGCTGCTCCGCTCCTATATCATAAGTATGGCAAGCAGAACCAAAAGCTCCGCGTCGCGTCAAAGTAGAGGTAGTTGAGCTTTGTGATAATCCAGTTTCGACTCATATCGGAGGTATGATATTGAAAACATTCGTCAATTTCCTTGAAAGCGCAAATTAGATCGATCTCGGTGCAGCTGTCGACATTTCGCAACCAGAACCTACCGCGGAGGAGCTGGTTCCGTGGAACGAGTTGTATGGGAACGTCTCCAAGGATCTAACCACGCTGCTGCGAAAGTAAGTATGTATCATACTTGAATTCATCGTGCATGGAAAATCAAAAACCTGATTTTTTCAAATCAAAAATCTCACTCTGAATTTTTCTCCGGCTTGTTATTTCCGTTTGTTGTCATCTGCTGCCACAGAAAAAGCGAATATAAAAGTGAAAATAAAATCTTCGAAACTACAGATACAAGTCCGCTGCGATTTACGAAGACACCCTGAAAAAGCGGATTCTGGACCGAACTACGGACTTCGTCAGTACCGTGCTCACGCCGTTGTTTGCGACTACAGTGTAAAAATGCTCGCTATTTTTGAACTCATCAAAGAACCTTTCTCAGCTGCGCCGTTCTTGTACGTTGTGATAAATAGCGGTTTTTGATTTCTTCGTAGATGAAATAAGCAAACACTAGTACATTTGTGTTCCAACGACGACGAGAACGTCAGCACTACAATTTGATGAAACACCTTCCGACTAAACACAACGCACAGCATCTTCGAGAACCTTTTCAACCCTTCCACGTGGGTGGTTGACGCTTTCTTATCCGGCAGAAATTTTCTCGAGAATTCGAATCTTCTGCGCGATATTTTGTTTGGCCGCACGTTTGTCTTTCTGGACGGAGGAAAGGTCTTTGAGGAATTTCGCCGCACCGATCTGTTCCAGGGATTTCGCTACCCCATGACGGAGCCGCCTCCAGAAAGTAGCAGCACCGCGGACAGCGGTGAAGGGGAAAAAGTGTTGGAGGTAAAGATACATTCGCAACAAGAACTACAGTGACAGTGTAGTCATCTGGGACATGGTCCTCACGACGTTTTGGCTCCTTTTCGTTCGTGAACTAGAATTTAGGAATAGTGAACAAGAATTTGAAATTTACTAAAATGTGACGATGATTGTTTTGTTCTTCAACAAAACAGTTCCGCATCCCGCCGTTGATGGGTCGCCGCTTAGTCTTGAAAAAGACCCAACGACTGGTACCAAGCGCGACCACGATGGGAATAGAAGCGGGAGTAGAGCCAGGCAGCGGAGGTGGAGGGGAAAACCAAAAGCCTGATAAAATAAACTACGGGACGCTCCTTGCCGTTACGGAGTTTACGGTGCAGGCGGTACAGTACCATCACACCCACGACCTCAACGGTATGGGGTTCTCAAACGTTACATTCTCAACTGTTACATGATTTGTCATGCGAAGCAGCTTGATCGTCTGAGACGATCAAGCTGCTTCGCATGACAAATTCTCGGAGGACGAAATAGCACTGCAGTCCGCACCAAACCTGTAATGCAAGACGCGCAAGATTCTCCATCTTACCTGTGCTAGTCTTGCATTGCAAATTGATGTAACAGCTGAGAGTGTAACGCTTGAGAATGTCATACACGGTAAGGGGCCGCTGGACGCCTCCTCCTTCGATCGCCCAGTGTACTTGCGTCCGGCCGCGTCTGGCCCCGTCATGATGAAACCTTTTCCAGAGTTTGGAGAGCTTAGCGCGTAGTGGTAGAAGATGAAGATTTTCACCGCGCGTTTACAGAAGTTAGTATGATAAAACTTAGCTTCTTGCATGCGCAAAAGCAGCTGCATCGTGTTGCATTTTGTGCTCGGTGGAACAAGAATGAATCACCTTCGTTTCTAAAAATATTTCCAGGGAATACAAACTAAACTAAAACTATTTCCATGACTTAAAGCGAAACGCAGAGAAATTCACGGATTCGCACAATCCCCTATGCCATGAGCATGAAGGGTTGTTTCGACAAACTATACTAAACTGCTTCGTTATTTTTATTTTGCATGAGCATGATGGAGTCACCAGGTAAATTGAAAATAGGACCATGATTATCTTTTACTGAAAAAAACATGTTGATTCATTCGTCCAAACTAACTCGCCGACAAAGACAATGTGTCATTTTGGCCTCCTAGAAAAAACAATTCCTACCCGCAAGCTGCTGATATTTATGTCGGTGCGGTGGGAGATGAACCCCGGCTCCAGTGCGCGTTGGGTGGTGTAGAATATTGCGTAAAATTCAAGATTGTCAATGTCATTGCGATGTTGTTCGTTCGTGTAATTTGTGGCAGGCACGATAGGAAAGGAAAGAGAACGTAGCTACAGACGAAAACAAAGATCACAATCCACTTCCAGTTCATCACTGTGATGTATTTAGTATACGACGGTCTACTACTTCTACTACCAGTTTTTTGCGTCGCAGCTAGCCGCCGAGAAATACGATTTAAGCCTTAGAGGCGTACTAGTACCAACCCATAGTGAAGAGAGGCTTTGCAGCAGCAAGAGGATCAAGAACATATATTTCTAGTTGTCCTTCTCGACAATCTCCTTGTGCAGTGTTGCAGCAACTTATCGAGTGTGAAGCCCTAGAAGATCTAGCGATATTGTAGGGGCCAGCCATACTGTCTTAGTGGTGCGAAAAGGAAAACAAAATATGTTGACGGCAGTAGCGTTTCACATTCTAGTTGATTATTGATGATGTTGTTAGTCCCTGTAGTTATAACGCGCCAGATCTGCTATTAGCTTGCTAGAGCAGCGGAGCTTTTAGATTCGTCTTTTGTCTATTGTCACGAAGTACAGCCACAACTACCTCGGCGATGCAACTAAGTACAAGATCTAGAGGTGATAGCAAGAAAAAGCATTGATGAAAAACGATTGACCACGAGGAGCTGCATCATTGATTGTGGATGAGTATAGTGATAGGATTAGGATCAGGACGAGAAAATAAGAAACAAAACTTTCTGCAATACGAATACCACAGCGGGGGCGTGCTTCAAGAAGAAGAACATTTAGAAGCTCTTCACTCAAAAAATCTAGGCAGATATCTAGGAAGTCAACAGATTCTTGAAAAAGTCGTGTAGGTTCGAAAATAAATCGCATCTTCAGTAACAGTCAAACACATCAAACCGGAACCCCACCACCCACCCGAAACATCAAGATGGCGAAGGGTCGCAAGGGCGCTAGCAAGGACAAGAAGACCAAGGCGGAGGTATGAATGTGCACAACTCCCCCTCCCCCTCGTTTGTCATGCAAAATTCCAAATCCACCCTTTGCCTGTTAGCACTGTTTGCATGAGAGATTGCACTACAGTCTTCTAGGAATTTGTCATGCAAAAGCTGCATTTTTGCCAGCGCTTGTGTTGCTGTTTATGCAACGCAAAGGAGGGGGAGGGGGACTTGTGCACTCTCATAGGAGGGGGAATCCTCTCCGAAGGAGGGTGGCGGTGTCATCGATGGGGTGCTCACCATGAAGGTGTCCAAGCAGCACACGTACCCGATAGAAATCATCTACCATACTACACCTCGTACAAGAAAAAAGCACCACAAATAATTTTTACAAGATCACGGGAAATCATACTTGTCATGCTCCTGAACTAATCGTATGATTTGCTGAGGCTTTTCTTGATATAATTTACTGTATTAGTGCTGTACTACGGTAGCTGATTATTTCCTCTGGATACGACGACCCCGTTCTACATCCGGTCCGCCTTGTCCTTTCTGAAGGGACAGGGGGAGGACAAGCCGCCGGTGCCGAAGCTCCGCATCTCCGGGCTGGGCAACGCCATCTCCTGCGCCATCGCGTATGGGAGTGTCAGGATCGAAATCGACAAAGTTGAAATTATTTGTAATGCATAAAATCGATACCAGTTGCAAGCCCAATTTCCACACGGTGCATGACAAATTTCGGCGCTGTCTAAATCTAGTTTGTCATACTGTTGAGGGACAGTGGGCGCCTTTTTTAATGCTACTGTAGCAGCTCTATTGCAGACCCCAAACAGGCTGACAGTCGGTCTCCCTTGCCATCCTTGCAAGAGAGGCACTTTGTGCCTTGCAACTTGTGCATGACAACTTTGTCGATTTCAATCCTGGCACTTCCATATCGCGTGCGCGGCCCGTATCGAGGAGGCGAAGATGGGGAGCATCGAAAAGTGCAACATATCAAACGCAAATATGTCTGGGTCTGGAAGAGTTCGAATTTGTGATGCGAAGTCTACATCATGACAAAATCTGTGATGCATGGCTAGCAATAATTAAAAGGCCTCAGGTCTTGTTACCGGAAGTAAGAGGTAATTTGTCATGCGGATCAGGTGGTATTCGGGTACCTGCTCTTCAACATCTTTGACGCTAGAGCTTGCATGCCAAACGATCTGGGCCACGCAAAAACTGCATGACAGATCTCGCATTCTTCCAGACCCAAACATATTTGCATTTGATACAACACGACCTACTACAAAATCCCCGGGGGCAAGTTCGTGCCGCAGATCACCGTGGACATTTTGAAGGCGCCGTATCACAGGAGAAAGTGTTAACGTTGAAACGGAAAAATCTGTGACGCAGTAAAAACGCACGCATAAGCACGTCGATGAAGTTTGTCTAGCCGAGCATGCACGCAAGAAAAATATTTTGTGATGCATGGCTGCAATCACAGACAGCGAAAGCCGTATAATGTTAACACTTTTTCATCTGATACGCCTAACTCCGAAAGCATCGAGGTGAAGGAGCTCATGCCGAAGCCGGCCAAGGAGTAAGGTGTGGATTTGCATTTGGTGAAGTCAGAAACTACTGGGCACATCAACCGATTGTTGCGACCACATGATTTCTCAAAAAGTAACCATATGATTCACTCTACTCAACACTGTCGTCGCTATTGTACATTTGCAATTGTGCACTACGGTGATAGCTTCTACGTCAATTTGGAGTAAAAAACTACAATTACACTGCAATACTTTTTCAACATGATGCGTCGAGTTCTAATATGCTACTCTTCCACGACTACCCTGTTTACTGTTACGACAGCTTCGAAGAAAAATATAGGAAATCAAATTTAGTCGAGGCTGAAGAAAACAAAGATATCTTGTTTGTCGACGCCTTGCTAAAGCTCCTGGAAAACTTGTTGCTACCGCCGCTATGACATCCGAAGAGCCCCCTAGTTCGTCGTGCTGAACAAACACAGTAGAACGCTGCCCCTGGTGCTCCCGCAGAAGCTGATGCGTCAGCTATGTACCACTGGCCTCTGTTGCCAGGAGCGAGGGCTCGCTCCTGAAGAAGTCGAGTAGAAATCGAAACGCTTTACGTTTCGCGACGTAGTTGCAGCTTCTACTGTGCGAGATGAAGCTTTTTTTTCTTGATGGTTTCGCTTTTCAAGAACATTGCTCAGCGCAGTCATTGAGTGATACTGCTGATTCCTCTGCATCCTGCGGCAACTTTTTTCAGCCAGCTCCCCCCTCCACAAGAATCCTACAACGCCGACGAGACCAAATATCCTGCAATAAAATAAAAAAGCCAAAAAAAACAGAAACTGCATCAACCTCTACGAGGTTGCCACGACCTCAGCACGACGCGTGGACAGCTAGTGCTGCTCTGAGAAAACTGTGTTTCCAGGTGTGCGCCCTTTGAAGCCCTTTTCTCAGCCATACATGCCCTCTGAAAGCTGGGCATTTAGTTTCCCGTGATCTGTTTAGGTTTTCTTTGCGATTCTGGCTCCTTGTATTGTTCTCAGTTTTCAATGAGCAAAGGTCAGCCTTAGGCTGAGCGTATTGATACAGAACACCCAGAGAGAACAGCCAGAGAGCAAGGTGAGGGCGAGAGTTTTTGCGCTGCCATTTTCTTGCAAGGCGTTATGCGTCTGAAGGAGGGACACGTCAACATGCGCCGACGAGGTATACTTCTCTTCTTTGTAGTTTGTCTATGTCTTTATTTCCTACTATTACGTACTACTTTACGTGATTATTTCAGTTTCATGTCGGCAGCATCTCTGACTCAACTTTCAAGGTTCATTCGCCTCTTCATCTTTCAATCTATGCTCCCAGTTTAGAAACTGGTGGGGAGCTTGAAATCATATGTAGTTCTCGCCAAGATTGTGCGGGTGCATGTCAAGACTTCTATGTTCGGTTGCTCTGCATGAACCACAATTGCAGGACGATTACGCGGTAACCAAGAACGTGGCCAAGGCAGTATTAGCGTCTAAAAAGCGATGGGGCGGAACAAGACGGTGGAAAGAAGGTTCAGAACTCGCTGCGGCGTGAGAACTTCGCGTTGCTCGTCGGCCCTCCCGCTCGGAGCCGTTCTTGCTTCGAGGTGTCATCTGCTGACATGTTTAGTGGAGGTCGTGCTGCAGGCTAGTACGACGCTCTTCACATTTTGTTGGATTGTTCCACCACAAGGAATAGTTACGACTCCGGGCGGCACCTCGTACCCGTTCGTAGCGTTGTGCTTGGCGGAAGTTGTTGCGAAGAGTGGATCACAGACTCATCTTCTGGAAGAGCTACAATCGAGCCGGGAGTCGGCTGACGGCAGCGACACTGCGCCTAAGCAGACGCACACAGCGTTCCCTCGATCCGTGCCAGATACAGAGTTTTTATTCGAGGGCGGGACACCTGCGACGCACACTTCTTCGGCACCGAACACGAAAAAACTGCGGCGCGATGACCGACGAACGACTTCCGCTTTTGGGGCGGGAAGCAATGCTGTTCAGAATGTGGCTTCAAACAAGGAGGAGACGAGAAAGAGCGCGACCGCGTCTCGCGTCGACGTCGACCTTGGGTATGATGGTTCTGATACCGCTCATTTCGCGGCCAAGCCTGAAAATGAAGCTGCTGCTCCTGTCGAAGCGAGTTTCAAAATGCTCAGGCGGACAGGCGGACAGCACGAGGAGGCTGCTGCTGCAGCGCACCGGCACGAACAGAAGATAGTAAACCAGGAAGGAGCACGAGGAGGACAAGAGAATGCCATCGAGATGAGTCCAGCGGCGAGACGAGAACCGAAGGCATCCGCGCCAGATGACGTCTCAGCTGCAGCAGCTCACGGCGCGAATAAAAACAACACGCAGAAGCGCGACAACATGGATACGATTTCGCTGGCCCCGCCTTCGAACGCAGTGCTCACCTTGACGCCCCCGGCTGCGGCCCTGAGCAGTATTACTACGACTACTTCCACCATGCGGGTTTCAACGATGTTGCGCCGCCAGCAAAGAGAGGACTCTAGTACTCCTGAGGGCGCAGCAGTAGAAGCAGAGCAGCACGATGCTGCACCGGAAGCAGGAGCTCGAGCCCCTTCTGCTCCTGCGGTGGCTCTGCAGAGGATGACGACTCAGCAAGAACGCGCCGAAGAGTATCGATCGGAGCAGGTAGAACCACCTTCGTCCTCTCCCGGAGTAGAGGCGGTTCTCTTCTTGGAGAGCGAAAGTGTTGACATAAACGCTGTACAACAAGGCGAGGGCGAGGAGCGGGAGAAAACGATGCCCGGACCAGAAGAACATGAGCGGACCATAGCGAACCGCACAACTTCTACCGCTGCGACGAAAAATTCATCTTCTTCTGTTCATGATCTTCACATGGAAGTGGAACTACAAGCTAGTACATCTACTTTAGGGGCCGAAGAAACCCGCCCCGACGAGCCGCACCAACTTGGACAGGATGAACGCGACGACGTTGAAAATCCAGATGACACCAGCACGGCGACGAGTCAAGTGGCGAGCCGCACTTCAGCTGGTAATTTGGTCGACGACGCCGACGAGACGATGTTGGAGCACGACATCGAGGAGTCGCCCCCGCATTCCTCGGAGAGCAGTGAGGAAGATGAAGAGCAGCCGCTGCAAGAAATAGATGGCGAGGAATCCTCTGACGGTCATGGTGATGCAAATGTCGTGTCGGAAGAGTCCTCCGGTGAAACAAGCAACGAGCAACAAGAGTCCTCCACAGCTGAGCGTGATGGTAGTTCCACCGAGGTTCTTGCACCACCACTGCGCACGACCAACACCAGTGACGCGTCCAATCCGATTGCTCTGTATCATTCTCGACGCAAGAACAAGCGTCGCCATGCACAAGGCACAAAAGTAGTGACTGAGGGCACTACCGCGAGGACGCTCACCAGCGCTGTTGCGGTGCGACAGATAGTAGGAAAAACGCGAACAGGATCTCGCCGTCTAAGGCGGGGGTCCTATTGGCTCGAGGGCGGCGCCGCACCAGCTGGGTATGACAAGCCAAATTCTGACGATGGCTGGTGTATGTGCCACCCAACAAAAATTCCTGCCGTTGAATGCGCAACGAATATGCATTGCAAATATGTCTCGATTGGACGAGGCAGAGGTGCCGCGATGTGATGCTCCTCTCTGTCGGGCAATAAACGAGAATATGTCATGCGTCAAGGCAATAACTTTAGCTGTCCAATTTTGACCATTTTGAAACAGGATTTCTCATGAAGAACAGGCATCGCAAAGCCCTCGCTCTCGCAAAAGTTGTGAGTGAAGCTAGGCCTCGGAAGATTCCAGATCTTCTGGACCAGGATCACGCAATGAAACCTGCATGAGTACATCAAACTTCTGCACTTTCCCGGGAGACCCAGATATATTTGCAACGCATGACGAATCGGGAGAAGTTAACGCTTACGAATGCGCCTTCCTGGTCAAGCAATGACCCAATCACTATGAGGCTGCACAACTCCCCCACCTCACCTTCATTTCTCATACAAAAAGGCCAGAGGAGCCTGTTCCTCTTGGTACTCTTTGCGTGACAGGTTCCTGCAGGAGCTCTTCAAAAAGCAGTACAATGCTGTGTGGATTTGTGACGCAAAGACTGCACTTTTCCCGAAATTTTTATAGATTGCCGCTGATGCATTACAAATGAGAGGGAGGGGGAGCAGTTGTGCACTCTTATAGCAACGACGGTCTGTGCACAAGAGTGCAATAACCGAGGGGACGCGTGCATGAACTATGTGTTCGATCCCCAGGAGTCGCTCTACAAAGGCAGTTCTAACGGCGCAGTGTGCTACTTCGGCTCCGATAAGCCGACGGACCAATTTCGACGGCGTGCCGCTAGGAGGCGCAGGAACGAATGCCCAAGAATCCAGGGACAATGGCGGAGCGTATTGCGGCGACACACGCCGGCGCTATGCAAACAAGTTCTGCTTTAGGAAGAAGATTTGTGAGTATGCGTTTTCCAGCATCAATTGCGAGGACGATTCCCACGGCGGCAAGTATGCGTCGAATGCGATCTCGCAGCAGCACAACGACGAGAAAGCCTGCGGCAGTGCAGGCTGCGACGCGGCAAAATGTTGCACGGCACTCAACAGCTGCAGCACTTTTTCATGCCCGGTCGCCAACTGGGTGGACAAGCCGGGGAACAAAGCCGACCGCTACTGCGGCACGGACGACACCGGAAACGTCAGAGCCTGCAACAAGGCCAAGTGTTGCGACGGAAAATGCTTATGGGAAAAATCTCAAGCATATACATTCTCAACGGTTCTTACGTGATTTGTCATGCAACGTCATCACTGCATTGAGTTTAAGCCGCAACGCGATCAAGCCACTTCGCATGCCAAATTTGACAAATTCCCGAAGGGCCAAACAGCATCAAAGTCTGTGCCAAATTTGTGATGCCTTTGCGAGAATTGAAAGCTCGGTCCCTTCGCTTTTCCTATTCTTGCATCAGATGCCGACGTTCTAGCGCCTGCGGAGGCTTGCTTTCGCAGTGATAATGGACGATGGATGAACAGTCGGCGCCGGCGGGGTGAGGGAGGTGGCTATTATTTTATGTACTAGCATCGCAATGAATTCATGTAAGAGCTCAAAATGTAAGGTTTGAGAACGCCATACTGCAAGGCCTCCCTTTGCAGCCCCCAGTCGGCAAACGTGCTGAAGAGCGGCTCGGAGGAGGTTCGCTGCACCGGCAAACTGTGCGAGTTTTCCGATTGCTGCGAGGCGCGCAAGACCTGTGGTTTGCAGCTATGCGAAGACGAAAACCGCTTGCGCAAACAGCCAGCTCCGAAATGCGCGGTATCAAATGGAAATGCAAATATGTTGTCTAGGTCGTCCTCTGGAAAGTTCGTTGTGTGTGATCATGCTGGTTGGAGCTTCACGAACAATTGCCATCGACGAGTGCCGCCGGTTAAGCATGACAATTTTGTTGAGTTCTTCTTTAGGTGTTCTCTGTATTCTGTATAGTTGTAATTTCTGGATGACATCAGAGAAAGGATGGTCTTGCGTATACGCACGTGACAGTACTACAACTATTTCAACATATTTGAGTCATGCTAGCGGAGCATGATGAGAAGCCTTCTATTCTTCCGGACTTCTCACATCAAATTAATATGTTGCATTTGCAATGCATACGCGGGCTCAACCTGCAACCCGAACGACGTCGGCACGTGCTGCGACCACACTTGCAAAAGCAAAGTATCCTGTGCAAAAGCATCGTACTCGTATTGCAGTCATGCATATACAAATCTTTTTCTTAAGGTAAATCCGCATTACAGATTTTATTTCAATTTCTCATGGTGAATGCATTTATACGAGTACAATACTTTTGCACAGGATACAAAGGGGCCACTTGCAACGCTGCGAGGTACCTAACGAAAGGAAACCGAGAAGGCATAAGATGCACTGCCGCTGACAATTGCAGCAACGACGGGGCGGACTGCTGTACCCAGAAAGCGCAGTGTAAGACGGACCCAGATTTTTGCAGTACGGTCAGCACAGCCGCGGTAGCAGCGGGAGGGTACGTCTTGATTGACGCGCAGGAAAATACTTACTGCGTAGGACAGGCCTGCGACAATATCCAGGAAAAAACACTCATCTCCATCTTGCATGTTTTGCATGACAAGCACTGGACCTGATGCATGTTTTGCATGACATCAAATTGGACGGGGCCGATGGGTCTTTTTTTGTGCATAGACAAGGATAGGGCGGACGCGGACACATGCTGCAAGGTGAAGCAATGCACCTTATGACAGTGCGCAACTCCCCCTGGTGTTCCCTCTCATTTGCATAGCATGAACAGCAATACAAACGCCAGCACATGTGGAGCCTATGCATGACAAATTTGTGTAAGTACCTAATGGATTAGTGTTTGGGCTTCCAGAATTTGTTATGCAAACAGTGCTACAGGGCAGCAACTGTTTTGGGGATTTTGCATGAGACTGGGTCTAACGTTTCTTGTAAAGTGAATTTACGTGGGGACGCCGTGCCCTCAGCCTTCCAACATGACAAATGAGGGAGATGAAGAGGGGGAGCTGTGCAGCACTCCCATACGCCTGTGCTTTCGACCCGGAGCGGGCCGCGACGGGTGGCGAATGTCCCGTGGACGGGAACAATTTCTGTCTGACATGTCCAGACGGCTTCAGCACGGTCGCGGGGCAGGGCCAGAACACGCAGACCTGCGAGGCAAACGTGTGCCGATGCGAGCACGGAGCGCCCGTAGAGGGGAAGGCAGAGGACGGCGTATCCTGTGCAAATGAAGTCTCGCACTCGTAGTAATCGCAGCCATGGATTAGAAATCTCCATCCCAAGGTAAATCTAGATCAGCATGACAAATTGCATTTCTCATGTTGGGCCGCTAATTTGTCATGCGATAGCGATTTATACTAGTACAATACTCTTGCAATGTTGTATACGGCACGCAAGTCTGCCAAACCGCAGGTGATCTAATGTGCCTAGCAACCGGATGTGAAGACGGTTACGAGTTCCAGCCTGAGCTCAACACCTGTGCGGAAAAGGTGGTGATTTCGAACAAGACCGAGGCCGCTGCGAAAAATGAGTCCAAAGACGAGGAGGGCCAGGCCGCTTTGCTAAGTACCAGCTCAAGCTCACTGCCCAAGCTCATCATCCTTGGTGTCATTGGTCTATCAGAGTTTCAGATTTGAAATCGACAAAGTTGAAATAATTTGCTGCATTTGCAATTGCAAAAAATATCATAGGAAATTAGTTATACCAGCATGACTAATGACAAGTTATGGAGGCGGGAGCGCGTAAATCCATTTCGTCGCGCATTTTGGGTCAGGGACGAGTGCTGCTTTTGTCATGCCCATTCGCAGCTCTATGCCCAAGCACCCCAAACCAACGGGCTAACAATTGGCTTCGCCTGCCATGATCCCTGCAAGACAGGCGTTTTTGTTTTGTGCGTTGCAAATCATTTCAACTGTGCCGATTTCAATTTTGACGGGTTCCATATGGTCTTGGGGTGCTCGGCTACTTTTACGGCGATGAGCTGGGGTTGAATATTGGGGGAGAAGAAGCGCCACCCCCTTAGGTGGTGTTCAAATGTCTGCTCCTTCGGGATCGGGAACCCGCTTTGCGAAAGAATTTCTGCAAGCTGAGTCGCCTCCTGTTTATTTTTTCGCGAAGATACTCATGTACTTCCACGTGTTGCTACGTGAGAATCGCCACTGAAGATGAGAATCACATTCACAGGCACAGCTATTTTAAAGTAGTATAAAATTTTTTTTTCGATTTTTTTATACACGCATTTTCATCCACAGGCAGCTGCGCAGTTGTACTTTGCTGCGGAAATACGCATTTTTGTACATAGTTCTTGCAGCCCTGGACCTGGTGGCTTGCGTCCTCGCGCATTCTTTATTCGTCAGCTTCCCCTAGGTCGTCGCTTCTGAAACTGGTTGAGTGGTTAGTCATGCGGTTGTCCAGCACCTTCTTCATCTTCAGCGAAGAACTACACGAAAGACTAGTGTAGAAGATTGGAAGGAAGGGGTACCTCAAAGACCAAAAAAAGATATATGGTGCTGTTGCTGGAAAAATAAAAATATGGCAAAAGGCCTTTAGCCCGTGCTTGCATACGACCCTCTGCTGGAAAGTTGCTCACAGAGGGCTCCTCCCGAACTTTTTCTTCTACCTTGTTAAGTTACAACTGAGCGCATGTCTTGTTCTTCAGGCGGCTTTGTTTCCTGTCATCATCTTCGATGAAGAGACATTGCAGTGCCCGCCTTTCTGCGATGTCTACGAGGACCTTCTTTGCTTGTCTTTATTTGCTACTTTGACTTTCACTGCAGAAAATAAATCTCGCATACTTTCAAGATTTAGTGCTCCCTTCTTCATCTTTTCATCTTCCTAAAAATGTAGGAATTGTTTGGAGCTCCTCGGTATCACGTGCAGTTCTTGCCAACATACTGCGAGTGCATGTTCAGAGCTCTGTTCTTACTGTAGTTTTCGTTTGGTCTGCATGAACCACAATTGCAGGACGATCACGCAGTAAAAACCAAGAACGTGGCCGAGACAGCTCTTCCTTCGATGCGATGGGGCGGAAGAAACTGGAAAGGAGTATCGGGAGTCCTCGCTCCAAGTTGAGTAGAACTTCGCTCTGCGTTCCGGTCTTGCCGCTCGGAGTCATTATTGCTTCGAGATGTCATCTGTTGACATGTTTACTGGTCGTGCTGCAAGCTACGACGTTCTTCGCATTTTCTTGGATTGGCGCACCACAGGGAATAGTTACGAGTGCGGGCAGCTCGCACCCGATCGTAGCGTTTTGCTTGGCAGAAGTTGTTGCGAAGAGTGGGCCACAGACTCATCTTCTAGGAGAGCTACAACCGAACGGGGACTCGGCTGACGGCAGTGACGCTGCGTCTAAGCGGACGCATACAGATCCCCCTCGATCCGTGCCAGATACAGAGTTTTTGTTCGAGGGCGGGACACCTGCGACGCACACTTCTTCGGCACCGAACACGAAAAAACTGCGACGCGATGACCGACGAACGACCTCCGCTTTTGGGGCGGGAAGCGATGCGGTTCAGAATGTGGCCTCAAACAAGGAGGAGACGAGAAAGAGCGCGACCGCGTCTCGCGTCGACGTCGACCTTGGGTATGATGGCTCTGATACCGCTTTCGCATCAAGTATCGCTTACCACCAGAATCACCTCGCGGCCAAGCCTCAGGGTCGAGCTGCTGCTCCTGTCGAAGCGAGTTTGAAGATGCTCAGGCGGACACGCGGAGAGCATGAGGAGGCTGCTGCTGCAGCGCACGACAAGAAGGCAGGAAACCAGAAAGGAGCAGGAGAAGGGCAAGAAGAAGCCATCGAGATGATGAGTTCAGCAACGAAAGAACAAAAAGCATCCGCACCAGATGACGTCGCAGCTGCAGCAGCTCAACAAGGCGCGAATGAAAACAGCACTCACAACGACCTGGATGCGACTTCGCTGGTCCCGCCTTCGAGCGAAGTGCTCACCTCGACGCCACCGGCAGTGCTGAGTAGTAGTACTACGACTTCCACGCAGGGTTGGACGATGTTGCGCCGCCAGCAAAGAGAGGAGTCTCGTCCTGACGGTGCAGCAGTAGAAGTAGCAGAGCACCAGCAAGATTCAGACTCTGAATTGGAAGTAGGGGCTCGAGCCCCTTCTGCTCCTGCTCCGCAGAGGATGACAACTTCTCAACAGCGCGCCAAGGAACGTCGATCCGAGGTACAAGTGCCATCTTCGTCACCTCCTCCCGAAGTTGTAGAAGCGCTTCTGTTTTTGGACAACGAAAGTAGCACAAGTTATACATACGCAACAAAGCAGGAGGACGTCGACGTGGTACAAGGGGAGGGCGAGGAGTCGGAGAAAGCACTTCCAGGAGACCATGAGCGGGCAAAGAAGAACCACACGACTACAACTTCTCCTGCTGCTATCACAAGAAAAAGTGTATAGCGTTATCAACGGTTATTTTGTTCACCTTCACAGATTGCAGCCATGCATCGCAAATTTAGGCACCTAGTACGCATGCTGTGAATGACAAATTCAGGCACGTTCTCTCATGCATTGCTGCGACAGCTGCCACAACAAATTCATCCTCTACCGTTTTCCAGGTGGCCAAAGCATCTTCGCCGGCCGCGAAGCCCGACGAGCTCAACCAACAGGCACAGGAACGCGATACTCTTGAAATTGCAGACGGCGCGTCGATATGGATTGCAAAAGTATAGTACTTCTCATCGAACTCGTAGTAATTGCATTTGTTATGCATTACAAATTCAACTTTTCCTTCTGGATCTAGAAAAATGTAGTGCAATGCTATTTCTACAAGTACGACACGGACACTTTTGCAACGCATAGTGGACGAATCAAAAAAGCACTTCGACGAGTGCTGGTTTGTTTGACGGCGCTGATGAGTTCATCAAGCACGACATCGAGGAGCCGCACTCGCAGTCGTCCGAGAGCGATGAAGATGAAGAGCCGCTGCAACATAGTGCAGACGGGGGGCAGTCTAACGGTCTTCATGGCGAAGATCCTGCTTCATCGGAGGAATCCTCCGACGATGATGATTTCGAAGGGCTTACAGCTGATCTTCATGCTGGAAACGAGCTACACCCGGAGGGAATATGATCAGAAAAAAAGACATCCGCCCCATCCATTTTTGCAAACACAGTCAAACGCTTAACAAGAGCTGCATGTTTACTTATTGGCATGAACATGAAGAGATGAGAAATAGTTGCAGGTTGTCTTTTGGATGCTGGGGGTGAGGTTTTTTATTTTTTCTGGGAATAAGCAGCACCCGTTCCTGCTTCGCACAGGAAACTACAAGGACGGCGTGCGTCCAATCCGATTTCTGTGTATCAACATAGATCTCGACGCCACTACAAGACTCGCCATGTAAATGGCGCGAGCGCGAGCCTAACTGGTGGCGCAACCACCACACTCTTCAGCGCCCTTGCGGCACGAAAAGTCGTAAGAGGAACGCGAGCAGGATCTCGTCGCCAAGGGCTCATGTGCATGGGGGCCCGGCGCCGCAGGGTATGGCTCGATGGAGGAGTATCCTGCTGTGCAAAAGTATCGTACTTGTATTGCAATCATGCATTACAAATCTTTTTCTGATGGTAAATTTATCGCATTACAAGTTTTTTTATTATTATTTCTCATGCTGATGTCATGCATTTGTACGAATGCGATACTTTTGCAGCTCATAAGGAGCAGCTCCGGGTGGGTATGACAAGCCAAACTATAATGGCGTGTGGTATGATAGCGACGGTAAAATCGTTACCGACGACGATGGCTGGTGTCTGTGCGACAAAACGGACTTCGTTAGATGCGGAAGCGGAGCGGATCTGGAGAAGCTAACCCTAACGAAAACTTCCGAACCGATCACGAAGGTCTGCGCAGATGAATGCAATAGCCGAGGGGCCTCGTGCAATAACTACGTGTTCGATCCGCTATGTGAGTGTCAGGTATAGTAGCATGACAAAAGGCGTCTTGCTTACCCAAACAGCATGACAAATTGGACTTCGGTCCTGCCCAAATTTGTCATGTGCCACTTGAAAACTGGGCTACAACCGGCATCCATTCTACGCATGACAAATCATTAACTCAACTTTGTCGATTTCGATCCTGACAGATCCATATCCCCTGGAATCGGAGTACACCAGTGGTTCTACCAAAGTGGTCTGCTTCTTCTCCGCCGGTAAGCCGACCAACGAATATCGGCGGCGAGCGTTTCAGATACGAGGCACCTCCGTTACGGGCAACTTTCGTGGCGGAGGGTTGTGCAACATGACGTCAAATACGTTTGGGACCACCTTTAAAGATGGGTGCTGTGCGCAGCGTCGGCGCACCGGAGACAAGTTCTGCTTCAGGAAGGAGATTTGTGCGTACTTCTGGAGTACGACGCCCACGGGGTACGGCATCAATTGCGAGGACGCTGCCCACGGGGGCAAGTATGCGTCGAATGCGATCTCGCAGCAGCACAACGACGAGAAAGCCTGCGGCAGTGCAGGCTGCGACGCGGCAAAATGTTGCACGGCACTCGACAGCTGCGCCGCAATATCGTGCACTCCGAACGACAGCTGGGCTATCAACTGTAAAAATGTCGGGGTCTGGAAGAATCCAGCTTGTCATGCTGATTTTGGATTCTAAAAAAATCTGTATTGCATGAGCAGCAAAGAGAGCCCAAGTTTTGCTACACGGAAAGAGCATTTTTCATGCGGTATAGGCATCAGGAAGCCCTCACAAAATCTGTGACGCTAGGGCATGCATCACAGACATCAGGAGTCATGCAAAATGTGCATGACAAACCTGGCAATCTTCCAGACCCAGACATTTTTACATTTGATATGGGCGGACAGGGATGACAAAGCCACCCGGTATTGCGGCACGGACAGCAACGGAAACGTGAAAGACTGCAATAAATCCAAGTGCTGCGATATGGCTGTGTCAGGATTGAAATCGACAAAGTTGAAATAAATGGATGAAAGTTGTAACCCAGTTACAGTTTCCAAGTGGCGCATGACAAATTTAGGTAGAACCGAAATCCAGTTTGTCATGCTGTTCGGGTAAGGCAGACGCCTCTTGCCATGCTGCTTTAGCTGCTCAATTTCTACCGACCCTCAACAGGCTTACAATCTGCCTCACTTGCCTACTTTGCAAGACAGGCACTTTGTGGGCTGCATGTTATGCATGGCAAACTATTTCAACTATTGACGATTTCAAAAATCCTGACACTCCCATATGCGACGGAAAGTGCAAGGCCTCCCTTTGTAACCCCCTCTCCGCAAACACGCTGAAGAGCGGCTCTTCGGAGGTTCGCTGCCCAGGCCAACTGTGCGAGTTTGCCGATTGCTGCGTGACGCGCGCGACCTGTACTGCACAACTATGCGCGGACGAGAGCCGCTTGCGCAAACAGCCACCTCCGAAATGCGCGCTATAAAACGCAAATGTGTCTCGGTGCAGGTGCACGTGCAAGTCTGGTGCGGGAAACTTCACTTGTTTGTGATGCTGGGTCGTTCTTGGGGAGTCACGAGTAATCCACGATTGACCACGTCCACGGCTGGGCATGAATATAATCTTACTTTGGATTTCTTTTTAGCTGTTGTCCGTGCAGTCCTAAAAATCGGTATAATTCTGCTTCTGCATGATTATTTCTGCATGACGAAGCAAGGATGCAGCTTTCGGGTAAAAATGCACGGTGAGGACTACAGTAGACATATTTACGTATGAGTCATGCTAGCCGAGCACGAGAATTGCAAGCGTTGCGCTTGCATTCTTTCAGACCAGCCAGACACACATACGACATTTGCCATGCATACGCAGGCTCAACCTGCAACTCGAACGACATCGGCACGTGCTGCGACCACACTTGCAAAAGCAAAGGGGCCACTTGCGATGCCGCGAGGTACCTAACGAAAGGAAACCCAGAAGGCACAAGATGCAGTGCCGGGGCTGACAATTGCAGCAACGACGGAACGGATTGCTGTACCCAGAGAGCGCAATGTAAGACGGACCCAAACTTCTGCAGTACGGTCAGCACAGCCGCGGTAGCAGAGGGAGGCTATGTCTCGATTGACGCGCAGCAAAATACTTACTGCGCAGGACAAGCCTGCGACAAGAACGGGGCGGACGCGACGACGTGTTGCAAGGTGAAGCAGTGCGTCTGTGCGTCCCACCCGGCGCTGGCCGCGACGGGCGCCGAATGTCCCGTGGACGGAAACAATTTCTGCCTCACATGCCCAGACGGCTTCAGCAAGACCGTGCTGGGCCAGAACACGCAGACCTGCGAGGCAAAGGTGTGCCGATGCACGCACGGTGCGCGCGTAGAGGGAAATATAAATAACGGCACGCAAGTTTGCAACAACGCAGGTGATCACATGTGCGTAGCAACCGGATGCGACGCGGGTTACGAGTTCCAGCCCGAAAGCAATACTTGTGCGGAGAAGGAGAAGGAGCAGGAGGTGCTTTTGAATGAGACCGTGACCCAAAACGCGACCCCAGTGGCGACTGCAAAAAAAACCGACGACGACGAGGGCGTGGCCGCTGCGGAGAGTGTCAGCTACATCTCACTGCCCAAGCTCATCGTCTGTGGCGTCGGTCTCGGGGTGCTCGGTACGCAGTCCTGCAAACACGTCTGGGTCTGGGAGGGGAGGTCGTGCACCTTGTCACGCGACGAGGTCCTCCCGAGGACCACAAAAAAATCTGTGCTGCATGATCAAAGAAGGAACCGCACAAGTTGTTGCCCACTTCTTGTCCAAAAAGAGGCTGAGCCGGAGTTCTCATGCGGGATAGGCAACATCAAGGAGGTCTTGCAAATAAATCTGTGAGTAAGTAGATGTTGCTTCTGTGTCATGCATATCAGACCATGCGCATGGTCCGCGAGTAGATGCATGTTGACTAGTCTTGTTGCGCCCTTCCTAACCGACACGACCCAGACATTATTTGCACTTGATAGTCGGCTACTTTGCTGGCAATCAGATGGGCTTATTTGGTGGGGGAGAAGCAGCGCCACCTCCTTAGGTGGTGTTCAAACGTCTACCCCCTCGAGATCCCGCGCGTAAGGACTTTTTCAAGAATCTGAGTCGACCTAATTCAGTTTCTGATTCTGAACAACGCATGTCTTCTTGCTTCTTCAGGCGGCGCTCTTGTCCTCGATGTGCAGACATTGCAGCACGACCCCTAGCGTTTCGACGCGGTGGGGTGCCTGATGGCTCCTTCTGTTCTTTTTTATCAGAGGGAAGTGTGCGGTCGCGGTGGCGTGCAAGTGTACTCACAGATGAGATTAATAATCGTCAACAGAGAGCCAGAGCCAGCCGCGAGTTTGAATTTTTTTTATACTGAAGGTAAACAGAACATGAAGAGTTGCGGTTTCAAAAAGGTGATAGCTCTTGCCCGTAAGTAGTCAATGTCAAACACACACGGGAACTTTTTCGTAAAAGAGACTATGAATAAGGTCGTATAGGTATAGCCAAAACTTTTGAAGAATGGACGACCCGGCCAGTCGCTACGCTGCGGCGCTGTTGCGCCAGGACAACAAGCAAGTCCGTCAGTCGGCCAGTGTTTTCTCGAGAGCATCCTGGGCTGACGAACGGAGATCATGTGCAGCAGGAGGTAGCATTGCTGCCGCTCCTTCGAGCGCGAATGCGGCCGAGATCGAAAGGAGTCAGATCGAGGTGACAGGGACTGATGGTAGCAGCAAAAGAAAACATCAAACGGAGACCTCCACTACCCCTTCAACTGCCACGTCAGCGATGAGTGATTGCAAAGAACGGGCCGTCAGCGGAGCCGCACGGGAAATAAAAATCGTGGCGAAAAGGAGGTCACCAGCATTCTCCCACCTTGTGGTCTCCTCTTCTTCTTTCAACACTAGCATGGCCGCCGAGGACCACGAGGAAGACCCCCAGAAGTGGGAGGTGGAAGATGACATGCAGGAGGCGTCTACGGCCGTGGGCCACGTTGACGCTCGAGAAGACCGTGAAATAAATCCAGCTTTATCTCCAGAGCAGCAAGCGAAGAAAACGGAACTGCTCGCATTTCGTGTGCAGCAAATGGAGAAGCGAATCCGGTATCACATCAAAAAGTGTTCCCTAGCATTGATGGAGTTTGGGATGCAGTAATGCATCTTCAAAAGATGATCATGATGTCCAAAATTGTATTGCGTGCATGATAGCGAAAATCTTTGTTTATGCATGACGGCAAAAATGCCCCAAAACTACCGGTTAAACGTGATATTACACTTTTTTTGTTTGATATCCGCTACCTGGAGTCCACACTGAAGTCCTTCCAAGAAAAGCTCGTCGAAGTTTCTGCTCTGACCTCGATCTTGCAGCTGCACCCGGATGAAGGTGATTCTAGCCTGGGTCGTGGTGGACCGCAAGACCTACCGAAGCAGCAGGCCGAGAATCTTTCTGATTCTGTTTCTGCGCGTGGTCGTGTTGTCCACAACCATGATGGCACCGCTTTGGATCAATCCACCGCGCGTATTAACTTCTCGATGAAAGACCCCAAGAACATCAACCTTGCGGCCTGTCGTGAAGATCCTATCGAAGAAACACTTCCAGCTGGGGCCGGCGATGACGTAACCGCGAGCGCCTCCTGCGGAGACGGAGGAGAGATCGGAGCACCACGAGGACCGGCAACAGCGCCGGTATTTGCTTTACATGGTGGTGGAGATGAAGCTGAAGGGTCTACAACTTGTTCCCAGGAGCCCAAGTTCCGGTTACGACAGCAAGTGTACGCCCTGGAAAAGATGAAATGGAAATGTGACGGCACGCAGCAGTCGTTGCATAGCAAATATCCAAGCAAAAAGAAAATACGTACCTCGCGCGCATTTTCTGTTCTTGCGGAGAAGAGATAGAGATTCCTCGCACGACTCGACGCAGACAAAACTTCTAGAGGTGACATCTTGCTGAGGCACTTCTTGCAAATGCAGTTGCTTGTGCATTTTTTCCTTGCCACGTCGTCTAGTGATCGGTTTAGACTAAGTCTGGTGCTCGTCGTGGTTTGTGTTTCTTCACTTTCAGGCCTTAGTTGGTCTTCAGCATAAAATAGACGAGCTCCTACTAGGTAAGCTCTACAAAATTTGAACTGATTGAGATTCTTCGCTCGTTGCCTCCTCGTACTGCGAAGCTCAAGCTCTTGCAGAAGACGAAGACTACGCATCAAGAAAAGTCAGTACAGTATCATTTTTTGCTTCGATACTGCACTTTCCGCATTCAAAGTCCTGCCCGGCACGATGGGCAGCGTCGTGTGTGCAATCGTGGACGGTGATCACGATCTGCTGAAGATTCGCTGGCATTCCGTTGCGAAATCCGACGGCAAGACTCCGCGGATCGGCCTGGTTCGCGCGTCCCAAATTTCTGCGCGCCACCCACTGAAAGTGAGACGAACAGGAGAACAGGACAAGGAGAAGGACCATTCACCCATGTCAAATAAGAAGTTGTTTTCATCTCCCTCGACGTTGAGCGGTGTCGCGGGGCGAGGTGGACCTTTTTACCCGTCATCAAATGCTGCAGGAATAAACACGAGCAACGCGGCGGCTTTATTCGACGAGCAGCATCCTGGGAGTGTAGCTTCGTCACCGAGGGCCGGAACGATGGCTATACCGAGCACCGCAGCAAATTGGAAACGAACGCGACCAAGAAGCGCATTCGGATTTTTCATGCGAGGGGCGAGTCGATAAATAGTCGTAGACGCAGAAGTCCTCCCGCCAGAAAGTTGCGGCTTCTTTGATCATGGATTCACAATATTAGACAGTAAAGACGTATGCAAATCCTCTCTCAAAGTAGTTCATTAACACTTGCAAGCGCGAGATCGACGCTTGCCTCCTGATATGAATGTATGATTGCAGCGTTTCCGAAGATAAACAAAATCTGGCCATGCCTTGCGATCGCCCGTTGTCAGGGTCGCAAGGTTTTGCACCTGTATCATGGGACGCCCCGAGAGGCAATGCGCTCCTGCAATATGGTGCGCCTCAGCAACCATGAATGTGTTCGAGGACCCTTGAAGTTCTACAAACTCATGTGCTGATCAAGATCGCCGCAAATTCTTTATCGACAGAACTCCTTTTTAACAATCGTAATGCAATTAAAGTCGTGTTTTACCTAAAAAACAAAAACCGTAAAATTATGATTTAGTGAGTATCAAATCGAATATGTCTACTCCGGCATCATCTCTACCTGCGTATTGAGATCCATTTCATTCAGCGCCACTCCTAGTTGTATGTTGCAGATTGATGCCCCCTCGGTCTTCAGAATTCATTGTTATCTGTCCCCGTCTCTAATGATATCCATGTGATTCTCTTTCATCATCTCAAACGTATATGACCATCAATGTCTGATGGATTTTTATTTTTATCAAGAAGTTTGTTTTATATCTGTGCAGCCTGTGGGAGTGGGTAGATAGAATAGCGTGTAGAAAATCATGATGACGACCTCCCTTGTCGGAGTGTCTTGATCACCCCTCTTCTCCTTCGTTCAACCGGAAGAAATGTCCTCGCGTCGCGTCGAAGCAAGGTTGATGTCGTTCACGACACCGCGAAGAAAAGAAAAAATGGAGCCGTCGAAAGAACCAGCGCGTCTCGACTGTGTTGAGTGTTTCTTTTGACAACAGACAGACGGCAGTCCGTGCGGGAGGGGGACGAAGTGCCAGCAGATTGATTGGTGCGTGGTCGAGCACCAGTGAAGTTGTACGAGTAGAAGCTTGTTCATCAAGAACTGGATTCGCTGCAGACCTTGCCAGTCGTCCATCGGCAGATGGCAAACCTCGCGACGAAACTGGCGGCGGTGGTTGCCGTGCTGGCGGTTCTGCTGTATTTTGGCAAGGTATGGATTGTGTACATGATCGTGGAACCGCTGCTCGACCTGGCATCCGACACGGGACTCGTGCCTTTCGATGTGGCAGAGACCATAAGCCCAAGCAGAGAGCGAAATCCCTTCGCCGGGGAGGAGGAGCGCCCGGAAGAGATGCGAAGGTAAAAGTAAAAAAGCACACTATCTGCAAAGAAGAGGTGAGGGGAAAATGAAAAAGAAGAGAAATATGAGCCGATTGCGGTTCGCACTTCAAAAGAAATAGTACAGAGTTCTTGCTACAACAGGAACAACACAGGCACACACACGCGATATTCATCTTGTGCATGAAGATACCACTAATCATCCGTACAGGTATTCGAGCATCCTCCGGACGGCAATCGACTACACCACCGCCCGGGATTTTCCAAGGGCCCAGCAGTATCTGGAGCTCTGTAGCGACCGCCGCAAGGTGCCCGAGAATCTCCGCGAAATCGTGGCTCGGAGCCAGTACGCCAATGCCATTGTGCCGAAAACGAACAGTGAGGGTCGTGGAACAACCGATCAGGAAGAGCAGGACGTGATGGGCGAAACCATGTACACCTTCAAACACCCTAGGCCGATCATTCCAAACGAAAAGGACCAGCAGGAACAAGATGGGGAAAACCCGGACGGCAGTGGCCAAAACAACATTGGCAACAAGAGCTCTATCTACGATCCCTACTGCGTAAACAAAATCGGCGAGTTCCTGCTGACTGGAATGGTGTTCGAGAAAAATTTCACCTCGGCCATTCACCACTTCGTGGAGGCAGCGAACGTGGGGAATGAAGATGCGCAGTACAACCTCGGGGTGCTGTTCGCGAACATTCTGGAGGAAGACCCGCACTACGACATACTCCAGAAAATCGTATAATTTAAAGATGATTATCGAGCAAAAAAGTGTTATCGTTATCGAATTCGCAATCGAAAAAAAGACCAGTTTTTACCGGGTCGCGAAAAATTCGATAACAGCGGAGGTTTTTGGTCACTTTTACGCTGCAGTACCGCCGTGCCTGGCGTTTGTTATCGAATTTCCTTGTGGTCGCGCCGTCAAATTCGATAACAGCGACGATTTTTGGTCACTTTTACGCTGTAGTCAGCACGGCCCCGGGCGTTTGTTATCGAATTGGTTTTGGGTCCATGGCTTTCTGTAGCGCCCCAAAACCAATGCGATAACAAACGTCCTAGCACGGGCTAATTACAGCGCAAAAGTGTCCAAAAATGGTCGCTGTTATCGATTTTCATTTTGGACCCCTGGAAAATTCGATAACAAACGCCAGACACGGCGGCACTGCAGCGTAAAAGTGACCAAAAACCTCCGCTGTTATCGAATTTTTCGCGACCCGGTAAAAAGTGGCCTTTTTTGCGATTGCGAATTCGATAACGATAACACTTTTTTCTTCGATAATGATAAGTAGTTATTCATACTATTTTCCTGATGTTACCCTCTTGTTCTTTATTTCCCCGCCTAAACAAACTACATGCAGAGGCTGAGGCAAGAGACCTGTCCAACAGGTCTGCGGCTTGCGGGGGAAACTACTTACTAAACCAGGTGGCGTACAAGATGACAGTGTTCTTTATTTTCTATGATGTGCTCTGCGGCAACACGTCGTCAACCGCTGCTGGCGCTGTTCTACCTTTTGCACGGTAGTACAACAGAGCAAATTCTGTATCGAGATCGAAAATCAAGGCCAAATAGGGGTTTTACTGAATAAAAAAAGTAAAACTCTTATAACAGGTCCACGGCCGTGCGACCAACCTTCCGAAGTCAAGTAAGGACGCTATGAGCATCCTTTACCTCTACGCAGCCTCGACTGCCGGACACGCAGGCGCCTTGATGGCCATGGGTTATCGCCACTCAGAGGGGTTCGACGTGCCAAAGATATGTACCAATGATAAAAAATTCCTTTTAATTATTTTAACTTAATACCTTCAGCTTCCAAATAATGCCGCTTCCCAAGTTAGCACGACTTAAATTCATCAACATATGTTTAATTTCATCGGTTGTAAGTGGCGAGTGAATCAGACGCAGACTCAGATCATGTTGAAAATCCTGATCCTCTTTCATTCTTTACCGTATCTAAGATGATAAGTCAGTACCAGAAATTATCCTCTACTCACCAGGTTCCACTGCCGCGCTGAATTACATCGAGGTTGCGAAGGGGATCACGGAGATTTACTCCAGTGGCATGCCCCAGGCCGTCGAGCTGATCCGGCTGAACCTGGACCACAAGCAGAACAAAAAGATGATGTCGGAGGGGGAAATTAATCTATTCACCCAGATCGCCTCCTCTGGGGACACCGCGGTGGCGGCGGCTATCGGGAAACGGTACCTCCTGGGCATTGACGGGTTCCGCCAGAACTACGCCAAGGCACTGGAGTACCTGAAACTCGCCGCCAACGCCAACCATATGGGGTTCTCAAATGTTACATTCTCAACTGTTACATGATTTGTCATGCAAAAGTGCCATTATCATCTACACCATCAAGCTGTTCTGCATGACAAATGCTGGAAGGGCCAAACAGGCTCATAGTCTGTGCCAAATCTGTCATGCAAGACGCGCAAGGCCCCCCCTTTCATTCTTCCCATTCTTGCATCACAAGTCATGTAACACTTGAGAATGTAACAGTTGAGAACGCCATAAACCACGGGGGCTCCTTCGGCCTCCTCGGGTACATGTACGCCTTGGGGCTGGGGGTGGAGAAAAATCTCGACACCGCGCACGAGTACTTCGTCTCCGCCTCGATCATATGCATTGCAAAAGCATCGTACTAGTATAGATCGCATGACAAATTTGCTCAGCATTACAAATGAAATTTGTAATGCTGTTTTATCTTAGGAAAGAGATTTGTCATGCAGAAATGCGATTACTACAAGTACGATACTTTTGCAGAGGATAAATCGAGGGCGACGCGCTCGGTCAGAACGGGCTTGGGTACTTCTAAGCTGGATCTTGTACTTCTATTCAGCACAACTACGTAACTACAAGATGGCTCGGGGAGATTCGGAAAGTTTTTTTCCGCTTCAGCAGCTTGTTGTGTCGTGTGGTCCGTGGTTCAACCTCGAAATTTTTAGTACAAAAGTGTCAGGAGATCAACACCTCAATATTCCAACAACGCCTCTTCTTCTACTACGCCAGGTACATTTATTTCCACGGTACGGACAAGCAGGAGCGGAATGTGAAGCTCGCCTACCAGCACTTCAACGAGAGTTCCTACGCAGGGTCCGCCGACGGCATGTTTAATCTTGCCTCCGTGTTTCTCACGGGTGTCGGTGTCGAGCAGAGCTTCCAAAAAGCCGTGCTGTGGTACACTCAAGCCTTGGACCGAGGCCACACGCCCGCGGCCTATTCACTCGCCATCATGCACCTGAATGTAAGTTGTACTTTGTTTTTATGTTTTCTTGTTTTTGATTGCCATTCTCATACGAAGATGTCTTTGCGCTGCGGTTGCGGATGGACATAGCAAGGAAAAGGATGTTGAAGAAAGTAGTGGCTCTTGACAGCGTCAGCCTCACCGAGCGTCAGCACCTAAAATTGAAGATGCGTCTGTACCAGTTCGGAGATCTGGATGTCGTGCATCTCATTTCCCCTTCTGTTCGCTTCCACCGATGCGATCGCTGTCTCCTCATCCTCCTTTCAACAAAATCAAATCAGGGCGTCGGCACCGTTCGAGACTGCAGTATCGCCGTGAATTTGTTGAAGCGGGTGTGCGAGCGCGGGAGCTGGGTGAGCAGTCGACTACAGGAGGCGTACGCGCTGCAGCAGCTTGGTCAGACGACCGATACCACCAGTAGCTCCAGCTCTTTCACCTCTGCAGCAACGGGCTCGGCCGCCAGCCAGTACACGAACGGCGACATGTCCGCGTTTTTGTTCCTGCAGCTCGCCGAGGCCGGCCACGAGGTGGCACAGATGAATCTGGCGCACCTCATGGACACGGGCAAGTCTTCGCTAGTGATGGCGTCCCCCGTGTTTTCGCGGTTCTATGCGCAGCGGCACTATATCATAAGGAAAAATGCCCCCTCCCCATATCGAAAAGGTACGTCTCAGAAAATTTGTAATGCTGATTTGTGACCACAAATCGTCTCTGTCTTGCAAGAACGCAACTCCACAGGCTCCGCCGCATTCTGCAAGCGGTTTGTGATGCTGTTGGCCCGACAGACTAGACGTTTGCTATGCTCAGCGCCTAGCCCAAAACCTCTCCACTCAGGCTTCGTAAAGGCCTGCAGTCCTCTCCAGCAACACAAATCTGATTTGTGTACGCAAATCCAGCATCAGAAACTTCGTTTTGATATGGGGAGGGGGGATTTTTCCTCACAATACACTACGAACTGTCTGCGGACCAGGGGAGCGCAAGCAGCGAGCTCCGCTTGGGCGACTTTGCCTACTACGGCTGGGCACGGAGCGACAGCCCCTTAGAAGAGCTCACAAACAGCATGATTGCAGCGCCTAATAGTAAAAGTGGCGAATCTACTACTCCTGGAGCGTCCTCTGACGCAACTGGAGGGACCAGTGCAACATCCTCAAATAGCGATGGCAACTCGGGGGCTCAAGCGCGGCCATCTTCGGGGGCCGCAACGAGTGAGCAAGACGAGGAGCAACTTGGCATCTACAACCCGCAAAGCGCTGAGCAAGTGGAGGACGTGCTAAACAGTGACATGCTGTCGGCAGAAGAGGTGGAGATTATGAAGTCTATGGGCGTCAAGACGGCGGAGGAAATGCGGTCCCGGGCCAAGAAAAAGTCCCCGCGCTCGAAATGGAACGAGGAAGACCTGCTCGCCGAGTCTGAGGCGCGCGAGTATGCACTACAAACTTCATCCTGTACATGTACACGATGCATCACAAATTTCACCAATTTGGAGTGTAAGAACACTTGTCATGCTAGACTAGGATCGGAGCCAAGTTTTGTCATGCAGAGACCGCATTTGTACGCGTACGGGAAATTTACTGTGGATAGCGAGATCCTAGAGCGCATCGACGAGTCGTCCAACGGCGCGGACGCCGATGGCGATCAGAATCTGCTGGACCAGCTGAAGAAGTCCTCCATGACGCTGGAGCGCATCGCGCAACTCCACGCACACCCGCCCGACATGGAGGCCGCGATCTCGCACTACTGGAAGGTATCCAACATGCAGGTCACCGGGGAATGGATGCAGCACTTCGTCGCCCGAGCAAGCTTCAACCTTGGTATACTTATTTGCCATCATAATTTCAACATCGGGAAGCTTGCTTTTTTTCAAATATGAATTTTAATGCAGCTCCTGTGCGTGACCGTGAGCTCGTCGTTGCCCTATCTCAGGCTCTTAATGATCTCTGTCCGGAAGCAGGCTTTTTGTTAGCCTGAAGATCTCTGGACCGAACTCCACCAAATCTGCAATTATGATCATTTTCATCCCAGGTTTCATGTACCAATTTGGACTGGGTATTCCGCAGGACCTGGCTTTGGCAAAACGGCTCTACCAGCGATCGATCGAGCTGGACCCGGGGACGGTGACCGCGCCTGTGACGATCGTGCTGCAAGCGCTGGCTGCGCACAAGTGGCTTCTGGAGATGCTATGCACTGCAAAAGTATCGTACTAGTATGAATTGCAATTGCATTACAAATTTGCTCAGCATTACAAATTGAATTTGTAATGCGGATTTGCCTTAGGAGTCAGATTTGTAATGCATAAACGCAATTAGTACGAGCGCGATACTTTTGCACAGGATAGATGCCACCGCTGGACGAAATCCAGCGAAAAATGCTCCGGGACCCCAGAACACACGTATTCTTGTTGGTCAAGATTGATTTTCTGTGTTGATGTTACAGAGATGACCACCCGGACTGTAGATCATGGTGACGTCGCGTGGCTCGCTTTGATAGCGTTGGCAAGGAGTTCACTGACTTGTGCTGTTACCCTGTAGTTGCAACGCCGACCACCACCACGGATTTTTTTCGTCCTTTTACGGAAAATTGTAAGCGTCGAGTAAAGCAGCTGCAATTGCAAGAGCTATACGACAATGCATGGCAAGATAAAGATTGTCAACACTTCTAGTTGTTGCAGCGCATCTTCTCAAGCCTATAATATTCACAACCCCAACTACAATCAAACCACAGGTGCTCGTCCTTGTGTTCGCCTTTTTGCTGTTGTTGCTGCTCGTGCGCCCGCGCCTACAGCGCAGCTGGGAGAGGAAACAGGA
>JACKZZ010001127.1_pt1 | contig 48087 bp, 61 predicted proteins | sample 8027871 | NCBI WGS metagenome assembly JACKZZ01 (sample SAMN15724774, study PRJNA655200) | protist metagenome | isolation source: fluorescence activated cell sorting (FACS) single amplified genomes of... | place: USA: West Boothbay Harbor, Gulf of Maine | collected 2000-07-19
GCTTATATCTTCATACTCTTTCAAATACATAGTACCTGCTTCAAACCCATAATAAACATCTACTTCTTTATCATCAACTTTAAATATTAGTTTCATATAATCTCTTGAGCTTCTGACTTCTTTTACAAAATTACCAATCTTTGGTTTAGTCAATTTAACTTTTTGACCTTCCTCAGGAATCTCTAAAAAATAATAATATTTTTTTCCAACTATAGGTTTAATAACACCAACTTTCTTATATCCTTCAAATGAATCCATTATTTCCATAATATTCATAAGTATAAATAAAAATATTTCAATTTTTCAATATAAAGATATTAAAGTATCTGCCAAATCAAGTTCTTTTTTTGAAAAATTACTACTTTTAGTTACTGATTTATTTCCATTATCAATATTAACATTAAATACTTCACCTTTCCTATTTATAAACTTGATGATATACACTTCTGTATTATCATCATATTCTTTGTATAGATATCCATCTTTAGATATTGACTTAGATTTAATTATTTTCCCATTATCATAGTGACCATGTAAATGCATGTTTTTAAAAGTAATATGACAATAACCATGTAGTTGTCCACATAAAAAATTACCATCAAAAATTATAGAATTTAAATAATCTTCATATACACCTTGACCTGTCATGTGTCCATTATTAAAATCACCTTCATATTTCCAATTTTTAAAATGAATTTCACCTAGACCATGAAAAATACCATTATCATTTACTTCTCCTCTATATGTATAATTGTCTCCTTTTACTTCTCTTATTTTACAAATATTCATTCTAATATTCCAGAATTTAAGAATTCTAAAAGAAATTATTTTTCAATTTTTTGTAATATACAATTCCAATTTCCTCTGTCCCAAGATATAGTTATATTAACATCATCAAATTTTTTACAAAAAGTATAAAACATTGATTTATCGTAAATATAATAATATCGTTTTGAATCCTTAAAATTAACTATATTATCACCAATATTAAATTTTTTTTTACATGAATATTCATCACTCTCATATGCCCATACTGTAAATAATAACTTTCCATTTGGTTTTAAAACTCTAATCATTTCTTTAACAGCTTTAATTCTATCTTCTTCTTGATCAAAATGATGAACTACTGCTATACTCATTACAAAATCAAAAGTATTATTTTCAAATGGTAAAACTTTTATATCAGAGTAATAAACATTAAAACCTTGACTATTACAAATTTCAACAAACTTCTGGCATTTATCAATCCCAATAATATTACACTTATCATTGAAATATTTAATATTTTTTCCATTACCACATCCTGCATCTAATACATATGAATTGTCTTTAAAATTATTTGAAAATTCTTTTACAATATCCCATAGACAGAATCTAGTATCTGAAAATAATTTGTAATTTTTATTATAAAAATTTTCTGATATCTCCATACTTTAGGATTAATAAATTAAAAAATATATAATCAATTTTTCTAATCTAAATTATATGTTTAAGGAAACAGAAAATTTTAATTTTGATCCTATTAGTAATAACCTGGCCTTATTTTTTATTATAATATCAATATTATGCAAAGATACTATCAATAGATACTATTTAAATATAACAAATAACACAGGTTATAAAAATAAAGAATTTGACGAATCTGACACAAAAACTGTAAACTACTTACCAATCTTAGCTTTTACAGCACCGATCATATACTTGATGTATAATGATTATATGCTTAGAGGAGATAACTGGGAATCAAGTATTGGAATTACTAAAATGATTCCAGAAAGATTGTATAATTATATATTAAGAATTGCTGGTGCTTATGGTTTAATTCAAGTTTTAGCTCAAGATTTAGGAGTTAAAACTGGATTAAATCAAAGAAATTTTATCCAAAAACCAATTGTACTCTTCCTTGTATTATTTGGAAGTGCTTACTCTTTTACTGGATTTAGAGGAGAAGCAATGTTTGGAACATTTATTTATTTAGCATTAAAATATAATTCTTCATTCAATAAATTATCTGGAATATGTTTTGAAGATGTATAAATAAACTAGAGAAATTTATAAATAAATAAATTTATTTACAAAATTTTCTTTTAATTAAAAACAACTGGTAATTCTTTAATAAAACTAACTTGTTTTAATGACATTTTCATCAAATAAGCTTTTATTATAACTCCCTCTTCGTGAGCTTTCTTTAATTCTTTTGAATATAATGGATCTTTCTCAAAATTTGGAGAAAAACCATAACAATCTTCTCTTTGAACAATAAAAACTAATGCTGGTATTATATCTTTTACATTTTTCTTAATATGAACTAATTCTCTCAAATGCTTCAATGCTCTAGGAGATACACATTCACCTTTCTTACTTTGATATCCATCAGGAAATATAGCTTTTCTCTTACCGTCTCTAATAGGAAACTTTCTAAATTCTGGCATTTTATTTAGTGGATAATCTACTATTGGAACATTTTTAACTTCTATTATGTATTTTTTTTTATTATTCTCTACATAAAAATCAAATCTTGATTTTAAATTATTAATTTCATAGGTATATTCTCTTTTCATAAATGTAACATTACCAACAAAATCTATAATTTCCTTATTTAACATCACTTCAAATAATTTATTTGATAAACATGGATTAGCTCCAACCCATAATTTTTTATTATCATCATTTTTAAGCTCTACCATTTCTATAGTATGTTTTGTTTTTCTTTCAGTATTTTTACAATCAAACTTTTCACTTATTGCTACGATTGATCCTGTTCTTATATATCCACACAAACCTAAAGCTGGTGAATGAACCATAAATATTTCATCCTTATTTTTGTACTTAACATCAGCAAGATATGGACTTTTTACATTTTTACTAGGTCTATTTATAACTTCAACTGTTTCTAATTTTGGATATTTATATATAACTTTCATTAAATATATACTATAATCTATACTTTAAAGATATGTTAATTAAAATATTAAATGTTGCCAAACGAAATTATAGAATATATTTTTAAACTTTCTAATAATAAATGTCACACTTGTAATGTAGTATGTAAAATACCTTATAAAAAACAAAGTAAATTTTATTACTGTTCAAACAAATGTTATAACTTTGTATGATAAAATTATTAAAATAATTTGATGCTTAAACTATTATTTATCTTTCTTTATAAATTAATATGGTTCATTTAAATTGATTCTGGTGACATCATTAATATTTCATTTCTTGAATTGAATTGAACAACGATATTACATTTTAATAATATCTCTTCAGTTAAAAAATTAATAATACTATTTATATTATCATTTAATGAAATATCTTTGTCTAGATTACCATCAATTACTTTAACTTTATGAGTATCCTTTAAATTATCCATCCAATTTTCATGATAATCATGACATTTTTCCAGATATTCTATTGGAATATTTTCACCCTCTCTATTTCTTAATTTTATTCTTTCGTCACATAATGTTGGATCGGTCTTAACGTATATAACTCCCCTGAATGGCAATTCTTTGATAAATTCATTAAACCATAGTTTGTATATATTGTAATTAATTTCTTCTATTTTTTTATCATCATGTAACATCTTAGCAAATATTTCATAATCAGTAAAGACCGATCTTTCAGTAACAATAACAGTGTATTGTTTTCTTACTCTTTTAATAACACTTTTCAATCTACTTAATCTTGATATATATGCCATCATTTGAAATGGGAAAGAATATTTATGTTGATCCTTATAAAATTTTTCTAAAATATTTTCTCCATTTTCATCTGTTACTGCTTGCCAAATATCTACTGGTTCATCTACGAATACAAAATCAACTTTATCATTTTTTAGATAATCTTCTTTGAATTTTTCTTTTAGAGACTCAACTATAGTTGATTTTCCTGACCCGATATTACCATCGATACTATAAATAAGAATCATTGTATATACATCTCTTGATTAACATATTATTAAGTCAATTTTTTTATAAATATTGAAATTATTTATAAATATTGAAATTATTTAAAATTCTCCAAAAAAATTATATTTATGGATCATCAATGCATTAGCATTATAACTAGTTATTTTAGATCTGAATCTGATCTAAATAAACTCAAAAATGTTATTAATAATCAAATAAATTCTGATTATATAACAGATCAAATTAAAACAATGAATCTTGATAATGAAAAATTTAATTATTGTTTGGAAAAATCAAAAGAAATTATTTCAAATAATAAAAGGTTGGATAACAGACATAGTGAAAGATAATTAACTAATTGATTCATAACCATCTTCCTCCCAATATGGTACAATTCCTAAATCTTCAATATCGTAAAGATAATCGGGTTTTGCATAATCCCTTAATCTTGTTTTATATAATAAATATCTATAGTCCTCTAACATAATATTAATATAACTATGATTTTCTAATGGTTTCATATCATCTAATGTTTTATAACGTTTTAGAAATGAATCTAATTCAAGATTTTCAATAGATAATAATTTATTAAATAAGATAGAATCTATTAATATATCATCATTGATTTCGTTGTTAGAAGAATTCAAACATGTATTAATAAAAGTCTCGTTATAATTTATAATATTATCAACCCGATAATATCCCCTACTTTTTAAATCAGTAATAATCATATTTTTAATAAAATTAACTATCGATTTTTTTCTTAAATTACGAGATTCTGTAAAAGGATTTCCAATAAATTCAGAAATTAAATTAATTATTTCAAATGGAAGTTTTTTTAATAAAACATAACTGTCTTTAATAATCAAAATAAAATTATAATCTAAAATGATAATAATTCTTTAAATATCATAAAGATTAATTTTAATAGTTATAATATATTTAATGTGTAGCACCGAAAACTTTCTTAATAAATTTTATTTATACATTAAAAATAGTTTTCAAAATATTAAAAAAAGACGATTATTACTTCCATTATTATTTATATTATTTATACTTTTTGATGAATCTATTTTATATAATACAACTGCATTTATATTTATTGTTTTCTTTTCTTGTATGATTTTATTTTTTAATTTTCCAATATTAGTAACATGGAGTAATACAAAGCCACTATATTATGATGATTTATATCTTGATTCTGAAAAATTACCTTCATTACTACTACCCGATTATAAGAAAAAATCATATAAGAAGTTATATAAATTATTTCTCACTGTGTATGATTCTATTATGATTGCTTTAATATCAAACTATTGGTTAGTTAAAACAAAAGATGCTTCTTCATTTTATGAAATAGCTGGAATTACAGGTGGAATTTTGCAAATTTTTCATATACTCAATCTTTTTACAGGAACAATTATATTATACACAATTAAACATTTTATTACAAGTGAAAGTAAAATTATACCAATTTTAAACAGACTTCCATCAGATGATAATATCGATACAATAAATATTCTAGATAATAATTTATACAATGACTTAGATGAAGAAATTAAAAATAAATCAAAAGATAAACCAATTAATGAAAATTAGAATTTTAATAATGCATAATCTTTAAATATTTAAAATTTGATATTCAATCTTAAAGATATATGATTTTTAAAGAGTAACTAAAATGAACAAAATTGAGTATGGAATGAAACTTGACTTTGGTAACGTATTAATTAGACCAAAAAGAACAACTATATCGAGTAGGTCAGAGGTTGATTTAGAGAGGAACTTTAATTTTAATTCAAAAAATAATTGGAAGGGAACTCCTGTTATAGCAGCAAATATGGATACTATAGGTACATTTGAAATCTATGATAAACTAAAAGAATTTAAAATTATGACTGCTCTACATAAACACTATGATTTGGATGATTTTCTAGAAAGGAATAAAACAAACCCACTTGATCCTAATTTCTTTATGGTTTCAACCGGAATTGGTAATAGTGACTTTGATAAATTGAATGAAATATTACAAAATATTGATTGCAAATGGATATGTATTGATGTTGCAAATGGTTATATGAATAAATTAGTTGAATTTTGTAGAAAAGTTAGAGATCTTTATCCTAATAAAATAATAGTAGCTGGTAATGTTGTTACTAGAGAAATGGTTGAAGAATTAATTTTAAATGGAGGTGTCAATATAGTTAAAGTAGGAATCGGTAGTGGATCAGGATGTTTAACAAGAATGAAAACTGGAGTAGGAATGCCACAATTATCTGCAATTATAGAATGTGCTGATGCTGCACATGGAGCCGGTGGACATATTATTTCAGATGGTGGAATTACATGTCCTGGGGATATGGCAAAGGCATTTGGAGCTGGTGCTGATTTTGTTATGATGGGTGGAAGATTCGCTGGTCATGATGAAAATCCTGGAGAATTAATTGAAGAAAATGGTGAAAAATATAAATTGTTCTATGGTATGAGTTCTAAACATGCAATGGAAAAACATTATGGGAAGATGAATAATTATCGTTCAAGTGAAGGAAGATGTATTAAAGTAAAATATAAAGGATCAATAAATGAAACAGTGGAAGATTATCTAGGTGGATTAAGAAGTGCATGTTCATACATTAATGCAAAAAATATTAAAAACATGCCGAAATGTACAACATTTGTACAAGTAAGTCAACAATTAAATACAATTTATGCATAATTTATTTACAAAATCATAAAATAGAATTTGTAAAATAATTATATTCTTTTCCCACATCTTCCAACAAATAATTCAAATACAGTAATTGGACATCCACCTGCTAAAAGCTCCATATATCTTATTAGAAACATTATACCTATAACTAATAATGCTATTCCAATAAACATAAACATATTTGTTGCTGCATCAGAACTTGTATTTCCGAATTTTTCAATTTCTAAATATTTTTCAGTATTATCAGTGTGTTCAGGTATACTTACTTTCTTTTTGGAAAAAGGTACAAAATCTATATTATGTTTATCACTTTTTTTATCTTCATTATTAGTTTTATTATTCGGAGAATATTTTTTATAAATACTCAAATCGTAAGAAAAAGGATTAAAATCATTTTCTTCAATCATATATAGAAAGATTTAGAAAATCTTTCTGTAGATTTAATATGATTTTGAAACAATAAGTTACTGTGCAACATTAATATTTTGCTACACAAAATCTTCTTAAAAAATAAATTACTAAAATAAATTTTTTATCTTATTTGTCCATTCTTATCAACAGCTTTTAATACACCATATGCGTATATAGTGATCTCAAACTCTTTTTCTCTCAGATCTTTAACTAAATACTTTTTATTTTCTCTATCATATCTTGAATTTAATATATTATCAATAGGAAACCATTTAGCTTCTTTAATTTCATCATTTTCTCTGAAAGCTTTCGAAATATTAAAATTAGAACTAACTGATCCAATCTCTATATAAGATTGATTAAATGCCCATGGACTACCATACCAACTAACCCATTTATGGATAGCCGTACCAAACTCTTCAGACAGCTCCCTTAAAACAGTATCATGTAAACTATCATCTATCCCCTCTTCATAATGGCCTCCAAAAATATTAAATTTATCAGCATATTTACCATGTTTTTCTAACCCAAGTAAAACACATAAAGTTCTCTCTCCTGTAAATCTCCCATCCATTCCTTGAACTCTCCTATGAGACCATATTAGAGATGATGCTCCTTTACCATTCGAAGGTTTCTGAGTATGATCATCTATATTCATACCTTCATCTACGTAAGGATATATTTTTTTTACTTTCTTTTTGCAACTATTATAGTCACTCTTTTTTGAATCAGAACTATCAATTGACCCTGATCTATTATCCTTCTTTAATACATTATCAATAAACTCTTTATGAACAAATTCTTTATCTACAAATCCTTTTTTTTGTTTATTATATTTGAAACCACTATCAATATTACATTCTCTCAATTTATTATGACTAGGGTCAAGAATCCTGAATAAATGTGTACTCGGTCTCCTACTAATAAATTTTGGTAATATTTTTTTTCTATTTTTACATCCATAACTATTTCTGGTACTCAGTGTATCACTTGAACTTTGTTTCAATTTAGATACATCATTATCACCATAAATAGCTATTTTATCAATAGGTCTATTTTCATATCCTATCATACAATCATCCTCAAATAGTTTAGCTAGATAAATTGGAATTTGATCTGAATTAAATCCATATAAATAAGGATTTGTATTTGTTATCTTATCGAAATTATTCAAGGACGATGCTCTAAGTTCTCCTTTAATAGGTAGCATTTGTAATATTTTTTCATATTTAGAAGTATATAAAATAATTTTCAATTTTTTAAATATAATATTGCTATAAATTAACTATAATTTTATTAAATCTTCAATTTCAAATTCATCCCATATTTCTGTATCCCACTTTTTATGATATTTTTTTTTCATTAAGAATTCTTCCATTGAATAAATCTTACCTAAATGTTTTTTTAACTTCTTACTATTAATGACTGTATCATCAGAAAATGATATTTGTAACCAATTTCTGATAATCTCTTCGCCATTTTTAGATGTCTTTCCTCTGTTAATAGAATAAACATTAAAATAATATATTTCGTGTTTTCCTTTTTTTGAAGCATTGTATAGATCGATAACACTAGATATTCTATATAAATTGTTAACTACCTTTTTTTTATCACTTCCTAAATAATACCAATAAATAAGGTCCATTACAATTAATTATTAATCTATCTTTATTTTAAATGAAAATTTTTCAATTTTTAAATTAAATTTATCTATCATTTTGTTTAACAAACCTAAAAAAGATATGAATTTCTAAAAACTAGAATAAATAGAAAAAATAAATTTTAAAATAATTAAAAATGATTAAGAATAGGAGATGAATTACCGATTTCATCATTTATCCATGCAGGATATATATCTGGAAAATCACCAGTATTACTACTACCATCTATGCCATTCATAGCTACTAATATTTCAGTAACATTATTTTGTATACTATTAGTTATTTTATCAAGTCTTTCTTTAATTAACTCTTTTTCAGAGTTTTCTAATTTATTATGATCAATATCAGACCTACAAAGACAACATGTTAAAAATTTACTCTTATCAAGTTGTTTTTTAAAACATCCATTGCATACTTTGTGTGAACATTTAAATTTCTCACTCATATTATTATCTATTGAATAACAAATCAAACATGTTGCTTCGACATCATTAGAATATTTAGTATTAGTTTCTTCACAATTAATATTATTATTAGATGATTTATTAATTGAGGAGAAACTAACGATATTAGAAACTTTTCTTTCCCTATTACTTAAATTTCTTGGAATTAAAGATTTATTTCTTTGAACTTTACTTAAATATGGATTTGATACTTTTTTAGAAAAAGATGGTTCTATGAATTTACTACCGTAGGTATTTGGTACTTTTTTAGGAAAAGATGGATCTATGACTTTACTATTATTATTGGTCATTATAAGTTTTTATATCTTAGAAATTATTTAAAGTATTAGACCTAACAAATTTCAATTTTTTTTATTATTTGTCTTTTAATATTTCTTGATAACAATCAGAGCATAAAAATCCATATAATGGATAAAAAATTAATGTTTTCTTATCTTCACAACAAGAAATACAATTCATTAAATAATAAAAATAATATATTCTTATATACTAACCTAAATTATTTAAAAATGAAAATATAGTATAATTAATGTTATTCTTTCTAATTATTATTTTGATATTATCATTATCTACTTCATTAAAAATATATACCAAACAATTTATTACAAATAGCAATCAAAATTTAATCATAAAATATTCAAATCCAACAATGTTAAAAGAAGATGTACCTCCAATACTTTTTATCCATGGTAGTAATGCTGGATCATGGATATATGAAGAACATTGGTTTAAATATCTAAACTATTTTGGATTTACTACATATTCATTAAATATGAGAGGAAGTAATGAAAGTGGAAATATTTTAAATGGTACTTTAAAAATAAATAATTTAGTAGATGATTTAACAGATGTAATAAATAAATTTGATGATATACATATTCATAATTCGTCTTCTGTTGAAATTTTAGGAATGGAATGTAAAAATAAAGAAAGTTCATATAATAAACCAATTATTATTGGACATTCATTTGGCGGTATAATTTTAACAAAATTATTTGAAAATCAAAATATTAGTAATATGATAAGTGGCTCTATTTGGTTATCGCCATTTCCACATACAAATAGTATAGATTATATTTTTAGATTTTTATTTAGTAACAAATTACTGAAAATACTTATAAACATATTTACAGGTAAAATAAAAGATAAATATGATATACAAAAATTATTATTTTATGATAATGAAATATCTATAGAAGATGTTAAAACCTATACAGATAGATTTGAAAAAGATAGTAAATTTTCTATAGATATGGAATCATTATCTAATAATTTTCCTGTTGAAAGTGAAATAAAATATAATAATATTCCTAAACTATTTATTGGTTCCAACGATGATATATTAGTAGATTATACTACTGTAAGTGAAACTGCTAAATTATTAAATTCAACAAATATTAAAATGGTTGATGGACCTGGACATAATATGATGCTTGGTAAATATTATAATATAGTTGCCAATAAAATAATAGATTTTATATTTAATAACTATTAATAGTAAAAGATAAAATATTTTTAAATTTTTCTATAGCTAATAATTTCTTTTCCTTCATTATTAATAATGATTACATTATTTTCTTCATTATCTTCATCTGTAAAAAACTCCCCTTTTACTGTTTGAATAATACAATCCTTGAGTTCTTTATTAGATTTTGTCCCCATCTCATTCTTACAAAATTTCATTACTTCCATTCTAGTATAAATATCATTTGATAAACTTTGTTGAACTACATTATTAGATGCATATAACTGTAACTCTGCTGAAATTTCATATTGTTTTGTTATTGTATCAACAAGTTTATTAATAGATTCTGTGTTTTCATTTAGTTTATTCTGATAAAATTTCTGTTCACTATCAACTCTTCTTATATTAGCTTGAGATTCTTCACTTTTAATTTTAGCTCTATTATTAGCTTCAATTATATTTACTTCACGTTCATTTTGTTTATCATTTTCTATTGTACTTACTTTTTGCCATTCAATATTCTGATGATACAGTGTAGAAGCTAAAAATAATAGTATAATAGTTGTTCCTATAAATAATTCCATCTTTATTAATTTCATTCTGATTGGGTATATCAAGCTAATAATTTTTTCAATTTTTTAGTTATAAATTATTTTCTAATAAAAATTAATGAATAAAAAAGAATTAGTAGATACAATAAATAATGATTTCAAGATGCTATTAAAAGGTATTAAATATCCAAAATATCATGTATTTTTTGAATCATTGGAATGGTGGAATTCTGTATTCAAAAGATGGGTTAAAGATGGAAAAAAATGGAAAAAAGATGATAAAAAAAATATATTTAGTTTTGAAAAATTAAATACAAATATTGAGCCCTTGAAAGATTGTAGGTATAAAACAAATAAAATTATAACACATGATAAATTAACTAAATTATATAAAAAAATTCACAGCAATAAATTTAGTGATTTTAATAAAATAGATGATGAATTAAAGGTATTATACAAGTATAATTTACCTTCAACAATTAAAAATATGGAAAATGTATACCAAAAAGATAGTGTAAATATTATTGTAGTAGGAGCAGGACCAGTTGGTTTATTTACAGCATTATATTACAATTTTTATTATAGAAATAGATTTTTAAATAAGAAAATTAATATAATTTTAATAGATAATAGAATTTATAAAGAAGGATATAGATTACCGTATACAAGAACAACCGAATTTAACTTTGATGTTAATGAATTTCAAATATTTATTAAGAATATTTTTTGTTGGGATAGTTTTTATATACAAAAAGATGAACGTGCATTTAATTACATAAATACTCTTGAAAATCTATTATATATTGAAGCTTATAATAAATCAGTCAAGATGTATTTTACAAAACAATTTTCTACATATAATGATATTGAAAAATATGCAATCAAAAACAAATTTGATTACATTATTGACTGTACTGGAGGTAGATTAAAAAAAAATATTACTAACAAAATAAATTGGAATAGTTTTAAATTCAAAAAAAATAATTATGAAGTAAAATTACAAAATGAAAAATATAAATTATTTAAGAATAACACTGAAATTTATGATAGAATTGTAGCTATATACTTATTTGATGAAAATATGAATCCATTTAGAGTTGGTAATTTCTTTGGATTTTTGGAAGATAAACGAGACATTGAATTTGTTGATAAATTTAATGGAAAATGTCTAACAATTAATGACTATATAAGACTTTCTAAGTCGTTTTATTCTGAATCTATAAGATATCTTTTATCTGGTATTACAAATGTTCACTATACTAGAGATGGTTTGATAAAACTTAGTGATATTGGATATGTTAAATTTACAAGTTTTAAAACTTTATCTGATCATTCACAATTTGCTGCTAAAAAAATTAATAATAATCTTACTTATATAGGATTAGGTGAGACATTAGGACATACACAATTTGGAATTTATTTTGGTATGGCTAGCAGTATTAGATTATCAAAACACATATGTCATCTAATTGGTTCCGTTAAATAATCGCTATAAAAATATATTTTTTACTACACATACTCGAGATAACTAAAATATTAAAATATTATTTTCTTAACAATATTTCAATATATTTTTTATAGACTAAACTATATGATACGTAAAAATAATTTTATCTATAGTTTTCTTATTATTACAATTTTTGTAGCTATTTATATATTAAATTTTAATTATGTTAACGACTGTATTGATAATTTAGTAACAAAACCAAAATCTAAAATATGTGTTGTTATGTGGTATGATAAAAATATAAGTGATTATGCTGATATTTGTTATGAATTAAATAAAAAATATTGTGAAAAAAATGGATATGATATTATTAAAGATAGTACAATCAGATTACCAAATAAAAAACCACATTATGAAAGGATACCATTGATATCTAAAATATTACATAGATATGATTATATTATATGGGTTGATTCAGATGCTCATTTTTATATTGACTCAATTCCTATAAAAAGTTTTATTGAAAAATATAAAGACAAAGATTTTATATTTTCTGGCGATCAAGATAGAAAAGTATATGAATCAATATTAAATGTAAGTAAAGATAAAATTAATACTGGTGTGTTTATTGTTAAAAATACAAAATATTCTTTAAAAATACTTAACATGTGGGCTTATGATAAATATTTATTTGATAACAGAGTAAATAAAAGAGCATGGAATGATCAAGGTGTTTTAAGATTAATTTATCAAAGAAATATTCTTCAATTTAAAGATCATTCGGTTGTAGTTCCATATGGTATTCTTCAAAATTTTGTTTTTAATGGTGTAAAAGATAATACTGAATTAGACAAGGTATCATTACCAATTTTAACTAGTTGCAATATGACAAAACCATTTATAAGACATATGCCAGGGTTACCTACCCACAAAAGGATAGATATTATGAAAAAATACATTAAAGATAATGAAATTAAATTAGATTTTACAAAAGATCAATTAAATAAATTTTATAACACAAGTTCTAAAGAATCTTTTAGTAAAAGAAAATTAACTGATTTCAAATTATCTCTTCCAAAAAATAAATATTAACTTGAATTTTCTATTGTTATTTTTGATATTCTATTTCATATTATCAATTGTATTGTAAATATTATCTTCATCAAAATAACTTAATTTCATACTATTTATATTTCTAATATGATAAAGCTGTAATTCAAATCTATAGTTAACATTATAATCATAAAGATAATCTGAATTAGAAAGATTATCTTTACAATATTTATTATATTTAATTTCTTCTTCATACTCTAATTGTTCTATAATCATAATTATAGCTTCATATAATTCTTTATCTGAAATTTCCATTTATGCTAAGGTATATTTATATATTTTTTTTCATTCAATTTTTTATTTATACTTACAATGGAATATTCACTAAGAAATGATACATGGACATATGGATTCTTTATTATGTTCAAGTTCAGGTTCTGGTTGTGGTTCTGCTTCAGGTTCTGGTTCAGGTTCAGGATCTGGTATTGGTTCAGGTTCAGTTTCAGGTTCAGGATCTGGTACTGGTTCAGATTCAGGTTCAGGTTCAGGTTCAGGATCTGGTACTGGTTCATATTCAGGTTCAGGCTCTGGTTCTTGTTCAGGTTCCGGTTCCGGTTCGGGTTCAGGTTCGGGTTCGGGTTCGGGTTCTGGTTCTGGTTCTAGTTCTAGTTCTAGTTCAGTTTTCTCATCTATAGTTGTCCAAATTTCCCAATGACTACCCCAATCTGAATATGGATAAATACAATGCCCTTTATCACCCCAAAATTCACCCCAGCTATTTCTTATTATAAATCCATCTTCATTATATCCAACAACAGTCATTGCATGACCTCCATTAAATTCTTGATTTTCTTCTTGTTTCCACATAGATAACCCAAAATTATATACTGGAAAAGCAATCAAACAAGGACCATTGATAAATAGTGATTTTTTTAGTTGATCTAATGTTGTAACTTTAGCATATTTTTTAATACAATGTAATTTAGCTTCATCATAAATTTCTTTTGATATTTTATCTTTATTTTCTATTCTGCCATATTCATAATTTTTTTCTAAACAAACTCCAACATTTAGTAATAATTTCATAACATCTCTACCAAACATTCCGTCGTCATTATTTTTATTTTCATCATATTTATTAAATCTATTATTATAGAAAAATTGAGGAGATAAATATTCATCAAGACCATAATCATTTTTTTCTTGCCATTCTTTCATACAACAAGCACTTTGTGCATAACAAGTTCCTTGTGATCCTTGATTTCTAATTGACAATAATACATTTCTATAATCTAATGATTCCGGGTATTCATTGTCAAGAGTAAATAAAATGTCTCTATTATCTTCTGGTGATTTTTTTAAATTTAATACAAAATTAGTATCAGTCATTACTAAATTTATAGATTTAATTTTAAATAACTTTAAAACTAAATTTCTTTGTTATAATTATATGACTTCAAAAATAATTTATACTAGAAAACAATTATGGAGAAGATGTAAAACATATCCAATATATAAAAATTTTAATGACGTTGAAAAATCTAATGACCTGGAAGGAAATCAATATATAAGTAATAATAATATAGGAAGTATAAATGGATTTAATTTAAAGAAAGTTAGATTTTCAAATATAGCTCATTTAACATTAATTCCAACAAGAAAAGAATTAGATGACTTAGATAGATTCTATAATTCTCATTATAATTTTATAAATTTAAAGGAAGAATAAAACTAAATATAATATGAATATATTAAAATATATTTTTTTTGGTCTGCATATTTTATTTATAATCTTAACATTAATTTTATGGATATGGTTTATTGAAATTATATTAATCCAATTTATTGTAATAATATCATGGATAATCAATAGTAATAAATGTTTAATAACACAATTAGAATATTATCTTTTTAATGAAACATTAACAGAATTTATTGAGAATCGAGTGATTCCTTATAGGAGTAAGTTTACTGTTCCATTTTTTCATAGATTTTGTCTATGGATAATCTTTATATTTTCGATAATATATCATATAAATAATCAAATAAAGATATTAAGAGATAGATTCGGTAATTTTACATAAAAGTTTTATATTATAAAAAAAATAAACTTTAATATATGTCAAGTAACAAAGGATTAATTATTTTTATATCCATTACAGTTATACATTGCGTAAATGCTCAACTAAATAAATTGGGAGAAATTTTTAGTCAATTTTCATAAATATATTACTTTAAAAATAATATTTTTGTCTTCTAAAATAGATGACAGGAATAATTAAAAATCCTTATTCATTTAAAAATTTTAGATTTTTGATGTGTAGACATGGTCAATCATTATGGAATAAAGAAAATAAATTTACTGGATGGACCAACATATCATTAACAAATAAAGGTAGAAAAGATGCATTTCAAATTGGTGAAATCATTAAATCTAATAATTTTCTACCTACAAAAATATATACATCTGATTCAAAAAGAGCAATTGATAGTGCTAAAATTATAAAAGATTCATTAAAAAATAAAGATATAGAAATTCAATCTAGCTGGATGCTTGCTGAAAAACATTACGGAGGGTGTGAAGGATTAGACAGATCTGTAATTGAACGAAGATATGGACAAGAATATTTAAAACATATTAGAAGAAGTTTTCTAACAAGACCACCATCATTAGATGATCTCAATAGTTTTAGATTAAAAAATTCTTATGGACCAGAAGATGGTGATTTTCAAAAAAAATATTATTACGAATCCAATGAATTAGAAATTTTAGGTGAAAATTGTCTAATGGTTAGTCAAAGAATAAATTTATATCTGAATTCTATTATATTACCTTATTCAAAAGATAATAAACTTCCTTTGATAGTTTCTCACAATCATCCATTAAGAGTATTACATAAATCACTACTTAGTTTATCAAATGAAGAATTTGAGAAATTTGATATTAATAATAAAACAGTATTTTTAGTAACTTCATTAGATGGTAAAATAACCATTAAGAAATTAAAAAGAAAATAATAATTTAATAATTAAAATATTAAATATTAAAATATTATTAACTAATATAGATTAATGAATATTCTTTTTTTTAAAGAATGTTCCTACAATAACAAAAATATTGTAGGAGGAAAAAATAGTTCACTTGGGGAACTTTATCATTTATCACAGAAATTAAATTTTAGCATTGCTGATGGTTTTGCCTTAACAACAAACTTGTATGACACATTTATAGAACAGAATAACCTAAATGATTTTATAAAACTAAAATTATGTAAAATTAATTATGAAGATATTAATTGTATTGATGATACATCTAATAGTATTATTGAAAAAATTATTAATAGTGAATTTACTACTGAACAAATAGAAGAAATAGGCAAAAACTATGATAAATTAAGTAAATTATATTCTCAAGATAATTTAGAAGTGGCAATTAGAAGTAGTGCAATTGCAGAAGATCTTCCAAATGCATCATTTGCAGGTCAACAAGATACATTTTTGAATGTATTCGGTATTGATAATCTTATTGATAATATAAAAAAGTGTTATGGTAGTTTATTTAATACAAGAGCAATTTCATACAGAAATACACACCAAATTCCATTTGACGAAGTGAAGATAAGTGTAGCAGTCCAAAAAATGGTAAGATCAGATTTGGGTTCAGCTGGAGTTGCATTTTCAATTGACCCTGAAACAGGTTATGATAAAGCTATTGTAATTAATTCATCATTTGGCTTAGGAGAATTAGTTGTAAGTGGTGGTGTAAAACCAGATGAAATTATTTGCCATAAAGAAAACTTAGTAAAAATTGATTCAGATCCAATAATCATGAAAAAAATGGGAGATAAAAATACAAAAATTGTTTACAAAGAAAATGGTGGTACACATGAAATAGATACTAATCTAATAGAAAAAATTAATTTTAGTATTACTAATAGTCAATGCATATCTCTTTCTAGATATGTGTATTTATTAGAACAAGAATATAGTAAATTATTTGATAAAAAGATTGGAGTTGATGTTGAATGGGCTATAGATGGTATTGATAGTAAAATTTATATACTTCAAACTAGACCAGAAACAATACATTCTAATAAAGATAATTCTAATTTAAACATAGAAAAATATATAATGGAAGAAAAAGGAGAAATAATTTTAAATGGAGTTGCAGTAGGAGACAAAATAAGTTCAGGTAAAGTAAAGATTATTGATGATATTAAAAATATTAGTTTATTTAGAAAAGGTGACATATTAGTTACTGATATGACAACTCCTGATTGGGAACCAATTATGAAAATTTCTTCAGGTATTATTACTAACAAAGGTGGAAGAACATGTCATGCTGCAATTGTTGCAAGAGAAATGGGTCTAAATGCTGTTGTTGGAACTAAAAATTGTACAGATCTTTTAAAAGAAGTTACTTCAGTAACAATTGATTGTGCTCAAAGTGAAGAAGCAGTCGTTTATAATGGAATACTCAAATTTAGAATTGATTCAATAAATATTAATGCAGAAGAATTATCTGAAAATTTACCAGTAAAATTAATGTTGAATGTTGGTAATCCTGATTTAAGTTTCAAAAGTTGCCTATTACCAAACCATGGAGTTGGATTAGCAAGACTCGAATTTATAATTAATAATTATATTAAAATTCATCCAAATGCACTAATTAATTATCCAAATATTCCAGAAGATATTAAAGAACAAATATATAATCAAATAGGTGATCACGATAATGGAGAATGGTATTTTATCAAGAGACTTGCAAGAGGAATTGCAAAAATAGCATCAGCTTTTAGTCCAAATGAAGTAATTGTAAGATTTAGTGATTTTAAATCTAATGAATATAAAAATTTAATTGGTGGTTCTCATTATGAACCTACAGAAGAAAATCCAATGATTGGTTGGAGAGGAGCTTCTAGATACTATTCTGATGAATATAGAAAAAGTTTTGAACTAGAATGTGAAGCAATTAAATATGTTAGAAATGTAATGAATATGAAAAATGTAGTTGTAATGATTCCATTTTGTAGAACTGTTGAAGAATGTAAAAATGTGCTTGATATTATGAGTAAATGTGGATTAAAGAGAGGCGAAGATGGTCTAAAATTATACCTTATGTGTGAGATACCTTCTAATGTAATAGAAGCTGATGAATTCAGTCCATATATTGATGGTGTATCAATAGGTGGTAATGATTTACTTCAACTAACATTAGGAGTAGATAGAGATAGTGAAAAAATAACACATTTATCAAATCATGAAAATCTTAGTTATAGAAGATTAATATCAAAAGCTATAAAAGATTATAAGAAAAATGGTATTAAGGTAGGATTTTGTGGACAACAACCATCAGATTCTATTGATTTTTGTAAATTCTTGATAGAAAATGATATTGATACAATATCTGTCACTCCTGATAGTTTATTAAATACTTTAAATAATTTAATCAAGAATTAATTTTTTATTAACAATATTTATTATTTTGTAACATAAAATAATGAACATTGGTATCAATGGATTTGGGAGAATAGGAAAAACATTATTCCTTCAGTTACTAGATAATAAATTAGTAAATGTAAAAGCTATTAATATTCCTGATTTTGATATTAAAAATATTACTACATATCTAGAAAATGATAGTGTACATCATTATAATAAAAAATGGGATATACATATTAATGATGACAATAGTTTTGAGATTAATGGTAATAAAATATATGTTTTAAATAATAGAGATCCATCTCTACTTAATTGGACACATTATGAAATCAATTATGTTATTGATAGTACTGGTGCATTTTTAACAACAGATAAAGCAAGTAAGCATAATGTTGATTATGTAATAATGTGTGCTCCACCAAAAGATAATACACCACAGTTTATTTATAATGTGAACCATGAAAAATATAATGGTGAAAAAGTGATTAGTAACGCTTCTTGTACTACTAATTGTATAACTCCTGTTTTAAAATGTATTCTTGAAAATAATGAAATAGAAAATGCAAGTTTTACAACAATTCATGCAACTACAGCATCACAAAATGTAAGTGATACTATTAATTTCAAAAATAGAACGAGAAGATCAATATTAAATAATATTATTCCTCATTCTACAGGTGCATCTAAATCTATAACTAAAGTATTACCTGAGCTAGAAAACAAAGTTAAAGGTACATCATTAAGAGTTCCAGTTTCTAATGTGAGTGTTGTTGATCTTAATATAAGACTAAAAAACAACAAAACACTAGATGAATTATTTGATGAATTTAAAAATTGTAATTATGTAAAATTAGAAGAAAATAATTTAGTAAGTATAGATTTTACATCAAATGAATGTCCATCAATAATTGATAAAAATGCGTCAATGGATTTATTTACAAATGAATTCAAGTTAATGATTTGGTATGACAATGAATGGTCTTATTCTAACAAAGTTATTAAATTATTAGAGCATATTTATAAACATAATATGAAAGAAATTGATAATGATAGATATTTTATTAAGAATAAAAACTTTGAAAATAAAAGAGTTGTTCTCAGATTAGATTGGAATATTCCAATTAAAAATGGAGTTATAACTGATTTTTATAGAATAGATTCAACATTAAAAACTATTAAATATATTTTATCAAAAAATCCTAAATATATTATTATTGTATCACATTTAGGTAGACCAAAAAACAAAGAAGAAGAATATAGTTGGAGAAATTATATTGACAAAATTAATCAACATATAGATAACACAATCCCTACTATATGTCTTCTTGAAAATGGTGTTTCTCAAAAGACGAAGGAAGAACTTAATGTCAAAGAAAATAATATTATTTATCTTCTTGAGAATATTAGATTTCATACTGAAGAAACAAAAAATTCTGATGAAGATTCTATTAATTTATTTATTGATGAATTTAAACAACTTGGTGATATTTTTGTTAATGATGCTTTTGGATGTAGTCATAGAGATCATGTAAGTATAACCTGTTATGACACTATGGATAGATCTTATGGTTTTCTTATCCAAAAAGAAATCAACGCATTGAAAAGTATAACTAAAAATATTAACAATGACAAAATTTTAGCTATAGTTGGAGGATCTAAAATTGATGATAAATTAGCAATGTTAAAAAATTTATCAAATAAAATAGATGGAATTTATATTGGCGGAGGTAATATTAATAGTTTATATAAAAATGAAAAATATAAAAATTATTTAGATGAAATAAAAGAAAATAAAGCTGATATACATCTAATGAAAGATGGTTTAGCTTCAAAGAATCTTTTAGAATTCCCAACTTATGTATCAGGTAACTTATCGACTGACTCGGAATTAAATTTTTATGATATTGGTATGAAATCTGTTGTAGAATTAAGTAATTTAATAGAAAAATATGATGTTATTTTTTGGAATGGAACTTTGGGTGTAGTTGAAAATGATTGGTATTCATGTGGAAGTAAAACATTAATAGATATACTCAATAAATCAAACAAAAAAGTTATAATAGGAGGAGGAGATACAGCTGGGTTTGTAAATAAATTTAATAATAATTTTTATTATGTATCTACTGGAGGAGGAGCATCATTAGAATATCTATCAAAAAATAATCTAGTTGGTTTGAATATATATTAATTAATTTTTAATGAATTAAATGAAGATATTATTTTCAATGCATCTGATAATTGTGGAGATTTACTTAAATTATCTACTAATGATTTATCTCTTTCACGTCTTCTTCTTTTTTCTAAAGGTATCCAATTATCTTTAATACATAATTTTATTGATTCGTCAATAATATTTCTTTTACTTTCTTCATTATATGTACTAACACTTAAACTATCACAAGTTTTCGAAATACTATCAAATGAACACATACTATTATCACCAGAATTAGATCTACATGATAAAACTAAATATGGATTACTATCATTTTTTTTATGATTAGATTCCATTAAAATATATAATAATGATATTTTATTCATTTTTATATATTTTAAATTAATTATATTACTAAAAATTGAATTAACATTTTATTATTTTCGAATTATAATTTTATATGAAATTAATGACAATGATAATATCATCAATGATCTACTCAACAACAGCCTTTAAAAAAATAATTACAAAACCATCTCAAATAAGACAGTATTCATCAAAAATAGAAGAAATAGTTCCAAAAACTAATCAACAAATTAAATACGATGAATTTCTAAATAATCCTCAAGTAAAATTAGTAGTTGGTAATGGACCAGCTGGAACAGGTAAAACATTACTAGCATGCAAAAATGCAATTAAACAATACGAATTAAACAAAATTGATAAGATAATAATTACAAGACCAGTAATTTCTGTAGAAGAAAATATCGGGTTTTTACCAGGAGATCTTAATGAAAAAATGAATCCTTGGACTATTCCAATTTTTGATGTTTTTAGAGATTATTTTGATTCTTCTGAAATAAAATATATGGTAAATGAAAATAAAATTGAAGTAGCTCCACTTGGATTTATGAGAGGGAGAACATTTAAAAACTCATTTATTATCGCTGATGAAATGCAAAATAGTAGTCCAACTCAAATGTTAATGTTATTAACTAGAATTGGAGAAAATTCAAAAATAGCGATAACTGGAGATTTAAATCAATCTGATATTTCTTCAACTAATGGATTTCAAGATCTTATTCTTAAACTTAACAAGAGTTATAGTGACGACTACTATAAAATGATTAAAGATAAAATAGCAATAGTAAATTTTAAAAATAATGATATCTTAAGAAGTGATATAGTGTCAAAAATACTCGATATTTATAAATAAAATTTTTTTATGATTGAATATGCTTTTTTAAAGATTTTTATACTTTAACCATATTTCATCATTAGTTTCCCATGGTTTACTTGGACCAGACCAATGAATTATACTTGATGATAAATCACTATTATTCCATTTACTTTCAACAAATTCTATATTATCAGTTAAAAAATTCATTATTACTTGAGTTCCAAATCTAAAACAGTTATGTTCCTTTTGAATATTAATAAGTTTTAATATAGTCTCTTTTAAAGATTCTAGATTAAATATATTTTTATTTACAATGTTAAAACCAGCATTAAATGTTTTTTTATTTAAATTAATATTTAATGATAAATTTTTGTTAATTATACCTTCAAATTTATTAATATTATCCATCCATAATTTATTTATTTTAGGTTTTATTAGTTTTAATGATTGAACACTAGCATTTATGATTCTTCCATTAAAATATGAACCAACAATTTCATCATAATTAAGAATGTTATATGCAATACTTTTCCATTTTATACTTTCTGCAACTATAAATTTATCATTACTATTACACATTAAATAATATTCATGTAATTTAAAAATATCATCTTGAACAATCATATCCCAATCTAAGTATACTGCAGTCTCAATTTCAGGAAAATGTTCAAATACAAAAAATCTACAAAAATTCATTATGTGATTACATTTAGTACCCTGTTTATAAAAATAATTACTAAATTCTTTATTAATATCTAACCAATCATTTTCTTTAAGAAAATTAAAATCAAGCTGTCTTATTTCTAATTTTAATTCAGGAGGATTTTTAATATCTGTATTCAATTCGTCAACTAATAAATAAAATTTTAACTTATCTTTTTCAGATGAATTATAGTAACATGATTTAAATAGTACTAAAATCTTATCTATATTTTTACTATCAACACAAGAATATATATTCATAATAATATTAATATAGTTAATATTTTAACTCAATTTCTTCCTTTTTCCCACAACATGGACACATGGCCTCACAATTAAAACATATCTGTTCTTTTCTTTTAATAACCGAAATCATTTCATTAAATCTTTTATAATCCTCATTTTTTAATACTGATATATAATCAGAAGTTACCTTATAACATAATTCTACTAAATATTTTCTTGTAATTAAAGATCCATCCTCATAAATATTATTAAATGATTCATCAGGAGTATGAATTAATACCTCTAATTTTCTATTAATTTCCTCTAAAAATATATCAGGAACATGATTTAAATTATTTCTTATATAATTAATTTTTAAAAATCCATTTTTATTTGTTTTAGTTAATGATAATCTTTTTTTAGAAAAATAAAATTTAGTTACATTTTCAATAATATTACACATATCGTCAGGAAAACCAGAATCATGAAAAAGTAGAATTTCATATCTAGGAAATTTCCTACTTGAACTAGAATTTCCTAACACAATTCCTAAATAACAATTTACTGTATATTCTTTTAAAATCTTAGTTGAGTCACGACAAAGTTCATCACTAATATTTCTTGTAAATTCGTCTTTACTTTCTTTATAATTTAATGGTCTTAGTTTTTCATAAGACAATCTCAAATAAACTTCACCATGTATTTCAAATGAATAATCATTAATGTAATAAGAATTATAATTTAAAAATTCAATAAATATGTCCCTAAATACTTCATAACCATCCCATTTTATAATCTTTAAAAAAGAAGTATATTTTTTACCTGTAACTCTTTCACTAGATTTCCAGTCATAAACTATTTTATTAATAAATTCATTCAATTTTAACCTCAATGAAAGAATTGCGAACCATAATTCTTCAGATAACCTATTTTCATTCCGTTCTATCAAACAATTCATTAAATTATCTAATTGAAATACATCAGGATTATTATATTTCGTATGAGAATTCATATTATTACACATTTTTTTTAAGATTTAAATTACATGTATATAATTATATTTTCAAATTTTTCTATAAAGGAATGTACTAATTATATATAATGAGTAATGATTTTGTATTTGAAATCTTAGGATTTATAGGGTCTGGTTGTTTGTCAATTATGATGATTCCACAAGTTTATCATACTATAAAAACTAAAAAAACTGATGATATTTCAATAAAATTTTTGTTATTTAATTTACTTGCAGCTTGTTTTTTAATCCCTTATTCAATTCATTTTAAGTTATATCCAATTTTATCAGCTAATTTTTCAGTTTTCATTTGTAATTCTATAATATTATATTATGCAATTTCAAATAGAATAAATCAAAGAGAAGTAAACTAAACTATTGTTATGTTAATATTGGCTTGTAAATTCTATCTCTAACTTCAGAATCAAAGAAAAACAATTTATCATCAATGTATTTTACAAGATGATTACTATAGTTTCTTAATTTTAAAAATGAATTTTTCAATGAATTCATTTTTAAAACTTTATCTATAATCTTAAATGATTTTTTATTTTTCTTAATTTTTTGTTTTTCTTTTATAATTCTTTCTTTATTTCCTTTTTCTCTAATACTCTTTGCAATAAGATAGTTTTCTTTTAGTGAATGAAAACTTAAAGACATGTAATTGAATATAAATTTACGTTCAAACAATTCAACAAGATTAATAATATTCTCATTTCTTAATATTTGATTAAGTCTTAAATCTTCACATCTCATTGATACTAACTCATCATATCTACTCTTCTTTTCCTTTTTCCTGCTGTTTTTTTGTTGCTTCTTAAGTTGCTTTTTTGATTTTTTTTCTTTCTTAAATACTTTATCTTTTATTTGAACATCATCGTCAGACCATGAATCAATATCAGTTTTTGGAGAATCATATTCAGAATTTAATTTTGATGATTTTATCACTTCTTTTTCTTTATTTGCATATAATTCTGTTATTGATTCAACAATAAGATTAGCCATCTTTTCACCATCTTTTTTATTTAAACCTGTAGTTAATTTATAGTTTCCAGTTAATTCAAATGCAGTCAACCCATGTCTATTTCTTCTAGAAGGATCTATTTCCATAAATATTAATTTTTTTACCAACTTCTTCATGTTATATGCAACTGCATAATGTAACAAAGTTTCTCCTCGACTATCTACATGATGTATTAAATCTTTTAAACCTTTACTACATAGTATATCTATTTTTTGTATACATATATGTTCATCTGAAGTAGCCATTGTTACAAATAAATCTCCTAAAATATTTCCATTTTTTTCCTCTTCATCACAACATTTCTTAAGAATTTTAAATTTATCAGGCGATTCCAAAGGATTATTTAATATCTTGTTTATACTTTTTATTAACATATCATATGAATAATAATATGAAGATCTAGACGCTTCGGTATGTGGATAACGTTCAGTAAAAGGACATTTATATGATACATCAGCACCCTTAATCAATAATGTAACTAATAGTTTCTTTGTTTCTATATTTACTCTTTGTTTTCGGCCTACAAAATTTTTATAAGTAAATTTACTGACAGCATAATTTAACGGGGAACATTCAAATGTATCTAATAAATTTACATCAGCGCCTATGTTAATTAAATATAATGCAATTTGTTCTTCTCTTAATACAATTGAATAATGTAATGGATATGTCCAGTAATCACCGAGATTATTAATATTAAAACCATCACTAGATTTATCTTCTATTACAATTTTTAGCATTCTTAAACCTGATAATCCTCCAATACTTATACAATTATATACTCTTGTTAATGTATTAATATTACCTGTTTTTGTTTCTATTAATAAATCATTTACATTAACTGGAAAATAATTAGAATTATCGAGAGAATCATCATCAGAATCGGTTAAATGTTGTTGTTTGTCCATTTTTTAGATTTAACTAGAGGATTAGACTATAAATTTCAATTTTTATTATAATTTATTTGAAAAACAAAATATTAGTTTTTTTTATTATTATCAATAAATGATATCTAAGTTTTTATATATGGTTCAATTCTATTCAACAGATGGTAAATATTCATTTTATGAAAATTTTTCAAATGAAGAAACAGATGCAAAAATAAAAGAAGCTACTGAAAATATAAAAAATGCTGAAAATGAATTAGATGTTGCAAAAAGTAATACTTATAAAGCATTACAGCAAAAACATAGTGCAGTTTCTAATTTAGAAAAGATTAATAAAGAATTAGATAAAACAATTAAGAAATTAGATATTGTAATTCAAAATTTAGAATTAAAAAAAGAAGAAGCATTGCGAGAAAATGTATTAGCAGAGGAAGAGAAAAATAAATTAAACATTGTGAAGCAACAAATATTAAAAGATTTAGGAGAATCAGAAAAAGAATTATCTAATAAAATAGCTATTTATGATGAAACCCTTAAAGAATATAATTCACACAATGAAAATAAAAAAACAGTAGATAATTTAATTAAAAATCATCAACTAGAAACAAAAGAATTAGAGAACAGAATATTAAAAGAACAAAATGATGTAAAAATTGCAACTGAAGAAAGTAATAATGCTTCACTAATTCATGATGCAAAACAGAAAGCAGTTGTAGAAGCTATTGCTGAAGAAGAAAAAGCAAAAGCTGATAAAGAAGTTATGGCTGCAAGTTTAGAAAAAGAAAAACAACAATATGAAACTTTAGAGAAAAATATTGATATATTACGAGATAAGGTTATAATTGCTCACGCTAATCTTTCAGATAAAACTCTTGAATTAGAAGCTCTAAAAGGATTATTAAATGAAGCACAAAAAAATTTAAGTAAATCCCAATCGGATAAAAATAGACTTGATGCCGAAAAAAATATAATACAGGCAAGAGTTAGTGAACATAATTCTATTAAATTGGCACAAGAAAAAGAATTAGATCTAATTAAAAAGAAACAAAATAGTTTACGTGCACAAGAAATTCTTTTTAATGCACATAAAGAAAAGTATGAGGCCGAATACAAAGTTGCACAGGGAATTCATGAATCAGCTCAAGTTTCACAAAAAGAAGCTACTGATAAATATAATTATGCTGTTGATAATTTAAATACTTTAAAAAATAATAAAGCAGAAGTATTAGAAAGTAATATTATTGACTCAATTCAAGGACAATTATCAAAAGAACAAGAAGAAGAAGAATTAAAAAAATCTCTATTACTAGAACAACAAGAAAAATTAAAAATAGCAAAGGAAAATGAACAAAAAGCTGTTCTAAAAAGGGAAGTAGAAGAAGATAAAATTAAAGAATTACAAGAAATAAATACTGAAAAATTTACCAATACTTATGAATATAATAAAGGAGAAGATTGTATGATTTCTATAATAACTATTTTATTGATTATAATATTTGCTGGTTATTTTTTAGGAATTACTAAAAAAAAATAAATTTACCTAACAATTTATGTATTTAATAAATAATGAATACTCTATTTGTAGACCAACCATCTCTTAATTCTTCAATAATATTACTACTTGCAACTGATAAATAGTTATATAATCTTATTGTGTATATTAAAAAATATAACTCTATGAAAAATATTATTAAAATATAGAAACTATCAGTATAAAATGTCATAAATAAATAATAAATAGACATTAATAAAAGATATACAATATAAAAAATTATCTGATATTTACAATATTTGATAGCACCCCTATTTCCCAAATAACATAATGGAAATAAAAAAATAAATAGCCAAAATAATGTATCAAAAGATAATGCCAAAATAAAATTTATAAATAGAAAAATCATATCTATAAATGATAAATACTTAACAACTTTTGATCTATTATAAATTTTTTCTTTTAATTCAAAATTAAAATCTATATTATCATCAACTAATTCATTGTTTTCATCGATATTATTAGTTTCATCGATATTATTGTCTTCATCAACATTTTCAAATGGATAAATATTTACTGGCATAGGAGGCGCAGATGCAATTGGAATATCATTTCTATTATCACTCATTACTATTTTAAAATATATATACTTAAATGAAAATGAAATTTACATGATTACCTAAAGAGATATTCTTCATAGATATTAAGTCAATATGATCTCAGAAAATTTTAAACTTCCTGATGTTGTTTTTAAAACAAGGACAAGAGTTAGCTCATCAGAAGAAAATCCTTTCGATTGGAAGGACTTAACAACTGATGACTATTTTAAAAATAAAAAATGTATTCTTTTTTCATTACCAGGTGCTTTCACGCCAACATGTTCTTCTTTACATCTTCCAGAATATGAAAAACTTTATGATGAATTTAAAAGTTATGGTATAGATGAAATTTATTGTTTATCAGTAAATGATGCATTTGTTATGAGAAAATGGGGACTAGATCAAGGGTTGGAAGAAGATCTTACTCCAGGATCATTAGGATTTAAAAAAGTAAAACTTATTCCTGATGGAGCGTGTCAATTTACAAGAGGAGTTGGTATGAGCTGTACATGGGAAAAAGAACGAGGATTTGGTGAAAGAAGTTGGAGATATTCAGCATTGGTCATAGATGGAATAGTTAGAAAAGCTTTTGTTGAACAACCTATGGTTCAAGATTCTGGTCCTGATCCTTTTGAAGTTTCAGATGCAAATACAATTTTAAATTATGTTAAAAATCTAGTCATGGGAGAACAACTTCAATGTTAAACTAAAAACAATTAAATTATTTAAAGATCTAAAACATATTATATTGATTAATAATCTATGACTATTAATCAATATTGGGAGGATACTATAACCTTTTTTCTTATTTTTTGTTGGTATTTATACCATTTTGTTGGTATTTATATCATTTTTGGGTGATTGGAGTTTCCATTATCATGTGGGTACGGTTGGGACACATGACGTATTGCTCACTTAATGTAGAGTTTTTTAAAAAGAAGATAATAAAATGAACAATAATAATAGTTCATTTTATTAAATATTTTATAGGTCTTACTGGGAATCGAACCCAGATCGCGGGAAGTTTTCTTTTTTATCAAAACCCCGAGTGATAACCATTACACTATAAGACCAAATGTCGAAAACCGGGATCGAACCAGTGACCTCAAGATCTTCAGTCTTGCGCTCTCCCAACTGAGCTATTTCGACATATACTTATTATAATAAATATCTTTTAAGTATCTTTTTCTAATTGTATTGTATGATTTATGCCAATAAAGAAATTCAAATCAAGATGGTTTACAAGAATTGGAAATGGATAACATATTAGTAAATATAAAACATTTTCTAAATTCATTTTTTGTAGATTTGAAACATTTTCTAAATGTTTCTATATATGAAAAATCAAATTAGATTAATTACATATAATATTCTTGCTGATTATCTTAATAGCCATGAATTTGTATTAGTTGATAAAAAATATTTAGATAATCAATATCGAGAGAAACTATTATCTAAAATTTTTAAAAGAATATTAGAAAATGATAATAAAAATACTTTTTTTTGTTTACAAGAAGTTGGGCCTACTCAATTAAGTTATCTAACTCAAATATTTTTAAAAAATAAATACTCCCATATTAGTTACAAGGATGTAGCTATTTTTTATCCAGATAATTTTAATGTTAAATCTATTGAAATAAATTTTATTAATAAATTAGCGCCTAAATATCTAAAAAATAAACCAAGATTAATAGAAAAAATAAATAACTTCAATCATATTTATATTCTCATAGAATTACAATCAATGAATGTTAAAAAATTTACATTATGTACAACTCATTTAGTAGCAAATCCTAAATATAAGAATATAAAAACACTACAATCATACTTAATTGCAAAAAGACTAGAAGATTTTAAAAGAGTTATATTTTGTGGAGATTTTAATTCAAAACCAGATTCAGAGGTTTATGAGTTATTAAATACAGGTGAAGTTAAATACCCATATTATGGAAAACTTAAAATAAAAAATAACCTTAAAAGCTCTTATTATAAACTTTATGAAAATGAAGATAATATTACTACACATACTGCAAACAAAGTCACGCCTATCTTTACAGAAACAATAGATTATATATGGATTACACCTAATATTATTCCAAAAAAAACATCAAAAGTTATTACTAGAAAAGATACCAATAATCTTGATCTAATGCCAAATAAAACAGAACCTTCTGATCACTTTTTTTTAATAAATGATTTACAAATAAAATAAAAAAATTGAAATATATTTAAATCTAAAGTTATATATTATATAATATGTCCAAAAAAATAATCAAAGGTTACAAAGGTATAATGGACTTAGATTTGACTAACGTTGATCCGATATACCATAAGATGATTATTAAACAACATTATAAAGATATAGATAGTTATAAACTTGAACAAGCTAAACTAGAACCAAGTAAAAGATATGACAATACAGTTGGTCTTGCCAAAGAAAAAATTAAATATTATAATAAAATGGCTTCAAATCGTTTTTTTAATCCACAGGATTTTAATTAATCAGAAGAACAACAAGTATATGTTTCCCAAGATATAATCCATTTTTATTTTTACAAATCCAATCTGTGAAATAAAAGTTGTGTGTTCCTAAATTTTCAGAACAATAATCACACATAAATTAACACCCTGTTCCATCACCTATTGTAAATGTAATACAATCTTGATCTTTTAATGTTTTTTTACTTGAAAAAAGAAATATAAGTGAAGATAATAATTTCAATAAAATACATACATAACAAAACTTAATCATTGACTCTTTAAACTAAAAATTATTAATTTTATAGAAAACTTAACATAAGCCTTCTATAATATAATTATATTAATACGACATCGGCGAATCGAACGCCGGGAATCTGCTTGGAAGGCAGATATGTTACCACTACATCAATGCCGTTGATAAACAAATAAAAACATATAAATATTATATAAACCATATATTAACATTTATAACTAATCAACATAATTTTTTCCTCAAGTTTATCTAATTCAAATTAAATAAAAGGGAGAGTTTAATATATTTATTTGTTATTATAATACATAATTATTTTTTTAAATAATTTCTTGTTTAAAAAAACTAGTGGTTTCGTATGACAACTCATCAGAATAGACTGTCAACGTCTATTGACCACATTCCTAAAAAATAGGTCAAACTTTTAAAAGGGTAAAAATAGATCCATAAAGTCCAAAAAAATCTATCCCATAACTCTGCCTTATAACTCGAAGGTTATTAGCCATATCTAGCAACATCATGATTATTGCAGTGGCAGTCCAGAGAGAAGCTAGAGCAGTTAATATTCAATTAGAAAATCTAAATAGTATATGTTTCCACCTTGCCGGTATAAATTAGTTCCAATCATTATTGAGTACAATTTTCAATTTTTATTAATTATATATAATATGAGTATTAAAACAAGTTTACTAATAGTTATAAAATCTTCCATAACTCCAGTATCTCTTTCCTCTAAGATACTCTTCACTATTTCTATAAAATTTTAGTAAGTTAGATCTAAAATTACTAAAATCCATACAATCATCTAGTTTCCTAAACTCTGATTTTTTTTTTAAAAACTTATTTAAAATATTTTCTAGAACCTCTAATTTTTCTTGAAGACTACCTTCATCAAAAATAGATTTTATCCTTGAAACCGTTATACAATATAATTTTTTCAAGTTTTTATTATTATTTAATGTGAATGATTGAGTCCATAGCTTTCCATTTTTTGAAATTAATTTTGGAACTTTAAACCAATTTGATACATCATCAATACTTTCTGTATTTCGATTTTTGAATACATTCGGTCCCCAATCAACATATCTTTTAGGTTCACCTCTAAATTCTTTTTTATAATATGAAAAACAATAATTAGGATATTTTCTTAAATCAGACATTAGAAGTCCAATTACTCCCTCTTTTTTATCAATTGTTTCAACAATATTATAGATATTTAGATCATCTATAAATACATCTAATAAATATTCATAACCGATGTAATTAATAATAATATTAAAAACATCAAAATTACATTTTTTTAATTGTCTAGATAATTTATTCACTCTCGTAGGTTTAATACAACCTAACAATTTATTACTTCGTAATCTTTTTACCAATACTAGTAAAAGATGATATTTTTTATTACATTGATTCATGATTATTAAAAAAATAAGATTTGGTTGAATGAAATTATTTCAATTTTTTTAAATAAATGGTTTCGTATGACAACTCATCAGAATAGACTGTCAATGTCTATTGACCATCAAAATACTTGTAAGTTATAAAAATGATCCAAATTTGAAGGAATAAAAGCATATCTAAAATTTGATAATTAATATGTTCCTGTTGTTCGTATGGTATGAATGGTATGGTAGCTTCAAACAGCTACACCAATGTGTTATCGGACCTACTTCTATTCAGAATCTGAATACGAGAAGATTATTTCCAGTTTAATCTTCGGATACCACCCCCAATTAACTATCCATACTTAATAATAATATATTTCAATTTTTTATTTATATTCAGATTGTTGAATATAAATAAAAGATAACTATTGATTTATTTTCCTCATCTAAGGGAGAGTAATAATAATATAAAATATAATTTACCTAGAGGTAATATAATTTAGAAAAAATTTAAACTATTTTTTATATTCCTCAATATGGGAACGTAAAAAATATAAATTAAGCTGTCACTTTCAACCTTTTTACAGCTATAAAGGCGGTCTAAATTATTTAAAATTGGTATAGACATCCAATATTGGACCTGAAATGAATCGAACATTCGACCTCCCACATGCTAAGCGGACACTCTACCCCTGAGCTACAGACCCACAAGATATATGATGAATAATCTTTTAAACGATTTTAAAAAGATCTTCTATCGTAGGAAAAAGATAAGCTCTAATATGACTATCAAAAAACATTGGTTCAATTTTATATTTGTCTCTAAATATTTTCCTTATAATCATTTTATTAAAATTATATCTTACTAAATATCTTTTGTAAAATTTTACTAAAAATTTAGATTCAGTTTCATAATATATATCTCTATCTACATAATTAAACCAGTTAGGAATAATTCTGGTTCTTCCAATTACAATTAGTTTACTTAGAATTATATTACTATCAACTTTTTCTTTTATTTCTTCTGGGACAATACTTAAAATACTTATCATACTACTACTTAATTACTATTATTTTTTAAATGAAATATGAGTTCTTTTTTAAATCTAATATATTCATCAACAAGACCTTCTGCTTTTTGATAAAAATATATTTCTTTAGTTTTACTAGACCATAATTTAATCATATGATCTAAATTCATTATTAATATTGGTCTAAGTTTTGATAATTTTATTTTCTTAATTTTTTTACCTATAATATTTACATTATCATTCAAAAATGAATAAATATCATAGTCCATATTTAACTGAAGTCTTGTATCATTTTTTAATATTTTTGAATAAATAACTGGAAATGACATACAACTATATTTAAAATCTAACTTATATTTAGATGTCATTTCCACTTCTTTTCTAACATCATTAGTAAATTTTAAACCTTCATCAGTTAATTTGTAAATTTTTTTATCAAGATTTGTTTTTTCAAGTTTATTATCACTTTCATAACTATATATATAATTATTTTTATCAATTAACTTCCTTGAATTCTTTATATCTAATTTTTCAAAACTATCAGTCATTAAATTTTTTTTCCTTTTTGAATTTTTATTATCGACAATAAAATTACATTTTGGCATATTCTTATCAAGTTTATCATCTTTTAATGTCGTCAATACAACAGTTGACATTTTTATTATTTAATTATCATTTTCAACAATTGTTTTTCAATTTTTATTTTTTATTTACCAATCTTTCTATATTAATTTTTACTTGTTTTGTTATATTTTCTAATATAAAATCAGGCACAATGAATATTTTTTCTATCCATTTACCTTCTAATTCTAATTTTAATTTTTTACCGTTTTTTTTCTCATTAATCTTAAAAGTAATGAGTATTTTAAATAATTGGGAACCTTTTAAATTTACAGTTATAGTTGCCTTAAACACATTTTCTTCAATTTTCCATTTTTGATGAATATCTATTTCAACAAGATCAATAAATGGTACTGAAAATTTAGGAATCTCTGTATAATATAAGTTTTGTGGATTAGACATATCTTTATCCTCTTCTAATATAGGATCAAATTTATGATTTTTTGAATTTTGATTTTCTTTCAAAATGTTTACAAAATCGTTAATAAATTTTGATCTTCGAACATGAGCAGTTAATACATTTTTATCTTCAAAATTAGTATCTATATCTAATTTTATACTCATCTAAAATACAATAAGAAAAAATATAATTATTTATTGAAAATTTTAAAAGATTAAAAAATATTTACTAATTTTTAAATATATTTACTTTAATTTAAATATAGGTAATTTATATGGATCTAGAATTATTTAGAAAAGAACTAAAAAATATATATATTAAATACCCAGAATTTATTAAAGCTATAAAAAGTTACAAAGATGAATATATTAAATTTTTATATATGCATTTAAATGAGAATATTAAAATAGATATATCAAATAATAAAAAATCTATAAAAAATATAATTGAATCAAAAAATATCAAAAATAGAAATTTGTCAGAGTCAATATTAATTGTATATAAGCAATTTTTAACTGATGATGAAAAAACTATATTAAAATCAGATAGTGATTATTATATTGAAGTTTATAGAGAAGAATTTGAAGATAAAGGAACTCCAGAATACTTTCTACAAAAAAATAGAAGGGATTTTTTGATCCCTTGTTTTTTTAATAAGAAAACAATTGAATTCTTAGAAAATATGTATAAAGGAGATACTGAAGGATATCATACACGTCTAAAGGACTTTTATATTCTTCTTGGTAATTTAAGAAAAAACGTAGGAACTAAAAATAGATTAGGTACAATTATTGCTTCTTCTGTTTCTCTTCAGGCATACAACTTAAGAGCTAGTAAAGATTTAGATACTATTATATTACATCCAAATTATGATCAAGAAAAAGTTAAAAATAACCTAACAGATATGGCTTCAAAAATGGATTTTTTGGATCCATTTATTGATAATATATATGATGAATGGGACGGTATTGATAAAACTAATATGTATATGATTGATAAAATATCAAGCCCTGACAAAATTAATTTTTATGATGCAATTGTCAATCCTGAATATCATTATTATTTTTTTGGAATTAAATTAATTGATCTAAAATATGATCTTAAATATAGAGCATTAAGAAGATTTCCAAAAAATGTTGCAGACTTAATTCTTGTCAAAACAAGAATCAATATGGAAATTCCTAAGATTGAACCTCTTGAAGAAATAAATGTTATAGAAACTGAATGGGAAGGTAAACCTATTGTTAACAGATATTCTAAATCTGAATTTATTCAGAAAGTTACAAATTATTTATCAAGATTTGGTTTAAAATTAGATCATGACAAGGTTGAAGAAGAAATAAATCAAATTACTAAAAAATAAATATGAACTTATTTTATAAGTTTTTATATATGTATACAAATCTATTGATAGAACATTCAGATGTTGTAGATTTTTTAAGTTTAAATATTCTTCTTCAAAATTATTCTGATGAGATAAAACTTAATGAACTATCTGAAGGTAAATTTATTAACGATTTGGAATCAAGTACATTTAATTTGGATTTAAAACAACACATTGTAGATGATTTATCTCAATTGTCTTCAAGTGGAACCATTATTGATTTTTACCAAGATCAAAAAAATAAATTACAAATTGCAATATCAATAAGTCATCTTTCTAATAGAATAGTAGTTATATTTAAAAATTTAGAAGATGAATTTGAATGGTATTCAAATATATCAACATCGCTAATGAATTTACATGATGATGTATTTGTAAATACTAATTTTCGTGATCAATTAACAGAAAATACAACATATTATCTTCAGAGAAAATTACAAGAAATATCAATAAATTTTCCTACTTACCAAATTTATTTCACTGGATATTCTTTAGGTGGTGCAATATCAACATTGGCTGCTTATATTATTGCTAGAGAAGTAAAATCATACAATATTATTGTTGTTTCATTTGGTAGTCCAAGAGTCGGAAATGATAAATGGGTAGATTCATTTAAAAATATAGATAAGTTAACTAATTACAGGATAACTATTGATAAAGACATACTTACATCCTTACCTTTACTAAATTATAAACATACAGGAATAAATATTAATTTGGAAGAAAATAATTATGATGTATTCGATGAAAATAATGAATATCCATGGTATCAATTTTCATTATTTAATTGTTGGAATATAACAAATAGAAACACAACATCTTATTTAAAAAGATTATCCAAAAATAAATGGAGTATTGATATTTGATATTAATATTTAAATGAACGATTCAGAATTTGTAAATAAATCACAACATTCCTTATTACAGAAATAAATTGTATATAAATTATTAAAACACCAATGATTAGGTTTAAAAAATAATGTTCTTTTAAGATCATTATTTTTTATTAATTTTCTACAACATAGGCATCTAACATTTGCATATTCAAAAATAATATTATATATTTCAATAGGAAGTATCATTAATTAATATTATACTAAAAATATTAATTAAATTAAAAACAGTTTTTTATTATTCGTTACAAAATTTATTGCATCATACATCATACTATTGAACCTATTAACATCAAAAAATGTTTTTTCAACTACTTCATTTAACCATTCTTCAAATAAAAACCATAAAATCCTTTTTAAAGGATCATATATTTTTGAATAAACATAATTACTATCTAATGTTTTTCTTAAATGGTCTGCATATCTACTAAAACTATCACAAATTAGTTTAACTAATATTTTATTATGATTTTCATATGGTAAGTATTTTATCCATTTTATTAACTTTCTTATTATAGTTTCATTAGAAATACTTCTGTAAGTAGATTTGAAAATTGTTAAATCTCCAATTCTAAAATTAATATTTTCATTGTCACTATCATATCCATCAAATAGATCAGTATTCAAATAATGTGAATGTTTTCTTAACAAAAGATCTGTCTTACTATCCAAATCATTAGACTTTGAAATATCCTCTCCAAAAAATAACTTTATTTCTTTTAATTCTTTTATATAATTACTATTTTTATCTAATACGACGGTCATTAATTTTAGTTACAGGTTTTTAGGTATTATAAATTATATTCAATTTTTAATTGACTATTCCATTAAGTGTTAATCTTAATAAATTAATATAAAAATAAAAATCTAATTAAGTTTATATGCAAAACTTAGGATATTTAGTATTATTAGATGGTGAATTTAGATCTCTTTTAAGAAATACATTTGAAAAACTTATTGGAAATAAATTTGATAAAGATGAAGATCCAATGAAAGAAATAGCTAAAAAGCTATCAATTCGTGTTATATCTAGTTTAATCGCAGTTCAATTGTATACATACATACAAACTTCTTCACCGCAAATGAAAACTTATGTATCATTTGCAATGATTGCTGTATTTATCTACTTTTTATTAGATCAAAAGAAGCTACACTTAAACTAAATAATTTTTATTAATAAAATTTTATTAATAAAAATTGAATTTTATTCATTAATCTCATAAGTTATTTATTAATAATGAACAAGATAGCTAGACACTGTACAGCAACAAATACACAATCAATAGATAATAGCGATGATTTGTTAATAACTGAATATACTAAATTTAATAATTCAAATAAGATATATTGGTCAATTAGATTCAAAAATGGAAAACAGGAACTAAATTGTGAGAAACCAGATACTGAAGAAATTCAGAATAAGATTATAAACATATCTCCAACGATCCTAAGTGATATTAAATTTAAAGGATCTGAAATATCTTTTAAAGAAGGTAAATTTGAATTAAAAACAGATACAGGGAAGGAGGTATATATTACTGATGAATTAGGTAATATCGAGTCGCCATTAAAAATAATTAAAAAATTATCTAATCAAAACATGTATCTATCTGATATTTCTCCAATTTCAATGGAGACTGTCGAAGAACTAATTAATAATGGCATAGAAATTTATAAAATAAGTGGTGAAAACAATCCGTATAAATTAGAAGATTTAGAATCCTTATTACTAACTACTGGTAAATCACCAATAACTAGAAAATCATTTTCTAAAAAAGATATTGTGAAATGGGTTAAAGAAGACCCTACTGATCTTCCAATTGGTATTTTCAATCCGACTAAAAAAAGAAAAGTATTATTTAAAAGTGATTCAAAAATAGTAGAGACAGTAAAAGATTCAAATACTAAAGGTTCTGATTGTAATCCAATAAATATAATTTGTCTAATTGATAAGTCATATTCAATGAGAATTGGATATAGTGATAATGATAATGTTGCTACAAAACCTTTTTTAGATTATTTAGACTCACTACATTCAGATTCTATAATAACAATATTTGCTTTTAGTGATTCAACAGATGAAGTTATCATAAAGACAAAGAACTCAGAGATTGATAGACAAACAATAGTAGAAAAATTAGTTCCAGATGGTTCCACATATTTCAATGGTTCAATAGTAAAAATTATCAATGAATGGGATAATTACTATAATAAAGATATGAAGAATTTATTCCTTATAATTACTGATGGTCAAGATACAAAGTCTTCAAATGAAGAAAAAAATATAATGAATGAATTGATTAAAGATTGTTGGGACAATATTCCCTGCTATTTTATGCATCCTCCGGATATTAATGGACCTGATCTACTTAATCTTAATACAGGTCAATGTCTTGCATTTGACAATGATGAAGATCATACAATAGCAGCAGTGAATGGATTAAGTCAATTAACTAAAACACTATCTTCATCACAAGATCATCATGTGCCAATTATTACAAATCAATTGAGAAGAGAAAGTAGTCAATCATGTAGTAATAACTATGAAACTTATGACGAGGATGAATCAGATAATAATGATGAATTAAATAATAGACTCCCTAAAGTTGGAAGATATGCATCAGCACCAATTTGAGTTATAAACTTTATTTACAAGTATATTTTTGGATTTCTTTAGTGAAAATTAATATAGATATTTGCGATCACCAATAGAATCAACTTTGTTGATTCAAATCTTTATTAATAAATAAATTTTATTTATAGATATGTTATAATCGTATACAATTATATAAATGTCTTTCATGAGTTTGTCTTAGATGATTTTGTCTTAATTTAATTTGTCTTAGATGATTATGTCTTAGATGATTATGTCTTATTTTAACATGACTTTAACTATAATCTATTATTTTAGATTTTACTAGTTTTGATTTCTTACCTCTCCATGGCTTTAGGTTGTCATATACTTTATTATAGCATTTTTTACATACTACTAATTCTGTATTGTTATAATGTGGAAATGATATATAACAATCACTATTATGTCCACAATTTAACTTCTTACAAAGTTCACATTCATATAATGCTTTATAGTTACTACAACTGAAACAGTCATAATCATCATCTTCTACATCATGTAGAAGTAGTTTATTTAAATTTTGATCATCCATATATAAACTAAAACCATATGATTTATAATATTAATATTCAATTTTTTTAATTGTTGATCGTAATCACATCTTTTATTCTATTTAATAATATATTCCACTTTTTACATGTAATAACATTTCATCAATTTTATTTTTTTTAGTAAATTTTTTTTTATCTTCATATATTTTTGAAAGATAAGAAAGACTGATAACCATTTTATCTTGAATTAAATTACTATAATCATTATAATTAGATTCGTCATAGTCCTTTAATTCTATAATTTCAAATTTTAGGATATTATAACACTCAATAATAGAATTTATAAATAGTGATATTGACATTTTAATATATTTATCTTCACTTTCAGTACAAAATAAATATACACTTTTTGATATATTATCGTCAATTGAGTTTAATTTATTTTCATAATAATTAATAATATAATCTTTATAATCATCTTTATTAATTAATTTTAATTCTTTTATAAAATCATCATCAATTATTCGATAATTGTATAGATATTCATAACTTGGATTCATTTACATGTGGAATAGAAACAACTTTATTAAAAATATTTTCAATTTTTAAAATTAATTAAAATTATATTTAAATACAAAATAAATTTATAAATATTTAAAGTCACGTAATATGTTTATGTAATGAATAGTATAAAATCAAGATATGCATATGTTCTAAAATCAATTAAAAAAGATTTAACATTAAAACCTATTCTTGAAAATTTGAATGGAAAAACATATGTAATATCAGGTGCATCAAGAGGAATTGGATACAATATTGCAAAAAATTTAGCAATAGCTGGGGCCAATGTTACAATTTTAGGAAAAACACAAATCAAACATCCAAAACTAGAAGGGACAATATATTCAGCAGCAGAAGAAATTAATGATACAATCAAAAAATCATCTTGTTTAGCTGTTGCATGTGATATAAGAAACTCTAAAGAAATAGATAATGCTATAGGAGAAACAATAAGTGCATTTGGTAAAATTGATGGTGTAGTTCTAAATGCAAGTGCCTTGTGTCTTAACAATACATTAAATCAAACTGAAAAAGAAATAGATTTAATGACATCTGTTAATATTAATGGAACATTTTTAATGGGACAAAAATGTTTAAAACACATAAAGAATTCAGATCATGGATCTGTATTAACAATATCACCACCAATTGATATGTTATACACAGATGATTGGTGGAATAACCATTTATATTATAGTATGTCAAAATTCAATATGTCTTTAATGTCAAAATTTTGGAATAAAGAATTTCCAAATGTCGGAATTAATACATTATGGCCAAGAACAACCATAGATACAGCACCTGTTAGAAATATATTGGGAGGAGAAGAAATGTCTAATATTTCCAGAAAAACTGATATAATGGGAGAAGCAGCTAGAATTATTTTAATGGCAGATCCTAGTATATGTAATGGTAAAAATTTTATTGATGATGAAGTTTTAGCATCATTAGATATTGATACGGAACAGTACCGAATTAATCCTGATATCAAAGAAAAAGATTTAATGCCAGATTTCTTTTGCTGATATAACCATTAATATAAAGAAATCAAAAAGTTTTCTTTATAAATATGATCTTTTGATAAATAAAATTAGATTTTAGTAAAATTTGTAGAATTTTGTTTTACTATATTTTTCTCTCTGTTCTCTAGATCTCTATACCTACTGTTAACATTGCTAATTATCTTTGATAGTGTATCATTGTTTAAATTATTTAGAGTTTTAAGTAACTTCACTTCAATACGTTGATCAAAAACTTGATGATAAGCTTTATCTTCTGTTGACAAATCAATGTTTATAAACTTATCATCTTCAGATACACTATCATTATTTACTACACTTGTTAGATATCTCTTAAATTCTCCTAAAACATCCGAATCTACTTCAACATTTGGACATTTAAAAAACAAGGAGCTTGTAGGAATATCTAAACACTCGTAAGATTCACTAATTGTACTAAAATAGTTACTATCAAATAGACCTCTAACAAGAACTTGTGAAATGTTTTCCGCTAAATGATCCTCTATATAACCACCTGACGCTAGTACTGGAAATGATAAATCTTTAAGAATACCATACAATTTACTAGCAATCGAAAGTTTAAACTGATTATAAATATCTCTCTCTAGATTTATCGACCAACTTCTAAGACTCCATTTAACTTCTTTCATTATAATATCTTTCATTTTAGAATTCATCTTTCTAATTATACTATCAGTAAGACTAGAACTATAAAAGGTGTATTTAAAACACACCATGCAACATACGCAACATAAATTTCCCATTTTTCTCTACGGTTAATACATTATAGATGTAATGGGTATAAAAATTTCAATTTTTTTGATATTAATTCCTTCTTTATTAGAATTATTATTATTCATATATAGAAAGATTTAGATTAAATCCAATTTTCAATTAATATTTTGCAACTAATCTTTGATCAATATATTGCGTAGCAAGATGGCAAAATATTTCAAAAAATTGATAGATAAATAAATAAAATCAAGAATTTAGATAATATATAATGGTAAATGGTTATATTACTAAATACATTAGATGGTTATGGCAGTATAATAATAGTAATAAATTTTTTCAAGTTGCACATTCATCGTCAAATAAAGGCTGTTGGATGTGGAAATCAGAATATGGAAATGATGGTGCAATAATATGGAAAAATAGAAATAAAGGGAAATTAATCATTTGTTGTCATAAATCAAAATTAAAATATACAACTGTAATTGAATTATTTGCAAAAAAATGTAAAGAAAGATTAACAGAAAAGTTTTTTATAAGAAATTATAAATTAAATGGTCATATTATTTCAAAAATAAATAAAAAAAATAATATTATTAATTATATTTATATATTGAATAAATATAATCTTAATTACGATGTCATTAATTATATTTCTGAGTATATAGATGATTACCATGTAGATATAAGAAGATACTACTAAAATATTTATTTAGTTGGTAATATCAACCACTTAAAAAAATAAATCTATAGTATATTAGTTATGACCGATAGTAATCCAAACACTAAAGGACCCAGTTTAACCCCAAACAAACAAGACAAACAAACACAACAACAAAACAACACAACTAATAGTTATAAAAAAGAATACGTCAACACCGACACACTCACAACGAAATTAGATGCACTCAAGATAGATCTCCAGAATCAAAAAAATGGTGAAGAAGAAATATCCGGACCCGCTCTTGCAGGAATAATTGACACAACTGTTTCGGAAAAAGAAAAGGTAAAGAAAAAAGTAAAAAAACCAGAACCAAAAGATTAAAAAATTGATTAATGAATAAATTATTCAATATAAATTTAGATATGTCAAATTTATATAGAATTATTCCACTTAGAGTTTTGAGAAGAACAACCGGAGTAAAATTCGATGAAATGGTTCCATCAGATATTCCAAAAATACACGGTATAGATAGGGTTATTCACGGTCCAAATAGTATTTCACCTGGTCCAATTGATAATATCAAAAGACCTTGGTATATGCATAAAGGTCAAGATGATAACCTTATGGTTCTCCAAGGAGAAAGATATGTTGATATATATGAACCTAAACTAAATCAGTCTGCATCATTTATTATTACTCCAGACAAAGTTTACAAAAATGATAAATTATATTTTGATGGACCTGCAATGGTAGTATGGCCTGCAGGTGTATTCCATAGAATTATTAGTGGTGATCAAGGTAGCATTAGTGTAAATTTTTCAACAAGAACAAAAGATTTTGATATTGAAGATAATTTTAATATATATGGTCTAAATAAATATAATGGAGAGTATGTTTTACTTAGAGACGGTTCAGAAGACCAACCAGATTTATCATATAAATATCCTAATGTAGAAATTAAAGAATTATTTAAACAAGATTAATCGTAATATTTTTTTTCAGAGAATAATATTATTCTCGTCATTCCAAATATAACAAGATTGCAAGCACATTGCAAAGCGAATAAATTTATTTGTATAATTTCTTTATTTCTTTTTCAAAAGATAATGGATTAGATTGAGGACCATATCTTTTTACTGGAATTCCATTAACACATAGAAATTTTGTATAGTTCCATGAAATATCTTTGCCAATTATTCCTCCTTTTTTACTTTTCAAATAAGTATATATAGGGTGTTCATTTTTTCCATTCACATCAATTTTACCAAAAACAGGAAAAGTAACATTTTTATTTTTAATAAATTCTTTTATTTCTTTACTACTTTTATATTCTTGATCACCAAATTGACCACTAGGAAAAGCTAATATTCCCAACTTTGGATATCTCTTATAAAGAATTTCTAGTTCTTCATAATTCCTTTTAGCTAAACCTCATAATGATGCAACATTAACTATTAATAGTGGGTTCATATTTTTGTATTCTGATAAATAAACATCTTTATTATCTAAATCTTTTACAACAAAATCAAATATATTATTAATACTACCATTTTGTTTCATCATTTTACATTCACGATTAAATCGCATTTATAACAACTATTGTTAAAATACTTTTAAAACTTTTAGTAATTATAAATTGTTTACCAAAAATTGAATATTTTATTTTTTTAGTTGAAACCTTAAATTATACATGAAATTATACAATATTTTTCTTCTATTTTTGTATCATAATTATACAAATGCTTTTACAAATTTTATTAAAAAAACTAGTAATTTAGTTAATTCAAAGACTTCAATTCTAAATATGCTTCCAGTTGGAGGATCTAATGTTGCATTAGTAACTCCAATGAAAGAAAATAACGAAATAGATTATGAAGCATTAATTAGATTACTAAAATGGCATGAGAACGAACAAACTGATGGCATTGTTATACTTGGAACGACCGGTGAAGGATCAACAATAAATTTTAATGAAAGATCAAAAATAATTGAAACAACAGTGAATCTTTTAAAAAATAAAATACCAATTATAGTAGGTACAGGAGGAGTAGATACTAATAAAGTAATAGAACTAACAAAAAATGCAAAAGAATTAGGTGCAGATGCTTCTTTAATCATTACTCCATACTATGTAAAACCACCACAACGAGCATTAATAACACATTTTACTAATATTGCAGATAGCGTAGATTTACCTATGATTCTATACAATTGTCCTGGAAGAACTGGAATTGATATGTCAACTGAAACTATATCTAGACTCAGTTTACATCCTAATATCATAGGGGTTAAAGATGCATCAGGAGAATTATCTCGAGTTAAATCATTAAGAGAACAATGTCAAGAAAACTTTTTATTATATAGTGGTGAAGATAGCCAAGGATGTGACTTTGTTAGTATGGGTGGAGATGGAGTAATATCAGTAACTGCTAATATATATCCTTTAATGGAACATTGTATGTTGAAACTAGCCAAAGAAGGTAACTATGATTTAGCAATGAAAATTAATTCTAAATTAATGCCAATGCATAATAATCTATTCATTGAATCAAATCCAATTCCTGTTAAACGTGTTTTACATATCTTGGGAAAAATTAATAGTGGAATAAGACCACCCTTAACACATCTAAGTCCTGTTAACTATATTAAATTAAAAAATATACTAAACTGAATCAACAAAATATTAAACTTCATCGAAATGTTTTCATTTTTAGTAGTAAATAAAAAGTTGATTCAAATCATTCCACAAGTCGAATAAATTTTTTCTTATTATAATTTAAAATCCATTTACTAGGAATATAATTTACTCCATATTCACATATCCATTTTTTAATATATTCATTTTTATCTTTTACATTTTGATTAATGAGATGATATTTGTAAAATAAATTATCATATTTTTCAAATAATATCATATATTCCTGAATTACATAATCAAAAAAGTGTTTGTATGTATCGTCATAGTCAAATATTTTTCTTTTAATATCATCTGGAATTTTATTCATATATAAATATAAAAATATAATTAAATATATTTATCAATTTTTTGAAGTATTTTATTATCTACTAATTTATATATGGGAAAAGAATATGAATTTCAGATTCTAGATGTAAATGTAAGTGCAATGAAAAAGAAACTAAAAGAAATGAAAGGTAAACAAGTTCATAAAAATATAAAAATGGTAAGATCTGTATTTAACAGATGCAACTCAAAAATTATGGGATTTGCAAGAGTTAGATATGAAGGAAAAGATATAACAATGACTGTAAAAATATACAATAATGTTAAATTTCCTGATGAATATGAGGTTACAATAAAGGAAGATTTTGAAACAGGTAAAAAATTTTTAGAAGCTTTAAATTTAGAAATGACTTCATATATAGAGACTTATAGAGAAAAATGGATAATTCCTATGAAAGGAGTTCATGAAATAACTTTTGACACATGGCCAGGGTTACCTCCATATATGGAAGTAGATTGTGATAATATTGAAACAATGAATAAACTTTTAAAATTATTTAATGTTGATAAAGAAAAAATAACATATGGAGCAGCTGGAAAGAAATATGAAATATATTATGGAATTCCCCAAAAGATAGTAGATAATAAGGTTGAACGTATGACATTTGATGATATTAAAAAATATTTTCCAAAACCAAAAAAGAATAAAGAACTATTTGAAAAAATAGCTTCTCAACAAAAGATAAAGTATGGTAAAAAAAAGTAGAGTTACTTTTGTTAATTAAAAATATTTATAATTAACAAAAAAATCTATAGTTGGTAGGATAAGGTTTAAATTCCTTATTTTTATTATCAAGTTTTTCTGAAGTCTTATCTATAAAATCTTTAGATTCTGTTAATAGTGTTTTATTGTTTAATTTAGGTGAATATAATTTTAAATTTATTAATTTAACACCAATTAAAATAAATATAGGCCATAAATCCATTACATATTTATCTTATGATTGTTTAAACTAAAATTAATATATATTTAAATTTATATATGGAGTATATATTATCATTATTCACAGAAATATTTAATTTTCTTTATTTTGTAGCTGAAGAATGGCCTTATCTAATTCATGGTCAAGAAATATAAAGGAAAAAAATTTTAATTTCTAAAATAATAGATTTATACAGGTTTTGGTGTAGGACTACTTGAACTAGATGCAATTGGAATCTTGACACATATTTCATTAGTTTTAAACATGTTAGTGTCACTATCATCCAATGCTACCTCAAATACATAATTGTCAAAATTCATACATTTTATTGTATATCCAGGATAATCAGATATATAATAATATTGTTCGGTACTAGATACGCCTATTAGTATCAACATAAAAATAATAAATAATTTGTACATATAATTATAAAATATGTATGTATAAATTAAATGATTCAATTTTTAATCATATATTCTATCAAATCCTTGGTAATTCGATGGTTTAACCACCCATCACTACCGTCTATGTCAGATATATTTGTTGTTACTATAAAATCAATACTCAAATTATCTTTATTTTTAAACAGTCTGCATAAATTTATTGACTCTTGAATATCAATTTTTTGATCGTTCAAAGAATGAGACACAACTAATTTACTTGGCATTTTTGTTAAATCCTGATCTTTCATAAATTCATAACTATATCCAGGAGCTGCTAAATACATTTCATTAATTTTTTCTCCAATTTCTCCTAATGATAACATCATTGCAATTCCTCCTCCTGCTGACCTTCCTAGTACAGAAAAGTTATTATTTTCTACAATTGATTTTAGTAAATGATTATATATCTTTGCTATTTCTATATATGTTTTATACTGCTCAATTCCATAATCTTTTTCTAGTATATTTGGTGTTTTATCTATAGATGAATTATCAATTATATATATATCAGTATACTTTGTTAAAAGCAATTCTTTATTTGAATCAATTCTCCCAACTGTCCAACCAAAAGATTTATCACTAAATCCTGGTATTATAATTAATGGTTTATCATCTGATTTATTTCCACAATGGATACATCCAAACTTTATTTTCTTTCTCATTATACCATCTATTAACAAATCAAAGCTATTTTTTCAAAATCATTATAGTCCCATTTCCATTCATTGTTTATATCTATTTTATCATCTTTACCTTCTTTA